>Ga0209798_10000008_pt1 | contig 172720 bp, 164 predicted proteins | sample DOMMetBare3Fresh_FD_187475 | JGI IMG/M metagenome (GOLD analysis project Ga0209798, IMG submission 187475) | Wetland sediment microbial communities from St. Louis River estuary, USA, under dissolved organic matter induced mercury methylation -... | ecosystem: Environmental > Aquatic >...
GGCAAAGATACAATTTATGATAGCTATGGTAGTCAGCAAAATGGTAATAATGCTGGTAACGATACCCTGAAGTTTGGTGATGGCATTACTGCGGATGACATCGTATTAAGAATGAATGGCTCTAACTTAGAAATTGATGCAGGAAATGGTGATTTTATAACTATCAACTCGCAAACCAATCTCAATAATGCCATTGAAAAGATCGTACTCAGTGATGGTACCTATATGACCAGCCTTGATATCGAAAAACTCTCCGAAAACCTGAGTCTTTATGCTTCTGAAAATGGCATTTCATTAACAAGTACAGACATAATCCGATCCAATGGGCCTATGATGGAAATGATCGGCTCATATTGGAGAGGTGGCAATAGTTCAGGTGGTGAATATACCCCTCCAATTGTACTTGATCTTAATGGCAATCTTAAAACCTCTATCGCATTAGAGTCAAGCAATGTTTATTTTGATTATGATGGCAATGGAATTAAGGAAAAAACGGCTTGGGCAGAATCAAGTGATGCACTACTTTCGATGGATCTTAATGGTGATGGACTCATAAACAACGGTGGCGAGCTTTTTGGTAATTACACCAAACTTGCCGATGGCTCTTTATCAAGTGACGGTTATACTGCACTTGCTCAGTACGATAGCAACCACGATAATATCATTGATGTTAATGATAGTGCTTTTGCAAGCCTGAAAATCTGGAAAGACGCTAACCAAAACGGCATCACGGATGCTGGAGAGCTTACAAGTCTACAGTTAAGCGATATTTCTTCCATTCATCTTACCAGAGAAGATGGTACAACTTTCAACCAAATTACAGAAGCTGGGAATATCATCTCCAATCAAACAAGCTTTACCTCAAGTAGTAATGGTTCAGGCATTGTTAGAGATGTTTGGTTTAAAGTGGATAAAAACGACACGATCACCAACAACGACACATTCATCTCTAGAATTGCCAATGAAAGCTTTAGCGGAGGCGAGGGCAATGACACCTATGTGATGAAATTAGGTGGCGGTAAAGATGTCATTGATGATAATGACCCAACAGGACTTGGCATTGATACAATTCGTTTTGCAAGTGGAATTAGCGCAGATCAAATCCTTGTGAAATGGGATCGCCAAACCAATGGACTCGTCATTGGTATCCGTGAAAATAGCGAAGACGATACGGCACTTAAAGATCTTTCCGATCAGATCGTTGTTAAAAATTGGTTTGATGCAACAGGGAAAATCGAAAAATTTGTCTTTGCCGATGGCACAGCCTTAGATGCACAAGCTATCTATGCCAAACTTATGCAAACCAAAGAAAATGGCGAACTCTCAGCTACGGTTTTAGCATCAGGCGATAGCTTAGTGGGAGGTCGTTACAACGATGTTCTTTTTGGTGCAGATGGAAATGAGCTCATCAGCGGTAATGATGGCGATGACTTCTTAAATGGACAAGCAGGCGATGACCAGTTAATGGGTGATGATGGTGATGATGTCATTGACGGTGGCATGGGTGCAGACATCTTAATGGGTGGCAATGGCGATGACTACTATATTTTCGAAAAAAATGGCGCTCATGATTTAATTAGTGATAGCTCTGGCATTGATACTTTAATGTTAGGTGCAGGTATTGCCAGAGGAGATATTCTCGCTAAAGTCGTTGGCGATGACATCATCCTAGGACTTAAAGAAACAGGTAAAAGTTTTGAAGAACTAAGCGACACTATCACCATCAAAAACTGGACACAAACAGGCTTTGAAATTGAAAAAGTCATATTAGATGATGGTACAACATTAAGCCTTGATGATTTACGTAATCAAGCACCAATTCTCATAGATGTAGAAGTAAATGTTCAACTTCAAGATGCAAGAAAAAGCACAGGTAATATCAATGTTATTGATCCAGACGGTGATACCTTAACGTATGGTATTTCAACTCAAGCCTCACACGGTAAGATTTCTATTAATGCAAACGGCGAGTGGACTTATCAATCTGAAGGTTCTTATAACGGTGATGATATTGCCATTATTACTATTGATGATGGCAATGGAGGGGTTGTAAAGCAAACCTTACGATTTGAGGTTCAAGGTTATATCTATGAGGGTGAAGATCTTGTCATTGATGATACAAGTGATACTAAAACACTTGTAATGAATACTTTGAGCAAAGATGATCTTCGCTTTTCTTGCAATGGAGGTGATCTTGTTATCACTGTTGCAGATACGAAGACCATTACCTTGAAAAACTATTTCACTGATCCTCAAGCTGGTGTCGAAGTATTGCAAATGGCAGAAGGCACTATTAGCCTTTCACGAGATGCTATTAATCCAATCATGTATGGCGGTTATGTCGTTTTAGATGCAAGTGATCATCTTGTTGCAGGAGATAATACTGGCAACTGGCTCCTTGGTAATGTAGGGAATGATATTTTACTCGGAGCGGGTGGCAATGATTATGTGAGTGGTGGCAGTGGAAATGACCTTATGGTAGGTGGAGATGGTAATGATAACTTGCAAGGAAACAATGGCAATGATGCAATCTACGGCGATAATGGCAATGATCAAATCTACGCAGGAGAGGGCAACGACATACTAAATGGTGGGAGTGGAACTGACATGCTCTTTGGTGAGAATGGTGATGATGTCATAAGCGGAGGTAGTGGCAATGACACTCTTTATGCAGGCAGTGGCAACGATACGCTAAAAAGTGGAAGTGGCGATGACTTCATCGATGGTTCTTATGGAAGTGACACCTATCTTTTCAATATCGGTGATGGAGCTGATACGGTCGTTGACTCCTCGGCCTATGGCAGTAGCGATACGGATAAAATCCTCTTTGGTGCAGGAATCACCAAAGAGAACCTGCAAATCCTAAGAGATAACTATGACTTGGTCTTTAAAGTCAATGACAATGATTCTATGCGTATTAAATACTGGTTTGGCGGAGTCCAAAGAAATACGATAGAACAGATCACTTTCAGTGATGGAACAACACTTAACACAACCGATGTCAATGCACTTGCTATCACAAAAGGCACTGAGGGCAGTGATTGGCTCTTTGGTATTGATACTCTCGGGGACAATATCTATGGTATGGGTGGCAATGATGGCATCTATAGTTATGGTGGCAATGACGTTTTAAGTGGTGGGACAGGCAATGACTTCATGGAGGGAGGCAGTGGCAGTGACACTTACTTATTTAACAAAGGTGATGGAAAAGATACGATCAATGAGTGGGCAAGCTGGAATAGCAGTGATGTAGATAGTGTTAAATTTGGTGATGGCATCACAAACAATGATGTTAGCTTTATACTCAGTGGTACAAACCTTCTTATCCAGTACGGACAAAACGATACCATCAAAGTTGCCAATACATACAACAATACCTCTTCATCGCCGATAGAGCGCATAGAGTTATCAAACGGTAGTTATCTCACGGACAATGATATGAACCTAATCATTCAGCAAATGAGTGCGTATGCTGTCGATAAAGGTATTTCATTAACCTCTAATAGTGATATACAAAACAACCAAGCCTTAATGCAGATCGTAAGTTCAGGATGGCATAACGCATGATGAAAAAAGCCTTTCTGGGAGTCGCAGTATTTTCTGTGACTCTTGGCTTTGCCCATCAGAGTGTCACCTTTGAGATGTTGTTAGATGCAATGGAAAAAAGTTCCCCAAAGTTGCAACAACAACGTCTTCAAACCAAAATTGCACAAGAGAGTCTAAGAACTGCGGAAGCTGCGTATCTTCCTACTTTAGCCCTTGGTGGAACATCGGAGTATTCTAAAAAATTTACTGATGCAACGACACCTTCGTATATTGGTAGTGATAGTTTAACCCAAACCTCCCAGTACCAGAACTCTTCCACAATCTCGCTTACGTATGACCTTTTTCGCTTTGGTGCCACCAATCTTGGTGTAAAAGCTGCCAATGAACAGATAAAAGCGTCCAAAGCAGGGGAGTGCGTGAATCTTAAAGAGCAGTTAGACTCTCTATTGGAAGCCTATGCCAAAGTGCGTATAGCTACTGCAAAGCTAGCCTATTACCAACGTATCCAAAAGCTCTATCAAGAATCCTACGTTATGGCAAAAAGACTCAATGAGGCAGGGGAACTCGCTCAAACAGAAGTCATCACCTATGCCCAATATATGGCTGATCAGCTTGTTCTGAGTGCTCAAATTCAAGAAGAAAAAGAGAGTATGTTAGCGCATATGTCTTACCTTAGCGGTGTTAAATTGGATGGTTCTTCTAAGTTAGAGCCTTTACATGTAAAAGAGTCTTCTGTACGATCTTTAAGCTTTGAAGAGAGTTCCAGTGCTAAACAAGCCTATGCCAGCATTGAGCAAAAGAGTGCGCAACTTAAAGCAGAGAAGACACGCTATCTGCCTGTTTTTTCACTGTATAGTAAGTATGATATTTATGGTTCAGACAAAGATCGTCTTAGCCAAGCTACCGATAATATGGAGAAAAATGGTTATAGAGTAGGGCTTTCTTTTAGTTGGACAATTTTTGATGGCTTTGCCAGAGAAGCTGCTGTGGAGACAAGACTCTTAGAGTTGCAACAAGCAAGAGTTGCCCTTGAAGAGGCTAAACGAACCTACGAAAAAGAGCAGTATCTTCTGCAATCACAAGCACGTGAACGTGAACAAAGACTAAACAGTGCTAAAAGAAGTGAAGCTTCTTCTCAAAATGTATCTGAGATGATCGAAAGCCTGCATGAAAATGGTCAAAAAGATAAACTCTCAAGCCTTAAAGCTCAAATCCAATACTACCAAACCGCCATCGCTTCCAATGAAGCAGAAGAGCTACTCAGCCTTAGTCACACCAAAGAGATTCTCTTTTCTCAAAAGGAGTATGAATGCGCAGCGCATTAGTCGCACTTGAAGTCGTTGGACAGCTCAACCGCATTGCGATTGACTCCACCGCCATTGCTAGAAAATATGCTTTAGATGCCAATGAACCTTCCATTGAGGTATTGGCTCGTATTGCTAAAGAGCAGGGCTTTAAAACCAAACTGAAATCACTCACGCTTGCTCAAATGGAAAAATACCCTTTGCCGTGTATCGCACGAAAAAAAGATGCAGGTTACATTACGATCTTAAAAATTGATCTTGAAAAAGAGCAGATGTTGGTCTTTGAAGCAGGAGCTAAAGAGCCTTATTTACTCAGTTTTACAGATTTTACAACCACCATACAGCCTAAAGTGATTATTCTCAAACATAAAATCATGACCGATCAGATCAAATTTGGCTTTGCTTGGTTTTACAATCAACTGTTACACTATAAACGTATTGTTGGTGAAGTCCTTTTAGCCTCCTTTGTGATGCAGCTCTTTGGTCTCGTTACACCACTGTTTACACAGGTTGTTCTTGATAAAGTATTGGTTCACCACAGTATGAGTACGCTTAATGTCATTGCTATCGCCTTTGGAGCGGTCATTCTCTTTGAGTTTTTACTGAGCATCGTACGTAACTATATTTTTGTTCATACCACCTCAAAGATCGATGCAAGGCTTGGAGCAAGATTGTTTCGCCATCTTATCTCGCTTCCTTTGGTCTACTTTGAGAAACGAAAAGTGGGCAATATTATCGCTCGTGTACGAGAACTCGATCAGATCAGAGAGTTTATCGCCAACAAGTCCGTCACCGTGCTTTTAGATATGCTTTTCTCAGTGGTGTTTGTAGTAATGATGATGATCTATAGTGTGCAACTCTCTTTCGTCTCTTTAGGTTTTATTGCCATTATCGCAACACTCTATATCATCGTGACCCCGAACCTTCGCAAACGTCTTGAAGCGAAGTTTCAAATGGGTGCACAATCCAATGCCTATTTAGTGGAATCGGTCACGGGTATGCAAACGGTGAAAGCCTTAGCCATTGAAGGTAGTATGCAAAAGAAGTGGGAAGAGTACTTAGGAGCTTACGTTAATGCTGGCTTTAATCTAGCCCATCTTTCCAATATACTTTCCGGTGTCAGTGGCGCTTTACAAAAGCTGATGACGCTCAGCATTCTTTACTTTGGAGTAGGGCTGGTCATTGATAATAAACTGAGTGTTGGGCAACTTATAGCCTTTCAGATGTTTGCTGGTCAGTTTAGCTCTCCTGTCATGCGTTTAGTAGGACTTTGGAATGAGTTCCAACAAGCATTGCTTTCGGTGGATCGCATAGGTGATATTCTGAATACTCCCACCGAGCAGATGAACGATAAAGCCATTACTTTGCCAAAAGTGCAAGGGGAGGTTAACTTTGACAAAATTGCCTTTCGTTATGCCCTTGATGGTCCGCTTATTTTAAAACAACTCTCTTTACATGTAAGCCCAGGACAAAGCATTGGTGTGGTAGGGCGAAGTGGTAGTGGAAAGAGTACGCTCACCAAACTGTTACAGCGTCTTTATCTCCCTCATGAAGGAGCAGTCTACATCGATGGTGTAGACATTAGACATATGAATCCCTCATGGCTTCGCCATAACATCGGCGTTGTTTTACAAGAGAATTATCTCTTTAGTGGAACGATTAAAGAGAACATTGCCTTTGCGGTTCCAGGCGCTTCAATGGAGCGCATAATCACCGTTTCTAAAATTGCAGGAGCACATGAGTTTATCTCAGAACTTCCTGAAGGGTATGATACTTTTGTAGGAGAACGCGGTTCATCACTCTCTGGTGGACAGAGACAACGCATTGCCATTGCAAGGGCTCTTCTAGGAGATCCTAAGGTTCTCATATTTGATGAAGCAACCTCTGCTCTTGATTATGAATCTGAAAAAATCATTCAAGATAACCTCAAAGCCATTAAAGAGGGAAGGACAATGTTTATTGTCGCTCATAGACTAAGTACTGTAAGAGATTGTGATGAGATCATCGTGATGGATAAAGGCGATATTGTAGAGCGAGGTAGCCATGATGAACTCATGGTGCTTAAAGGCTACTATCACTTCTTAACCACACAGCAGGAGAGGGCATGAAGGCGAAAAAACAGCACAATGATGTGCATGAGTTTCAGCCTCTGTTGGTTGAAATTGAAGACAGACCCCTTAATCCATTAGGCCGTACTATTTTATGGCTTATCTTTGGCGTGATCTTTTTTGGAATAATGTGGCTTAGCTTTGCAACGATAGATATCGTGGTAAGCGCACGGGGTAAAGTGGTTCCTACAGGGGAGGTTAAGATACTTCAACCCATTGAAACTGGTGTAATTGCCAAGATATTGGTCAAAGAGGGCGAACATGTAGAAAAAGATCAAGTACTGATGCAAATTGATCCTAGTGTCACACAAACAAGCCTTGCTTCGAAAGATAAAGACCTCATAGTCCATATTTTAGAAAATGAACGCTTAAGCGCTTTAGTGGAAAATAGAAAACCAAACTTTACGCAGTATAAATATTTCGACCAAGCTCTTTTGGCCGAACAAAGTGATCTGTACCTTCACCAACGTGATTCGCTGAATGCTTCTAAATCACAATATTCGATGAAAAGATCCCAAGCAGGGGCACAATACAGCAGTGCTAAAGCAGATGTACAAAGACTCGAAGGTCTTTTACTCAAAGATCAAATAAGACTTCAAAGAATGGAAAAAGTGCTTGATATTATCGCACGTAATGATTATGAAGAAGTCCAAAAAAGTGTTCATAATGTTCGCGAACAGCTTAATATGGCTCGCCATAAAGAGCATGAGAGCAAACAACACCTCAAAGAGGTTGAACATGAAGAGAAAGTCTATGTTGAACAGACTCTTTCGACATGGTTTAATCAACTCCTTGATAAGAAAAAAGAGCTCAGAGCCTTAGAATCAGAAATCAATGCCATCTCTTTCCAAAACAGACAACAGCAGATTAAAGCACCTCTAAGTGGCTATGTCGCTAAATTAATGGTAAATACCGAAGGAGGGGTTGTAACCCCTGCTGAAAAGCTGATTTCTCTTGTTCCTGATGATGCGCCATTAATCGTCAAAGCAACCGTACTCAATCAAGATATAGGTTTCGTTGCCAAACAGATGCCTGCAGCCATTAAGATCGATACCTTTACCTTTCAAAAGTATGGTCTGATCGAGGGTATTGTAGATAGCATTGGTAATGATGCCATCGAAGATGAAAAGCAAGGGCTGATCTATGAGATCAAAGTGATTCCAACATCAACATCGATTATGGTTGATGGTAAAGAGAAACGATTAGAACCTGGTATGAATGTCACTACCGAGATTAAAGTAGGAAAGAGAAAAATCATTGAGTTCTTTATCTATCCGATTATTCAGTATATGGATGAGGGGTTAAGTGTGAGGTAAATTCAATGAAAATGGTATAATGATGTTATTATTGAAGAAGAGCCTGAGGCTCTTCTGTATTATTTAACTATAACTATAAATGTTATAAGTAGCTATTTTCATGCTACGAATTTAATGTAATATTTCTAAAGATGCTTCTGTAATTTAATTATGAAAATTACAGTTTTCAATAATTAATAAAAGTAAAATCTAAACTTCTTTTGTGTGGTAAGGTCATAGTTCTACTGGTAAAAATACATTAAAGTGTTTTTTGTTACTTACCAATAAGTTTGATAATATTAAAACTTTTTATTATAAGTATTTTAAGTTTATATTTATTCGTAGTGAGTTAGTATGAATTATTTAGATTATAAGTTATATAAACATTCTAATAAGGAATTTTCATGTTTAGTTTTTTTAAGTCACAAGAACAAACTGCTTTTAATGTATCTAATGGAGATTTAAATCAAGCGATTGTAACGTTAAATCTTCAAGAAAAAACGATTATAGCTGGACTTGATACTATTCCTTTTAACCCAAAGGTTGTTTTAGGTTTTGTCTCTCCTGCACTTGATTTCACATGCATCTCTTCAAAACTCAAACAGGCACTTCCGAGTGATGCAACATTGATTCTTTCAACGACTGCAGGTGAATTATGTAGTTTAGATGGTTTAACTCCCCTCTCCTCCTTATATTCGCAAGCGAATGCTGGTGAAGGCGATAACATCGTTTTAATGTTTTTCTCTCATGCTATCGTAAGTGATGTGTATGTAGCATCCATTCCTCTTAAGAGTGAAGATATGGCTACGAGTAAAAAAACAGCGGCAGAGCGTACTGCCGCTATTGCGGATGAGATTAGAAAAGTTCATGTTCCCTTTAAAGTTGAGTACCAAAATACCTTGGGCTATACCCTCATTGATGGGCTTAGTGCCAGTGAGAGCTTCTTTATGGAAGCTGCATACCAAGTGGGAAATATCCCCTGTCTTTTGGCCGGCGGAAGCGCTGGTGGAAAATTAGACTTTCAAAATACCTATATCTACGATGGAACGCGTACATTACGTCATCATGCGGTCATTACATTTTTAAAATTTGCACCACATTATCGTTTTAGTATTTTTAAAAGTCAAAACTTTAGAAAAACCGCTATCTCTTTTACTGTTTTAGCGGCAGATCCAATTAAACGTACCGTCAGTGCTTTTTTAGACCGCTCGACCAATATGAGTGTTGGTGTTATTGAAGCGCTTACAAACCACTTTAGATGCTCTGCCAATGAGTTAAGCACGAAGTTAGCAAATTATACGTTTGGTATTGCAATTAATGATGAAATTTACATTCGTTCTATTGCTTCTGTTGACACAACCGGTAATGTTCTTCATTTTTACTGCGATTTAGAAGCCGGCGAAGAGCTTATATTGCTTGAAAAAACAGATTTTGTGCAAACAACAACGCATGATTTTGAACAATTTAGTCGTAATAAACCACGCAAAGCTTTAGGTGCTATTTTTAACGATTGTATTTTAAGGCGTTTATGCAATGCTGGTGAGATTAATCGTTTAAAAGCATTTGAAGGTGTACCTGTCGTTGGCTTTTCTACATTTGGTGAACTCTTAGGTGTCAATATCAATCAAACATTAACAGCAATCTTTTTTTATCGTGTAGAAGAATCAGATAAATTTGAAGGTGAATATGTTGATCATTTTGTGCAAAAATATGCAGGGTTTAAAAGCTATTTTCTTTTAAGAAAAATCAATCGTCAAACGATGATTAACAACATTAACAAAGCGATGCTCAATCAAATGAAATCGAGTATGCCAGTTCTGCAAACGATTGGTGGAACACTCCAAAATGCTGTAAGTGCTATAGATGCGATTGAAACACAACTCTCTTCTGTTGAAAAAGAGTTTGTAGTCTTTTCATCAAGCATGGAAAAAGGCAGTGCAGACAATGCCAGCCTTTCCATTGAAGTTGATAATCTTACCAACAATGTTCGTGACATTCGTATGGTTTTAAGTGTTATCTCTGATATTGCTGATCAGACCAATTTACTGGCACTCAATGCTGCCATTGAAGCGGCACGCGCAGGGGAACATGGGCGCGGTTTTGCTGTCGTTGCCGATGAAGTACGCAAGCTTGCTGAGCGAACTCAAAAAAGTCTTTCTGAGACCAATGTATCGGTGAGTACTATCATCCAAGCCGTTGAGAGCATTAGCAATACGATGAGTGGCGTGAGCAGTGGACTTTTAGAAGTTTCTTCAAAAAGTAATACCCTCTCTTCTGATATGGAAAATTTAGCAGGGAAAAGTCATCTTATCTCTGGCGAGCTCAGATCACAATCAAAATTAACGGATGAGCTAAATACAGAGCTTGGTAAGCTCAGTGTGTATGAAAAAACACTCGATATTTTAAATCACTAGACTTCATGACCATAAGAAGGGCATTTTAAATGCCCTCTTCTTGCTTTATCGATAACCTCAAATTCACTTCATCGTACAGTTGTTTTTCTCTATTAAGTTTGTATATTTGTCCTGAATTTCGACATATTTTGCTAAGAGTTTATGAAATTCGACTTCATAGTCGATTTTTGTGCCCTGCTCTGGTTCTAGAGTAGTTTCACTTTTGAGCGTTGTTGTGCGTGGAAGAGACTCATCGATGATAAATTCCCGCTCTTCTCCATCAATATTTTTTTTAATAGTTTTAAGTTTTTTAGCATTAACCAATTTAACAACAGCAAAGGTGCTCATTTTGTTTTTTACGGCGTATTGCTGCATGGTAATCAGGTTTTGTTCCGACATATGTTTCCTTTTTTGACATATAAAGCAGTAAGCGGTATTTTAATCAATTAGGCTGAATTATAAGCAAAAATAACACTATAGATAACTTTTACATGGTTTGAAGCAAGTATAAAGTATAATAAGCTATATATCGTTACATACCTCTCAACGATTTTTCTCCAATTAAATTTCAAAATATTAAGGACACACTATGGGCGGATTACTTAACAATAGCGTAAAAATGGAAAATGGCTATAAACTTGCTGGACTTGCGACACAACAAAAACACACGGTACCTTACGAAGGAAAGCAGATGAATGTTGGAGCAGTGAACTCTGACAAAGCTAAAATGAGTGATGCTCAAAAAGCCAAAGCTAAGGCGAAGGCAAAACAAGTGAAAAAAGATAGAAAAAGAAATAAGTAACAAAAAAGTTGTAGGGACTAAAAATGTCCCTACATGCGTTTTAGAACGCGTATTTGAGATTAAGTCCTAAAGTTTTATAGTCATAATCTGGGATATTACTTGCATTCATGTTATAGTTTTTATATTCAACCGCAGCAGAAATAGTTCTAGTAATAGGATAATCAACCCCTAAACCATAACCAAGTCCATAGCCTGCATTTCCATCAACAGATTGAAGTTTTGCCCCAACGATGCCATAGGCATTCAACTTTTCCCATACATTGTAACCTAGTTTAAAATCAGTTCCAGCACCCCAAAGTGAGCCGTCTGATAAATTTGAGTATTCACCATTAAAAGCAACTCCAAAGAGCACTTTGTTATCTAATGTTTTTGTTATGCCATAGCCAGCGTTAAAAGCAGCCTTATGTTCACCATCAACAGTTGAACGTGTGATGCCACCATGTACATCTTCAACATAGTCTTTTGCATAAGCATTCATTCCTAGCACTGCTGCTACTGAAACGAGACATACGATTTTTTTCATTACTTGTCCTTAAAGCATTTACATATCCGCAACAACGGAATTTTGCGTGAAATCATTTCAAATGACTTTCACATTTTCAAAGAGCATCGCTCTTTCCTAAACTCACAGAAGAGAACCTTTCACCTACCATAGAAATCCAGCATCAATTGGGATCTGGAAATCAAGATATAGTACAAGCAAAAAATGTACCTAAATGTTGGAGTATAGACTTAAAAGAAGGATTTTGGAGTGATGGAGCGAAGGATTTGTAAAGGATATTTCAAAAAATACCCTTTACATGTAAAGCTTACTTAACAGTTCCTTTTTCGTACCATTTACGTAGCCAGCTGTCCATCGGATACATAAACTTATAAATAGCAGGAACAACGAGCAACGTTAGAACAGTCGAGCTTAAAAGTCCGCCGATGATGGCAAGTGCCATAGGAGCGTTGGCTTCGTGCCCTGCTCCACTACCAAAGGCTAGAGGCATCATGGCACCTATCATCGCAAAGGTCGTCATTAAAATCGGTCGTAGACGTTTTTCTCCCGCTTCAAGAAGTGCATTGTCGATGCTTTTCCCCTCTTTAATTGCACGGTTCGCAAAGTCAACAACCAAGATGGCGTTTTTACCAACCATTCCCAGAAGCAGAATAATACCGATCATAACAAACAAACTAAACGTATTGTTCGTCAGATACAACGCTACCATAATACCTGTTAACGAAAGAGGCATAGAAATCATGATGATGAACGGTTGAATGAGTGACTCATACAGTGCTGCAAGAATCAAGTAGATTAAGATAACAGCAAGAAGAACCGCTGCACCAAAGGCTTTTCCTGTATCGCTCATATTTTCAACATCGCCTGTAAAACGGTAGTGGTATCCTTCAGGAAGGATCTCTTTCATCTTATCTTCAACAAGAACAACAACTTTATCCAAGGATATACCAGAAGTACCCGCCGTTACTAAGATTTTACGTTCACGATCGAAACGGTTAATAGAGGCAGTTCCTAGTGTTTCTTCAAATGCAATTAAGCCTTCAAGTGCCACAAATTCACCATTAGAGTTCTTAACTTGTAGTTTTTTTAGATCTTCCAATGACATTCTAAAGTCATCTCTAAAGCGAATGGTGATGTCAAATTGCTTACCATTGTCTTCATAGTATGAAATAGCGCTATCGCTTGAGTAAGCAGAGCCCAGAACTGCGGCAATCTCTTTAACACTTACCCCTACTCGTTGGGCATTTTCACGAAGAATGCTGATGCGCATCTCTGGTTTACCACTTTCGTAGTCTCTATCGATATCAACGATGCCTTTGTTAGATTTCAAAAACTCCATGAGTTTAGTCGAAGTATCATCTAAGACGTCAAATTTATCGCCGGTAATAACGACTTGAAGCGCTGCTGTTGTATCTCCCGTATCAAAATCATCGACTTTTTCAACAGAGATAGTAAGACCTTCAAGATTTTTCATCTTTTCGCGGTAGTTTTCGATGATTTTAAGCTGTGAAATAGTGCGCTCTTTAAGAGATTTTAGCTTAACGTAAATACGTGCTTTGTGAAGGCTTTGTGCTGAGTCATACCCAATAGAGATAATAGAATACGAAATCGATGGATCACCCTTGAGCATTTCATCAACAGGAATGACCTTTTGTTTCATAGTTTCTAAATTGATCCCAACAGGGCCTTTAATGGTCACTTGAAATTCACTATTGTCTTGCATCGGTAGAAAGTCCATACCCACTTTAAGTGTCATAGATACAAATAAAAGTCCAAATGTTACTAAAACAGTAATCGTTTTAAAACGGATAAGTGGTTTTAAAATTGAAACATAGGCTTTATCAACCGCTTTTAAAATAGGCTCTGTTGCATAATAAAAATTACTCTCTTTTGCACTCAAAAGACGTGCGCCAATGGAAGGTACAAACATAACCGCTACAAGATAAGAGATAACAATACCCGAAGCTACGGTCATCGCAAAGGAGTTAAAGAACATACCAACGATGCCATCCATAAACGCAACTGGGATAAATACGGCTAAAAGCACTGATGAAATGGCAAGAATAGAGAATGCAACCTCTTTGATACCTTCAAAGGAGGCTTGAAAAGGCTTTTGCCCCTCTTCCATCTTTTTCATAATATTTTCAATAACAACAATCGCATCATCGATAAAAATACCAATGGCGAGCGTTAGACCAATGAGCGTTAGACGGTTAAGGTCGTATCCAAGGGCATTCATAATGGCAAAGGTTCCAATAACAGACGTTGGGATAGCAAGGGCTGAAACGATGGTTGCAGTTGCATTACGTAAAAAAGCAAAAACGATAATAATCGACAAAAATGCACCAAAGATAAGGTCAAAGCGAACATTATCGATGTTGACCATAATCTTTTCAGACTGATCTTGCAAGATTTTGATCTCGTTATTTTTGCCTGCAAGGAGTTGCATGTCTGGCATAATTTTTTTAACACCTTTGATGATGTTAAGAACATTCTCACCGGCTATTTTTTTAACTTCGAGCGTTACACCTCTTTGACCGTTGTAGGAAGAGAAACTTTTAGGATCACTCAGACCATCAACAACGGTTGCAACATCTTTAAGGCGCACACCTGGCTTGACAAGAAGATCTTCAATCTCTTGAATGTTCGCTGCATCGCCTTCTGCTTTGATGATGATCTCTTGGTTTTGATTGACCATCTTACCAGCACCCTGTTTGATGTTCTGCTTAGAGATGATACCACTAAGATCAGATGCACTTAGGTTGTACTTGTTAAGCAAAAAAGGGTCAATAAAGATGCGAATCTCACGGTCTTGATAACCGATGATATTGACTTCGCCAACACCTTTTACCCTCTGAAGTTTTGGTTTGAGCTTTTCATCGGCAAGGCGCATAAGAGCGATGTCATTTTTACCATCACTTGCTACGAAAAGCTTGATAACGCCACCCGTTGCACCCAGTTTTTTAACGACTGGTTTATCGACTTCGGTTGGAAGATTGAGCGCACCGATTTTATCGCGCACGTCATTGGTTGCGATATCAATATTTTTAGTCAGTTTAAACTGAATGGTAACAACACTAAAGCCTTCGTAACTGGTTGACATAAGCTTATCAATGCCATCAACGCCCGAAACGGCCTCTTCGATTTTATCGGTTACTTTTGTCTCAACCGTTGCAGGATCTGCACCATTGTATGTTGTTTGAACCGTAACGATAGGAAAATCCACGTTAGGATAGAGATTGATCGGCATGGTATTATAGGACATCAAACCAAAAACAATAAAGGTTAAAACACCCATCAGTGTCGTGATGGGACGGTTGATCGCTAATTTATACATTGGTTATTCCGCAGCGATTGTGCCGTTGCCAAAAAGCCCTGGCATAAGATCGACGGCTTTGACTTCTGCTTGCATTTCGCGGGTGCTTGCTAAAATGGTTGGATAGATTTTGCTAATCACACCTTCATATTTTTTATCGCTACCATCTACTTTATAGGTGAATTTTTGCCCTACTTTGACCTTAGTCCAGTATTTTTCATCGAATTTCAGCACGAGTTTGACATCACGGGTACTTTCAACGGTTAAGAGTTTGGTTTGCGAACCTAGAACGATGTTTCCAAGTTCAGTACTTTTTTTAGTGACTACCAAATCATAAGGTGCACGAAGTTCTGTTTTTTTGAAGATAATCTCTTTATTTTGTGCATTTAAGAGTTGAATATCTTTGTCATAAAGGTAGTTTTCCATTTTTTCTTTGTCGATGACATCTGAGATTTTGGCGTATCTATCATAGGTTTTGAGCGAATGCTCAGCATTTTTACGAGCACTTTCATACTCATTTTTTTCTTGTGCGTTTTGTAAAGCAAGGAGTAAATCACCTTTTTTAACACGATCACCCACATCAACTTGCAAGGTGCCAACAACACCAGAGATAGAAAGTCCTAATTCGGAGCTTTTTTCGCTTACAACATCAAATGTTGCGTAAACTTCCCCTGCAATAAGGGCTTGGAACATAAGTAGCGTGACTACAAAAACTTTTTTCATTGGATGGCTCCTTTTATTTCTTTACCCATTTCGTAGAGTAGAACGGCTTTTTGGTATTCAACTTCATTAAGTGCTGTTTGAAGTTGTGAGCGTGAATTAAATTTATCGCTCAACGCATCAAGATAACTGACGTTATTGACGATGCCTTGTTGAAATTTCTTTTTAACAAGCTCATACGTCATCTCTGAAGCAGAGAGCTTAGCTTTAGCAGCTTCGATTTTTGCCAGTGCTGTTGTGTAACTATTTTGAGCACTTTTATAACTTGCTTTTGCTTTTTGTTTTTCATACGCTAAATCACTGCTTTTAGAAAGGTAGTTTTTTTGAGCAGCTTGTACTGAGGCTGAAGTGGAACCAAAGTCAAAAATCTTCCATTGCATTGTGAGTTGAACGGTGTTTTGATGGTTATTATCTGATTCAAAAGCAGGATTGTTGTAATCGTATTTGAATCGTGAGTAACTGTCTTCTATTTTAATGATTGGTAAATAGGGAGCTTTTGCGGCTTCTGCCTCAGCACGTGAGCTTTGAACACTCTCTTCAAGTGCTAAGATGTCAAAACGCTTTGCATCCTCTATTTTGCTTTCTTGCAATACAACCAATGAGCCAGCTTCTACACTCACCTCTTTACCGGTAAGGTATTCTAAGGTATTGGAAATGTTATTTAGGGTGTTATCTAAGGTCAAAAGATCGACTTTGGTTTGTTCTATGGTTGAGATGATTTTTTGGAGTTCATCTGCCGTTGCACTACCTACTGAGAGGTATTTTTCAAGTCGGTAACGCTCAGCTTCAAGTTGTTCCATTTTTTGAACGGTTGACTCTTTACTGGCAAGGGTGCTGATGTAGTTGTAATAGTAATAAATCACATTGAGTGAAACGTTGTTTTGTACGGATCCAAGTGAGAATGTCGCAGCCTTTACAAGGGCTTTTTGTTGGTCAAAAAGGGCTTCTCTTTTTCCGCCATCATACAGTGTAAATGAAAGCGTAGCGGAGCCTGTTCGGCTTTTATCAGGGTTGAGCATTGTTTCTTGTTGGTTGAAGGTTTGATTTGCACCTAAACTGAGGCTTGGCATGTAACCACTTTTCGTAGCATACTCTTGCTCTTTTGCCGCCTCTAAACTGTAGCGTGACGCTTCCACTTGTTTGTTTTGTTCCGCAAGATTTAAAAGTTGTGGTAAGTTTCCTGCGAAGGCAAACAGTGGAAAGATACATAAAAGGCTTAATTTTTTCATGGTTCTTTCCTTGTACATTGATCGAGTAAATAAGTGATGTGCTTGATAAGTGTGGTTTGAGCTTCATGAAAGTCCATATTACTGGCTTTTGCTCGGACTAAAACGCCTTTTAAGAGCATAATGATGGTATTGGTTAGTAAATCAATGTTGTCAACATACAATTCACCTCGAGCTATTCCTTCATGTAAAGCGCTTGTGATAAAATCATAATCTTCTTGAAAAAAGCTTTCAAAATAAGTTGTATAAAGCCCTGTTTTGTCGATAAGCATGGAACTTACAAAGTGTTGATAGAGTTTAAGAACTTGCTCTTTATTCTGCTCTTCTTCACACTCACTAAAGTTGTAAAATTCTAAAATTTTATCTTTAGCCCTCATATTTGTTTTGACGCGTTTTTCGAATGCATTACGATGACGTCCTGCAATGATATCCCAAATTGCAAAGACAATCTCTTCTTTATTTTTAAAGTAAAGATAGATTGTACCTTTGGCTACCCCTGCACTTTTTGCAATTTCATCGATACTTGTTTGCTGTATGCCTTTTTCACAAAAAAGTTCAATTGCAGAAAGTGCGATGTCGCACCTCTTTTCTTCTTTATCAATTATTCGTGCCATGGTACTCCTTAAATGACTGACGGTCATTCATTTTTAAAATAGTACATTTTTTGGCTTGATTTGTCAATGGAGTTTCAAGCCATTGTTTAAAATGGCTTGATAATTGTAAGAAGAATAATAATGGATGTGGCTATTTCGGGGAACATTCTCAAAAGTTTGAAGAAACGTAGATTTGGCTCTTTGTCTTGTAGGCTAAGTTGCATTATCAATTTTTTACATGTAACGTGAAAAAGAACCAAACAACCAACCAAGGTGAGCTTTAGATGTAACCACCCTCCACTGTTCAATAGATGCGGATTAAGATAAAGCAATATAAGCCCAAATTTGATGGAAAAAATCATCGCAACTGTGCCTATTTTGAAAAGATTGGCTTCTTGTAAAGCGATTACCTCTTTTGCCGCTGTTGGCGCGTTAATATGATAAACAAAGAGTTTGGGTAGGTAGATAAGCATAAGCATCCATGTTGCAATAGAAATAACATGAAATGCGAGTACGATGCTGTAAGTGTTCATAGTGGCTTCCTCAATGTGTCTTAATAAACGCTAGTATATAATTCAAACACGATTATTTCATGACATTTTACGACTCAAGGTGTGACATTTTGCGACTGACTCATTCTAAAGAAGCTCCAGCAGAAGCATTTTTATTTATTCTTTTGTATTTACAAAAAAACTATCTGTTTGATGCCTCCTCTTTTATGGCTCAACGTGACATAACCATGGAAATGGTACAGCAAAAAGGCGTCAAAATTCCAGCGCATTATGTGAGTGAACTTATTGATGAAGCGATATCTATTTCGGGAGATGCTTCGCTTTTATTCAAATTCGCAGCATCCGTTACGCCAAACAACCTTGGTGTTTTAGGCTATTTGATGTTGCATTCAAGCAATGTTGAAGATGCCATCATTAAATTGTGTCGTTATTATCCTTTGGTTGGCAAAACGCTCAAGCCCATCTTTGAAGCAACAGAGTGTAAACTCACCATCATTATTCAAAAAGAAGATGAAGTCGCTCACCTTGAAAAGTACAGTGCTGAGATCCACCTAAGCGCACTGCTTAACCTTCTGAATAAAATCATTCCCCACCCCATCTTTCCAAAACGCACAACCTTTAGGCATTCAAAGCCGTTACATGTCAATGCCTACAAAGGAGTTTTTGGAGAGCATATCTACTTTGATGAGACTGAAAATGCCATCTTCTTCGACAAAGCGCAACTGGCAACAAAAACAAGTTATGAAAATCCTTATTTGCTCAGTGTGTTTGAAAAAGAGGCAGAACAGAGTTTGGGGCTTAGTGTGCATGGAAGTTTGAGTGAACACGTCAAAGGATGCATTCTTATAGGTACAGGTGAGCTTGATGTATCGCTGCAAAGCGTGGCACAAAAAGTGGGAATGCACCCACGTACACTTCAAAAAAAGCTCAAAGAAGAGAACAGTAGTTTTGTAGTGCTTTTAGGAGAAGTTCGCCAGAAACTAGCAACGCACTATCTGGAAAAAGGACTGAGTACACCCACCATCGCTTCTTACTTGGGGTATGCCGAACCAAGCCCTTATTTACGGGCTTTTAAGAAGTGGTATGGCATGAATCCTCAAGCGTGGATGGCGTTACATTTAAACGTTTAATATTGCTATTTTTATGCTATAAATAACAGATATGATTGTTTTACATATTTCAAAGGTTTTGAAAACATAACGAGAAAAGGTTAGTCATTATGCACTATCAACGTGAATTTATAGGTGAATTGTTGGGAACGTTTATTATGGTTTTGTTTGGATGTGGCTCTGTAGCCGTTTCTGTTTTGTTTAATGTTCATCAAGGGTTGTTTCAAATAGCCCTTATTTGGGGCATTGGTGTAAGTCTTTCCATATATGCCGCGAGACATCTATCGTGTGCACATCTCAATCCAGCCGTTACTTTGGCAATGGTCATCAGTCAAAGAATGACCATCAAAAAAATGCCTGTTTATCTCATAGGACAGTTCGCTGGAGCTTTTCTTGCAGGCATGATGGTCTATCTGTTATTTAATCCTTCCATCGTAGCGTTTGAAAATACAAACCACATCATCCGCGGTACGTCAGAATCCATGAATGTAGCGAAAATGTTTGGCGAATACTATCATCTGGCAAATGCTACGACGGTTGTGTCTTTGCCATTGGCGATGTTTGCGGAAGGTTTTGGCACATTTTTATTGGTACTCATTGTCTTTTTCTTAACAGAAAGTTGTAATTTAGGACGCCCTAATGACAACATAGCTCCCTTATTTATAGGATTAACTGTCACATCAATTATTTGTCTTATAGCGCCTTTGACACAAGCTGGACTGAACCCTGCAAGGGATTTTAGCCCTAGAATGGTAGCTTGGATGTTTGGATGGGATAATGCAGCCTTCCCCGATCAGTGTGGTGGTTTCTTCTTTGTATATATGTTTTCTCCCGTACTTGGCGGGATGATGGCAGGGGTTTTATTTACACATTTTATTGAACCCTTGATGAATCGTAAACATGAAAAATGTGATTGCAACTAAACAAAAGGAACATACATGAAAACGCGCATGATTTTAGTTGGCGGATTTCTTGGTGCTGGTAAAACGACCCTACTTTTAGAATCAGCACGAAAGCTGATTGAGCAAGGAAAACGGGTTGGGCTTATCACAAACGATCAAGCATCTTCGCTGGTAGATACCGCCTTTCTTCAACGCTCAGGTGGTAGCGTTGTTGAAGTGAGTGGAAGTTGCTTTTGCTGTAATTTCAATGGTTTTACCGATGCTATTACTTATTTACGAGTGCAAAACGATGTGGATATCATCATCGCAGAGCCTGTGGGAAGCTGTACGGATCTTTCTGCAACAATTATGCAACCTTTGAAACAAACGTTTAAGAATGAACTCATACTATCTCCGCTTACTGTGCTCGTTGACCCAGCAAGATTGCAGGATATTCTTGATGGAGGCACATCAGGGTTGCATCCAAGTGCTGCGTATATTGTGAAAAAACAGCTTGATGAAGCTGACATGATCGTCATCACTAAAACAGATGTGCTCTCATCAAATGCATTGGAAGTATTAAAGAAGAAAGTATCCGACACGTGGGCTTTTGCTAAAGTTTTTGCCTTAAGTGCTCAACGAGACGAAGGCTTGGACGTATGGCTTAATGAAGCAAAGAGTTGTCTTGATGTGGGAACGCATTTGACAGAAGTGGACTATGATATTTATGCACAAGGAGAGGCGGTGTTGGGGTGGCTTAATATGACCGTATCGCTCCAAGGTCACGCTATTGACTGGGACAGTTTTGCCCTGAAAGTCTTGGAAGCATTGGCTCAGCGTTTCGATGCTTCAACATTAGCAGTTGGACATGTCAAAGTGTTGATTGAAACAGAAGACCAGTATGTTATTGGTAATCTAACAGGGAAAAAAGAATCTTTGAGCATACGAGGCAGTGCAGGTATAGGAAATCAGGCAAAAATGATTTTGAATGCGCGTGTTGAAATGTCGCCAGAGGAATTAGAGCGTACCGTAAAAGAAGTCGTTTCTACACTCTGTAGCAATAATGTTATCATGCAAACACCAGAATCAATCCAATGCTTAAGTCCAGGACGACCAAACCCAACGTACCGATACGATTATGTCGTTCAGTAACCCATATTACACGAACAGTTTACAAAAGATGCCAAAGAATGGACTTCAAAGTTTTAGCTCTATATCTTTCATGTATAATAAGCATCATGTAAAATGAAAAGGATAGGCGTTGGAGTACTATAAGTGGGTGTTAGCATTTCATATTGTGGCGTTGATGTCGTGGATGGCGATGTTATTTTACCTTCCAAGGCTTTTCGTGTACCATGTTGAGTACGCGCAAAAAAAAGAGTTTGTTGAAGTAGCAAAAATTCAAGAATATAAACTTTACAAATACATTGGACTTCCAGCATTTTGGGCGACATTGGTGAGTGGTTTAACGATGATTCACCTTGATAATCAACTCCTCTCAAGTGGTGGATGGATTTATGCTAAATTTACCGTGCTTATCATACTTACACTCTACTCATTTTCGCTTGAAAAGTACCGTTTAGCGTTGGCAGAAGGCACGTGTACCAAAGATGGAAAATTCTTTCGTGCCTACAATGAAGTTCCTACCGCACTTGCCATTCTGATCGTAGGGTATGTTCTTACGAAAAGTTTTTCATGGGCATTTACACTTATTGTGATTGGTGTTTTCGCGATGGTGATCGATGTTATTTTAGATGGGAAAAAGCAACAATAGCTTTTACTCTACCCTTTGCGTGCGTTGCATAAGAATTTTAATGTACAACAACACTGAAAGCAAGAGAAAATACCCTACTACCGTATAACCGATGTGTGTTTGTTTGCTTTCTTCTTTGGCTTGAAGCACTTTTGCTTCCCTGTTTTCAGGACTTTCAAGAGCCGTTTTATCTTCTATCGTTTGTGTTGTAGCTACAACAGATGTGGGTTGGGCGTAAAACTTTGGTAAGTATTCAAGTCCCATAACAAGAACTGTAACCATAAAAACTACCGTGGCAAAAATTTTAAGATTTGGCATGGGATTCCTTTTGAGATAAGAAAGGCAATACAAAAAATAGCCCTAACAACACAGAAGAAAAGAACAGCCCCATCCACAATGTCAGTGAAGTGCTTGGTAGTTTTCCTAAAATGCTTAATGCCACCAAACACACTACCAATGCCCAAAACCACCCGAAAAAGTAAGGACGCTGATGTGCGGGAATACGACGTGGATTTTTATCAAGCAGAGGCATTAAGAGTAACCCTCCATTGACGACTACAAGCGAAGCCATCCCGATATACGAGCCTTTTATCATGCCAATATCAAAGAAAAAACTTTTAAGCAATTGAAGCATCCACAAAAAATACCACTCAGGATAGATATGAGCAGGCGTGTCACTAGGATTGGCAGGGGTCGCGTTAAGTGCATCTAGTGCGAGATAGTCGTGAAAAAAGACACAGTAAAAAAAGAGTGCTAAAAACAAAGAACACGCTAAAAGAGGCTTTAAAACAGCGTTGGAGAAAAATGGTTTGGGTGCTTTAGCGTCCGCATGAAGGGTTTTACTAAAACGATCCTCTTTACTGATGTGCAACCCTTTACGTGTTAGGGAGAGTTTATGCGTAGCGTGCCATTTGAAAAAATCTGCATGAAAAAGGACGATAGAAACAATACACAAAGGCATGACCACGATGTGTAAAGCATAAAAGCGAAGTAACGTTATCTCACTGACACTAAAATCACCTCTAACCCATAGCATGATGTCTTCACCTGCCCCTGGGATATACGCAAGTAAACTGGTGATGACTTGCACTGCCCAATAGCTCATCTGCCCCATAGGCAGTACATAGCCCGTAAATCCGATGACCATAAAGCAAAAATAAAGCGCCATACCATTGAACCAATACTTTGTTTTGCCATGTTTGTAAAAGCCAAAATAGAGCATGCCCAACATATGGATATAAAGCAACAAAAACAAAAAAGTCGAACCCATGGCATGAATTTTACGCCACAGCCAGCCGTAGGCAACTTCATTCATGATGGTATTGCTGACACTGCCAAAGGCAAGCTCAAAATCGGGCTTGTAATGCATCGCTAGAAAAACGCCTGATACAAGCATTAAAATACACAGCACCAGCATAATCGTCCCGGTGTAAAGCAAAAGATTAAAGTTGTTTATTTTGAGATTCATGCTTTGCTACTCTCCATAAGGTTTAAATACGCTTCACCCACTTCACCCACAATGATAGTTTGATTTTGTATTTTAAAAGGGGGAATCAAGAGTGCTTTAGTAACAGGGCCTTTGATGGGATTGCCATTGTAGTCAAAGTGTCCGCTATGACATGGACAGACAAACATTTTAGAGGGTGTTTCATACTTAGGAATACATCCTAAATGGGTACATATCCCCACCATAATAGTGTAATAATACTCCCCAATCAACACATCGCGTTTGGCATCATGTATAAGAGAGGCGTCTTTTTTAAGCACAAAAAGCGGTTTTTTTTGCCATGTAAAAAAAGAAACTTCATTGAGAGGAAGAGACTCTGCATCGATAAAAGTTGCTGCATCAAGCCTTGCCTTTTTCGGCGGTTCTAGGGATTTGAACATGGTGTCAATACTAAAATACGCACCCGTACCAACCAGTGCTATAAGCGAATAATTGACAAGTCTTCGATTTCTATCCATTCACGTTTCCCTTTGATCCATGCTTCATCATCGGGCATTCTATCAAAAGTAATATCGAAGTTCTCTAAAACAAAAAATATTTACGCAAGGAAAGATGGGCAAGTGCAAAAAGTTTTAATCAAGGATCCGCTAAAATTCTGACCTGTAAAAGCGATAGAAATTGTTTGAGATGCCATGGGAGCGTGTATGAATAAGATAAAAATAGTCGATAACCTAGACTGCTTCGCCGAGCGATTTGAAGGTGTTGATCTGCACGGTACACGTTTAAATAAAGCGGAATTTGAAGAGTGCACGTTTGTATCGTGTGATTTTAGCGAGACCTTCTTTTATGCGTGTCGGTTCATAGACTGTCACTTTGAAAATTGCAATCTGAGCGTCATGAAACTCACCGATAGCAGATTTAGCCATACGGATTTTACCTCGTGCAAGATGAACGGCATAGACTGGTGTATGTGTAACTGGAAAAGCCTGCTAAACCCTTTACCGCTCAGCTTTAAAGAGTGTATTTTAGATGACAGTAATTTTTTTGGACTTCTAATGGAAAGCGTAGTGATGCGCGAGTGCCGTGCCAAAGAGGTTGACTTTCGCTCTTCCCTGCTCCACAATGCCAACTTCACCGCCACCGACTTCAAAGGTGCCCTCTTTAGCGACACACATCTGGAAAACGCCAACTTCACCAACGCTTCCAACACCCACATAGACCTACGCACCAATCATCTAAAAGGCGCCATTTTTAGTCGATTTGAAGCACTGGCTTTGTTGGAGGGTGTAGGAATTGTTTTGGTGGATTGATAATATGAAAGAAATAGACTTAAAAGTTTAGTTCCTACTCCTAGTATCTTCAAAACAAGAGAGTTTTACAAAATATCACATACTATCTCACGCCACAATACTAAAATTTAATTTGTAATAAAAAAATATTATATTTTATTAAGGAGTTGTGATGAAAAAGCTTTACTTTTTCGCGGCGGCAGTATCTTTGTTCTTAGGTCTTAGTTTAAATGCTTCTGATATAACATCAAAAGACATTAAAGCTCCAACACTCGAAGAGGTTTTTAGTATTGATATCCAAGTTGATAAACCTTTAGTGGTAGGTCAGGATGCTGAGCATGGCAGAAGACAGATGATTTTAATTACAAGTGGCAAAGTAACGGGTAAGATTACGGGTGAAGTACTTCCTTTTGGTGTGGACAGTCAGGTAATACGACCAGATGGTTTTACGGAACTTGTCGCACGATATGCTATTAAATTAGATGATGGCAATACAATTTATATAAACAATGCAGGCATGAGAAGAATCAGTGACCCCGAAGCTGCAAAACAAGCTTCTCAAGGTAAAATTGTCGATCCAAAATTTGTTTATTTCGCTACTATTCCGACATTTGAAACATATAATGAAAAATATAAATGGATGGAAAAATCAATCTTTATTTGTTACGCAACAAGATTACCCGATAAAGTTCTTCTCAAGTTTTACGAAGTTAAATAATTCTCATCCCTCTAGCCTCACTCATTCTCAGGTGAGGCATTTCTCGTTTAATCCAGATTAAAAAATAGAAAGCTTCGTTTTTGTCGTAAAAAGCTCTAACGCTTTCGTTCCAGCATATGAGTTTCCTTTTGAGTTTAGTCTTGGTGACCAGACACAGAGAGTAAAATGGTTCGGGAGTGAGGCTAGGATACCTCCTCCTACGCCACTTTTGGCAGGTAAGCCCACTCGGTAGGCAAAGTCTCCCACAGAGTCGTATGTTCCGCAGGTGAGCATGAGCGCATTGATGCGTTTGACGTGGCGTGCTGTGAGTACAGGCTCTTTGAGCCACGGTTGTATGCCTTGATTGGCAAGGAAAAGTCCTGCACGGGAGAGTTCTTGGGTGTTCATCGCGATAGAACAGTGGTGAAAGTAAGCATTTAACACACGGTGCGGTTCATGCTCAAGGTTGCCAAAACTTTTAAGAAAATTTGCCATGGCTTGGTTACGATACCCCGTGGTGGCTTCTGATTTGGCGACATGAAAGTCAAAGTTGATGTCATCTTTTTGGGTGAGTATGCGTAAAAACTCCAACACACTTGCATGAGCGTCTTTAAGTTCAGTCAAAATAATGTCCGTAACGACGAGTGCGCCTGCGTTGATGAATGGATTGCGGGGGATGCCATTTTCGTATTCGAGTTGGATGAGCGAGTTAAACGCCGAACCCGAAGGCTCTTTACCGATGCGCTCCCACAGCTTTTCATCGACGAGTTGCATCGCCATAGCGAGGGTAAAAAGCTTGGAAATGCTCTGAATCGAAAAACGCTTTTCATAGTCTCCCACATGAAAGCTTCTTCCATCAATACACATGAGCGACATCGCAAAGTGCGTTGGTGTGACATTGGCGAGTTCAGGAATGTAGTCTGCGACGTTTCCTTCGTTCAAAAAAGGCTTTATCTCGTGCGCTATCTCGTCAAGAATCGCTTGATAATCTAACATCGCATTGCCCTACTTTTTTGAGATACACCATTATAGCAAGAGCAGAATGGCTTTGCATGAAAAGTATTTTGAGTTCAATGAAGTGAAATCACCATCTTTCCCTCATCAAAATCAAAATAGCTGAAATTTTAAACGTTAGATGTTGAGGTAATGTTGGTAGTGTTTAGATACAATGCTTTTAACTGGAGAGAAACATGCCAAATAAAAAAATATCTTTATCGGTTTTAGATCTTATCCCTGTAGGAGAAGGCTTCACCATAGCGCAAGCCATAGAAAACAGCACAAAACTAGCTCAAGAGGTTGAAGCGTTTGGATATAGACGTTATTGGGTAGCAGAACATCACAATTTTAGCGGAATTGCGAGTGCCGCAACATCGGTTGTATTGAGTTACATTGGCGCAAAAACTAAAACGATCAGGATAGGCTCAGGTGGGATTATGCTGCCAAACCATGCACCACTCGTTATCGCTGAACAATTTGGAACGTTAGAGTCTTTGTATCCTAGTAGAATAGACTTGGGTTTAGGAAGAGCCCCTGGGACAGATAGACAGACCATGCTTGCCCTTAGACGTGACATAAACAATGACGGCTCAGACTTTCCTAGAATGCTTGAAGAATTACAATACTTTTTATCAGATAAATCGGGCACAAAAGGCATCAAAGCCGTTCCGGGCTATGGACTCGACATTCCCATCTGGTTACTTGGTTCGAGCACGTTTAGTGCGCAATTAGCGGCAGAAAAGGGATTGCCTTTTGCGTTTGCCTCACACTTCGCCCCAGATGATATGGAAGATGCCATAAAACTCTACCGTGCCAATTTTAAGCCCTCTGCGCAATTAAAAGAGCCTTATATGATCATCTGCATCAATGTCGTTTGTGCCGAAACAATGGAACAAGCCCAATACCTAGCAACAACAGAACTTCAAAAGTTTCTCCATCTCCAACGTGGTGATAATAGCCCGTTATGCAAACCCACAAACGATATGAGTCGTTTATGGGAAAAGTGGGAAGAAACCAGTATAAGACATAAAACAAGGGAGTCCATCTGGGGAACACCCGCATTTGTTAAAGAAAAACTTGAAAGCCTTGCCCAGAGAACAGGAGCCAATGAAGTGATGATAAACTCCATGATCTATAATCCAGAGGATAGAATAAAATCTTATGAGTTGATTTCGAGGGGTTGGTTTGAGTGAGATAAGCTACTTTTAAATATTTCCATTAAAAGAGTAGCCTCTCACCTCTTTTCTTTTTTTGATTTTCAGGGTATTAAGAAGCATGCGAGTCTATATTCTCGATTGATAATTGTAAATTGTTTTTTGCATTACTGTATTGGAGTGATATTTCTCGAACAGCATATTTTGCATTTGCAAAAATAGCTTTACTTCCTAACGCATACATTTCAAAAAAAACTGCAACTATAAAAGTTAGTATTGTACTGCTTCCAAACCATTCATTCCCTTGTCTAAACATGTAAGTAATTGCGGCAATGGTAACAAGTCGAATCAGTATTTTTCTACGTTTTGCAGACTCTGCTAAATCAGACAAGTTTTTTTCTATAAGATCAGCCTCTTTTTCATTGATAATATCATGCTGGATATTTAAAATAATCTTGTTAATATTTTTTTCATTGACAAATGTCTCTCTTGTAATGGACGGCATACGGAATGCAAATAAAAAATAAGTAATTAAGATGGTTAAAAAATAAATAATTAGAGGTGCATAATTACGAATAGTTCCGATTTCATAAAGCATAGTGGAAGAAAAGTATTTATTCAATTGCGCATAAAAAATAAGTAACAGAACTAAAATGATGAAAAAAATGAAAAACCATAATGACGTTCTTTCCCAAATTTCATTTGCTGCTTTCTTCATTAATTTAATTGGATCAATGATTCGCTGATAAAAACTCTTATCAACGATGTTATCAATCAATCCATTTGGTGTATTTTTTTTATCAAGTATAACCCATTCTGTTTTTCTCAGTATCATTTTCGATTTATTGTAAAGACACATATTCTTCCCTATTTTAATCTGATATGGATTACTCGTATTTCTGCCCATTATATTCTAAGTAGCCAGCAACGTGTTTATTGTGTGGGTCACGGTGTGTCCAGTGTACTACGCCACCTTTATCGTTTGTTTCCAAATCACCACAAAATTTCACTACTCCACCCTCTTGCAACGTAGTTACTTTGGGCGCAAGGTCTATGTTGTGTGCGATTAACAGCGTTTTTCCCGACGATAACTTGACGATAAAGCGTTGATGGCGATTGCCGACGTTATCATCACTGAGCAGTTTAATGACTTTGCCAGAATCGCACAGTGGTGTACCTGCAAAGACTTCCAAGCTTATCAGCATCATAAACAATAATTTTTTCATTTTTTAAAACTCCATATATAATTAATCAATCAGAATAAGCCAAAAAAATAGAGGTCAGGGCTTGACTTTTTTCATTTAATGTTAAAGCATCAAAACCCCAACAACCGTGATTTAGGATCACCTGTTTGTGTATTGACACCTAGTACCATACTCTCATAAACGGCTTCGGATTTTAAACCATATTCAACCCTTTGTTGCTCGCCTTGTTGGTTGTAAGTCATACACACAGGCACAGAGCGAATACCATAATGTTCACTCACCTTGGGGGCAACATCAAGATTACATGTAAAAAAGTCCACTTCAAAGATACCATTTTGCATGACGCGCTCTACTCTTGCGTGGGCGATTTTGCATTGACTGCATTGGGTGGTGTAGAACAGAAGGAAAAAAGCACGAGGGGAAGGCTCATGTAAGCGTTTTAAAACGGATGCTTCATCTAAACATTGCATCATTTTAAAATATGCCCTACTCGTTTGAGGTAGTAAACGCTTGCAAAAGGTATGAAAAAATCTTTTACGCTTATCGCGTTGATGATAGTGTCACATTCGCCTACATAGACTTCGATGTTCACGCCTCTCTCTTGCAAAGAGCGTAAATGTTCTTCATCCCATGTGTAGTTCAAAAGCTCACCCAGCTCTTCAAGAGTTCCTTTTTGAAAAAATGGTTGCATGTCAAACATGGATGGATACACAATATTTTGCATAAAATTTTGTGTATAAGTGTCTTTGCTTTTTGAAAATGATAGCGTTTGAAGCTTTTTAAATTTGGCGTCTTTATCTTGGAAAAAGGCAGGTGAAAAGAGTTGTAGTGTGTCGATGCGCTCTTTACACGTAAGGGCGTATTCTAGGGCTTTTATGGCTCCATAACTAAAGCCAGCGACGGTGAAATCGCTTGGTTTTAGATAGGGAGTAAAGAGTTCTTGCTCGTTTGCAAGGCAAAAACCACTAAAGAACTTCATCGATGATGGCTTTAAGACGGACTTTTGAGATACTCTCAACGGTATAGAGCTCATCGGAGATTTTGGCAAGTACGGTGTTCATGCCCTCTAAAAAATGTTCAAGTTCTGTTTGTGCGTTCTCCAAGATGAAGAGTATGTCACTCTCATAAGGAATGAGTTTTTCACCCATGCCGTACACTTCGACCATCTCTTTTGCTATGGCAGTTGCACGGCTAAGGTCTTCAGTGGCATTGGTAAATTTTTCATTGTAAGCGATCTTGGTGGCTACCATGCCCGCGAGGTAAACTTTGATTTTGGAGAGCATTTGGGTTTTAGACTCAATTTCTCGGTCGATGTCTTTGAGTCGGTCATTGACGATGCTGATTTTGTCGAAGTCTATCTCGAACCAATACGCACACAGCGCTTTTGCGGCTTGATAAAGCGCTTGGATTTTTTTCTCTTCATCGGAGAAGCTGAGTACTTTTTTCTTACCCATTAACACTTTTTGGCGTACGGCTGTAAAATCGCTAAGTTCAAGAATGGTCGAACCACGGCGAAGTGCGTTGATGGCGGCTTCGTTGACAAATGTTGCAAGCGCTGCACCACTAAAGCCCACACTCATGTTCGCAAGTTCATCCAAATTAACTTCGGTAGGTTTGTTGCGCATATAGGTTTTTAAAATCTCTAAGCGGTCATTTTTATCGGGAAGTGGGATGAAGATGCGTCTATCAAAACGACCTGAACGAAGAAGTGCTTCATCAATGATATCGATTTTGTTGGTTGCGGCGATGACGATAACGCCACTGCTATCTTCAAAGCCGTCCATTTCGGTGAGAAGTTGGTTAAGCGTTGATTCACGCTCGTCATTTCGCATACCACCACGAGCACGTCCTACGGCATCAATTTCGTCGATAAAGATGATGGAAGGCGCATGGGCTTTGGCCTGGGAAAAAAGCTCTTTAACTCTCTTTGCACCCATGCCCACGTAAATCTGCACAAAGGTCGCACCGCTTTGGTAAAAGAAAGGCACACTCGCCTCACCTGCTACTGCCTTAGCGATCATCGTTTTACCGACCCCTGGAGGGCCTACAAGAAGGACTCCTTTGGGTAAGGTAATACCATAGCGTTTATATCGTGCAGGGTTTTTGAGAAAATCAACGATCTCTTCAAGTTCTTCTTTGACATCTTTGATGCCTGCAACATCACGAAAACTGACTTGTGCGCGCACAGGGCGAATGATGCTACTCATAAAAGGATCGTAACTCGCATAAGCTTTTTGGCTGGTTTCTTGCTCTTTTTTAACATCTTCAGCGCGTTTTTTGCGTGCATAAATGAGCAGAGCAAAAAGCAGACTCCCCAGCATTCCTAAAATGATAAGGTCTTCAAAAAATGGGCTAGACTTTTGAACTTCAATAGGTACTTTCTTAAGAAGCTCACCAATGTCAATGCCATCTTTAATGATGACAAAATGGTCATTGAGCCCATAAAGAAGCACTTCGTTGTCTTCCACTTTCGCTTTTTTGATGCTACCGCTTTCTAAAAGTGCATGATAGGTCGGCAAATCAATGATTTTAGGAGATATACGCAAATACCCAAAAGCAAGTAGTACTGCAAAGATACTCAGTGCCATTAAGGCGAGCATGAGTTTTTGGGATTTAAAAACGCGCATAGTTTGCCTCCTGTTTGATTTCGTACTTTTCGATGGTTACCCACTCTTTGAGCAGGTCACGTTCACTTTGAATGATGACTTTGTTGAAGAATTGGTCGTATCCGATGTAGTGGTCGTCTTTGTGCTCTTCGACCAAGACATTTAAAGGTATTGCATTATTTTTTTGTCTAAAAGTAATGTTTTTCGACTCTACAAGTGCTTCAATGCTCTTATGACGCTCTTTAGCAACATCGCCTTTTACCTCAGGTTTCATCGTACTTGAAGGGGTTCCGTCGCGTTTTGAGTAGGTAAAAGCATGGATGTGTGTGAGTGGAAACTGCTCTAGCGTTGTGTACGCCTCTTGCCAAATTTCTTCAGTTTCTCCAGGATGCCCTGTAATGTAATCGGTTCCTAACGCAAATCCTCGTTCGCTGAGTTCTTGGAAAAGTTCCAAGTCTCGTTTGACGTTATTGCGTCTTCTCATAAGCTCAAGCATACGCTCTGATGTATGTTGAAGTGCAACATGTAAATGTCTCTCTAACCATGGCTCACCCAAAATCTCGCGGAAACTATCATCGATCTGAACAGGTTCAATGCTTCCCAAACGAATACGACGTACTCCTCTGATGGCTCCTAAGCGTTGTACTAACTTACCCAGTGAACTGTTTTTGTCTTTGCCGTAACTGCCGATGTTTGTACCTGTAAGCACAAACTCGCCATAGCCATTGAGGGCTAGTTTTTCCACTTGTGTGATGATTTTGTTCTCATCTTGGCTTCGTGCATTGCCTCTGACATAGGGAATGATGCAATAACTACACCTAAAATTGCACCCTTCTTGAATTTTGATGAAAGCTTTGGTTTTGCCAGTGTACTCGTGTACGATGGTCTCATCCAAGGATGTGAGATCGCCGATTTGATAAAAAGGTATTTCTTGTTTTAAAAGCGTATTGATCTGGACTTTTTCCGAGTGACCCATGACTCCAAAAACCTTTTTTTGACTAAAAAGGCTCTCCCCTTTGCTCATGGCTCCACACCCTGCAATGATGACTTTTTTGCCCTCTTTGGTCGCGTGGTTAATGTAGCTTCTTACCCCTGTGTCCGCACCATTGGTGACGGTACAGGAGTTTACAACGATAATGTCTGCTTCTTTTTCCTCTTCCGTGACTTCAAAATCTTTGAGATTTTCCATCATGACTTGGGTATCGTAGATATTGGTACGACAACCAAATGTTTTAAAAAAGACTTTTTTCATCAGGACTCTTTAGTTCATCGGGTGGAAAAGGAGGTCTTTGTTGTTGACCAAGATTGATATTTTGCGTATGGTAGGCAATAACAATGTCATCTTCTTTATTGATAGCATCAATAATTTCGCTACAAATCGTACTACGAAGCGTCAATGCAGCATAAGAGTTTGTCATATACCATGTACTAATGCACATACCCTGTGGTTCGATAAATGAGTAGATGCGTGGTTCAATGTTGGTGTTTTTAAGGCTGTATTGATTGCGTAAGAGGTTGAGTTGTTTACGCGCGATATCGGTGTAGCCTTTGGCATATTTTTTGGTAATTTCTCTAATAATATGAACGGCTTTTTTATGGTTAGATTCAAATGTAATAAAAATATCAATACCGTCCCAAACCGTACGAATAGTGCTATGCGTATAATTTGAAATGAGTGTTGTAAAAATATAATTGTTGGGAATGAAAATAACACGTCCAGAACGTCTGTTTTCAACATAACTGGTTAAGGTAATGTCTTCAAAAATTGTAATACGAAGGAGTGAAATATCGATAATGTCACCTACATAAGAGAGTCCATCTTTTCTTACTTTTATGCGGTCGCCAACGTGGAAACTACCACCAAAAACGATGACCAACCAGCCTAAAATGCTCATAAACCAGTCTTTCATCGCAATGGCAATACCCGCAGAAGCAAATCCTAAAACGGTGACAAGGTATGAAACATTCTCAATGTAGGAGAAAAGTAAGATCAGTAAAATGAGTGTTACGTTGGCAAAATTGATGATTTTATTGGCGGTATAAAAGCGTTCATTGTCCTTAATATAGCGTTTTGCAACAAATTTGAGCAAAAGTGAGAAAACAATAACAACAACAATAAAAATACCAATATTAAAAGCGCGTTTGACTTGGAGTGTAATGTCTTGCGTAACACGAATGGTTGCTTCTTCTACTTTCTTAACATGTAAAGAGTAACTGGTATTGGCGATTTCTTGTGCTGCTATAAACGCGTTAAGCTCTTTTTGTGCTTCATAGACCATGTCTTCGTTGGTAATGATTGACTCGATTTGATAAATTTCTTCAACAAGTGAGAGCTTTTCTTTGAGTTTAACGACTAAAAAATCTAAACGATCAATACGAGCTTTATAATCCATACTGTCTTGTTTAATTTTTTTAATGTAGGAAAGTGCTGAAATAATTGCCAACGGATTGGTGATTTTGGGGTAACTCTCTAGCTCTGTTGACTCAACCATCCTGCTAAAGGGAGAGTTTTTAAACTCTTGTAAAAGTTCAATCTGTTTTTCGAGAGATTCTTGCTTACTTGCCAGTCTTTCGCGTTTTTCAATCGTGATTTTGTCTTTTGCATTTTTAACTTTTTTGAGTTCAGCATCTACAGTTGAAAGTTCTTCAATCAATTTTTGGTAACTTAAATAGTTGCCATAACGCTTAAACCACAAGTTGTCCTGAATGGATTCATCAATGGCTACAATTTTTTGACGAATAGAATCTATTTTGATGGAATCTTCAAGTTTGGTTGTAGCCGTTGTTTCAGCCGCTAAGAGAAGATTACATGTAACAAAAACGAGCCAAAGAATGTTTTTAAACATTGGCATCTCCTAGTGCTTCTAACACAACTTCTTTTGGGATGTCATTGCGCATATCATTGCCACCAATGCCCTCGGCTAAAATAAAGGTTATTTTATCATTAGCACTTTTTTTATCTAAAAAGAAAGAATCGTAAAAGAGTTCAAGTGAGTCGATTTTATAGTGAATGGGTAGTGCGTAACGCTCTAAAAGAGTCTTGATGCGCCCTGCTTCTTCATCACTTAAAAGACCAAGTTTTTGAGAAAGTGTATTTGCCATGACCATACCAATGGCAACGGCTTCCCCGTGTAAATATGTACTGTAATTGGTCTGATTTTCAATGACATGTGCAAACGTATGTCCGTAGTTTAATACTGCTCGAATGCCCTTTTCTGTCTCGTCTTGGGAAACGACATCGGCTTTAATAGCAATGCTTTTATAAATAGCAACTTTGAGGTTTGTCTCATCATAAAGGTCGTGTGTCTCTAACCATTCAAAAAAGTCTTTGTCGAATGTGACTGCCATTTTAACGATTTCTGCGACACCTGCTGCAAATTCACGTTTGGGTAAGGTTTTAAGAAACATGCTTTCGCAATAAACAGCACGAGGTTGCCAAAAAGAGCCAATGAGGTTTTTGCCATACGTGTTATTGATGCCTGTTTTTCCACCGACACTGGCATCTACTTGTGCTAAAAGCGTGGTAGGAATTTGAATAAAATTAATACCTCTTTGGTAAATGGAAGCGGCAAAGCCTGTCATATCACCAATGACCCCTCCTCCAAAAGCAATAAGCAACGATTGGCGATCCAAACGGTGCTCAAAACATGCATTCAAAATGAGGTTCAAACTTTCAAAATTTTTATACATTTCGCCATCAGGGAGAATGAGTATGTGAAGCTCTTTTGCAACAAGATGTGTTTTGAGTGTTTCGAGGTGCAAAGCCGCTACCGTAGTGTTGGTGACGACCAGAACCTTTGTATCAAAAACGAGTTTTTCTAATGTGTCAATATGGACACTGTAATCTTTTGAAGCGGGTTTTTTTAAGACAACATTGACTTGCATGCGCTATCCAAATTTTTTTGTTTCTATAATACTCAAAAAGCACTTAATTATGCATTGATTGGGATGAACAGCTGGTAATTGTCAGCAAGTTTGAAGTGAAGTTTTTCCATATCAGTCGAAAAAATAGAAAGAATATTTGCTTCCAATATTTTAGGACTAAACGGTAAAAATTGCAAAATATTATCGCGATGGCGAAGTTTAACCAGTGGATTTTTATCACTTTGAACGACATCAACTTCACGTCCAAATATTTTGGATAGGTTGTCAAAGTGCTCGATGAGGCTGTTTTTTTCATTTTCATGGTCAGGATTGTAGCTGTAGAGTTTTAACTCCAATGAAAGTTGGGTTGCAACGTCAAAAATGACTGAAGATTCTTGCTCGATTTCATGGGCATCATTGCTTAAAACAACACCTTGATTGAGGCTACCAAAGCCACGTGTTCCCATTTTAAAAATCGGTAGTTTGGTTTTGTAAAGCGTGCGTTTATTATGTTGGAAAAATCTATTCATCACAACAATGAGACCAATGTCCATTTTTTCAGTATCTTCTTTGAGTACTTTACGCGGTTGCGTTTCAAAGTAATCAATCATAACGTTAATGTGGTGATTGCTGTAACTTTTGATTTTTTCAAGTGATTTTGAGTATGTTGGGTTGATGATTTTTACATGTAATTTGTTGCTGTTGAGTTTTGAGTGTAATAAAAGTGCGTCGTTGATGAGCAAGTCGGTTTCGTTGTCATTCATGCGTAACATATCGATAAGGCAGTAAATACTGCTTCCAAAAGGAGAAGGAAACTGACCAAGTTCGCGTTTGATACTTTTAAAAACACTTTGCAACACTTTAGGATCGCCTACCAGAAGCAAAAGATCGTTAGGTAACAACATAAGTGCAGGTCGAGGCAAAATGAGTGTGTTAGAGCGGTACACTGCTGCAATTTTCCATTTACTCTGCTCAATGGAAGCTAAATGTCTGTAGGCATAAGCACTTCCCACAGGTACAGATACTTCCATAATCTCGCCAATACCAAGACCGATATTTTGTGCAACAATAGGTGTGTTTGGAAGGTGGTCGGTAAAACGAGAAGCAAGAATTTCGCGTGAGTTGAGCATTAAAAGACGTTTGTCTTCGATTTTTAAGTCCCATCTGTCCATGATGACAATACGCACTTTCCCATCCACTTTTCGGATGTTTTGGTATGTCGCTTTTACATCCAACTCATTGGACATAATAATCATCACTTGAAAAAATTGCTCGTTGAGGACAATAGTGAGTTTTTCGTAGCTTGTTGGATCAAATTCAAAAAATTTAAAATTTTCAGGGCGTTTTTTAGGTAAAGTCTCTTCTTTATAGGTAACGATGGTGTAGCTATTTTCTCCAGCTTCGGTTTCCATAACCTTTTCTAAAAATTGTTTTGCTAGAATGCCATCAGCGATGATTAAAATTTTCTTCATTGTAATCGACTCCCTATAAAATAAAGAGGATATTGTAACTAAAATGGAATTTCAGATAGATAAAACCGATGGCTTTGCTCGTGCTTGTACGATAAAAACGGCACACAGCACCATCCAAACACCTGTATTTATGCCTGTAGGAACTGTGGGCAGTGTAAAAAGCTTAGATGCTGTTGATATGAGCGAAATGCTAGGCGCTCAAATAATTTTAGGTAATACCTACCATCTTTACCTACGCCCAAATGATGAAGTCATTAAACATTTTGGCGGACTTCATGGCTTTACAAAATTTCCAAACAGTTTTTTGACCGATAGCGGTGGATTTCAAGCGTTTAGCTTAAGCGATATTTCAAAAGCAGATGTGAATGGCATTATGTTTAAAAGCCATATTGATGGTTCTTCTCACTATTTTACACCTGAGAAGGTACTGGATATTCAGTACAACTTTAACTCTGACATTATGATGATTTTAGACGATCTTGTTGCACTTCCCGCAACAAAAGAGCGCATAGCACTTTCCATCAAACGTACGACTGATTGGGCTCAGCGTGCCATTACGTATCATAAACAAAAACAGTCTGAAGGTATTGGTCTTCATCAAAATATTTTTGCGATCATTCAAGGTGGAACCGATAAAGAGTTTCGTCGTATCAGTGCTAATGAACTTTGCGCCCTACCCTTTGATGGTTTTGCCATTGGCGGGTTGAGTGTGGGTGAAGCCAATGCCGATATGTATGAAACAGTTGAATTTGTGACTCCTTTAATGCCAAAAGATAAACCTCGCTATTTGATGGGTGTTGGCACACCTGAAGATTTGGTTGAAAACGTGGAGCGTGGTGTGGATATGTTTGACTGTGTTATGCCAACCAGAAATGCCCGCAATGGTTCACTTTTTACCTCTTTTGGCAAAATTAGCATCAAAAATGCGAAGTTCCAAAGAGATGAAGCGCCCATTGATCCAGAGTGTGACTGTTTTACGTGTAAGAACTATTCACGAGGCTACTTGCACCATCTTTTCCGTGCCAAGGAACTGACCTATTTTAGGCTTGCATCCATTCACAATCTTCACTATTATCTGACATTAATGAAACAAATGCGTCAAGCGATTTTAGAAGGTCGTTTTGCCTCTTTTAAAGCGGAATTTTACGCAAAACGAGCCAAATAAGATGCGCTATAAGGTGGATGTGAAAGAGAATTTTGAAAAGAGCTTACTCTTTTGGCTTGATCGATTTATTAAGTCGAAACTTACTTCTTTATCCAACCGCCATGTTGAAGAAAATGCAAAACTTTCAGCCATTATTGGCGCTCTTAACCAAGGGTGCAAAAGCATGGATGAGCTTAAAAATCTTGCCAAAGAAGCCCGAAATATAGGGCTTATTGGTATTAACCTTTTTATCAATCCTTTGGAGAAGTTTTACTACTATGCCCTACCCATGGGGATTACATCTTTAAAAGAGATTGATGAAGAGCTTTTGAGTGAATTTTTAGCCTCACAAACAGGCTCACTCTCTGATGCGACAAAGAAAAACTATCGTATTGCTATTATTTCACTGTTTAAATTTATTGACAAGCAAAATGAAGATGAAAAAGGCAATTCGCATCAGTTTCGAATTGAGCTCAAAAATTGGGGAGGTCTTGGTGGCAGTCGTGGTGAAAAATTGCCAGCACATATGTACAAAGAAGAACTTACTCGCTTTTTTAAAGCCATCGAAGAGACCGAATTTAAACCTTATGTACAGGCAAAAAACAGACTTCTTATCAAAATGATTATTTTTACAGGAATGCGTGTCAGTGAAGCTTTAGGACTAAGGCTTAAGGACATGGTTCGCGAAGGTGATTATTTCATCTTTCAGATCAAAGGTAAAGGAAATAAACCAAGAACTGCCATGATCAAAGTCGAACACATTGAACATGATTTAAACGAATGGATGGGATACAGAAGCTCTGAAAATGCGCTGTTATTTCAAAGTCGTACGGGAAAGCCTTTAACCCAAGCCTATGTGAGTTATATTATGGATAAAATGCTGATGCAAGCAGGAATAAGGAAAGAAAAAAACGGTGCGCACATGTTGCGTCATACTTTTGCAACGCTGCTTTATCAAAAAAATCACGATTTAATTTTGGTTCAAGAAGCCCTTGGACATGCTGATCTCAATACCTCACGTATTTATACCCACTTTGATAAAGAGCGTCTTAAAATAGCAGCTGATACTATGGATGGAATATCATGAAAAATCTTTTTGAAAAAGTTGACAGTTTTCACTTATCAGACATTAAAAACCCTACGCATCCTTCAAGTTTTATTGAAGAAGAGGCGTATGATATTTTGATTTTAACACTGCCTCATTATAGTGATACATGCCTTACTATGGAGTCTCATGCCTTTGTTTTTGACCATGCGTCGTACTACTATTTTGACAAGCAAAAAGCTGAATTTGTGAATTTTGAGACGATGCAACATGTGTATGAATTTTTAAATGAAAAAACGAATGAAACGATGGCTTTGGTAGCTTCTATGCATGAGGGAATTGATTTGATGGAGGAAAAATTGTATGACAATGCAGGTTTTTCAAACTTTATGCACTACTGGCTTGCCAATAAAAAAGATCTGAGTAGAATTCACAGAGTCCTTAATTTGGGTGTTGAAGTACTCAATACATTTATAACAACGTATCTTAAAGAAGAAGATTTTTTAGCGATTCATTTTCAAGATATTCATGAGCATATTGGTCGTACCAACCGCTCTGCCCTCCTTGCAACGGATAAACTCAACAACTTGTACAATTTTTATACGACCCGTAGTAATGAAAAAATGAATCGAACGATTTATCTTTTGACAATGCTCTCAGGCATTTTCTTGCCTTTACATTTTGTTGCAGGTTATTTTGGGATGAACTCTCAAGGACTTCCTTTTAGTGAAATTCCTTATGGTACAGCTTTAGTGACACTTATCATGGCAAGTTGTGCGATTATTATGACGGGTTTAATTTTGTTTTTGAAAAAGAGACTTTAAAAGACTCTTTTTTTAGTCTTTGAGGTGTTTTTTAGGATAGTCAAAAAAGAGAATGTGCCCGCTCTCTTCGGTGATCTCTTTAAAACTTGAAACATCAAAACTGATACAGACAATGGCACATGTAGGAATATTACTTAAAATAGCGCCACTAAGACGTTCCCCTACTTCGGTAATGGCAGGGTTGTGTGCGATGATAAAGACAGAGGCGTGTTTGTCATCGGTGGAATGAATCAGTTCAAGATAACTCTCATATGAGCCTTCATAGAGGGCATCAATGCTTTTGATTTTCTTTTTATCACAATTAATTTCACGCGCGAGCTCTCTGGTTGTTTTTTCAGCTCTTTTTGCAGGACTGGTATAGATAAGGTCTGGCATAACATCGAACATCTTCAAACGTTTTCCCATAAAGACAACGTCTCGTTTACCTCGACCATTCAAAGGTCTATCAAAATCGGCTAACATTTCATCTTTCCAGCTTGATTTTGCATGTCTAATAAAATAAATTTTTTTCATGTACCCTCTTTTTCGTATGCTTATTATAGACGACAAAGGATGAGATTAAAATAAAAAGTTTTCATTGACCCAATTTAGGACGAGTCTGCGGTTTACAGCAAAGAATGGAAGTTCTTCTCTCAGGACGACTTCAAGCTTTTTCATCGAATATGAATCTAATCGTAAATCTGCTGAAATGCGGTTCATCATCACGAGCATCTGTTTAGCGGAAGTTTTATCAAATTTTTCACTGCCTTCTAACTCAAAATAGGTCGATGCATTATAATCCTTTGCATCTGGCTGATAATCATCAAATTGTAAAAAATCTTCCTTTACCTGTAAACTCATGCAGGCTCCTTTTTAGATATAAAAAATGTCAACAAAAACGCAATAAAGGCAATCGCAGCACCTATAAAAAAGACAGCGCTGTGCGAATTAATCCAAATGATACCAAAGGTAAAGGGCAAGAAAACAGCCGCAATATGGTTGATTGCAGAAGCAACGCCCGAAGTGACAGATATATCTTTGGGATCAGCTATTTTTTGAAAATAGGTTTTTAGGGCAATGGCTATAGTATAAAAAAGATTATCTAAAATATACAAAGTCACTGCCATCGCTTGAGATTGTACCAAACCATATAGGATAAAAATGAGAACTATACAAATATATTCGAGTTTTAGTGAAAGATTCTCACCAAAACGTTCAATGAGTTTCCCTGCATAGGGTGCACAAATCATATTGATGATGGTATTGGCACTTAGAAGCAATAGCATATTTTCTACACTAAAATGAAACTGCTCAACAAGTAAAAAACCTGCAAAAACAACAACAATCTGACGGCGTGCCCCAGCAAGAAATGTAAGGAGATAAAAAAGCCAGTATTTTTTGCGTAAAAAAAGTTTGGTTTCTTGCACAACATCATCTTTAAAATGTTCAAATCCCACCCAAGCCACTATAGCAAGCAGCATCGTCAGACCACCACTGAGAACATAAACGGTAATATAGCCTACATTAAAAACTTTCATCATCACATACAGTGTGGCTAAAATAAACAGCGCCATAAATGATCGTACTGCTGATATTTTTCCAAGGAATGTAGGTGCTTGCGCTTTATCAATCCATTGGAGTGAAAGTGAACTGTGCAAGGTTTCAAGATAGTGAAATCCTATAGACATAATGAGTGTTGTGATGTAAAGACCTACAGTTGAAGGAAAAAAGGCTGTTATAAGTGTTCCCAAACCTAAGAGCAACAATGAAAAATATGCCGCGCTCTGTTGGCGAAAAATCATCAAAATAAAAACAATACTAAAGGCTAGAAGCCCTGGAATTTCGCGAATACTTTGAAGAAGTCCAATTTTTTCACCATCAAATCCTGCTACTTCGACAACAAAATTATTTAAAAGTGCATTCCACGCAGTAAATGCGATGGGAACAGCAGCGGCTAGAAGGTAGAGTAGCTGTTCTCGTGTGGCAAAAAATGATTTAATGTTCATAATTGAGTCGGTATCCTATGCCACCTTGATTCTCGATGGTGTCATCAGGAAGTTTTTTACGAAGACGTTTGACGAGCGCACGGATATTTTCCGTTGTGGTGAGTTCCCCACCCCATACATACTGTTCAATGCGCTCAAAAGAGATGTTTTTATTGAGATTTTTGGTAAAAAGGTTCAAGAGAAGAATCTCTTTTTTTGCAAGCTTTATTTCTTCTCCTTTTTCATCCAGAAGTTGCTCATTTTGCATGGAGTACGTAAAGCCATTTTGTAATGTTACAAGAGAGATTTTAGGACGACAGAGCTTTTCGATTTTTGTTTCGAGTTCATACATATAAAAAGGTTTTTTGAGGTATTCGTCGCATCCTTTGCTGTAGGCTTCTTGGATGGTATCCAGTTCAACATTGGCACTGATAATAATAGCAGGCGTAGAATCATCCATGCTGCGAATCTCTTTAAGCAGGCTGAGTCCATCGATACCAGGGACATTGATATCCAAGATAAAACAGTCATAACCGTTATCAATGGCTTCGAGGGCAAGTTTTCCATCTTTAAAAAGATCAACATGGTATTTTTTCTGCTCTAAAGCTTCAACAATAAGATTGGCTAAGCGTTCATTATCTTCCAGTATCAATATTTTCATGCTGCTCCTTTGGCTTTATTAATGGTAATGCAAATTTGTGCACCACTCTTTCTTTGTTTGGCGATTATTTTGCCGCCCATTTTATCTTCAATAATCAAACGTGCCATATAAAGCCCAAAACCATCACCATTGGCTTTCGTACTCATGAACGGATCAAAGATAGACTCTAGTTTATTTTTTTCAATACCACAACCATCATCACTAATGGAGAGATAAATGTTGTTTTCATCACTGTCAAGTTCAATCTCAATGATGCCATCGGTTGTTTTTGTCTCTCTTCTTTTTACAATACTATCTTTTGCATTATTAATGATGTTTAAAACGCACTGTTTAAATTCATTAGGGTAACCAAAAGCTAAGAGTTGCTCTGGTTGTTTTTGGAGAATATTGATCGTAATATAATTGTATTTGACATTGTGGTTAACGACGGTTAAGAGTGTATCGATGGCTTCACGTACATCAAATGCCGTTTGCATCGAAGAAGGCTTGATAAATTGCCTAAAATCATCGATGGTACTTGACATATACTTCACTTGTGTCATGATGTCATCGACAAATTTTTGGGTATCTTCTTCGTCAAGAACCTTTTTTCGGCGTTTGTATATAAGTTCTTGTGCAATAGCAGAGATTTCCACCAAAGGTGTTTTCCATTGGTGTGCGATACTGGCGATCATCTCACCTACTTCGGATTGTTTGGAGCGTTGAATAACAAATTGTTCGTGACGCTTATGTTCAGTATCGACACGTTTTTTTTCTGTAATGTCTGTTAAGATGGTAACAACGCCCGCTTCATGGTTGTTTTCATCTGTGTAGTAAGTGCGATGTACGGAAAAGACAATTTTGTCTTTGAAAGGAACTTGCATCTCTATTTCAGCACTATTGGGGCAATCCAGTGGGACTTCTTGAATGGCATCACAGATAGTTGGCATGATTTCTTTGACATGTTTGCCTATAATATCCAGTTTGTTTCGCTCCAAAATTTGACATAAGAGATCATTACATCCAAGAATTTTCCCATCATTTGATTTCCAGAAAATAGCACTTTGTATGTTATTTAATAAAACATAATCAAGTCTATTTTGGCGCAAGAGCTCTTTTTCCAAAGAGATACGCTTAATAATGTTAAGCACAAGAATGGTTGTAAGTAACAGTAGCAATGGCATAAGTGCAAATGCATTTTCAACAAACTTACGGTGTTTTTCATAAAAACCTTCAACACCATTAAGCACTTCAGATGGATTTGGAATATCACTCAGAGAAATAGTAAATTTACGTAAAATATTGTTATCAAAGAAATATTTACCATTGGGTGTTTCAATAGGAACAGAAGTGATTTTTTTACCATTAATAAGTTCAAATGCTTTTTTAGCAGCAAGTGCTCCTTGTTCATAAGGATTAACCATAAATCCACCAATGACACCTTCTCCAACATGAATATGATTGAGTGCAAAAATAGGAAACGGTGAGCGTTGAAAAAATCCTTGTAGCCTATGATAAGGAATGTATTGGTCGTTAACGTCTCTGTAAAAACTTGTAAATAATATGGCACTTTGTTTTGGAAGCTTTGCGATTTTTTCATCAATAGTATTAAAATCAATTTGATTATCAAATGAAACACGGAATTTATCTTTAAAATGGTTTGACTCTTCTATTATCTGATCTTTAATGATGAGAGAAGAATACGCATCATCACTTATAATGTAAACCATTTTAATGGCAGGAAAGAGTTTATAAATTAATTCAAGATTTTTTCGTATATCTTTGTATTCGATGACACCAGTGATATATTGTTTAAGATACGCATCAAGATCTTTGGGATTAAAGTTTTCGACCCCACAGAAAACAACAGGTGTATTAGGAAAGAGCTCATGGTGATATTTACGAACAAAATCATAGGCATAATTATCTGCTGCAATGATTGCTTTATAGCTACGATTGCTGAATTTCTTTTTATAAAGATCAAGCAATTCTGCAAAGTAGTTATCTGAATCTATCTTTTTGCTATCCATATACTCAGTCGTAAGTTCATATTGAGGATGTTTTTGCATAACATCCTCAATGCCACGAGAAATACCATCACTCCATTTTAAGCCTTTATTATATGAATGAAGAAGCAAAATTTCATTTGAATATAAAAAAGAGCTGTAAATAAATAAAATAATTATTATTTTTAAGTTTAACATTGGTTTCCAGACATATTTTTTTGTTATATTATCAAAAAGGTCTCATTTATATCCTAAATTGGAGAATATAATTCTTTCTGAAATTATATTGCGCTTTTAAGTTGTAATATAAAAACTTTATATAAGGGGTTTTCATGTCAAGCATGTTTTGGATACAGTTGCTTGTAGTACTCGTCATCTTGTTCTTTGCAGCAAGAAAGAGTGGTATAGCACTAGGTCTTATCGGTGGTATCGGTGTTATTATCTTTGTTTTTGGTTTTCAACTTGCTCCCGGTCATCCTCCAATTGACGTTATGTTGGTTATGCTTTCTGTTGTTTGTGCTGGTTCTGCACTTCAAGCGTCTGGTGGACTTGATGTTATGTTACAACAAGCTGAGAAAGTATTGAGAAAACATCCTCGTTATGTTACCGTCTTAGCACCAGTAACAACAATTATCTTGACATTCCTTTGTGGTACAGGTCACGTTGTTTATACATTGCTTCCTATTATTTATGATATTTCTATTAAAACAGGTAATAGACCAGAGCGTGCAATGGCAGCGAGTACGATTGCAGCACAAATGGGTATTATGATTTCACCAGCATCTGTTGCTGTTGTTTCTATGATCGCGCTTATGAAAGGACATCCGTTAGTTAATGGTCAAGATCTTTCATTAATCCAACTTCTCCAAATTACAATGCCTTCAGCATTAATCGGTGTTTTGGTTGTTGGTTTTGTAAGTATGTTTAGAGGTAAAGATCTCGATAAAGATCCAGATTTTCAAGAACTTATCAAAGATCCTGAAGCAAAAAAATATGTGTATGGTTCAACTGCTACATTACTAGGTAAAGAGTTTACAAGTAGACAATATGCTTCTGTATGGCTTTTCCTTGGTACCATTGCAGTTATCGCAATTTTGGGTATGTTCCCATCATTGGTTCCAACCTTTACAATTAAAGGTAAATTAACACCACTTTCAATGGTTGATGCTATCCAAATGTTTATGTTGGCTTCTGCTGCTGTTATTTATATTGTCGCAGATCTTAAAACTAAAGCTATGGTCGAGAGTGATGTTTTCAAAGCGGGTATGACTGCGGTTATTGCTGTTTTTGGTATCGCTTGGATGACACACACAATGTTTGGTGCACACACTGCTGATATTAAATCTAGCATGGGTGACCTTGTAAAAGTCTATCCATGGGCATATGCGGTTGTTTTGATCCTTATTTCTAAACTCATCAACTCACAAGCGGCTGCGGTTTCATCTATGGTGCCTATCGCTCTTGCCGTAGGCGTTGAACCAGGTATGATCGCTGCATTTGCTGCTGCTGCTTACGGTTATTGGATTCTTCCAACATACCCAAGTGATATTGCGGCACTTTCATTTGACCGTTCAGGTACAACTAAAATTGGTAAATTCGTTATCAATCATAGCTTTATCTTGCCAGGTTTTGTAGGTGTAACCACTGCATGTTTCTGTGGTTTCTTCTTTGCAAAACTTTACGGTTTGATCTAATTCGTAGTCAGTTTCTGCCCTCTTTATGAGGGCAGAACTTTAAAAAGCATTTTTACAGATACTTAGATGTAAATATCTGTAGAGGTGCCTCCTTTTAAATGTAAACTCAACTAAGCACCTCTACCCCATCGTTTTGGGGTAGAAAATGATAAAATTGATTTTATGTACTTTTTAAAGTGCCTAAAATCAGTTTTAACCAAAAACCAACTTTTTCGGAGAGGTAAAATGAGAGAAATTAAGTACGAAGACATCGTTAAGAGTGTAAAGGACATGATCCTTTACAGTGCAACAAACTTGCCTAAAGATGCTTATAAAGCATTAGAAGATGCATACAACACAGAAAAAAGTGAAGTATGTAAACAAGTTCTTAAACAACTTTTAGATAATGCTGATATCGCAGCGAATGAAGCAAGACCTCTTTGCCAAGATACAGGCTTAGCAGTTTTCTTTGTTAAAGTAGGCGAAGATCTTAAAGTGGTTGGCGGTAGCTTAAAAAAAGCAATCAATGCGGGAACAGAGCAAGGATACAAAGAGGGTTATTTAAGAGCATCTACCTGTCATTGGGATACACGTGCTAACCTTAAAGATGAAGTTGGATACAACCTTCCAGCGATCATTCACTTTGACATTGTTGAAGGCGATGAACTAGACATTGAATACGCTGCAAAAGGTGGCGGTTCTGAGAACGTTTCTCGCGCAACTGTATTTCCTCCAGCAAAAGGTAGAAAAGGTATTATCGAGTACGTTAAACAAGTTATTTCTGATGCAGGTCCAAATCCATGTCCTCCACTTACTGTTGGTGTTGGTATCGGTGGTACATTTGAAAAAGCGGTAATCTCTTCTAAACATGCACTCTTTAGAGAGCTTGGAAGCAAAAATCCAGATCCAGTACTCGAATCAATGGAAGAAGAGTTAATGGTTCTTCTTAATAACTTGGGTATCGGCGCTATGGGTATGGGCGGTACAAATACTGTTCTTGGTGTTCATATCGAGAAAAACCCTTGCCATATCGCAAGTTTACCAGTGAGCGTTAACGTTCAATGCCACAGCTCACGCCACATGCATATTAAGCTATAAGGAGAATATAATGAGCAAAACTTATCATTTAACAGCACCACTTACTGAAGCAGATGTAACACCACTTAAAGCAGGCGATATTGTTTATTTAACAGGCGTTGTTTATACAGCACGTGACGCGGCGCATAAAAAATTAGTCGATCTTTTAGATGCAGGACAACCTCTTCCATTTGACATGAAAGGCGCGGTAATCTATTTTGTTGGACCAACTCCTCCAAAACCAGGTGATCCAATCGGTAGTGCAGGCCCAACAACAAGTTACAGAATGGACTCTTACTCTCCAAAACTTATCAATGAGCAAGGTCTTAAAGGTATGATCGGTAAAGGTAAAAGAAGTCAAGAAGTGCTTGATGCTTGTGTGAAATCTAAAGCAATTTATTTTGGTGCAACAGGTGGTGCGGGTGCACTTCTAGCACGCCAAATTAAAAGTGCTGAAGTTATCGCATACCCAGAATTGGGACCTGAGGCTATCAGAAGACTTGAAGTTGTTGATTTCCCTTTAACGGTTATTAACGATACTTTCGGTGCAGATCTTTACAAAATTGGTCGCGCTCAATACGAAGTATTTTAAAACTCTTCTTTAAAACAATCAAGAAGGGAAAGCCTATTTTTGGGCTTTCCCTTATGTTCTTTTATAAAATAAAATTTTTATCAAAATCTATCTTGGTTCTTTCGTGTGTGTCATTTTTTTCGATAAAAATTTTACAAATATTGTTTTATTGGTGATAAAATATCACATATAATAATTGAAGGCCTTTATAAGAGTGTTTTAACAGTTAGTAAATTGGGTTTGAGTGAGAAAATATAGAAATAGTGATAAAGGATCATGGATGAAAGTTACAGTTGGCTATGGTAAAGATGAAAAATTTGAGCTGAATATTAGCGAAAAACAGTTAGTAGGTGTTTATAACCCCAATAGTGTTCCTAAAATGGACTACAATCATGCGATTGATGAAGCGCTTGCCCATCCTATTGGCCATGAAGCATTTGATATGTTTAGCGATACTAATGAGCGTATTGTCTTTATTGTCAATGATGGTACACGCCCTACTCCAACACGTAAAGTATTGGCACGTATTTACCCACAAATCAAAGATAAAGACATCTTCTTCATTGTAGCAACGGGCTGTCATAGAGCACCTAGCGAGGAAGAGTGGCATTTTATCTTAGGTAAAGAGATTTATGAAGATTTGAAAGCTAAAAATCGTCTTTGGAGTCATGACTCTCATAACGATCCGATGGTTTACCTTGGTAAATCAACCAATGGTACGGAGATGTATCTCAATAAAATTGTTGCAGAAGCTAAAAAAGTGTGCGTGATTGGTTCGGTTGAGCCACACTATTTTGCGGGTTATACGGGCGGTAGAAAAGGTTTCTTACCGGGTGTTGCAGCATACGATACCATTCAGCAAAATCACCTTTTAGCGCTTCATCCCAATGCACAAGCGTTGAGCCTTAAAGGTAACCCTGTCCATGAAGACATGATGGATGCCATGAGTGTTTTAAAACACATTGATGTTTTTGCCATTATGACGGTACTTGATAGCGACCATGATATTTGCGCTGTGCGAGCGGGAGATTTGAGTGATTCTTTTTACGCAGCGATTGATAAAGCGGATGAAGTTTTTTGTGTTAACATTCCACAAAAAGCTGACATTGTTATCTCTGTTGCTCCCTACCCTATGGATATCGACCTTTACCAATCTCAAAAAGCCCTCGATAATGGCAAACTTGCATTGAAAGAGAATGGTATTTTAATCATGGTTGCCAAATGCCGTACAGGTATTGGTGAAGAAGGCTTTTTCAAACTGATGAGTTCAGCACATTGCGCGCAAGAAGTACTCAATAAAATTAAATGTGGCTACAAATTAGGTTATCATAAAGCAGCGAAGATGGCAGAAATTAACCTTTGGGCGCAAAGTTGGGCAGTGAGTGAACTGAGCGATGAAGAGATGAAAGCGGTGCACTTGAAGCCTTACCATGATTTAAATGTAGCGCTTGAGGATGCCCTTGCCGAAAAAGGCGAAAATGCAAGTATTATAGTGCTTCCTTTTGGTTCAATTACGGTTCCAAAATTGGTGAATAAATAAGGAAATTTATGAGAGTTTTGTACTATGACTGCTTTAGTGGTATTAGCGGCGATATGAATTTGGGCGCACTCTTGGATTTGGGTGTTGACCGTCATTATTTAAAGCAAGAACTCTCAAAACTCTCTTTGGATACGGAGTTTGATCTCACCATTCAACCAAGCTGTAAAATGGGCATTAGTGGAACGAAAGTTACTGTCAAACTAACACATCAACACGCAAACCCTAACGGATGGCACGTCCATCCGCACACTTCTGATCACCATCATCATGAACATCGTACGTTTAAAAGTATTGAAGCGATGATTCAAAACAGTACGCTTAGCGATTGGGTTAAAGAGCGAAGTATCAAAATGTTTTGGTGTGTAGCTTTGGCAGAGGGAAAGATTCATGGCAAATCACCGTATGAAGTTGCTTTTCACGAAGTGGGTGCTGTTGATTCAATCGTTGATATTATAGGTGCTGCCATCTGTTTAGAGGCTTTACATGTCAGTAAGATTATGGCTTCTAAAATTGAGCTGGGTGGTGGGTTTGTTCAGTGTGCGCATGGTACATTGCCCGTCCCTGCTCCTGCAACGCTGGAAATTTTACACAATGTCCCTGTAAGTTTAGGACGCGTTCCTTCGGAAATGACGACACCTACAGGTGCTGCCATCATTAAAGCCAACGTGGACACCTTTAGTGATAAGCCCACACTGGTGATTGAGAAGATTGGTTATGGCATTGGTCATAAAGATTTTACTATTCCCAATGTTTTGCGTGTGCTTTTGGGTGAAGAGGAAGATGTTGTTTCTATCCCAGAAGAGATTGTTTTAGAAACGAATATTGATGATATGAGCCCTGAAATTCTCTCATATGTCCAAGAAAGGCTTTTTGATGCAGGTGTAAAAGATGTTTACACAACTGCCATTACAACAAAGAAAAATCGCTTGGGTGTGAAGCTTAGTGTTTTAGTCAGTGCCGATAAAGAGGCCAAAGCAACGGAGATTATTTTTGCTGAAACCTCTTCAATTGGACTAAGACGATCAACGATTCAAAAAATCATGTTAGACCGAGAAATCAAAATGGTTTCTACTCCTTATGGAAAGATCAGTGTGAAATGCACCTTTTCGCATGGTGAATTACTCAAATACAAAGCAGAATATGAAGAGTGTAAGACAGCTGCTTTGAGCCACGAAGTTCCTATTTCTATGATATACGAGAGTGTTGCAAAAGCAATGACGAAAGAGATAAACCATGTATAAAAAATACGAACATTTAAAACAGATACTTGCTTCTTACGATAGCCTTATTGTGGCCTTTTCAGGGGGTGTTGATAGTACCTTTTTGCTTAAAGTCGCTTACGATGTTTTGGGCGAAAAAGTTATTGGAATTACGGCTTCAACGCCCTATATTGCGGAGTGGGAAATTGCCGATGCCAAACGCATTGCTCAAGAAGTAGGTGTTAAGCATGAAGTGATTCTAAAACCGTGGATTGAGGCTGTACGAACCAATCCAAACAATCGATGTTACATCTGCAAACATGCCCTCTTCTCTTCACTGCTCGATGTTGCACACCAAAGAGGTTTGAGTGCTGTAGCCGAGGGTAGCAATGTGGATGACACCAAAGAGTTTCGACCGGGACGTGTGGCATTGGGAGAACTTGGTATCAAAACACCACTTCTGGATGCTGGACTTACCAAAAGTGAGATTCGCGCTCTTTCTAAAGATTTGGGACTTAGTACGTGGGATAAACCTTCATATGCGTGTTTGTTGACTCGTTTTCCTTACGATAAAAAAATAGAAGATAAAGCACTTCACATGGTTTCTTTGGCTGAAGAATATATGATAGCACAGGGGTATGGTGAGATTCGTGTGCGCTATGAGGATGGTTTAGCGCGTATTGAGATGCCTGAGCGGGAGATGATTCGTTTGGTGAATGATGCTCACTTAAAGGTCTTACGAGAGCATCTCAAATCTTTAGGATTTTTGCATATCACATTAGATCTTGAAGGCTATCGACATGACTCGATAATGGAATCTTTGCATGTTGTTGAGGGAGTTTAGATGTGTGGACAAGGCATAGAGAAGCTGTTAGAAGCTGTAAAAAATGGCGATGTGAGCATTGCAGATGCGATGCAAAAAATAAAAGCAGAGCCCTTTGAAGAGTTAGGTTTCGCTAAGATAGACCATCACCGTGGCGTTCGTTTGGGCTATCCTGAGGTCATTTATGGTGAGAGTAAAACACCTGATCAGATCGCTCAGATTACCCAAAAGCTTTTGGATAAAGAGAACAATATATTGATCACCCGTACCAATGAAAAAGCATATGATGCCGTACGTGCAATAGCGCCAGAAGCCAAGTATAACGTTATGGGAAGAACCATTACCATTGAGCGTGAAATTATGACACCGCCAGAGAGTTACATCGCCATCATAGCTGCTGGAACATCGGATCTTTATGTTGTGGAAGAAGCTTATGAAACGGCACGTATTTTGGGAAATCATGTCAAAAAAGTCGTCGATGTGGGTGTTGCGGGCATTCACCGTTTGTTTGCTCACCTTGATGTCATCCAAAATGCAAAAGTAGTCATTGTTATCGCTGGCATGGAGGGTGCACTTGCGAGTGTCATCGGAGGACTTGTGGATAAGCCAGTCATCGCTGTACCTACCAGTGTAGGGTATGGTGCAAGTTTTGGAGGTGTGGCAGCCCTACTTTCTATGCTGAATAGTTGTGCCAGTGGTGTGAGTGTGGTGAACATCGACAATGGCTTTGGTGCGGCGTATAATGCAAGCATAATCAATCATTTATAACATAGACTTTTTCAAGTCTATGTCCTAGTTGTAGGCTTTAGTCGCCTTTCTAATCTCAAATATAAGCTCTTTTTGGCGTTGGTACATGTATCGCAATAAATAATCATCGTAAGGTTGTGGAAGATTTTCTATCATCACAACGATTTTTGTATAATCACTTTTTTGCCCAATGTAGGTAACTTTTGCTTCAATATTCATAATAACATACCCATTTTCGCCCTGTTCATTTGGGAGTGAAAAGTTAAGTTTCACTTTTTGATTTAACATATCTTCATCTTTGAAGGATTTTCCCACTTTAATGGCGATTGAATTGACGGAAATATCGAGAATATCGCCTTGTGCAGAAGAACGCTGTGCGTATTTGATGAGAACAGGTGTTCGAACACTGGTTTGAACGCGGGTGTGTTGTCTGTTGTTGGCGCTGTTTTGCATAAATTTAAGATTTTTGATAATGACGACAGCACGCTTAATATCAACCATAGCAATTTCTGCTTTGATGTCTTTGGGGAAATTTGGTGCTTGCAAAACGGTTTCACCCTCTAGTTGCATCGCGTAACCTTGAAGGTTTTCACAACTGATTTGGTAATTATTGTCAGGTGTCATTTTTTGGATGTATGAGTTGGTATTGATGCAGAGACCTTTATAGATATTGAGAAGCTTAATAGGAATTTTGTTGTTCACACAATTATGCAATAAATAGGCGATTTGTTCTTGCTCATCAATAACATTATCCAAATAATCCAACTCAAAATATTTGATCTTTTCAATATCTTGTGGTAGAAGGGTTTTCGTATTAATCTTCTCAATATAATCAAGAACCTCATTCAGATCATTGGATTCAACATGTAAAGCAGAAGTAAGAATAATGGGGGTTATTTTTTCATTAGCTGTTGCATTGATAAGCTCTTGTTGGAGGTATTTTGTTTGCTCACAAGCATGTTCAAAACTACTCTCTTCGCCCATCAAAATATAAAGATTGGGGCTCCACTGAATGACATCTTGACTTGCCTCTTTGAACTGAAAAAGTTTTACCATTAAGTTTTTAAAGGCTTCATACAGTGTTGTACTAGTAAATACTTTGTTGAGTTTTTCGAGGTTGGAAATATTGATAAAAATAAGTGAAATAACTGTATTTGTAACAGTGCGTTGGGCAAGACGGTCTTTGAGTTTATCAATAAAATCAAATCTATTGAGAATGTTAGAGTAATGTTTTGGTTGTTGTTCATTTTCGGGATTGTAATTAATCAGTGTAACAATTTTTTCACTACTTTGCGGAAATGATTTGATGACACACACATAAGGTTCTTTTTGTCCAGAGGCTGTCTCTATAACAATGTTTCCTTGGGCATCTTCATTTTCTTTCAGGGCACCACACAGTTCTTCATCTTTGTGTATTTTGGTTTGAATCTCAGTTAGATCTGTTGTTTCATAAAGCATTTTTGCTTTGGCATTGGCATAAGCGAGTGTTTCGCCATGAAAAACAAAAAAAGGAAAGAAGTGTTCAATCTTTTTTTCAAGTTCTATTTTTTGAAAAACATAGAGATTATCATCAAGTTTAGTAGGGTTTTTAGTAAAAATCGAAAGAAGTACACTTTCTTCATCTTTCAAAGGCAAGACATCTGTAAGCCCAAAATGCAGTGCAAATTTGAGTAAAAGTCTATTTTCAACATCGTCAGCAAAGATATAGGAGATGATAGGTTTATGTCGTGTAAAAATGCTTACAAGAAGTTTGAGTTTGTCTTTTGTGCTTTCGCCAATTTCAATAAATAAAATATCTGCCATTGGTACAGAGTTTATATCTTTGTTAAGATCAAAAGATTGAAAATGAGGATGTTCTTTTTTTGCATGATTGAAAATTGTAAGTTTCTCTTCATCAAATGAGAGCTGAGCGATTGATAGATAACGTGTTTCATGTAAAAATTGTTCTAGAAGCATCGGATTTCCTCATAATCATCTTAATTCACATTCTACCAAAATTCATAGAAAATTTAATCATTTTTTAACTACAATACATCATCTTTTAAAAGGAACTCTAGAATGATGTATTATTTAGCGATCGAAGGGAAACAAAAACTTAGCGGAACTGTCTCTATTTCAGGGGCAAAAAATGCCGCACTTCCTCTTTTAGCGTTAACCCTCCTCTCAAAACGAAAAATTACAATTTCAAATATGCCGCAAGTGGCGGATGTTAAAACATTATTACAACTTCTAACCAATCTTGGTGCTAGTTTTACACTTAAAGATCAAAATGTTGTCGAAGTGGATGCCACAACGGTTAATTCTGCTTGCGCCAACTATGACATCGTGCGTAAAATGCGTGCTTCCATCTTGACCCTTGGACCATTGCTTGCACGTTTTGGACACTGTGAGGTGTCACTTCCTGGTGGCTGTGCTATTGGTCAGCGACCGATTGATCTTCACTTAAAAGCGTTAGAGCAAATGGGTGCAGTCATTGAAATAAAACAAGGTTATGTTTTAGCTAAAGCACCTAAAGGGCTTAAAGGTGCAACCATTATTTTCGATAAAGTGACCGTAACAGGGAGTGAGAATATTATCATGGCAGCGGCACTTGCGCATGGCACAACGACACTTGTAAACGTGGCAAAAGAGCCAGAAGTGGTTCAAGTCTGTGAAGTGTTAGCAGAGGCTGGTGTAAGCATCGAAGGTATCGGTACGTCAAAGCTTGTTATCAAAGGAAGCGGTGGAAAGCTTTTAGATATTCAAGATTTTCGCGTTATTCCAGATCGTATTGAAGCAGGAACATATCTGTGTGCGGGTGCAATTACAAAGTCAAAAATCACCATTAAAGATGTCAATCCAAGACACCTTGATGCGGTTGTCTCAAAATTGGAGCAAATGGGTTTTAAAATCGATGAAAAGGACGATACCTTAACCATTCACCCTGCCGATAAAATTCTTCCTTCTGACATTGAAACAACCGAATATCCAGGTTTCCCAACCGATCTCCAAGCCCAATTTATGGCACTGTGCACGCAAGCAAAAGGTACAAGTATTATCGATGAGCGCTTGTTTGAAAATCGCTTTATGCACGTGAGTGAGCTTTCACGTATGGGAGCCAACATCAAACTCAAAGGGCACAGTGCAACCGTTGAAGGCAAAATGAAACTCAATGCAGCTGATGTTATGGCTACGGATTTAAGAGCAAGCTCAGCGCTTATTTTAGCGGCACTTGTGGCTGAGGGAACAACAAAAATCCACAGAATTTATCACCTCGATCGTGGGTATGAAGACCTTGAGGGTAAATTCTCAAAATTGGGTGCGCGCATTGAAAGACTTGAGGAATAAAAGATGAAAAAAGAGCTTTCAGTTAGTTTTGATGATGCACTAAAACTGAGCCTTTCTCTTGTTTCGACAACACCTCATTCAGAATGGGTTAGTATCTTTGATGCGCTAGGTAGAACGCTGGCAAGAGAGATTACATGTAAGAAAAATCTACCTTCCTACAACAATGCCGCACTGGATGGTTTTGCTTTTAAATATCGAGAAAACATAAGTGAACTAAACATCAAAACAACGATTTTTGCAGGCAATGTTGTTACGTCTTGTTTGGGTGAAAATGAGTGTTATAAGATCATGACAGGGGCAAAAGTTCCTGATGACGCTGATACAATCATTCCTTTTGAGAATTGCATCTCTTACGATGAAACAAAAGCTGTACTTCCCTTTTCCATTAGAAAAGGCAATGCTTTACGTCTTAAAGGTGAAGAAGAACGTGTTGGCTCAGTTTTATTTGATGCTGGAATACGTATAAGCTCACGTGAAATTGCTCTTCTTGCATCGCAAGGTATTAGTATGCTTGAAGTCTATAAAAAGCTTCACATTGCTGTTTTTTCTACAGGAGATGAGCTTAAATCACCTTGGCAAAATGCCAGCGAAGATGAAATTTATGACATCAATGCCCTCTCTTTAATCTCTTTACTTGCAGAACACGGTTTTGTTGCACATTATTGTGGTGTTATTCCCGATAATTTAGAAGCGGCAACGGAGTATTTCACATCTATGAAACAGTATGATGTATTGGTAACCAGTGGCGGTGTAAGTATGGGTGAAGCTGATTTTGTTGAACAAGCACTTTTGCGCAATGGTTTTACCGCCTCTTTTCATGGAATTAATATTAAACCAGGGAAACCCACGATGATGGGAAAAATGGGTGAGACCATTGTAGCCTCAATGCCGGGCAATCCTTTGGCTGCCTATGTCAATGCTTTTGTCTTTTTAATACCTCTTCTTAAAAAACTTCAAGGTGAAAAAAACTTTAACTTAAGTTCCATAACTGCTTCAAATGCAGAGGCATTTACAGTGAAATCGGGTCGAGTTAACTTTGTTTTAGGTACTTTTAGAGATGGAAAATTTTATGTTTTTGGTGAAAACAAGTATGGTTCAGGCATGGTGAAACCCCTTGTAAATAGCAATGCACTGTGGATTAGTGACGAAGAAATCCGTAGTGTCTCTGCTGAAAAAGATATAAAAATTTTATTATTTTAATATCTTTTATCTATAATTATACTCTTGGAGATAAAATAAGTTTAAAAAACTTGACCTTTTAACATTTTTTTAGATAGCATTGCATCACAAAATGACAAAGTGCTACTCTAAAGGAATGTGATGTTTAACGAAATAAAAATCTCGACAAAACTGCTTTTTATCTCCATTGTAACCGTTATTGGTTTGTTGATTCTCTCCTATATTAGCATTAACTCGAGCATGATTGGCAAAAATTCCTTGGAAACCATTTATGAGAAAAATGTGGTTCCCGATAATGAAATCACTGCTGCACGTGATAATTTTGAGATGATTTTAAATGATCTCATTCATGTCACCAGTGAATTTTTACCCACGGGACAAGCAAAAGAACGACTACCTCTTGTTGAAAAAAACATGAAAGCTTTTTTTGATAAAGCACTTATAAGTGACTTTTACGCAGAACCAACACTCAAACAACACCTCAATGCAGCCTATGAACGTTACAGTCAAAAAATTGCACCTAAATATCAACGTATTTACGATCTCTATCAAAAGGATAATCGTGAAGATATTGGTGATATGGCCGTTGAAATTGAAGCGGATTGCAAATACATCAGTAAAAACTTTGATAGCATCTCAAAATTCACCAATCAGCGAGTTAAAGATATTAGCGTAGAGATTAGTGCACAATTGCATCATAACCTCTATCTTGTTATTGGGATCTCTTCGCTTATTTTAGTTATTACTTCAGGGCTTTTGTTCGCTATTACGCGCTATTTGGTTAAAGGAATTGCACGTATCAGTGATCACTTGTCTGATATTACACAAGATTTAGCGCTTAACCGTTCTATTAAGGTTGTGAATAAAGATGAAATTGGGCATATCAGTGAAAATTTAAACACCCTTCTCTCTACCCTACAGCAGGCATTAATTAAAGCAAAAACGACAATGGTATCAAACTTGGAGACAAATCAACATATGCAAACATCGGCGCATATGATTACGAGTGCGGCTGAAAACCAAGATCGTATTGTAGATAACGTCAAAAAACTCACCTCCAAAATCAATCATGAATTACAAGAATCAAAAGAGATATCTGAAACATCGGCAATGTACATGAAAGAAGACTATATCCTTTTGGATCAGATGATTGTAACACTCGATGAAATTGTTGTAAGTATCAATCGTGTCAGTCAAGATGAACAGCATATTTCATCGCAAATGCATAATTTAGCCGAGCAAACGACACAAATTCGTTCCATACTTGAAATGATCAAAGATATTGCAGATCAAACCAATCTTTTGGCACTCAATGCAGCGATAGAAGCAGCACGTGCAGGTGAACATGGTCGAGGCTTTGCTGTAGTTGCCGATGAAGTTAGAAAGCTTGCAGAACGTACTCAAAAATCACTTTCTGAAATTGATGTTACCATTAGTGTTGTTGTTCAAAGTGTTTCAAGTGCAAGTGAAAATATTAAAGAAAATAGTCAGAAAGTTGTTTCTCTCAATCAAAATGCTATCAAAATCTCTTCAATGGCAAATGAGACCAAAGAGAAGACTGCTAAAAGTTTAGAGATTACCAATGTTGCGTATGAAAAGGCGATGAGTATTTCAAAAGAGATTGATCAGCTTACTCAAGGTGTTGAAGAAGCTACGGGACTTGCCCATGAAAATAAAAAGATTGCAGATAATTTGATGGATATCTCCAGTAGCCTCAATCTTTCGACTGTAGAATTAGAGCACGAAATCGCTATTTTTAAGGTGTAAAATTGCCATCTAAGCCCTTTAAAATCTATTTGTGCTACAATTAGAGCTCAAAAAGATTGACATGAAGGGTTTTTTTTGGTAGAATTTCGTCCGTTTTGCGGGAATAGCTCAGTGGTAGAGCACGACCTTGCCAAGGTCGGGGTCGCGAGTTCGAACCTCGTTTCCCGCTCCATTTTAATTTCACTTCTTTTTATAACTACACTTTTTTCACAATCTCTTTATATTGATAAAACTTACTGCATTGAAGAAGATACAATCAAGGCATCTTTTTTCGGTTTCCAAAGTAGCGATAATCCTGTCATTGTTCAAGTCCCCAAAGAACGTATGCATTATGCCATTCCATCAAGTGTGATACGCACAGCATTCAGTGATCGTAATGTAACTATCATAGATAGCAGTGAAGGTGTGGTCGTTTTTAAGCGCAACTGTTCGCTTATGGGTAAGGCAGATGCTCTTGAAGATGCTTTTTTAAAAAAATTTCAAGAAGCTTCACCTTCTGTTGTCATTGAAGAAAAACCTCGGATTTCGGTTAAATCTTCCCTCCCCGTTGATTTTAAACGCTATCAATTAGTCAGTGTAACTATTCCAGAGACAACTCTCAAAAAAAACAGTGGCTCTTTTGTCGCTACTTTTAAAGTGGGAGATAAAGAGCGAAAGCTCTATTTTGCTTATGAGATGAACGCGAAGGTAATGGTGTTTAAAGCGAAACGTAATTTGCTTAACGGTAAAATCCTCACAAACGATGACTACGAAAGCATTTTGATGAGTTTGGAAGGCATTCCCACACGAGCTGTTTTGAGCGAAATACCTCAAAATGCTATGGTTAAAACCAGTATTAAAGAGGGGCAAGTTTTAGCAGATTATCATTTTGATGTGAAGAAAACACTCTCAAAAAAAGATAGTATAAGAGCCCTATTTAAAGATGGTGGGTTAGTTATTGAAGTGCAAGCAACATTGATTGAAGATGCTGATATTGGTGATGTCGTAAAGATTAAAACAGAACAAGGCAAAATTTTGAATGCAAAAATTGTATCGTCCAAAGAAGCGGTAATCCTCGAATGAAACGCATCATTGTAGGCATTAGTGGTGCCAGTGGTGTTGAACTTGGACTCTCTTTTCTTAAAGCACTTCCTTCTGAAATCGAAAAATACGTCATTATCTCTGATCATGCTAAAGTTGTTTTTGCCAAAGAAGCCAATACCATTTTACTCGATGATGAAAATATTGGAGCCATCACAGCTTCTGGTTCTTTTAAAACTGATGCTATGGCGATTATTCCTTGCAGTATGAACACATTAGCAAAGATTACACATGGCATTGCGGACAATCTTTTGACACGAACGGCAAGCGTGATGATCAAAGAAAAACGCCCTCTTCTTTTAGCACCTCGTGAAATGCCTTTTTCGGCTATTGCGTTAGAAAATATGCTCAAACTTTCCATGCTAGGCATTCACATTGCACCTCCCGTCATGGGCTATTATGCTAAGGCTTCTAGCCTTGACGAAATGGAGCATTTTTTAATCGGCAAATGGTTTGATCTTTTGGGGATTGAGCACAATCTTTTTCAACGTTGGGAGGGAGCATGAGAGTAGCCATTTATCCAGGAACATTTGATCCTATTACCAATGGTCATATGGATGTTATTAAACGGGCCAAAAAGCTTTTTGATAAGGTTTTAGTAGCAGTAGCCATTTCAGAAGAAAAACGCCCCATGTTTGACATTGATACCCGTGTAGAAATGGTGCAAGCAGCCATACAAGATATAGAAGGTGTTGAAGTAGAACCCTTTGATAACCTTTTGGTGAGCTTTTCAAAAGAAAAAAATATTCGTGTGATGATTCGCGGTCTTCGAGCAGTCAGTGACTTTGAATTTGAACTCCAGATGGGGTATGCCAATGCATCTTTATGGAGTGAAATTGAAACAGTTTATTTGATGCCAAGTCTCAAAAATGCTTTTATTAGCTCATCAGTCATACGCTCTATTGCTAAACATGGCGGGGATGTCTCTCATTTGGTGCCTTCGTCTGTTTTACCTTATTTGCAAAGTAGATTTACATGTATGTGAGATATTAATTATGCATGAATATATAGATGGAACTTCTAAGAGATTATTTGTGAATACTAATTTAGGTTGTAGATCAAATTGTAGTTATTGCTATTTGCCTATTCTTGATTTAAAACTTGGTAAAGTTCCAAATCAAGAAAAATCTGTTACAAGTATTATAAATTATTTGTTATCTCATCCTTTGTTTATACAGGGTAAGCAAGGTACTATTCTTTCAATTGGTTGCTACTCTGAATGTTGGGATGAAATTAATAAAAGTGCTACGATAGAATTATTGAATTTTTTATTGACTTTAGAAAATCCTATTCAAATTGCAACGAAACAATTTATTCACCAAAAAGAGATTCGATCAATTTTAGATAAAATAGTTTGGTGTGGGCAACTTTCAATTTATATCAGTTCTGCGACAATTTCATTTTGGAATAAATATGAAAAAGGAACGTGCTCTCCACTTGAGAGATTTAAAAGTTTTAATCTTAAAAAAGAAAAAAAAGAATTATTAATGTTTTTATATTTAAAGCCTGTGCTTGAAAATATAACAATTAAAGATATTGAATTGTATAGTTCTCTTATTGAAAAATATGATATTGATGTCATAGTCGGCGAAACATTTAATGCAAAAGTATCTGAGAAAATTTCTTCAGTGGGTGATGAAAAGCTTTATATTCAAGATACAAGTGATGATTATAAAAATATCTGTAAAGATTTATCAAATTTGTGTATAGTTTATTCCAATAGTATAGAACCTATTGAAAAAATAAGAGAGAAGATGAATGGATAATAATACGACTGATGTTTTGAAAGTAATAAATGAATATATACCAAATGTTACAATTACTCTGTTATCAATATTGTCATTAATATCACTAATCATTTTAGTTTGCGAAGCTTCTGGTTTTTTACCTCGAAAACTTAGTAAATGGCTTATGAGAAACAAGTTAGCAACGACTATTGATGTTTTGGAAGAACTTGGCTTTAAAGTTGTAGAAACAAAATCTATGATTCAAGAGTGTGTTGTTGAAAAAATGAAGGGTAGAGTCGAAGAAAAAATAGATAAGTTTGCATTAAATTTTGATGTTGAGATTGGTAAAAGTACAAATGGATATGTTTTTCCTAAATATATTGACTTAATGAGCGCAACAGTAAACGAACGATGTGCTCAAGATTTTGCTAGAGAGCTTTATACTTATTATTCGCAAATATATTTAGATTGTGACTTTGTAGTAACAAGCAAAGGTGGATCCCCTATTCTTGGATATGAATTTTCAAGATTATGCAAGAAACCTTTTGTTTTGCATAATCTTGAAGAAAAATTTCGCATAGATAGTGATATTCCGAAGTGTAAATTTGATGGTTTACCTAAAAGTGTAAACTTAAAAAAGGCTCTTATTGTTGATGATAGTACGACAGGTGGAAGAAAAGTATTGGAAATAGTTGATGATTTAAAAAAGTATGGCTATGAAGTAGATGCATGTTTAGTAGTATTTGCGCCACAGGGTAAAGATGCCAAAGGAAAACTTGAAAAGAAAGGTGTTAAATTGCATTTTATTGTTGAAGGACCTATTGCAAAATGAAAAAAGGAAAAATTATTGTATTTGAAGGAATTGATGGTAGCGGAAAGGGAACCCAAGCTACTCTATTGCATGAATATTATAAAAAAAACAACATTCCAAATTTGCTTTTACAGTTTCCATGTTATAGCGAAACATTTTTTGGGCAAGAAGTTGGAAATTATTTAAATGGAAAGTTTGGTTCTTTGGATAATGTACATCCGAAATTTTCAGCACTTCTATATGCTGGCGATAGATTTGAAAAAAGCAAGTTAATTTATGATGAATTAAACAAAGGAACAATGGTTATATGTGACCGCTATGTCCCGTCAAATATTGCTCATCAGATTGCGAAGTTAAAAACTCAAGAGGAGCAAAAGGAATTACAACATTGGATTGAAAAGTTAGAATATGGAGTTTTTAATCTTCCGAAACCTGATGTTGTTTTTTTATTGGATATTTCCCCTTCCCTATCTTCAGAATTAGTTTTAAAGAAAAATAAGCGTGATTATACAGATAAAGCTAAAGATCTTCATGAAGAAGATGATTCTTATCTCAGACAAGTTTATTATGCTTATAAAGATCTCTGTTTAGTTAATGGATGGAATAAAATTAATTGTACTCATGACAATAAAATTTTTTCTATTCAAGAAATTCATTTAACTATTCTAAAAGTTTTGGAAAATGGAGTTATTAATGATTAATGCATTACGTGGAATGAAAGACACGCTCTCTCCACAAAGTGAAACGTACTTATATATGATTGAAACTTGTTCTCGCATCGCAGAACAGTATGGATTTTCGTTTATCGAAACACCTATTTTAGAAGAAACGGCTCTTTTTAAACGCAGTGTGGGTGAGAGCAGTGACATTGTCGGTAAAGAGATGTACCAGTTCATTGACAAAGGCGAAAACGATGTTTGTTTACGTCCTGAGGGCACAGCGGGCGTGGTGCGTGCTTTCGTACAACAAAAATATGACAAAGCAGGGGAAAAAAGACGCTTTTTTTACCATGGACCCATGTTTCGTTATGAAAGACCTCAAAAAGGACGTTTAAGACAATTTCACCAGTTTGGAGCAGAGAGTTTTGGAGAAAGTGATGTCAGAGAAGATGCAACGATTATTTTGATGCTTAAAGCGATGTTTCACGCACTTGGCATTGGATTCACTCTTGAGATCAACTCTTTGGGCTGTCCTGAATGTATGCCTGTGTATCGTACAAAATTGGTCAAATTTTTAGAAACACGTGAAGGTTTGTGTGAAGATTGTGAAAGAAGAAAACTTACCAACCCTATTCGTGTATTGGATTGCAAAAATGAACACTGTAAAATATTACTCAGTGATGCTCCACTGATCGTAGATCATTTGTGTGCATCATGTAAAGATGATTTTACGACATTAAAGTCTCTTTTAGACCAGTTTGGTGTCACTTATGTGGTTAATCCAAAGCTGGTTAGAGGCCTTGATTATTACTCAAAAACAGCATTTGAATTTGTAAGCTCCGAAATTGGTGCACAAAGTGCGATTGCGGGTGGCGGACGTTATGATCGTTTGGTTGAGTTTTTAGATGGTAAATCAACACCTGCCATTGGTTTTGCGATGGGAATTGAGCGTTTGATGGAACTTGTTAAAATGCCTGAAGTAGCACGTGAAGGATACTACATTGCCGCCTTGTGTAATGATGCCTTAGACGTTGTTTTTAAACTGGTTGATCAAAAACGTAAAACCGATAAGGTTTTAACTAGCTATGATGCAAAATCACTCAAAAACCATCTTAAAATAGCCGATAAATTATATGTAAAATTTTGTGTATGTATCGGTGAAGACGAGCTTTCAAAGCAGACAATCTGGATTAAAGATCTTGAGAGCAAAGAAGAAAAAATTATTAATATTGTGCATTTTTAAGGAGCAAAACATTGGATTACGGAATTAAAACATGGGGAAACGATAACTTTTTTATCGAAGACGGTAAGGTAAAAGTTAACACAGGCTGTGAGCCTTCTATAATAGAGATTATTCAACAGATCCGTAAAGATGGTATCCGTGGTCCCATTCTTTTGAGATTTCCTCATTTGATTCAAAAACAGATCCGTATGATTTATAAAAGTTTTGCTGATGCGAAAAAAGAGTTTGGGTATGAAGGTAATTTTAGTGCGGTTTATCCTCTGAAAGTCAATCAATTTCCTAATTTTGTTAAAAATCTTGTTTCATTAGGGCAAAAGTATCATTACGGTCTTGAAGCGGGCAGTAAAGCTGAGCTGATTTTGGCTATGGCGTACAATAACCCTGATTCTCCTATTACGGTTAATGGTTTTAAAGACAATGAGATGATCTCTTTAGGCTTTATTGCCGCTGAAATGGGGCATGACATTACCCTAACGATTGAAGGGCTTAATGAGCTTGAGAGCATTATTTCCATCGCAAAAGATCGTTTTGGTTGTGTTCCAAACATTGGTCTTCGTATTCGTTTGCATAGCTCTGGTATTGGTATTTGGGCAAAAAGCGGTGGTATTAACTCTAAATTTGGTTTGACGTCTACTGAACTGTTAGAAGCAGTCAATATGCTTCGTGATGCGAATTTACTTGATCACTTTACGATGATTCATTTCCATATTGGCTCTCAAATTACCGACATTGCACCTCTTAAAAAAGCACTTCGTGAAGCGGGAAATATTTATGCAGAGCTTTGCCGTATGGGCGCTACGCATCTTCGGGCTATCAATTTAGGTGGCGGTTTAGCAGTTGAATACTCCCAACACAAAACAACACTTCATAAAAACTATACACTAAGCGAGTATGCGAACGACGTTGTTTATTTACTCAAAGACATTGCAACCCAAAAAGGGGTTCATGAACCTGATATTTTCATCGAGTCGGGTCGTTTTGTTGCTGCACATCATGCTGTTTTAGTTGCTCCCGTACTAGAGCTTTTTTCGCAAGAGTATACGGATCAAAAACTAAGACCTAAAGACGTTAATCCACCTCTTGTACAAGAGCTGTATGATCTTTTAGGAACGATGAACCGTAAAAATGCACTTGAATTTTTACACGATAGTATTGACCATATGGAGTCTTTGTTAACGCTGTTTGATTTAGGTTATATTGACCTTCAAGATCGTTCAAATACAGAGATTTTAGTCAATCTCATCATTAAAAAAGCTGTTGGTTTAGTCGCCGATAAAAAACTTAGCGAGATTTTAGATATTCAAGATCGTGTTCAAGAGCGTTATTTGGTTAACTTTTCACTCTTCCAGAGCTTGCCTGATTTTTGGGGCATCGGTCAGACATTTCCTGTTATGCCACTCGATCGTTTGGATGAAGTACCAACACGCTCAGCTTCACTGTGGGATATCACGTGCGATAGCGATGGCGAAATAGGTTTTAATACCGAAACACCACTTTTCTTGCACGATGTTGATATTAAAAACCGTGACTACTTCTTAGGCTTTTTCTTAGTAGGGGCTTATCAAGAAGTATTGGGTATGAAACACAACCTTTTTACTCATCCAACAGAAGCTACTATTATCATCGATGATGATGGCTATGAGATTGAAAATATACTAGAATCGCAAAGCATTAGCGATATTTTAGAAGATCTTGATTATGACATTAAAGAGGTTCAGGAAAATCTTAATGATCGTATTGAGGCTTCTGATATTATCAGTGAAAAAGAGAAAAAACACATTTTAGGTGAAATTTACCTCTTCTTAAATGACAACGGTTATCTTAAAACGATTAACAATGAGGATAATATGCAATGAACGAAGTCTCTTTGTGGGAAAAAATTAAAGAAGATTTTTCCCAACCGATTCTCCATGATCCCGCAATCAACTCGAAAGTAGAGCTATTTTTTAATTACCCTGGGGTATGGGCGTTGGTTAATTATCGTATAGCACATGCTTTACATGTCAAAGGTTTTAAAACCTTAGCGCGCGCTATCATGGGTATTTCACAGATTATTACAAATACCGATATTCATCCTGCTTCTACGCTGGGAAGAAGAGTCTTTTTTGATCATGCTTTTGGTTTGGTTATTGGAGAGACTGCAGTCGTGGGTGATGATGTCCTTATCTATCAAGGTGTCACGCTCGGTGGTGTCAGTTTAGAAAGAGGCGTTAAACGTCATCCTACCATCAAAAGCCACAGTGTTATTGGCTCGGGTGCTAAAATTTTAGGTGATATTACAATTGGTGAAAATTGCCGTATTGGTTCGAATTCTGTTGTGGTCAAAAGTATCCCAGATGATTCAACGGCGGTGGGTGTTCCTGCTCGTGTTATTGAAAAAGGACGAGACAAAAGCCCTATGGCACACAATAAAATCCCTGATATTAATAAAGAGCTTTTTATCTATATGTTTAAACGTATTAAGATCTTAGAAGAAGCTGTGTTGACAACTAACAAAGATCTGAAAATTAAAGATGATGAATTAGAAGCAATTTATAAATGCTACTTAGAATCAGTCAAAGAATAAATTTTTTTTGGGAAGAAATGATTAATATTTCGCTATAATCTGCACGATATTTTTATAGGGGAAAGTTTCATGCTATCAAAAAGAATTCAAGTGTTATCACCCTCTTTGACTTTAGCAATTACTGCTTTAGCAAGAGACCTTAAGGCTCAAGGAAAAGACATTCTTAGCTTTTCTGCTGGCGAGCCAGATTTTGACACACCGCAACGTGTGAAAGATGCTGCAATTGAAGCTATTCAGGCTGGTTGTTCAAAATATACTGCTGTCGCAGGTACGCCTGAAGTTCTTAAAGCGGTTGCAAGTAAACTGAAGCGTGAAAATAACCTCGATTACAAACCTTCTCAAATTGTAGTCAATGTTGGTGCAAAGCACTCATTGTTTAACATTTTTCAAGCGATTATCAATGAAGGTGATGAAGTAATTATCCCCTCTCCTTATTGGGTTACGTATCCTGAAATTGTTAAATATTCTGGTGGTACACCTGTTTATATTGAGACCGATGAAACAACTGGTTTTAAAATAACACCAGCTCAACTTAAGTCTGCCATTACACCTAAAACAAGAGTACTTTTGTTTAATACTCCATCAAATCCAACAGGATCAGTTTACTCAAAAGCTGAGCTTGAAGGTTTGGCCGAAGTGCTTAAAGGAACAAATGTTTTAGTGGTTTCGGATGAAATGTACGAAAAGATATTATTTGATAATCTTAAATTTACTTCAGTAGCTTCTATTAGTGAAGATATGTTCAATCGAACCATTACAGTTAATGGCTTAAGCAAATCAGTCGCTATGCCAGGTTGGCGTTTTGGCTATTTGGCCTGCCCCATTAAAGAAATTGTAGATGCTATTGTAGATCTTCAAGGTCAAAGTACTTCAAATATCAACTCTATTACCCAAAAAGCTGCTCTTCCTGCACTTAATGGTCTTGTGGATGATGATATTGAAGCTATGCGTGTTGCTTTTGAGCGTCGTCGTAATATGGCATATGATTTATTGAATGACATTAAAGGTCTTTCAGTGATGAAACCAGAAGGTGCTTTTTACCTTTATGTCAATATTAAAGCAGTTGAAAGTGATTCTATGAAATTTTGCTCAAAACTACTTGAAGAAACAGGTGTTGCAGTTGTTCCTGGTCTTGGGTTTGGAAGTGATGGTTACTTTAGACTTTCATTTGCTACGGATGATGCAACTATTAAAGATGGCATTGGACGCATTAAAAAATTTGTTGAGAACTACAAATAACCTATTTTAGGGTGCTTTGAAATAAAGCACCCTCCTCTTTTAAAAAATTCCACAAAAGTCATACGGTTTTGGTACAATTCTGACATTATTTTTACATACACAACATTATAAAGGTTTATAGAGATGAATAAATATGTCATCACACTTGCAAAAACATGTTTGGGCTGTAAAAAGCCATCATGCCGTACTGGATGTCCTGTTGGTACACCGATTCCTGAAATGATTCGTCTTTTTCTAGCAGGAGAAATTAAACAAGCAGGCAAAATGCTTTTTGATAACAACCCACTTTCTGTTATTTGTTCGATGGTTTGTCCCCATGAGAAACATTGTGAAGGTCACTGTATCCTCAATAAAAAAGGAACAGCTGTCAGTGTTGGAAGTATTGAAAATTATATTTCTGATCTTTATATGAATGATCTTCAATTTGAAAAGCCCGTATCCAATGGTAAAAAAGTTGCAATTATAGGTAGTGGTCCTGCGGGCATTGCTTTAGCAGTTATTTTAGGTGCGAAAGGGTATGACATTACGATGTACGATGCTCACGATAAAATCGGTGGTGTCCTTCGTTATGGTATTCCTGATTTTAGACTTAATAAAGAGATCCTAGATACAATTGAGACAAAATTGCGTCAATTAAATGTCACAATTCGCCCGAATATCACGATTGGTAAAAATATCACAGTGGGTGATCTCTTCCGTGATGATTTTAAAGCAGTATTCATTGGAACAGGCGTTTGGGCTCCTAAAAAACTTGGTATTAAAGGTGAAAGTTTAGGTCATGTTCATTTTGCTATTGACTATCTCAAAAATCCTTCTGTTTATCAATTAGGACATAGAGTTGTTGTTTTAGGCGCTGGTAATGTTGCTATGGATGTTGCAAGAACAGCGGTGAGACATGGTGCTAGAGAAGTCATCATTATGTACCGTAAAGGTATGGAAGATATCCCTGCATCGCATCATGAAGTCGAATGTGCCAAAATAGATGGTGTTAAATTTGAACTCTATAAACAACCTGTAGAAATTAACGAGCAAGGTGTTATTTACTCTAGCACAGATGGTAATGGTGAAGAAGGATTGATGGAAGCGGATTCTATTCTCATTGCTATTAGTCAAAGTCCAAAAGATAACATTGTTCAAACAGCGAAGCAAATCGAAGTTGATGGTAAAGGTTTAGTTGTGACCGATGAGAGTGGACGAACAACGATGGAAGGTGTTTTTGCTTCAGGTGATGTTGTAACAGGGGCTAGAACAGTTGTTGAAGCAGTGGCATTTTCAAAACGTGTGGCGATTGCTATTGAAGAGTATATTGATACATTATAAGTAAAAGAACGTTTGGTATGTAAAGTTTACATACCAAACGCTTTAAGATTATTTTGATTCTGTTCCAAAACGTGCTTTTGCATCTTGAAGCGCTGCAATAAGCTCATCAAGGTTTTCATAAGGGATATGCGCTTTCCAATCTGGCTCTTCTCCATTTTTTTTCAATGCAATACCAATACTTACAACTGGAAATGATCCATTTCCATAGGGTTCTTCCAAATGAGAAACTGAAATAATTCCATTTTTTGTTCCCGCTAATGCAAATTTAGTGAGTATAGTGTTTTTTCCACCCATGATGTGATCCTTTTAATTCTTTTTAAAAAATTTAGCTATTTTTGCTTGTGTTTTAAGCCACTCACTTTGTAAAGAAAGTGGGAAACCACCGTAAATTTTACCGCCCTCAATTGATTTTGAAACGCCACCGCGTGCAGCAATGGTTGCAAAATCACCAATTTCCAAATGACCAGCTGTCGCACTTTGTCCACCCATAACAACATTTCGACCCAATTTGGTTGAGCCAGAAATACCTGTTTGTGCTACCAAAATACTGTATTCACCAATCTCACAGTTATGTCCAATCTGAACGAGATTGTCAATTTTTGTTCCTTTTTTGATGATGGTTGATCCAAAAACAGCCCTATCGATCGTGCTATTAGAACCCACTTCAACATCTTCTTCAAGAACAACATTACCACTATGATGAATTTTAATATGCTCACCCATCTTCGTATGAGCATAGCCAAAACCATCACTTCCTATAATAGCCCCTGCTTGAATAATGCAGTTGTCTTTGATGATTGAATCATCGTAAATCACAACATTCGGGAAAATTTTGACATTCTTACCAATACAAACATTCGCACCAATAGTGACATTCGGCATAATATCAGCACCTTCTTCGATGATGGTATTACTACCAATAACTACATGTAGCGCAATGTGACTTTTTGCTGAAATTTTTGCGGGGATGGATGTATCAAAAGCTTTTTTGGCAAAATAAGCACTAGCATATGCCATGCTTAAATGTGGATTGTCGCTGAAAAGTGCTTGAGAAGTTTTTGGAAGATGCTCTTTGTAAGCAGGAGAAAGGATAACCACCCCCGCTTTTGTATTTTCTAAGTCCGTTAAAAATTTAGGATTTTCAAAAAACGTAATGTGAGAGGAAGTCGCCTCCTTCAGTGTTGAAAAGGAGGTAACTTCGATATCAGAACCCGAAAATTCAAGCGAAATCGCTTGAGCAAGAAGGCTTAGTTTCATTAAATATCCATTGCGACAGAGCCGCTTCTTACGATGTCAGTTGGGTTATATTTTTTAACTGCTTTTAAAAAGTTATCGATACGATCATAATCATCTGCGACCATAACGACGATAAAATCCTCACCACTACTTGCAATCGTTCCATTATAAGCTTTAAGCATGGCATCTAGTCCATTAAAATCTTCGCTCAAAGGAATTTTAACCAGTGCCATTTCTTTCTCAACAAATTGACCCGATTCAATCACTTTATAGGTTGGAATCAGCTTGTGCAACTGTTTAACAATTTGCTCTAAAACAGGCGCACTTCCTGACGTTACAATCGTCAATCTGGATAGATTTGTTTTGGGAATAGGAGCAACGGTGAGCGAGTCAATGTTGTAACCACGTCCTGCAAACAGACCTGATATACGTGATAAAACACCATCTTCGTTTAAAACAATAACCGATAAAACTCTTCTCGTATATTGTTCCATCTCTTACTCCTTATACTCAAGCATCATATTGTAAAGCGTTCCACCTGCTGGAACCATTGGTAAAACATTCTCAAAACGATCGACTTGAACATCAATCATACAGACAGTATTGCTCTCAACTGCCTCTTTTAGGGCTTTATCAAACTCTTCTTTGGTTTTAACTCTAAAACCACGTCCTCCAAAACTCTCAACTAATTTGACAAAGTCAGGTTGAACTGAAAGATCAGTTGATGAGTAACGTTTGTTATAGAAAAACGTTTGCCATTGACGAACCATACCTAAAAATTGGTTATTGAGGATGATATTTACCACAGCAACTTTGTTTTCAACGGCTGTCATCAATTCTTGAATATTCATCAATATTGAACCATCACCGGTAAAGTTAATAACCGTTTTCTCAGGCTTTGCTACTTTGGCACCAATGGCTGCTGGAAGACCATAACCCATGGTTCCAAGTCCGCCACTGCTGAGCCATTGACGAGGGTATGAGAATGGATAAAACTGTGCTGCCCACATTTGGTGTTGCCCAACATCCGTACAGATGATAGCTTTATCGCCAAGCAGTTGCCCTACGCGCTCAATTGCCCATTGTGGTTTGAGAATTTCATTTGAATCTTCATATTTTAGAGGATGAATCTCATTGTAGCGCTTTAATAGATCACGCCATGGTTTGTATTTATTCTCATCAATTTGCTCTTTAGCTAGAGGAATCATCGCTTCTACAACGTTTTTAAGATCCCCAACAATTGGGTAGTCAATCGGAACAATTTTACCAATGCTACTAGGATCTATATCGACATGAATGATTTTGGCGTGTTTTGCAAATTCACTTAATTTTCCCGTAACTCTGTCATCAAAACGTGGTCCAAATGCAATCATAAGGTCTGCTTCGCTCATCGCCATATTGGCACTGTAACAGCCGTGCATTCCTAGCATTCCAAGTAATAATGGGTTTTCATCACCCATAACACCACGTGCCATTAAAGTTTCAACAGCAGGGATACCACAGATTTTTGCAAACTCTCTTACTTCTTCACTAGCATTAGAGTTAATTGCACCACCACCGATATAAAGAACCGGTCGTTTTGCCGCAACAATGGCTTCAATCGCTTTTTTGATCTGGCGAGGGTTGCCTTTATAGGTTGGCTTATAGGTTTGCATTTTAATTTCACTAGGATACGCAAAGTGACCAATCTGTGCCGTGACATCTTTAGGAATGTCCACATGAACAGGACCAGGTCTGCCGCTTCGAGCAATATAAAAAGCCTCTTTTAAAATACGTGGCAAATCTTTTACATCTTTAACTAAATAGTTGTGTTTGACACAAGGACGACTAATACCAACAGCATCGATCTCTTGAAATGCATCTGTACCTATCATACTAATAGGAACCTGACCGCTGATAACCACCATAGGAATCGAATCCATATAAGCTGTTGCAAGACCTGTGACGGCATTGGTAAAACCAGGACCACTGGTTACAAACGCAACCCCTACTTCGCCCGTTGCACGTGCGTAACCATCCGCTGCATGAAGTGCAGCTTGTTCATGTCGTGTAAGAATATGTTTAAAATAATTTTGTTTATAAACTTCGTCATAAACATTCATTATAGCACCACCAGGATAGCCAAAGACGACGCTGACATTCTCCTTACGTAGTGCTTCTATGACCATCTGGGAACCGCTTAACTCCATGACCTCTCCTTTCATATTTTTATATTTTGGGTACTAAAACTTACCGAGCATGTCGGTAAATATTGATTTTTTACAAGACGTATTCTGTAAAAAAAGTGGGTTATTATAGCAAATAAAGATTAAAGAAGGCTCTTTTTTAGGGGATTTTTTATGATTTTTCCAAATTGTAACACTGTTCAAGGGCTACTCCCTCTCGTAGTCCATCATCAACAACAATACAACTATCAAAATCAAGTTTTCGCATCATTGCTTTAACGATTAAAATGCCAACAATAACCAAATCACGACGGTTAGTGCCAGTGTAACGCTCTGCATCTTCTTCATTCATCATCGTTAATCGCTCATAGGCAACGTCAAAATCTTCTATATGCAAAATTTTACCGTTTATTGTATTAGCATTATAATGTGCATAATCAAGACCTTCTAAAAAAGCGGCAACCGTTGTTGGTGTTCCTGCAGTTGTTACTAATTGTAAAAAAGTGGAAGAAATATCTGGTTGAGTTTGAATAAAAGTATTGATAGACTCAACAATACGGGTCACATGGTATTCAAGTTCACTCTTATATCGCTCAGCAATATTGATAATACCAAAAGGAAAACTATGAGATTGTTTGATGCCATTTTTACAAAAGGTAAGTTCTGTTGAACCTCCACCAAGGTCAAATAAGGCATAAGTTTGGTGTTCATATCCTTCACGTTTGAGTGCATTTTCAACAGCGAGTGATGTTAAGTAAGCTTCTCTTTCTCCCGAAATAATCTGAAATATAAGTCCAAATGTTGCTTCTATTTCTCGTAAAATCTCTTGTGCATTGGAAGCAATACGCATTGCTTCCGTTGTTACACAAAAACAGCGCTCATGTTTAAAATCAAAGAGTTTTGAAGCTTCAAAAAGGGCATTAAAGATATTCTCTTTAGACTGCTGGCTAATGAAACCTGTTAGATGTAAATCTTTAGCCGTTCGTACAATTTTTTCAAAAGCTTTAATGCGCGTTTTACTTTGACACTCTATTTGAACAATACGTAGCGTATTAGAGCCTAAATCACAGCCAATCATTGCAACCTATCTTTTTCTAAAAAGCTTTATAATGGCACTTAAAACAGCGCGGATAAGCCCAGTAAAAATGTAAACAATCGTTGTATAAAGAAGTGGATGATACGGCATCTTGTTTGCACTTAAATTGTTTAAATGTTCAAGAGGATGTGTAAGCCATTGGTTCATGTGCATTCCTAACGCTAGGAATAAAAAAATGACAACAAAAATGAGAATTTCTCTTTTAAACATTAACCCTACTTCATAAAAATAAAAATTGAATAAATGATTTTAGGAAAAGATAACTTAATACTAGGTTGAATAATATTACATTATGAGGACAATTTTAGAAGATTATAAACAACTAAAATAATCAGGTATAATTTTTTTAACCAAGGTAAGCCTCAGATTGTTAGAAGTAAAATGGGGAATCACTCAACAAAAAGGATGGGCAAACTATGAAATCAGACAAAATCATTGAGGATATACTCTTTGAGATTGAGAAGCATGAAGGTGGAATGTCTCGCCGAAATGCGATGAAACTTTTAGCAGCATCACCAATTGCTGCAAGTGTCTTGGCAAGTGCAGCAACCGCAACAGAAGCGCATGCTTCAAGTTCCAATGCAACGGGCAAAATTGTTATTGTAGGCGGTGGTCTTGCAGGTGTTGCTACAGCTGCAAAACTGACACAAAGACTTGCTAACCCCGATATTACGCTTATTGAGCCAAATCCAAAATCAGTTTCGTATCAACCTGGGCAAACGCTGATTGCTGCTGGTGTATGGCAAAAAAGTGATATTGAGTATGAAACAGCTAATTTTATACCCAAAGGCGTAAAATGGATTAAGGACTCAGTTGTAAGTTTTGATCCGACAAATAATAAAGTGAAAACAGCAGATGGTACAGAAATAAGCTATGACTATTTAGTTGTTGCTATGGGCTTAATACTTAATTTTGGTGCAATTAAAGGGCTTGAGGGCGAAATTACCTCTTCGGGTGCTAATGACGTTGTACGCAAAAAAGTGGGTAAAGATGGCGTTTATTCTGTCTATTTTGCCGATGGTGCTGTTGATACAAAAAAAGGTATTGAAGAGCTTATTGCCAAAGCTAAAGCGCATAAAGGAAGTGAAAAACTTCAAGCAATTTTTACCGATCCAGATACGGCTATAAAATGTGGTGGCGCTCCTAAAAAAATTATGTATATTACCCATGATTTACTCACAAAAGCAGGTGTAAGAGATAAAGTTGAATTAACTTTTTGCCCCTCTGGTGATAAAATGTTTGGTGTGCCTGAATACAATACCGCCATCTTTGAGCAATTCAAAGTAAGAGACTTCAAATGGGAATTTAAAACCAATTTAGTGGCCATTGATACGGAGAAAAAAGTAGCGACTTTTGAGAAAAAATGGCTTGAAAAAGGTGAATACGATGAGGATCTCAAAGAATACACCATGATTTCTATGAGTAAAAATGTTGAGAAAAAGTATGATTTTATTCACATTACTCCTCCTCAAAAAGCACCAGATTTTGTGGGTAAATCACCTATAGGTTCAAGCAAAGGTTGGGTTCCTGTTGTAAAAGAGACACTTCAGCATGTAACTTATAAAAATGTCTTTGCACTTGGCGATGTTGCTGCTGTTCCTATGGGGAAAACAGGCGGAAGTGCTCGTAAACAATACAATGTTGTTGCCGAAAACTTAATTGCTGTTATGGAAAAACAAGAAAAACTCCCTGCTGCCTATGATGGATACACCGTTTGTCCTTTGATCACGAGTATTGGAACAGTTGCTTTACTTGAATTTAACTGGACAGCTAAACCAGCACCATCTTTTCCTCTTGACCCAACACAAGAACGCTGGATTTGGTGGTTACTGAAAGTATATGCGCTCAAACCAATGACAATCTACGGTATGCTCTCTGGTAGAGCCTAATTTTGTTTACGATACATAAAAAGGAAAAACTTATGAAAAAAATTAGTTTAGCACTCTCTCTCGTCGTTGCATTGGTTGTTTTAAGCGGATGTGGCGATAAACCAAAATCAGATATTATGAAGTATAAATACACCCCAGCACAAGTGTATGCAGAGACATGTTTACACTGCCATGGTCCAAAGGGTGAAGGTGTTGCTGAGAAAAAAGCACCTGCACTTACGAAACAAAGTGTTCAAGAGCTTGAAATGTCACTCTTTGACATTAAAAATGGTGGTCTTGGTCAGTCAACGGCAACCGAACATGATGTTATGGAGCATAATATGAAAAAATTGGCTGAAAAAGGTTACGACTACGATATTAAAATGATGGCAAATTATTTGCACAATACATTTTACGTCAAATAAAAATTAATATGATGTTTTTTGATGTCTCTTTCGCATCAAAAAACATCTGAAAGTCGATGATGAATCCAAGACTCAATGAAGTTTTTGTTTGGCCATTATGTACGCGTATCATTCACTGGATTATAGCATCATCCTTTTTTCTTTCATTTGCCACTTCATTTTATCATCATCTGTTTAGATGGCACCTCGCTTTTGGTCTTATCTTTGGTATAGTGTTGTTTTTTCGTCTTATTTGGGGATTTGTTGGTCCAAACTATGCAACATTTAAAACCTTTAAACTTAACGCAAAAGAACTTCAAATTTATTTTCAAGAAAAAGTACACAACAGATGGCGTAAAATTTATGCTGGACATAATGCTGCATCAAGTTGGTTTACACTTATTGTCTTAGGCTTGGGAAGTTTGATTGTTAGTAGTGGGTTTGTACTGCAAGGTACACAAGAAGCAAGTGGTATTTTAGGTAGTTTGAACGAACACTATTATTATGTATCTTCGTATCTTTTTTTTGCACATAAATTACTTTCTTATTTTCTTTTGATGTGGGCTATTATTCATATTATAGGTGTTTTGATTGAGCAGTTTTATCATAAAACGCATATGCTTTTTGCGATGATTACAGGTTATAAAAAAGCGGAAGGCAAGCATGCTCAAATCTCTCTCATTCGTCATACTTTTGCCTATGCTGTTATCTTTTTTTCTCTTTATACCCTCTATGTTGTAGCTTATCAAGAAACATTTGTGACACAAAGTAGATTTCAAAAACGAGATTTTCAAATGGAAAACAGTACTTTTTTTGAAAAATGTAGCAAATGTCATAAAATTTACCCACCTTTTATGTTACCAAATGACTCATGGATACGACTGATGGATGGGCTTAATAACCATTTTGGCGAACAGATTACAGAAAACAATATTACAAAAAGTGAACAAACCACTATCAAAGCGTATCTTTTAACGCAAAGTGCCGAACAATCTACACATAAAATCGCTTTTAAAACATTGGAGTCTTTAGGTGAAATGCGCCCTATTTCTATGAGTAAAGTACCTTACTGGAGAGAATCACACAAAGGAATTGATAAAACTATCTATAAACAGTTAGGTATAAAGGACGCTTCAAATTGTTTTGCATGTCATCCTGATTTTGAGTATGGTGTGTTTGATAATACACGGATTCATATTCCCAAATGAGTGTGAAATTCTTTTGAAACCATATTTTCGTTATAATCACTCATAAAAAACAAAGGAAACATCATGCTTCTAGGCGTAAATATAGATCATATTGCAGTGCTTAGGGAAGCACGAAAGATTAATGATCCCGATCCACTAGATGCAGTGTCACTTGTTAAACGCGCTGGAGCCGATCAGATTACAATTCATTTACGAGAAGACAGACGTCATATTAATGATAATGATGCTTCTAAGATTATTGCAACTTCTCAGCTTCCTATCAATTTAGAGTGTTCTATCAATCAAGAGATTATTGATAAAGTTATTGCACTTCGTCCTCATCGTGCAACGCTTGTACCTGAAAAGCGTGAGGAAGTGACAACAGAGGGTGGTTTAGATGTAGTTAAAAATAAAGAGGTTATTAAAAAAATTGCTCAAAGACTCAAACAAGAGCACATAGAACTTTCACTTTTTATTGATCCTAATAGTGCGATGATTGAAGCTTCAAAAGAGATTGGAGCGGAGTGGATTGAGCTTCATACGGGACTTTATGCCAATATTTATGCGATGCTCTATTCTAATCTTTCAAACTCTTCACATAGTATCAAAGCCCTTGAATTGGATCGTGCAACATTGCATGCAAAGCTTAGTGAAGCAACCCATGAATTAGAGCATGCTTCCAAACTTGCACACCAATTAGGTCTTAAAGTAGCCGCGGGGCATGGACTAAATTATCAAAATGTGAAACGTATTTTAGAGATTTCTGAGATTACTGAGCTCAACATTGGTCAGAGCATTATTGCACGTTCTATTTTTGTTGGGTTTGAGCAAGCTGTCAAAGAGATGTTAGGATTAGTTCGATGAAAAAAATTGCTATTAGTATTGGGGATTTAAACGGCATTGGTTTAGAGATTGCGCTTCGTGCTCATGAAGAAGTCAAAAAACATTGTCATCCTATTTATTGTATTAATGAAAATATGCTTGGTTGGGGTGCTGCACTTTTAGGAGTTGATGTTCCTCATGACTTTGAGATACGCGATTGTGGTAAAGTTTTTGAAATAGAAGCAGGTGTCTGTTCTGCCGAAGCGGGTGAAAGCTCGTATGATTCGTTTATTACCGCAGTAGCCTTAGCAAAAAGCAATGAGGTCAGTGGCATTGTAACCCTTCCTATTAACAAAGAGTCATGGGCAATGGCAGGACTGGAATACAAAGGTCATACCGATGCGCTCAGCGACCTGCTTGGATGTGAAGCTATTATGATGTTGGGATGCGAGGAAATGTTTACGATTCTCTACACGCATCACATCCCGCTGCGCGATGTTCCTCATGAAATAAAAGCAAAAAAGCTCAAACCTTTTTTACTGAAGGTGTATGAAGAGATTGGTGAAGAGCGTATTGCTGTTTTAGGATTAAACCCTCACGCGGGGGATCATGGTGTCATTGGTGATGAAGATGAAGAGATTGAAAAAGCGATTTTAAAAGCCAATCATTTTTTAGAACGTGAAGTTTTTGTAGGTCCTTTTGTGCCTGACATGGCATTTGCAAAAGCCAATCGTGAGAAGTTTCGCTATTTCATCTGTATGTACCATGACCAAGGACTTATACCTCTTAAAACACTCTATTTTGATGAAAGCATCAATGTAAGCCTTAATGCAGGCGTTATACGAACATCTGTCGATCATGGTACAGCTTTTGATATTGCGTATAAAGATGGTAACCCTTCGACCCTCAGCTATGTGAATGCGGTTAAGGAAGCGGTGAAACTTGCAACCGGAAAAGCGATATTAACATTTTAATTCAAGTAATACTAAGACTAGAGATGTAATAATAATACCAGATTTAATTGAGTAATATTTGCTTATTACTCAATTATTATTTTGGATTTATATCTTTGGAGGTTACGTATTATGCATATCCCAGATGGTTATCTTTCCCCTATTACCTGTATTGCAACCTATGCGGCTGCTTTACCTTTATGGGTTATAGCGTTTAAAAAGCTCAAACAACAGCTCGATGAAACAACATTGCCGCTTATTGCCTCTTTGAGTGCCCTGAGTTTTATCATTATGATGTTTAACATTCCTATCCCCGGTGGCACGAGTGGACATGCTGTGGGTGCATCATTAATTGCTATTCTATTTGGACCGTGGGTCGCTTCTTTATGCGTAAGTTTAGTGCTTCTTATTCAAGCCCTTGTCTTTGGTGATGGTGGCGTTACAACATTTGGAGCCAATGCATTGTTGATGGCATTCGCCTCTTCCTTTTCTTCTTACTTTATTTTTAAAATGTTCAAAACCAAAACATTTGCACCGTATATCAGTGGTTGGATTGGTGTTGTGTGTGCTTCTCTTGTTCTGACTCTTTTGCTTGGTATTCAGCCACTGATCGCAACTTTAGATGGTCAGCCTCTTTATTTTCCTTTTGGCTTTGCGATTACTTTTCCTGCAGTTGTAGGTTCACATATGCTCTTTTTTGGTGTTGTTGAAGCTATATTTACAGGAATTGCCTATCGTTATATTGTTAAAAATCGCATTTATAAAGGAGCAACCGCATGAAAAAAATTCTCTATCCAATGTTGATTATTTTTATACTGATTCCTTTAGGCCTTATTAGCGAAAATCCTGCATGGGCAGAGTGGGATAATGAATATTATCAAGAAGCCTTAGGATTTATTCCACAAGGGATTGAAAATGCTCTACATGTAAAAGCACTTGCACCAGATTATACGATAGAAGGTATCAATGATATTTTGGCTTATTATCTCTCTGGTATGATAGGTATTGCTCTTATTTTTGGAATTTTTTATTTGCTTGGAAAAAAACTTGCGCGATAGAATCCTTTTTGGGTTCTATTTTTTAGGGCTATTGGTCATTCTCTCTAGCCATTCTTTTTATCTTTTAGGTTTTTTTGCAATTATTTTACTTTTTTTAGCAAAGAGAGAATGGTTTAAGATGCTCAAAAAAGCCCTAAAATCCATTTTCTTTTTCAATATCGCTATTAGTATTGGTTTTGTGTCGATTGCCCTACTCCAACAAAAACCTTGGATTGAGTATTTACTGCTTTTTAACTTACGTGTTTTTGATTTGACCTTGACGACAATGCTCTTTTCGCATTATGTCAATATCGCTTTAGCTCTCTCGTTTTCCAAAACCTTGAGCTTTCTGTTGAGTATTTCTCTTTCTCAAATTTACAGTTACCAAAAAAGTTATGAAAACTTTATGTTGGCACTCAAAAGTAGGCTCATAAAAAAGATGGGCGAGCGTGCTAAAAAAGAGTTTATTACCTCTGTATTTGGTTATTTTTTTACCAAAGCGTTGTATGATAGCGAGGAAAAAAGTTTGGCACTCAAAGCAAGGGGATTTTTTGATAAAAGTTGAAGATTTAGCGTACCAGTATGAAACAAAATGTGTTTTGGACAAACTCACTTTTGAAATTAAAGCGGGTGAAAAAGTTGTTTTGCTTGGCAATAACGGCAGCGGTAAAAGTACACTTCTTCGCATTCTTGCAGGTCTTTATTTTGGTGAGGGAACTTACACGTATAAAGAGCGTTTGATTACCAAAAAAAGTGTCGATAAATCATTTCGTAAAGAGATCGGCATTTTATTTCAAAACCCTGAAACGATGATGTTTAATCCAACGGTATATGATGAAATCGCTTTTGGACTACGTGAGTTTGACATTGTAAACGTAGAAGAACGCGTTCATGCTATAGCCGAAAAATTTCGCCTGAGTGAATATTTGCAAAGCTCTCCGCTTAAACTGAGTGGTGGTGAAAAACAAAAAGTGATGTTATGTGCTATTTTAGCTCTTGAACCACAATTTTTGCTCTTAGATGAACCGACCGCCAATATGGACCCCAAAACAACAGGATGGTTTGTGGATTTGCTCTCTGAGATGAACATTACAACACTTATCTCAACACATAATATCTCTTTGGCATATGAATTAGGTGATAGAGCGCTTGTTCTTAATGACAAACATCAACTTATTTATAATGGTGAAGTAGAAGCACTGATGCGCGATAAAAAGATATTAATTGAGGGAAATTTGTTACATATTCATGCCCATAAGCACAAAGATTTTAATCATTCACACTACCATATGCACCATTTTTAGGCGTTGGTTAGTTTTACATGTAATGCTTGAAGCGCTAGAAGAGTGGTTCTTTCTTCGGCATTGTCAAGTACCATGTCTATATGACGGGGCTTTTTGTACACTAAATCATAATATGCCACTAAAAGTATCTTCGATACTTCTGCTAAATCATGGTTCTTATAAGCCAAAAGAACTTCTTCTTTGACACTTTTTTTAATATAAGGTGAGATCATTTGCATGGATTGGTTGAAAAAAGTGGCTGTAACAGCATGGTAATCTTTTAGAATTCGATCTACTCTTTGCTCTAAAGGTGCGGTAATCTCCACACGATACCCTTGTAGCATACGTTCATGCAAGAGGGATGGAACAGTACATTTACCCATTTTTTTACTCTCTGCTTCAATGAAGATATAGGCATTGGGATCAATTTTACATAAAATTTCGCATAAAATATTTTCAAAGGCTTTTTGGCTGGGTTGTTCTCCTTTTATACTTCCAAAACTAGAACCAAGATGATTTGCCAATTTTTCAAGATCAATAGAAGGATGAAGTGTTTGTAATAGTTCGCTCTTGCCACAGCCTGTATTACCACCAAGAACTATAAAATGGTGGTGGGGTATATTTTCAAGATACGTGAGTACATGAAAACGATAGCTTTTGTAGCCACCTTGTAGCCTGTAGACTTGATAGCCAATATGAGAGAGTATGATAGCAATAGAGCTTGACCTAAGCCCTCCCCTTGCACAATAAATACCAATTTTTGAGCCTATGGTATAAGACTTTGCGATCTCTTCAAGATGCCGTGCAACATTTTGACAAATATAACGCGCTCCCAGTATTTTGGCATCATTGCGTGAGACTTGTTTATACAGTGTACCGATTTCTTGATGCTCGGCATCATTTAAGGCATAAAAATTTTTGGCATTTGGAATATGTGATTCACAATACTCTTTAGGACTGCGTGCATCGATGAGAAGATCAAACGTTGATTTTTGCTCGACAAAGGCATCAATGCCTAACTCACTTAGCATGAAAGGTACTCTGGAACAAGCCCTTTAAGATGTTTATAGATTTTTTCAAAATCAGTACCATACACTCGGGTATCTGCAATAGTCGTAATAAAATTAGTATCTCCAATCCATCTTGGAATGACATGATAGTGAACATGCTCCGCAATGCCCGCTCCTCCACTTTTTCCAAGATTCATACCAAGGTTAACCCCGTGTGCTCCAATGCCCTCTTTCAGCATTTTGACACAGCGCTGAACCATCAAAGAGATGTGCAACCATACTTTTGGTTCAAGTTCTTCCATTGCATCGGTATGATGATGTGGAATCACCATAAAATGCCCTGGGGAGTAAGGATAGCGATTCATCACGATAAAACAGAGTTCATCACGGTATAAAACATGATGCTCGTTATCTCGTTCAGGATGTGCAGTAATGTTGCAAAAGACACATCCTTCTGGTTTTTCACTAAAGTAAACATCACGCCAAGGAGCGTACATGTAATTCATCAATCAACCTTTTTTATTGCTTCAAGTGAGGCTTGAATATCTGGCTCTCTCATAAAATATTCACCAATCAAAAAGGCGTCTGCACCAACTTTACTTAAGTGCTTAATCGTCTCTTTATCGTTTAATCCACTCTCTGCTACAATGATTTTTCCCTGAGGAATAAGAGGCATTAATTTTTCCGTTAAACTCATGTCCATCTCGAAAGTCTCAAGGTTGCGATGATTAACCCCAATGATATTGGCTCCTGCAAAGATCGCCTTGACAAGGTCTTCTTTGTCATGTATTTCGACTAAAACTTCAAGTCCAAGTCGTAATGCATACTCTAAAAGATGCTTCAATTCGGATTTTGTGAGTGCTTTTGCAATCAATAAAATGAAATCAGCCCCATAAACAAGGGCTTCAAGAATTTGATACTCATCAATAATAAAATCTTTACGTAACAAAGGCGTTGGTACATAACGGCGAATCTGTGTTAAATACTCAAGGTTCCCTTGAAAATAGTGTGGTTCTGTTAAAACTGAGATCGCATCAGCACCACCTAGTTCATACGCTTTAGCGATCATTAATGGATCAAAATCAGCTTTAATAACGCCTTTACTAGGACTTGCTTTCTTTACTTCAGCAATAATCCGGTAAGGATTCTCGGGTGTTGCTTTGAGATAAGGCTTAACATCACGTGGCATAAAAGGATTAAATGCAAGGCTTCGACCCAACCAGTCAATTGTATACTCTTTTTTCTTTTTTTCTAAATCTTCACGAGTACGCTTGATAATTTCATCTAAAATCATTGTGCTTGTTTCTCTTTCAAACATTTTTTGATCGCTTCAATATGTGCAGCAACCTCTTCTTCCATGACATTTTCACCAAAGTATTTCATAATATTATAAGCCTCTTCGCATTGACCTTGTTTATAATAACCCCAAGCAAGAGAGTCAAGATAATACGGTGAATTTGGCTCTAATCGTAGTGCTTCTTGAATCAGTGAAATACCTTTTGGAATATCGATATTATGATCGATCAATAAATAACCATAGTAATTAAGATAAACTGAATCTTTGAGTAAACTGGTCACTTCGTTGAACTTTTGAGATATGGACTGAATGACTTCAGTTGAAAGCTTATTTTTGTTTATTTCATACTCATAAATAGCCATTTTCCCTAGATAATCAAGGTTTTTGCTCTCTTCATAGAGTTTTTCAGCTAAGGCATAAGCTTCTGTAAATTTTTTCTGAGTTGCATAGATTTGAAGAAGCGTATCTTTGTTGATTTGTGCTTTTTCTAAAAAGTGTGTTGCCCCTTTGACATCTTTGACATACATCATAAGCTCAACAATTTTTTTAGCGATTTCTTCCGTTTGTTGCTCTTTGTAGAGTTTTTTATACGTTGCAATTAAGCCTTGAACATTACGATCACGTCCATAAATTTCGATCAATTTAAAACAGGTATGCTCTCCACAACCTTCCATATTGGCATAGGTTTCTAAGTAAGCCACAGCATCGTCTTTACGACCTAAAAAGCGGTACAAAAGTTCAACAATATTAAGCATCAACTCTTCATTTTGCTCTTTTTTATAGGCACTTTCAAAATATTTGAGTGCTAAGTCATAGGCTTTCATTTGTAAATATAGATTACCTGCGATACTCAAATGCTGTACTGACTTATCGTACTCAATAAGCTTAAGAATCTCTTTTTCGGCTTCTTCATAACGTTTCTCTTTAACCAGTTGTCCAACTAATAGACGGTTAAAGTTTTTTTCATCAGGATATTTACGAACCCCTTGCATAATAAGATTACGTGCATCAGGATCATTCAAAATAAAAGCAAGCCCTGCATCTTCAGTAAGATAAATCTTCTTTTGACTCTGTTCATAAAGCGCATGGTAAATTTTACGAGCATTAACATAATCACCATTTTGTTGATAATTTAATGCTTGGAAGATAAGATTGTCTTCTTCTTCAAAAACTTTTTTTGTAGTTTCATTGGTAACAATTACCTCTTTAGTGGCGCATCCTGCCAATAAAAAAAGAACGACTATAAGCGAATAATACCGGGACATTCTGTAACTACCTCGTCAATATTTTGTTTGAAATACTCCCAAAATGGGAATGTACGGCACTGTGAAGGGCGCACGTCGTAGATACGACACATCTTTTTTTCCATATCAAAAAAGACGCAACCATAGCCGCCTTCGTACGCGATCTCTTTAATCGTGAAACGATAGCGAATTTTTAGTAAATACTTATTGATAAACTCCTCTTTAGATAAAGAAAGTTTTTCAGCAATTGCACTGATCTCTTCAGGACTCACCCAGATGTATCCACTTTCCCCTACACAACATTTTCCTGAACAGTTTTCACAGGCTTTAGGATTAAATGCGTAAGGGTACCCTTCAGCCTTCATTAGGTTGTCCATGTCACACTCTGTGTTCGAGATTGCTCAAAAATAGCTTTAACACGCGGCGTAAAATTGTCACCTGTATAGATAAAAAGTGGTGGATGAATTTTACAAAGTGTTTTAGAATTTTTACGGGCACGAATCAGTACCAAAGAAGCCTCTTTATCCTCTTTAGGATGAACAAAGCAGATATCTTCAACATTAAGTCCATTTCCCAGTAATGATGCCATAAGTGTATCAATTTGTTTCGCATCATAGCAGAAACAAAAATATCCCCGATTGGAAAGTGTTTTGGTGGTTTTCTGAGCAAAGGCTTCAAAAGGAAGTGCGCTGCTATGGCGACTTAAGAAGAGTGCATCATTCGTATTTTTAACACCTCCCTTATGGTAAAAAGGAGGATTGGATACGATCATGTCAAATTTATGCTCAAATTTTGTCTGTAAAAAATTGTTACATGTAAAGCTTTTGATTGATGTGTTATTGGCTTCGGCATTTGCCTTCGCGATGACGCAATTTTGTTCTTGGATGTCTAAAAGGTGCATTTGAATACTTGGAAAATCGCGTTTTAGTAAAAGTCCCAAAATACCACAGCCACACCCAACATCTAGTATTTCGCCTTTGGGTGTAAATGAGGCGATAAAATCGTAAAGTAAAAGCGTGTCGCTGTTGTAACGATACCCACGTTCAGGTTGAAATAAATTCATATTTAATGATACACCCTGATCTGGAAGCCTTTTGCTTTATCTTGCTCAATATTTGAAAGTGCGTAGCTGATTTTAGCACCCTCACCTACATAAGATTCAACAAGTTCACCACCCGCTTTGGCACGTGCTTTTCCAAGTCCAATATTTGCAAGCCCACTAATTCGGTCAATTTCAGCATCTTCAACGCCTACTTTTTTATTTTTGATCAGTTTTAAAGATGCAAAGCCACCATTATCGACAATAGGCGCAACTTCAAAGAAATACGTACTGTCATATTTCGAAAGGAATGTTTGAACCTCTTTTTTACATGTTTCAGAAATGGCATTGACACCTGTGCCCATATCGGTACAGGTCACTTTGTCAATCATTGTTAGTTTCTGGCCTTTAGAAGCAGGTGCTGATGTTTTAGCCGTAGCTATTTTTGGTGTTGTTGTCTCTAAAAGTTTAATTTTTTCATTCAATGTTTTAATGATTTGATCATTGGAAGCCATACGCTTATTAAACTCATCTTGGTTTTGTGCCAAAATACTCTCTTTTTGTTTCAACTCTTTTTCAAGTGCAATAATCTTGAGCGTTTCATCTTTTTTACTTGCTCCAAGTTGCGTCTCTTTTGCTTTTAACTCAGCTTGCAATGCTTTGGTTGCTTCAAGATGTTGAAGTTCTTTCTGTTTGAACTCTTCTTTGATTTTTGTCAAGTTCTCTTCCAATGAGGCTTTAATTGCTTCTGTCTTTTTATAATTCTCTTTATTGGCAATTATCGTTGCCTCTTTTGCTTTGAGCTCTTTTTCTAACGCTATACTTTTAAGCGTCTCTTCTTTTGAAGAAGATGCAAGAAGACTCTCTTTCGCTTTCAGGTCTGTTTGCAATGCTTTCGTTGCTTCTAAAGCTTGTATTTGTTGTGCTTTAAATTCTTCTTTTAACTTGACAAGTTTCTCTTCATTGGAAGCTTTTTGTGCTTCAATTTTTTTCATCTCTTCTTTACTTGCCAAGAGTTGCATCTCTTTTGCTTTTAACTCTTTTTCCAGCGTTATACTTTTGAGTGTTTCCTCTTTAGAAGAAGATGCTAACTGAGTCTCTTTCGCTTTAATTTCACCTTTGAGTGCTTTAATCGCTTCTAAGTTTTGAAGTTGTTGCTGTTTGAAATCTTCTTTGAATTTAGTAAGATTTTCATCTGTTGAGACTTTCAGAGCTTCTATTTTTTTGGTTGCTTCTTTGTTGGCAACCAGTGTTGCCTCTTTAGCTTTAATCTCTTTGTCTTTTTCTTTGATAATGTCTAAGTATTCGATCTCTTTGCGGCGCAGTTCGTCTTTGAGTCCAACCATTTTTGTATCTTCATTGAGGCGATTTTTCTCAAAAGTTGCCACTTTTGCTCTTAGCTCTTCCACATTTTTATTGGTTGCTTTGGTAGCATTGTCTTCAGCATCTTTGAGTTTCACTTGTAATGACTGTATCGCACCTTCATTGCGGGCATTCTCTGTTTGAATTTTTTGAACTTCAATGGCTTTAGCTTTAATCTCTTTTTCTAAAGTGGCTATTTTAAGTGCTTCTTCCTTTTTATTTAACGCAATAGCAGACTCTTTTTCTTTTAGATCTGCTTGAAGAAGTTGTATTTTAGCGAGGTAGTCACCTTCTTTTTCTCTCGTTCGCATTTTAAGGTCGTCTAAAGAAGCACGAAGCTCTTTGAGTTTACCTTCATCGCTCTCTTTTATTTTTTGACTCTCTGTTTTAAACGCGACTATTTGTGTTTTTAAGCCTTGAAGCTCTTTTTCTTTCTCATCATTTTTAAGTTTAAGTTCATTGTTCGCAGAGGTAAGTTCATTGATATGAAATTGTATACGCTCCCCGTTCTCTTTTGCCGTTGCCTTGTATTCATTGAGTTGTTTATCAAGCTTATCAACTAGCTCTTTTTTAGATGCATCAAAATTGGCAATTTTTTCATTAAACACTTTATAATTTTTATTGTGAATTTTGTCATTCTCATCAACACGTTTTTTAACTTCTGCTTCAAAGTTCAATTTTTCATTATTTAAAGATACGATTTTATCGTTCAACTCTTTAATAGAATTTTCTCTTTTAGCAATCTCTTCTTTGAGTTTTAAGATAGAAACATTAAGGGTTTTTTCAATATTTTGAGCATTTTCTTCAAGTGTTTTATTGGCAATAGTAAGTTCTTTATTAAGTCTCTTTTCGTCTTCAAGATAGGTTCTGAATTTGTTAAAGTCTTTTTCACTCTCAAGCATTAAAGCATCAATATGTTTTTTGGAACTTGCAAGTTCCGTATTGATGTTTTTAATTTTTTCTTCTTGAAATGCCATTTTTTTAAGATGATCCTCATCTTGCAAAGCCATATCTTGACGATTTTTGGCAATGAGTTTTTCAGTATCGACTTTGAGCTGTTCAATCGTATTGGTGTATTTGCCAATCTCTTCTTTATGCTTTTGCTCGTTAATAACCAATGTTTGCGTCTGTTTGCTCATAAGATCATTTTTCTCTTTTGCGGCAAATACAATCTCTTCTTTGAGCTTATTAATTTCATCTTGTTTACGTGCAAAAGCATTTTTGGCTGTTTCATTGTTGGTATTGATTTGTTCATTTAAAAGAACAATTTGGTCATTTAAAAACTTTATTTTTTCTTTATAATCGCCCAGCTTTGCTTGTTCTTCTTCACGTGCTTTTTTGATAGCTAAATGTTTTTTCTCTTCATCTTCAATTGCTTTCGCTTTGAGTTCTTCGATTTGGCTTTTCAGCGTATTAGCTTCAATATTGGCTTTTTGAGCGATGATAACATTCTCTTTTTGTACTTCATTGATTTTCATGGTTAGATCGCTGATGTTTCGATAATGTTGTTGCTCTGCTTCATTGAGACGTTCAGTATTTTTATTTGTCCATTGATTACGTTGTTCTTCAAGTTCGCTTTGTTGGTCATCTATTTTTTTAGAAAGCTCATTCTTCTCATTTGCCAATAAAAGATTGTCATGTTGAACAAAAAGCAATGTCTTTTGCAGGCGATTAATCATGCGCTTAAAATCTTGTTTGGTCAGCTCAGAATCAGCAATAGGCTTTCCTTGCTCATCAAGGTATTCATCTTCAAAGAGATTGCCATCTTTACTCTGCTCTATCGTTGCGTCTTTGTTAATGTAGTGCTTTTGTTCTTCAAGGGGAAGATCACTAAATTTCACATCACTTTTGCTGATATATTGTTCACCTAAGTCATCAAAAGAGACTCCGCCAAAGTTACTGTAACGAGCAGTTGCGAGACTTCCAACCACAATGATTGTGCCAAGCACTATATTAATAATCTGCGAAGTAGAGAGAGCAATTTTTGCCATTAAAGAGATGCCTTAATTTATTTTGATTTTAAAATATGTGTCATAATGTGGTATGCATGATTAAGTGCAATAGCAATAGATCCACCACTTTTAACTGCAATATCACCTGCTAAATAAAGCCCTTTAGTTTTGGTTTCAAAATTTTCATCAAATTCTGCTTTTCCCTCACCATCAAATGTAATACCACATTTTTTAAGAAAATCAACCGGTGTTGTTCCGCCAATAGCGTAAATAACGCGATCATAAATCGTATGATATCCATCGGTAAAATTGACTTTTACTAAACCATTTTCATTTTCGATTGATACAATATCCATACCAAGGCGCAAACGGAGTTTTTCTTCACCATTGTATTCATGAATCATAGAGAGGTTAATGTCATTAAGCCTGCTAAAGGTGTCACGACGGTAATTCACGGTTACATTATTGGTTTTTGAAAGCTCAATGGCATATTCAATCGCAGAGTTTCCGCCACCAACGATGAGAAGTTTCTCACCTTGTGAACATTTATCAAGGTTAAAGTTAATACGTTCTTTAAGTGAAAGAGGCAGTGTATAGTCAGGTTTGTTTGGCTTTCCCATTGTTCCAATGGCAACAATGACGTACTTTGAACGATATCCAGCTTTAGTCGTAACAATATGAAATTCATCGCCCTCTTTTGTAATACTCTCAACTTCACTGTTAAATGCAGAGTCAATCTCTCCTTTATCAAGAAGTGAGTCAAAATAATTTAAAGTGCTCTCTTTAGTACCATCACGAAAATCAATATTTCCATGAAGTTCGATCTCTTGACCTTTATAGTTTTTGTCAACTCTTTTGTTGTCTTTGTAGAACTTGCGAATCGTTTGTGAATGGTTATCGCCTTTTTCGATCATCATAATATGTTGAAGACCAAGCGCCTTAGCTTCAACTGCTGCACCAATACCACCAGGTCCACCACCAATAATGACTAAATCGTAAATTTGCTGCATTCTTATGTCCTTGTGTAATTATCTTCTAATGTTAACTATTATACCCCGAACTTACTTATGACATATTAAATACAAAAGTGGTAAAATCTTCGATAAATTCCATTTTAAGGGAAAAAACGTGCAAACTTTTCTCAAACACGCTAAAGCTGCTAGTCGTATTATTGCAACACTTGATCCCAAAACAAAAATTGATGTTTTGATGGATATGGCAGATATTTTAGAAGCACATAGTGAAACCATTATAAGTGAGAATCAAAAAGATTTAGAAGAGGCAAAAAACAATAATCTCAGTGCTTCACTGGTGGACAGACTTTTACTCAACACCAAACGCATCAGTGAGATGGCAAAAGCAATTCGTGAAATTGCAGCCTTGAAAGAGCCTGTTGGTCGTGTCTTAGAAGGTTGGGTTGTACCTAGTGGTATAAGGATTGAAAAAGTAAGCATTCCTATTGGTGTTGTAGGTATTATTTATGAGAGTCGCCCCAATGTTACCAGCGACACGGCGGCGCTTTGTTTTAAAAGTGGTAATGCCTGTGTTCTTAAGGGTGGCAAAGAAGCATTTTACAGCAACGCAATCATCGCTTCTCTTCTCCAAGATGTTCTTGAAAAATATAACCTTCCTAAAGAGATTATTTCACTTCTACCTGATTCGAGTCGTGAAGGAGTTGCAAAGCTTATTAAAATGGATAAATTCGTCGATCTCATCATTCCTAGAGGCGGTGAAGCACTGATTCGTTTTGTCAGTGAAAATGCCACTGTCCCCGTAGTCAAACATGACAAAGGTGTTTGCCATACGTATGTGGATAAAGAGGCGAATTTAGAGCAAGCCATTGAGATTGTACTGAATGCAAAATGCCAACGACCAAGTGCATGTAATTCGCTTGAAACACTTTTAGTGCATGAAGCTATTGCCAAGAATTTCTTACCACGTATGAAAGAAGCACTTGATCTTACGGGTGCTGATATAAAAGGCTGTGTCAAAACACAAAAACTTTTACATGTCAAGCCTGCAAATGATGAAGACTTTCATACAGAACACCTAAGTAACGCTCTTTCGATTAAGATAGTTGAGAGTATTGATGAAGCCATTGCTCACATTGCCGAGTTTGGCTCTTCGCATTCTGAGGCAATTTTAAGTGAAAACTACACAACATCAGAACGCTTTTTAAACGAAGTAGATGCTGCTTGCGTGTATGTCAATGCTTCAACGCGCTTTACCGATGGTGGCGAATTTGGTTTTGGCGCTGAAGTGGGCATCAGTACCAACAAACTTCACGCACGAGGTCCAATGGGCATCAATGATCTTACTACCTATAAATTTAAAGTCTATGGTAAAGGTCAGATTCGCGCATGAATACAGAGGTTTTGCGTATTGAAAACCTTACTTTTGGATACCCAAATTCCAAGCTTTTGTACCATGACTTCTCTTTAGCGGTCAATGTGGGAGAAGTCGTTTCGATTTTAGGAGCGAGTGGAAGTGGAAAGAGTACTTTGTTTGAGTTGATTGCAGGAAATCTGAAAGCAAAAAATGGCACGATCACGGCACTCAAACTCTCACAAATTTTCCAAGACCCCTACACATCATTTCATCCGACTTACACCATTATCAACCAAATCAGCGATGTAGCACACCTTGAAGGACTGCATCAGCTTTGTCATTCACTTGATCTTGATCCTGATGTTTTGGCTCAAAAGCCCCATCAACTCAGTGGTGGACAGCTACAAAGATGTTCTATATTAAGAGCATTATTGATGAAACCTTCCCTTATTTTAGCCGATGAACCAACTTCGGCACTCGATAATATAACAGGGTTACATGTTATGCAACTGTTGATACAGTTTTTAGATCGTGTTGGCATTTTGCTTATAACGCATGATAAAAACTTGGCATCATGGTGTAGCGATAAAATGATTGAATTAAAAAATTAAATATTTTATTTTTAAAGCGATTCATTGTAGGATTGCACAACTCAAAAGAAGGATAAATAATGCCAAAAATTTTCACTTCACAAACATTTAGTCCCGAAGAACGTGAATCTCGCAAAGATTTTATCGATAAACATACGCCTTATATTTTTTGTGATGGCATACCACAAAAAGGGGTGCCCTTATTTGTGCGTGTTCGTGTTGGAAGTGAACATGCCCATATTGATGATTTTAACCACTATATATCAACTATTACGCTCTTCGATGCTGATCATATGCTTGCTAAAGTTGAACTGGCCGCTTGCATTGTCAGTGCTGATGAACATCGTGGTAATGCAGAAGTCGCTTTTTCAATTGTACCCAATAAAGATGTCTATCATTTCAATGCCCAATGCTACTGTACCAAACACGGTTTATGGCAAAGTGAAGATGTCGAAGTACGCGTAAATGAAAAAAACTAAAAGTTATTGGGAGTTATATGCACGTTATTATTGATTGGATTGTACAGACGGTTGGAGCTTTAGGCTACCTTGGAATTTTTGTTATGATGCTTATTGAAAGTAGCATTTTTCCGCTTCCAAGCGAAGTGGTGATGATTCCTGCTGGGTACTTGTGTGCTAAGGGTGAGATGGAGTTATGGATTGTGATTTTGTTAGGAACTTTTGGCAGTATCGCAGGAGCATTGTTGAACTACTATTTGGCTGTAAAATTGGGTCGAAGGCTCATTTTAAAGTATGGACATTATTTCTTTTTTAAGCCTGAAACCTTAGAAAAAGTAGAACGTTTTTTCAAAACGCATGGCTCATTTTCAACATTTACAGGAAGGCTTATTCCTGTTATTCGTCACTACATATCGCTTCCAGCTGGCTTGGCACGTATGAACATTGGCATCTTTTGCTTTTACACAGGATTTGGTGCAGGCATTTGGGTCAGTATATTGACATTTTTAGGCTATTTCTTTGGCCAGAACGAGGCATTGTTGAACGAACACTTACATACGATCACCATTGCTGTTGTTGTTTTTATCATCATTGCTGCAATTATTTATATTGCGATTCATAAGAAAAAAGAACGTAACCACAGGGCTAAAAAGTTCTAAAAGGAGAGATGATGATTCAGGGTTTTGAGTACGATGCGTTTGAAAAAGCACTCACAACCTTGGGTGTTGTCGCCAAGACTGATAAAAAGACCCTTCACAAACTCTATCTCTCACTTTCCAAAGAATTTCACCCAGATGCAGCTACTGGTAATACGGCAAAATTTCAAGAAATTAACGATGCATATTGCTTAATCAAAGAATATATGGAAAATTATCGTTTTGATTTTGATGAAGCAGAGTTTAAAAAACAGTATCCATTTTCTAAGAGTGATTGGCTCAGTGGAAGATAAGTTTTAAAACTCAAATACATCCACATAGATTTGCATTTTATGTTGTTTTAGCATCGTTTGTATTTTGTTTTTTAGCTCACTAATATCTTGTTCTATTTCATGCCCTGTGGCATCATCTTTAACATTCATCGAGATAATCAATAAAACTTCATTAGAACCTACAAACATACTTCGTACGGCATTTAAATGAATCAAGATATTTGATTCGGTTTTAATCAGGTTTTTGATCTGTTTGGTTGTTTCTCTATCAAGGCTTTCACCAATGAGCAACTTTTTGAGTTCAATAAATAAAACACTTGAGAGTCCAATAAGCAATGTTCCAATCAGTAATGCCGCAATACCATCAAAAACAGGGTCAACAAAAACCGATAAAACTAATCCTAATGTTAAAATAACCAAACCAATCAGTGCGCCAGTATCTTCAATTAAGACAACTAAAATATGAGAGGATGAGCTATTTTTGATGGTTGAAAACATATCGCTAAATGTGGTATTACTCTCTTTGAGTGCAACTCTTAATGCACTCCCTTCTAGTAAGATCGATAAAATAATTATGCCTAAAATAAGTAAAGGATTTTCAATAGGTTGTGGATTTTGGATGCGATGAAATCCTTCATACACCGAGAACAAACCACCCAGTAAAAAAAGTACAACTGCTACAACAAATGACCAGAAGAAGTTTGCTTTTCCTTGCCCAAAAGAGTGCGCTTCTGACTTGCCTTTTGCCGCTTGACGCTCACCTACCATAACCAATGCTTGATTGCCACAATCGGCGGTACTATGAATGGCTTCTGCCATCATCGAAGCAGAGCCTGTAAAAAATGCTGCTGCACCTTTGGACAGGGCTATGACACCATTGGCAAATAATGCAGCTTTAACACTTTTTGACATTTAAAATCCTTTGAAGACTCATTGTTAGGAAGCGAAATTTTACACGTAAAGATTTTACCTTTACGTGTAAAGAAGTTTTTAGTGTGATAAAAATCGTTGACGAGCGGCTTTGAGAGAGTCTGCAATGAGGAAAGCAAGCTCCAATGCTTGGTTAGCGTTAAGGCGTGGGTCACATTGTGTATGGTAACGGCAAGCGAGGTTTTCTTCGGTGATTTCTTGTGCGCCACCGATGCACTCTGTTACATCTTGACCTGTCATCTCTAAGTGAACGCCGCCAGGGAAAGTACCCTCATCTTCATGCACTTTAAAGAAGCCTTTGACTTCACGCAACACTTCATCAAATGAGCGTGTTTTATAGTTGTTTGACGCTTTGATGGTATTGCCGTGCATCGGATCGATACTCCATAAAACTTCAGCACCCGCTTCTTTGACAGCACGAACCAGTTTTGGGAACTCTTTTTCAATTTTGTCAGCACCCATTCTTACGATGATATTAAGGCGTCCCGCTTCATTTTCAGGATTGAGTTTGTTGATGAGTTTCATCAAGCCTTCAGCTGTCATGGTAGGTCCCGCTTTAATCCCAATAGGATTTTTAACACCTGTGAGGAATTCAACATGAGCATCATCTACATCACGTGTACGATCTCCAATCCAAAGCATGTGTGCTGAACAGTCATACCAGTCATTGGTAATGCTGTCTTGACGTGTGAGTGCTTCTTCGTAGTTCAATAAAAGCGCTTCATGCGAAGTATATACCACTGTTTCGTTGATGTTTGGGGTATTAGCAGAAGTAATGCCACACGCTTCCATAAATGCCAAAGTCTCAGAGATGCGATCACAAAGATGTTGGTAACGTTCCCCTAAAGGACTTTCAGAAACAAAGCCGAGTGTCCACTTATGCACTTGGTGAAGATCGGCTAAACCACCGCGTGAAAAGGCGCGTAAAAGGTTCATTGTCGCAGCAGATTGATTGTAAGCTTTTAGCATACGTTTTGGGTTTGGCATACGAGAATCTTCAGTGAATTCGATGTCATTGATAATATCACCACGGTAACTTGGAAGTGAAATGCCATCAAACTCTTCATAATCGGATGATCTTGGTTTTGCAAACTGCCCTGCAAGACGACCTACTTTAACGATGGGACAGCCACCCGCGAAGGTTAAAACAACTGCCATTTGAAGCATAACTTTAAACATATCACGGATGTTAACTGCATTGAACTCAGCAAAACTCTCCGCACAGTCACCACCTTGAAGTAAAAAGGCTTTACCATGAACAACATCTGCCAATGAAGCTTTGAGTTGTCTCACTTCTCCTGCAAAAACAAGGGGTGGATATTTGCTCAGTTCTTGCTCAACACTATTCAGCATTTCTTGATTGGTATACAATGGTTGTTGCTTAATTGGTTTTTCTCTCCATGATGCACGCGTCCAAGAACTCATAAATGACCCTTAATTGAATTTTACTTATTATAATGATATTGGCTTTAAAGACAATTGAATGGTTATGACCTCTTATGAAGTTTTAAACTGTCCTACAGTTTTGCTCAATGAATTAACATGGTGTGTTACGCTGTCTGAGATCGTTTTAACCTGATGATTGAGATGGGTAAGTTCACGAACTTCGCTACTGATAGCGTTGGCATGGGTCATTGTATTTTTTGAGTCTTCATAGATTTTATAGACATCATCTTTCATCGCTAAAATAACCTCTTTTTGATCCAATAAAATAGCATCAATGCTATGCAATGACTGCGTTGAGATTTCGATGCCTTTATCCACCGTATTGTTAACATTTTGCATACTTGAAAGTGCTTCATTCACATTTTCGTTGATACTATGCACAATGGCTTCGATGCGCACGGTTGCTTTATCGGTCATGTCGGCAAGTTTTCTTACTTCTTCTGCCACAACCGCAAAACCGCGTCCTTGCTCTCCCGCCCTACTTGCTTCAACGGCAGCATTTAACGAGAGTAGATTGGTTTTATCGGTAATATCTTTAATCGTTTCGATCATCGAAGATACTTCTGCAACATTGTGCTCGAGTGTAAAAATAATCTGCGTTGTTTCACCGGCAATGGATTTGATATTGCCGATAGAAGATTCAACATTGCCAAGACTGGTTGCAACTTGGGTTTGGGTTTGGGTTATTTTTTGACTCATGGCATCGGCTTTATCCACAGAGCTTTGGATAGAAGTGTTTTGTGTTTGTATATGTGAAACGATATTTTGAATACTAACCCCAATTTGCTCAATCTTTTTACCTGTTACCACAATGGTATTGGTCAGATGTTGATTCAGATTGAGTAAATTAATGAGTGATGTTTTTGTTTTTTTGAGAATGGTATCAAAAATGTCAATGACACTGTTAATCCAAATAGCCGTACGCCTGTTTTCATCTTTTGCAAATTTAGTAAGGTCTGCACGTTTTGTAATGTCCCCATCCCCTTCAACAAAGCCCTGTAAAAGCGCGCGTAAAGAAGCATATTTAGCAAAAAAATCAGAAAGCTCCTTGCCCATCATCCCTAAGATCATCAAAAGTGATGCTAATGTAATCAGCCCAACCTCTTGTATGCGACTTAAAAATGGCATAAATGTCAATGTCACCATATAACAACTTGGAATAAAAATACCAATTAATAAGCTCATTTTGGCATAGATTTTATGACGAAACTGCATAATGTCATAGACTTCTAAAAGATCGCCCTCACACATCATGCCCCATTTATCTAAACTGTAAGGCAGTGCTACCGTGATACCTTTACCGATAACAGCAATGCCTCGGTAATCAGGATAACCAGGGTATTCACAAAAAAGATTGGTTCCTTTTTTAATGGTGTTAGCAACCCCTGGATGCAAGGCGTTGGTTGCAGGATCATTAAAGACAATTTCGAATTCTGTATGCTGTTTGATAGATATAATCCCTTGTTCTGTATGCACACCCTCTTTTAGGTTCTCGCCAAAGCTAAAGGTGTTGTCTTCAAAACGTGATCGTGAAAGTGCTGTACCTGTTTTAATGTTTTTATTAAAATAAGGCTCGATCATAAAAAGGTAATTATCGCCGGATTCTTTAAAAATGTGTCCTGCTTCTCTTTGAATAAGATCGCTTAGTGTATCGTTTGAAATACGTGCAATCAAAATATGATTTTCACCATTCATTTTAAAACTTTTCATGAATGAGAGTGTTACACGGTCATGAAATGTCGAAGCTTTAGGCTTGAAAAAGAGTGTGTCATCATCGATATAAGGACCAAAGAGGAGGTGTGATGATCCTAATAAAATATAGTCCAGAGCTTCACCCAAAGCACTTTCATCGTAGCGGTACTCTTTAATCACTCTTTTTGCTGAGCTAAAAAGCATCTTTTTCGCACTGTCTAAAATATAATACTCCAAAATCGTTTCACTGAGTTTTTCTTGCTCATTTAATATAGAAAGAACGTCACTCTCCTCTTGTTCTAAAAGAATGGCAGTGTTTTCCACTTCTCGCCATACTTCATTTGCCCATTCAATCATAATACGCTTACGGGTTTGAGCAATTCCATCAAAGGCAGTTTCTACAGCACTGAGCATTGTTTTATTTCTAAGCCACTTTGGCAGAATCATGAATGTATCTTTAAATGACAACAAGGGAAGGCTCCTTCATAGGTTAATTTTGATTAATTTTTAATCATAAGCAATAGATTATTTTAGAACTTTATATATCACAGAAAAAATAGACAGTCTATTTGTGTGACATAAAAGTAATATAGCCCTCGTTAATGAAGCAATCATACTAAAATAAAACTATTATAGTGTCGTATTTTTAAAGCTTTGTATAACTAAAAACACAACGATTTACTATACAAAAAAGATGAAAGTGTTTCAATGTAATTAGTGATTAAAAAATAACCAATCAATATGCAAAAAGTGAATATTGGTAAAAAAAATAGAGATTTTACACACTGTGACATATTGATTAATAAATAGGCAATTTTTTCGCCAAAAAATAAAATTTAGTGTTAGAATTCTCTTCATATCAACTTAGAAAGGAAGATAATGATGTTACATTCTAAACTCGCTAAAATCTCTTTAGCAACGATTACCGTTTTGGGGCTTGGCACAACAGCGCTCAGTGCCGATACTTTAGCAGAGGTTCAAAAACAAGGTTTTGTTAAGTGTGGTGTTGATGGTGGATTACCAGGCTTTTCTGAAGTAGGAAGTGACGGTATCTATAAAGGTATCGATGTTGACCAATGCCGTGCGGTAGCTGCTGCTGTTTTTGGTGATGCCAAAAAAGTAAAATACATTGCCCTTAATGCAAAAGAGCGTTTAACAGCGCTTCAATCAGGCGAGATCGATATGCTCTCACGCAATACAACATGGACAGAGACCAGAGATACTTCTTTGGGGCTAAACTTTACAGGTGTAACGTATTATGATGGGCAAGGCTTTATGGTCACTAAAAAGCTAGGCGTCAAAAGTGCAAAAGAGCTTGATGGTGCTTCAATTTGTCTTCAAACAGGCACAACAACAGAGTTAAATGTAGCGGATTATTTTAGAACAAATAAATTAAAATATAAAATTGTTTCATACGATACCAATGACCAAGTTATTAAAGCGTATGAAAGTGGAAGATGTGATGTTTTAACGTCAGATCAATCACAACTTTACGGTTTGAGAATCAAACTTTTAAAACCTGAAGAATCAATCGTTCTTCCAGAAGTTATCTCAAAAGAACCTTTAGGACCAGTTGTTCGTAAAGGTGATGGAAGATGGTTTGACATCGTTAGATGGGTCTCTTATGCAATGCTCACAGCTGAAGAAGCAGGCGTGAGCAGTAAAAATGTTGATGCAATGCTTAAATCTGACAATCCAGACATCAAGCGTCTTTTAGGTGTTGAAGGTCAAATGGGTGAAAATCTTGGTCTTAAGAAAGATTTTGCGTTTAACGTCATTAAACAAGTGGGTAACTACGGTGAATCATTTGAAAGTACTGTAGGACAAGGCTCACCTCTTAAAATTGCAAGAGGTTACAATGCGCTTTGGAATCATGGTGGATTACAATACGCTCCTCCTTTTAGATAATAGATTATAAACAGACTTATAAGGGCAGAATTTCTGCCCTTAATCTCAAAGCATAAAGGACACGTATGTTAGCACTTTTGAGAAATCAAAAGATTAGAGGGATTCTTTTCCAACTATTGACCGTTATTGGCTTAGTTGCTTTTTTGTGGTATATTGGAAGCAATACCGTTGCCAATATAGAACAAAGAGGGATTCAAACAGGCTTTGGCTTTTTGAACGGAACAGCAGGATTTGGTATTGATCAATCCCCTATCTCTTATACTGAAGAAAATACACATGGACGCGTTTTCATTGTTGGACTTCTTAATACCATTATTATCGCTTTTGTCGGTATTTTATGTGCAACAATTGTAGGACTTATTATCGGTATTTTAAGGCTTTCAAAAAACTGGCTCATTGCAAAACTCGCAAAAGCATATATCGATTTTTTTAGAAATATACCGCTTCTCCTTCAAATACTCTTTTGGTACAACGTGGTTCTACGTGCCATGCCCAGTCCTAAAGAGAGCTATAGTTTTTTTGAGACTGTTTTTATCAACAATCGCGGTCTTTACTTTCCACTTCCTGAATACAATGCAACATTCTTTACGATCCTTGCAAGCCTTTTTGTTGCACTTTTAGCTTCTATAATGCTTAATAGTTGGGCAAATAGACGTAAAGAAGCAACAGGCGAAGATTTAACCGTATTTCCATTTGCGATAGGAATGTTCATTCTTTTCCCAATATTGGCTTACTTTATTGGCGGAGCACACCTTAACTTTAGTTTTCCAGAGCTCAGAGGTTTTAACTTTAAAGGGGGAAAAACACTTTCACCTGAGTTTTTAGCGTTAACCTTTGCTCTAACGATTTATACGGCTACCTTTATTGCAGAAGCTGTACGCTCCGGCATTGAAGCTGTGAGTCATGGCCAAAAAGAAGCGGCTGTTTCTATGGGCTTTAGTCCGTATCAATCTTTAAAATTGGTTGTTTTACCCCAAGCGATTCGTATCGCAATTCCTCCAATTATTAATCAGTATCTTAATCTCATCAAAAACTCCTCTTTGGCAACAGCGGTGGGTTATCCTGAAATTGTTACTGTTTTTGCAGGAACATCCCTAAACCAAGTGGGACAAGCTATTGAGATCATCTCTATGACGATGCTCGTTTATCTCGTCATCAGTTTAGTTGTATCTGCTATACTCAACTGGTTTAACCACAAAATGAAGATTAAGGAGCGTTAAGATGGCAATTTATAACAAAATTAATGAACGAAAAGCTCCTTCTAGCACTAAAGGTCTAACATTTTGGCTCAGAGAAAATCTTTTCTCAACACCTTTAAATGTAGCTTTAACACTCTTAGGTGTTATGGTACTCTTTTGGATTATTCCTCCTTTTGTAAAATGGGCATATATCAATGCTAATTTTGTAGGAACGACACGTGAAGATTGTGTGAGTGGAGGCGCTTGCTGGGTATTTATACGCATGAAGATTGATATGTTTATGTATGGCTTTTATCCCTCAGATCTAAGATGGAGAGTCAATACCATTTATGGACTCTTTTTTGCGTTGGCAGCAGCGTTTAAATATCTTAAGAGCCCATTGGTAAAGATTGCTTTAGCCCATGTCTATTTTATAGTTGGCTTTTTCTTGGTACACGGTGGTTTCTTTGGTATGGAAGCGGTTCCTACTGATAAATGGGGTGGATTAATGCTCACCATTATGGTAGCAGCTGTTGGTATTGTCGCAGCATTTCCACTCGGTGTTCTGTTAGCCTTTGGTCGTGCTTCACATTTACCGATTATTAAAAGTATCAGTGTGACGTACATTGAATTTATTCGTGGTGTTCCACTCATTACCATTCTTTTTATGTCATCGATCATTTTGCCTCTCTTCTTTCCTGAGGGAATGACATTTGATAAATTGCTTCGAGCACTTATTGGTATTGCGATGTTTGAAGCAGCGTATATTGCTGAAAATATTCGTGGTGGATTACAATCAATCCCCAAAGGACAATATGAAGCTGCTGATGCTATTGGGCTTTCGTACTGGCAGAAGATGTTTTTAGTCATTCTCCCTCAAGCCCTAAAAGTGGCTATTCCTAACCTTGTGGGTGTTTCCATCGCCCTTTTCCAAGATACCACATTGGTACTTATCATTGGGCTCTTTGACTTACTGGCAATGGTACGTTTAAGTGCTGCTGATTCATACTGGTTGGGTTATGAAACAGAAGGCTATGTGTTTGTTACCTTTATTTTTTGGTTCTTTTGTTACTCGATGTCTAACTTTAGCCAAAAGCTTGAAAAACGATTTAATACCAATTTGAGATAGGATAGAAGATGAAAGATAGAAAAGAAATCATAGAAATTAAAAACTTAAACAAATGGTATGGTGATTTCCACGTCTTAAAAGACATCAACCTTACAATCAATAAAGGTGAAATCATCGTTGTGTGTGGACCATCAGGTTCTGGTAAATCAACCCTTATTCGTTGTATCAACTACCTTGAGCAGTTTCAAGAAGGACAGATTATTGTTGATGGCATTGAACTTGTGAATGATGTTAAAAAGATCAAAGCGATTCGTGAAGAAGTGGCAATGGTGTTCCAACACTTTAACCTCTTCCCACACTTAACGATTTTGGATAACCTTACTTTAGCACCTGTTTGGGTTCGAAAAATGCCACGTAAAGAAGCTGAAGCGATGGCTATGAAGTATTTGGAACGTGTTGGTATTGCTAACCAAGCACACAAATACCCAAATCAACTCTCAGGCGGACAACAACAACGTGTGGCAATTGCACGTAGTTTGTGTAAAAACCCTAAGATTATGCTCTTTGATGAGCCAACTTCGGCACTTGACCCTGAAATGGTTGCCGAAGTTTTGGATGTTATGATAGAATTAGCACGCGAAGATAAAACGATGGTGTGTGTAACCCACGAAATGGGCTTTGCAAAAAAAGTGGCCGATAGAATCATCTTTATGGATGCTGGTCAAATTGTCGAAGAAAACACACCTGAAGAGTTTTTCCAAAATCCTGAGTCAGATCGACTTAAACTCTTTTTGGAGCAAATCTTATCGCACTGATTTTGTTTTACATGTAAGGATAAGAAATGATGGAACAATTGATTCCTGTTCTGATGATAGTTGCGATGGTTGCGTTTGTTTTGGTTAAGCAAATAGGCAAGTTAACGAGTAAACTTGATACCTTTGCTGACCAAAACTCCTATGAACGTTATGCCAAATTTTCTGCAATCATTCAAGAAAACGTACGCGCAATCAAACAGAGCCTTGATAGTTCTAAATCACCCAGTGAGCGCCCTTTCAAACTTTTGGAAGGGAAAAATGAGGAAGAAGCGCTTGAGTTACTTTCTAATTTTATTCGCAAATTGGTCTTTTTTGAGACAATGATGGCAAAAAAGAAGAGTTCAACGGAGATCGAAGCCGATCTTTTTGAACTCTTAAGTAATTTAGATGTTTTTCTCAAAGAGTATTGTGTCGATGGTGAAGCACTTTCAGATGCTCTACGTGAGACACTTTTAGAAGCCTATGAACAACTCGATTAAATCAAAGTGAGGCTTAACCTCACTTTGATTTTTTAAACCTCTTCTGTAAACAGATACCCTGCTGCTTTTAAAAGTCCACGGATGGATTCTTGATGTTCAGCACCTTTGGTTTCAAGCATAATCGTAATCTGAGCATCACCATAAGAGAGCTTGGTTGAAAAGCGGTCATAGTCAATTTGAATAATATTGGCATTAGCATTTTTAAATAAGTCAGTCAGGCGCATCAGTGACCCCGGCTTATCGATAAGTGTGATGACCAACTTCATTTTACGGTGCGATTTAATCAAACCTTTTTCGATGATAACAGAAAGCATTTGCACATCGATGTTACCACCACTCAAAACTGCGCCTATTTTCATATCTTTAGTAAAAGCAAATTTTTGTTGCATAATGGCTGCGACACTCGCCGCCCCTCCACCTTCAACAACAAGTTTTTGACGCTCAAGCAAGAACAAAATAGCTGCAGCGATCTCTTCATCATCTACCGTAACCACTTCATCGACACACTCTAAGATATGCGCTAAATTAGACTCACTTACATCACGTACAGCGATACCATCGGCGATAGTACGGACACTTTTAGAGTTGATCGCTTTTTTAGCGTAAAATGACTCGTACATAGCGGGAGCACCGCCTGCGTTAACACCAATCACTCTAATTTTTGGGTCTATCTGCTTGATGGCTGAACTCATACCGCTAATGAGCCCTCCTCCGCCTATTGGAACAACAATGATGTCAAGGTCATTGATTTCATCAATCATCTCTAATGCAACTGTTCCTTGCCCTGCAATGACAACATCATCTTCAAAGGGATGAATAAAGGTAAGTCCATGTTCTTTTGCATAGGTCAGTGCATAAGCGTACGCTTCATCGTAATTATCACCGCTTAATATGACTTCTGCCCCAAGTGCTTTTGTTCCAGTAACTTTTAGAAGAGGCGTTGCTTCTGGCATAATGATGGTTGCGTTAATGCCAAAACTACGTGCACTGTACGCTACACCTTGTGCGTGGTTACCTGCACTTGCAGCAATAACACCTTTTGCACGTTCTTCTTTCGTCAAAGAGGCTATTTTGTTATAGGCACCTCTAAGTTTATACGCACCCGTTATTTGGAGGTTTTCTTTTTTAAGAAACACTTGTGCGCCCACTTCTTCACTTAAATGTGGAGCTAATACACAAGGGGTTTTTGTAACAACATTGCTGAGTTGTCGTTTTGCTTTTACTATTTCACTAAGAGCTATCATTATTTCATTAACCTTTCATATTCTACTTTGGTACATCGATTTTGTACAGCAATGATGCCGTTTTCCTGTGCTTTAGCACAGGCTTGATTATTGATGATGCCCAGTTGTAACCAAAAGACTTTCACGTCACCTTTTTTTAAAACTTCCTCGATTAAACTATCGGCGATTTCAGGTTTACGAAACATATCTACCATATCCACTGTTTCAGGAATATCTAAAAGACTTCGGTAGACTTTTTCACCTAAAATCATCTCTTCTTTAGGATAAATCGGATAAATTTTAAACCCACGTTCTTGCAAGTAACGTGCCACTTTATGGCTATCTTTGGTTGGATCAGGAGATAGTCCAATAATGGCAATACTCTTACACATCGAAAAAATGTCTTTAATGCCTGCATCACCAGGCATGCTAATATTTGAAATGTCGCATTCCATTATTGCTCCTTTAAAAAATTTAAACGTGGAGTATATCACAGACTATCTTTTGTCGCGATTATCCATTGGCTTTTGGTCTATGAATCTGTTATAATCAATTCGTTTACATTTAAGGAGGAAGAATGTTTTTTTTGAATCAAATCAAGATTAAAACAAAGGGATGGATGCTAGCCCTTGGAACTTTGTGTGGGTTTATGGCAAATATCGTTTTGGTGGCATTTTTATTGACAGGTAACGAGCGACTCATTTTGATTGCGGGCTCATTTTTCGGGATGATCTTTTTCTTCGTTTTTACACGTGTTATGGTGATCAGCATGACCAATTCAATCGATGCTTTATCCTCTATCACGCTTGACCTTGCAAAAGGAAGTGGTGATCTTACCAAGCGAATTGTTATCAATTCCAAAGATGAGATTGCAGATTTATCACAAAATATCAATCAATTCATTGAAAAAATCCATTCCACCGTTGTTGTATCAACAAAGTCTTCTCAAGAAAGTGCTGAGATGGCACGTCAATTTTCCACTATTTCGCATGAAGTAGACAAGCGCATGGCTGAAGAGCGTGATTTTGTTAAAAGAACAAAAGATCTAGGCGATGCCATGAAAGTCGTTTTAGAACAAGCCACACTCAATGCTTCTCAAACCAGTCATGACATTTTAAACGCATCCGAAACATTAAATGTAAGTGCTAAAGAGATCAAACTTTTAGTAGAAGATATTCAAAAAGCTTCAGAAGTTGAATCGCATACCGCAGAGCGTCTACAACAACTCAGTAACGATGCTAACCAAGTCAAAAATGTTTTAACTGTTATCTCTGATATAGCAGATCAAACTAATCTTTTAGCGCTTAATGCAGCCATAGAAGCAGCACGTGCAGGTGAACATGGACGTGGATTTGCCGTTGTTGCCGATGAAGTACGCAATCTAGCAGAACGTACACAAAAGAGCCTTACAGAGATTAATGCAACCATCAATGTCATTGTTCAAAATATTATAGATGCCAGTGGTCAGATGAGTGAAAACTACCAATTTATCGAGAAAATTGCGAATAATTCTGAAGATGTTGAAGAGAAAATAAGCAATACAGAAGCCGTTATTAAACAAGCTTCTGATGCATCTCGTTTGGCATCCGAAGTATCACAAAAACTTTCGGTCAATACCACAAACATTATTCAAAACATTGGACAGATTTATGAGTCTTCACTGCAAAACAGTGGTGATGTTAAAAATCTCAATACCTCTTCTGAAGAGCTTTTAAATCTCTCTAAGGCACTTGCTTCTAAGCTAGAGCTTTTTAAAATCTAACCTTTCTAAATTGAAAGGTTAGATACGTTTTAAAATAACGCCAGACTCCAAATGCTCTGTATTTGGGAATTGATCAAACAGAGCAAAATGGAGAATGGCGTACTTCTTCGTTAAAACTTCCAAATCACGCTTAAGTGTTTCAGGATTACACGAAATGTAGATGATGTTCTCAAACTGTGAGATAAACTCTAAACTAGCTTCATCCATGCCTGCGCGAGGTGGGTCAACAAAGACATGACTAAAACGATAATCTTCTAAATTAATGCCCTTTAAACGATTGTATTCGCGCTCTTTTTTAAGTGCGGAAGTGAGTTCTTCAGCACTCATGCGCAAAAAAGTTATAGTGTCTATGTCGTTAAGCTCGCAGTTTTGAAGTGCCGAAGTGATAGATGTTTTCGAAATCTCAGTTGCTAAAACCTTTTTAAATTTTCCAGCCATAGGAATCGTAAAATTTCCATAACCGCAGTAAAGTTCTAACAAATCTTCACAGTTTTCAAGATGACGTAAAACCCAACTAATCATCTTTTGATTCATCGCTCGGTTAGGCTGCGAAAAACCACCCTCAATAATGTGGTAACGATACATTTTACCAGCGATATCAAAACGATCTTCGACAAAATCTTGACTCAAAATACGTTTAATACCCCTACTTCGTCCAATGACAAAAACACCAAACATCTCCTCTAATTTCCTAGCTTCCTTATCCCACTCTTCCTTAAGCGGTTTATGGTAAATAAGTGTGACTAAAAGGTGTTCAGAAGAAGCTAGAAATTCAATAGCAAAAATCTTTTCTCGAAGGATGAGCGAACTCTCAATCTGTTTTAAAAGCTTAGGCATAATGTCATAAATTTTCATCTCGACTTTAGGGCATGTTTCAATACAAACAGCACCCTTTTTATCAACTGCACCCATAGCATAACTGATTGTATCGCCCTCTTTCCAAATACGAAATTCAGAGCGTCCACGGTAGTGTTCTGAGGGTGATGTGAAGAAGTCAAACTCTTTTACATGTAAAGGTGCAAACAGTGTACGCATAGCCTCTTGTTTATGCGCACACTGCGCGTTATAGTCCAGTGTGTAAAGCGTACAACTACCACATTTCCCAAAATACGAACACTCCATTAATTTCCTTTTTTAGTTAGAGCTCTTACCGAACTCTTCTTAATACACTTTCAAAGCCAAGCTTCTCAAGCTACGTTAAACACTGAGTTTTCTTTGTCAGAAAGCCCACACCTTCGGTACTTTTAATATTTTATGTAAAATTATATGTATTATAAAATGAGCGTCGATAAGAGACCGATTAATGCACCAAAAAATCCACCCCAAACAACCAACCAGCCTAAATGATCTTTAATAAAATTCTGAACAATCTCTTTCACCATCTGTGGGGTCAGTTCATTGAGCCTTGCATCAATCATTTGTTCAATCGTAATTAACATATCATCAGTAAGTGATGAATTTTGTATACTTTGTGCTACTTTTTGTTGAAATACATTACTTTCACTGATTTCAAGGATTGAATCTTTCAGTTTCTCACTAAAAGGTGCTCGAAGCCCTTCTAATGCGCTAGCGCCTCCAAACATACCGAGCATTCCACCAAATGATGACTCCATTACCGTTTTAGTCAGCGCATCAAAGGCAGGTGAAAAGTCTACTTCAGCAATGATAGGCGTTAAATCAAACGTTTTTTCCTCTTTTTCAAAAAATGCATCAAGTTGCTCTTTTGTAAAAAACTGATCCATCATCAAATTTTTGATAGATGCTTTAAATGCCTCAAATTGTAGCTGAATGACTCCACTACCATACAAAAAAGGTACTTTTTCAAACAACATATGAATGGCAATTTGATTGGTAATGGCACCTGAAAAGGCAAAAAGACCTGTCAATAATGACCAGTGTGCATAAGGCTCTGGTAACACAAATGCAATCGCAATAAATCCAACACTGATGATGTCCGTCCACCAACTTTTATCAATTTTCATTTTATCTCCTTAAAAAAATTGCCATTATACTGTGGCATGTTTTAACTGGCGTTTATTGGGTTTTAAAGTGCCCTCTTTTTGCTCTTCTTGCGGTACATAATTTTCACGCAAAAATGAAGGCATTTTTCGCCCACGTACGGTCATTATGTCATCAATCAACATCGCTTTAATGCTCTCTTCATCATGCCCCATCTCTTCACAAAGATAACGAAAAATGAGTTGTGCTAAACGATCGAGTGAAATCTGCCATGTAGATTCTGTTTGCGCATAAAGCCATTCGCTAAAAGCATAAAAGCCGTTGTACACTTTGCCCTCTTGCCATAACAATGCTGCACTTCTTTTAAAATTGCCGCTATTATAGACCATGTCCCAAAAGCGGGCAAAGCGTTTCATCTTTTGCATCTCTTTGAAAGGAATCAGTCTATTTTGCAAAATGTCATAAGGCGGCTTATTTGAATAGACCATACCATAGATCTCATCATGTCTTGAAATCGTTGTTCCCGAGAGCTTTTTGAGGATGCCAATTTGAATTTCACACTGCGTGAGGGAGTAGAGCTTGTCTAAATTGCGCCCAAAGCCCTCCAGACTTTCTCCTGGTAAACCAATGATGAGATCAACATGCAAGTGTGCATGGGTTTGTTGTTGTAAGAAGGCAAGGTTTTCTTCAATTTTAGGAATATTTAAACGTCTGTGAATATTTTTAGAAATCTCAGGATCAAGCGTTTGAATGCCAACTTCTAGTTGCAAAGCTGCTGGAGGGAATTTGGCAATTTTTTCACGAAGTACTGCTGGAAAATGGTCTGGTATGACTTCAAAATGTACAAAATACTCTTCTGTCTTAGAGAGGAAAAAGTCCAAAAGTTTCGTTGCATTTTCAATGCTGAGATTAAACGTTCTATCAATAAACTTGAAATTGCGAACTCCTCGCTGCCACAGCTTTTCAAGTTCGCCTATGAAACGCTCTATCTCGATGTCACGTACTTTTTTATCGGCAGAAGAGAGGCAAAACTCACACGTAAATGGACACCCACGGCTGGCTTCCACATAACAGTAACGGTTTTTGATGTCGTGGTCTGTATAGTAGTCATAAGGAAGTTTAATGGCGCTTAGATTGACCATAGGCGATTTGATGATGCGTTCACTTGAAGTTTTGCCATCAAGAAGTTTTTTACACAATGCATAAAAAGCAATATCCCCCTCTCCTTGAATGATGTAATCCGCTCCGCTAAAATCAACGCGATGTGGAAAATGACTCGCTTCAGGACCACCAAGAACAATGAGAATATGAGGGGCTACTTTTTTAAGAATGGCTATAAGTTCTTGCACCTCCAAAGCATTCCAAATGTACGCTCCAATACCTACAATTTTTGGCTGATAACTAAGAATTTCTTCTGCTGCATCTACGACTTGAGAGTTAATGACAAATTCAAGTATTTTTGCTTTTTCTTGAAGCTCTTCGAGATTGGCAAAGAGATAGCGTTGTGCGATGGAAGTATGGGTATAACGTGCATTAAAAGTTGTTAAGAGAATTTCTTTCATGAAGTACCATTATTGGGATTTAAAAACGATTGCAAATAGCTGTAAATATATGTGTTAATTATAATAAAACTTTTTGGAGATCTTGGTTAAAATCAAAATTCTTAAATGGATCGGGGTGTAGCGCAGCCTGGCTAGCGCGCTACCTTGGGGTGGTAGAGGTCGCAGGTTCAAGTCCTGTCACTCCGACCATTTTTCTTTACCACAACCACGAAAGTGGGATTTTATCTCGAAATGTATGAAAGTAATACGAGGGTGTTAGCCCTGTAAACTTTTTAAACTCTTTAATAAAATGAGTCTGATCAAAATAGTCACATTGATATGCTACAGAGACTAATTTAAGATGATTATCTCCTTGCAAAATGGCATGATTCATAAACCTTAATGTTTTGATAAAACGCGCGTTATTTTGAATGTGCTTAAAAGATTCACCAAAAATTTCAAGATACTGTTTTTGAATCCAGCGTTCACTATACCCACATTCTTTAGATAAAGTTTTTAAAGTTGGAAAGGTGTGTCCTTCCAAAAGATAGGGGTAAATATTTGTTTGATGCGAAGATTTTTTCGATAATTTTGCTATAAAATAACGCTCGAAAACATCAATCATCCCTTCACTCGAATCCATAGCCGCTAGCTCTTCAAAAAGTAATTCGCCCTCTTTCCTACCCCAGATATCATTGACACTCATAGTTTCATATTTGATTTCAAAAGGAGAAATTCCAAACACTTCATATAAAACATGCGGGTAGAGTGTTACTTTAAAACTTTTGACCAACCTTTTAGAAGACGAACTTTCTTTTTGAAAAAAATCCATCCATGTGCCAATGCCACTTTTTACATAGGTCCCTTTGTCAATAGTGAGTTGCACACTGCCTTCTTCAACAACTTCGTTAAGGCTTCCATAAAAATCAAATACAAACTGTGTCATAAAAGAGGGGAAAAATCGCGTAATATACTGCTCTGTCGAGTCTTCTACTTCACTGATAATAGAGACATAGGAATGGATATAAGGCAAAAGAGCTGGATTTTTGGGAAATGCTTTTGTGTAATCACCCTGAGGCGGCATTCCCGTATCTAAAAACATTTTATTCCTTCAATCAATTCAAAACAATTATCGAATTATATACTAAAAACGCGACTATCGTTTATTCGTTTTTTTACTATAAAAATGCGTCACTATGCTCTACAATTTCGCCATTAACATTACAATGGAGATTTACTATATGAAAAATAAGTTTATTTTATTGCTATCTGTTTTACTCACTCATTTATATGCAACAGATGATCCATCAGTGCAAGTAGGTGTTGGAGTCACAACGAGTACAAGCCCTTACAAAGGCGTTTCAAGTGTTACAATGCCCCTACCCGATATTGAGCTTACTTACAAAAGCGCTTTTATTGAAGGTATCAATATGGGATATAACTTTTATGATACCAAAACGTTACAAGTTGGAGTTATCCTCCTTCCTGTACTTGCAGGCTATAAAGGTAAAGATAGTAATGAGTTAAAAGGTATGGACAATCGTAATATGTCCTTAGAAGGCGGTCTTCGAATGAAATACAATTTTGAAAATAGCTTTTTAAGCGGTACTGTTTCGCGTGATGTCAGTGGTACAACGGACGGCTATACTGTCAATGCTGCGTATAACTACACACTTTTTGAGACAGAAAATTCAGGTTTGTCTCTCTATGCGGGTGCCGAATACCTCAGTGATAAGAAAAGCAATTATTACTACGGTGTCAAAGCGAAAGAGGCAAACTTTGCACGTCCAAGTTACCATGCAGACGGTGCACTCAATCCTTTCATTGGCTTAACACAAATCTTTGCCTTTAGCGAAACATGGTCAATCATTGCAAATGTCGAATACAAGAGATTTGACAGTACCATTTATAAAAGCCCTATTGTAGATGATAAGTACCAAGTGGCTGGATACTTGTCTATCATGTATACATTCTTACCGTAAGATACGTTATTTTCTCTCCTAAAAAAGTCCACTAGCTTTTATTGTGGACTTTTTCACCATTACAGGTAATCCTTTTTTTATAGCGTCCTTAATTCTATTTTGTGCTACCATAGGGGTAACTTTTCTTATGGGAGGTTATTATGCGCTACATTCGTTTCTTCAATGAACTTCACCTTACTGATATTCCCCTTGTAGGCGGTAAAAATGCCAGCCTTGGTGAGATGTATCAAAAACTTTCGACTAAAGGCATTCACATACCCAATGGTTTTGCCACAACCAGCGAAGCGTATCATCTATTACTCAAAGAAAATGGCATTAAAGAGAACATAGAAACGCTTTTAGAAGGTCTTGACATCTCCGATACCCAAAGTTTACAAAAACGTGGCGCTGCGATTCGTGAGCTTATCTTAGCGTCAACACTTCCTGATGATCTTACCAAAGAGCTCTTAAGTGCCTATCATATGCTCTCCAAAGAATACAGTGTAGAAGCCACTGATGTTGCGGTGCGCTCTTCAGGAACAGCTGAAGATCTGCCTGATGCGAGTTTTGCAGGGCAACAAGAGACATTTTTAAACATTAACGCCCCAGAAAAACTCCTACAAAGTGTTAAGCAATGCTATGCATCTTTATTTACAGATCGCGCTATTAGTTACCGCAGTAGTCGTGGATTTGACCACTTTAAAGTAGCACTTTCTGTTGGTGTTCAAAAAATGGTACGAAGTGACAAAGCCAGTAGTGGCATTATGTTTACAATCGACACCGAAAGTGGTTCACAAAATCTTATTTTGATTAATGCTATCTGGGGATTGGGTGAAAATGTTGTCAGCGGTCGAGTCAATGCCGATGAGTTTTTTGTTTTTAAACCAACCCTAAAACAAGGGCTAAAAACAATTTTAAAACGCTCATTAGGCAGTAAAAAAGAGAAGATGCTTTACAATGATGCAACACATACCATGAATGTACCTACAAGCATAGAAGAGCAAAATAGTTTTTCGATCAGTGATGAAGAAGTGATGATTTTAGCGAATCAAGCACTGATCATTGAATCATATTATAAACGCCCGATGGATATAGAGTGGGCAAAAGATGGACATGATGGCAAGCTCTACATCGTTCAAGCACGACCAGAAACGGTACAAAGCAAGCTACAAAACAATATTTCCATCGAAAAATACACACTAACGAAGAGCCAAAATCTAAAACTGATTACGTCTGGTCGTGCTGTCGGTGATAAAATAGGCAGTGGCGAAGTCAAAGTCATCCACAACACCTCAGAATTTGCTCTTTTTAAAGCAGGTGATGTTTTAGTAGCCGATACAACCAATCCCGATTGGGAACCCATCATGAAAAAAGCTTCGGCAGTTGTGACAAATCGTGGTAGCCGAACGTGTCATGCTGCCATTGTTGCACGAGAAATTGGCGTTCCAGCTGTTGTTGGGTGTGGCAATGCCACTGAACTGCTTCATAACGCTCAAAAAGTAACGGTGAGTTGCGCTGAGGGCGATGAAGGCTATATCTATGAAGGTGAAATTGCCTTTACGTGCAAAACTATAGACTTTAATGCTCTCAAAAATACGAAGACCAAACTGATGATGAATGTAGGGAATCCTGCAGAAGCTTTTAATTTTGCCAAAATGCCCAATGATGGCGTAGGACTAGCACGTATGGAGTTTATTATGACGCACTCCATTAATGCCCATCCTATGGCACTTGTAAATATGCACAAAGGAAATGCTGTCCAAGAGGAAGAAGCGATTCGCACTTTTATGTCTCCGTATACTGATGCAAAAGAGTTTTTTTTGCAAAAGATTAGTGAAGGAGTTGGTATGATTGCGGCGGCATTTTATCCCAAACCTGTCATCATCCGTACGAGTGATTTTAAAAGCAACGAATACCGAAATATGCTTGGTGGGCTCTCCTTCGAAGCAGAAGAAGAAAACCCTATGATAGGCTTTCGTGGTGCAAGTAGATACTATGATGAAAGCTATAAAGAGGCATTTGCATGGGAATGTGAGGCACTTAAACGTGTGCGTGACGATATGGGGCTTACCAATGTCATCATTATGATCCCTTTTGTGCGCACACCTGAAGAAGGACAAAAAGTTATTGACATCATGAATGTACAGGGGTTAGTTCAAGGTAAAAATGAGCTAAAAATTTATGCAATGTGTGAAATACCCGCAAATGTCATTATTGCAGATCAGTTTTTAAATATTTTTGATGGCTATTCAATCGGCTCAAACGACCTTACTCAGCTTATTTTAGGAGTCGATAGGGAAAGTGGATTGATTGCACATATCTTCAATGAACGAAATCCTGCAGTCACAATAATGCTAAAAATGGCAATAGACGCGTGTAAGCAACACAATAAATACATCGGTATTTGTGGGCAAGCACCATCAGATTACCCTGAAATTACAGAGTTTTTAGTTAAAAATGGAATCGATTCGATCTCACTCAATCCTGATTCACTCTATAAAATGCATCATGTGGTTGAAAGTATAGAAGAAAAACTTACTTAGTTTTGGTGTGCTAAAAAAGACTCTTCATGATTAATGAGTCTTTTTTCTATCTCATCACTGGTCGCTTCACGCACACCAATGACCGTTCCATCAAAAATAATGGTTACACCAGAAAGTGGATGGTTGGCATCTAAAATAACACGATCTTCAAGTATCTCGATCACCGTATACGTCAGCATAATCTCATCGTCTTGCTCTTCACCAAAGACCATTTCTACATTTTGTCCGACTTCGATGTCATGTTCAAACATACTACGCTCTTCAATCAATACAAACTCTTGCTTATACTCTCCAAATGCCTCTTTTGGGGAAAGTTGAATATGAATACTCTCTCCAACACTTTTACCCTCTAATGCTTTTTCTATTTTTCCAAAAATATCGCCGTATCCGCCATGCAGATAAACCAGAGGAGTTGCTCCGCTATCCAACAGATTATTTTCAATATCAAAAACAGTATAGTCAAGTGTCACAAGGCAGTTTTTTTGTACAATCAAAAGAGTCCTTAGCTATAAAAAAGTAAAAGCCACTCTTAACGAGTGGCTTTTTTGTCTATTAGTTTGCGAGTTCGTAATTTTCTATGAGATTGAAATTGAGGTATTTATAGACTTTATCTGTCTTTCCAGCCAATTTCTTAGGTACTAAGCTCATATACTCTTCAACACTTGGAAGTCTTCCTAAAAGTGCACAAAGAGCAGCGAGTTCTGCACTACCTAAGTAAACTTTAGAGTTTGGTCCCATACGGTTATCAAAGTTTCTGGTTGATGTTGAGAAAACAACAGCACCTTCTCTCACATTGGCTTGGTTACCCATACAGAGAGAACAACCTGGAATTTCTATGCGAGCACCTGAATTTCCAAAGATCGAGTAATAACCCTCAGCGGTAAGTTGCTCTTTATCCATTTTTGTAGGAGGTGCGATCCAAAGTGTGGTTGGTACTTTTCCTTCGCCTTGAAGAACCTCGCCAAGTGCTCTGTAGTGACCAATGTTTGTCATACAGCTTCCGACAAAAACTTCATCGATTTTCTTAGGACGATTTGCATCGGCTAAAACTTCACTGAGTGTTGCAACATCATCTGGATCATTTGGACAAGCAAGAATCGGCTCTTTAATTTCATTAAGATCAATTTCAATGACTTCTGCATACTGAGCGTTACTGTCAGCTTTTAAAAGCTTAGGATCAGCAATCCATGCTTTCATTTTATCTGCTCTTCGTTGCAGCGTTTTAGCATCAGCATAGCCTGCTTTGATCATTGATTCAAGTAGTGTAATATTTGATTTGAGGTACTCAACAATCGGCTCAACATCAAGTGCTACAGCACATGCAGCCGCACTTCTTTCAGCCGAAGCATCACTAAGCTCAAACGCTTGCTCAACTTTGAGTTTTGGAAGCCCCTCAATTTCAAGAACTTTTCCTGCAAAGATGTTCTTTTTGTTTTTCTTAGGAACAGTCAATAACCCTTTTTTGATGGCATAGTAAGGAATAGCATTCACAAGATCACGTAATGTAATACCCGGTTGCATTTCGCCTTTAAAGCGTACCAAAACAGATTCAGGCATATTAAGAGGCATACTACCAGTTACTGCTGCAAAGGCTACAAGACCTGAACCCGCAGGAAAAGAGATACCTATAGGGAAACGTGTATGACTGTCTCCACCTGTTCCTACTGAATCAGGAAGAACCATACGATTGAGCCATGAGTGAATAACACCATCCCCTGCTCTAAGGCTTACACCAGAACGTGAAGTGATAAATGCTGGTAATGCATGGTGAAGCTTCACATCGCTTGGCTTAGGATACGCCGCGGTATGACAGAAACTTTGCATGACAAGGTCTGCACTAAAGCCAAGAGCAGCAAGCTCTTTAATCTCATCTCTGGTCATTGGTCCTGTTGTATCTTGACTACCAACGGTTAATGTTTGAGGTTCAACATACATACCTGCACGTACACCCTCAACACCACAAGCACGTCCCACCATTTTTTGAGCTAATGTATAACCTATACCTTTTTGCTCAGCGGGTTGTTCTGGTTTTGCAAAGATTTTTTCAGCACCCATGCCAAGACTTGCTCGTGCTTTTGATGTTAAGCCACGACCAATGATAAGCGGAATTCGTCCACCTGCACGGTACTCGTCAGCCAAAGTATTGGGAGAAAGTTTGAAAGTTGCAACCACTTTGCCATTTTTTTCAATTTTGCCCTCTTGTGGATAGACATCAATCAAATCGCCTGTTTCTAAACCTTCAACATTGACTTCAATAGGAAGAGCTCCACTGTCTTCTGCGGTATTAAAGAAAATTGGAGCGATCGTTGTTCCAAGAATAAGACCACCTGTTTTTTTGTTTGGCACATTTGGGATTTCACGACCCATAAACCATTGAATAGAGTTGATGCCCGATTTTCGGCTACTGCCTGTTCCTACAACATCGCCAACATAAGCAACTTCATACCCTTTAGCAATCAATTCTTTGATTTTTTCAATAGAACCAGGGAGTCTTTTTACCAACATAGCATTTGCGTGAAGGGGAATATCACTTCTCGTAAATGCTTCACTAGCAGGGCTAAGATCATCTGTGTTTGTCTCACCTGCTACTTTTAAAACAGCTACCGTGATTTTTTCTGGAATGGTAGGTTTAATCGTAAACCATTCAGCATTTGCCCAAGAAAGTAACACTTCTTTAGCGTACGCATTGGTTTTTGCAAGTGTTTCAATGTCATTAAATGAACTATACACAAGGACAATATTTTTAAGTGCATTACATGCGGCACGCGCTATTGCATCATCTTTTGAGCTTAGCGCATCAACAAGAGGCTGAACATTGTATCCACCAAACATAGTTCCTAAAAGCTCCACGGCATAAACAGGAGAAATTGCTTTACAGGTAACTTTTTTCTGAGCTACATCATTGAGAAAAGCTGCCTTAACATAAGCTGCTTCATCCACGCCAGGCGGAACACGGTTTGCAAGTAAAGATTTCAAAAAGGCTTGATCACCCTCCTCTTTCTTCAAAAGCTCGACTACCTCTGCTGTTTTTTTAGCATCAAGAGGTAAAGGAGGAACACCTAACTTTGCTCTTTCATTCACTTCTGCTTCATACGCTTGGAAAAAACTCATTGTGACTGACTCCTTGTGGTTGGTAAGTTTAGACGATGATTTCACGCTGCCCTTTAGCGTTTTGAGAAGAGAGTATTCCCATGGCCTCCAGTTGCTCTACAATCGTCGCTGCCCTATTATAGCCAATATTCAATCTTCTTTGAATATAAGAAATTGAGCTCTTTTTTTCATTAAGGACAATGGCTTTTGCATCCTCAAAAAGCTCATCCAATTCGCCACTATTTTTACTACTTGAAGTAGCCGAAAAGCCCTCGTCACTCTCTTTAAGAAAACTCTCGTCATATACGACAGGGCGCTGTTTTTTGAGGTATTCAACCACCTTGTCAATCTCATCTTCAGAGGTATAAGGAGCATGTAAGCGAATGAGTCCAGAAGTACCCGGAGGTGTGAAAAGCATATCGCCATTTCCAAGCAGTGAATCTGCCCCCATGGCATCCAAAATGACTTTTGAGTCGATTTTCTGCCCTACTTTAAAACTAATACGAGAAGGTAAGTTTGCTTTAATAAGACCCGTTACAACATCAACGGATGGCCTTTGTGTCGCAACTATAAGGTGAATTCCACTTGCTCTGGCCATTTGAGCCAAACGTGCTATGTAAAATTCAACATCTTTACCACTGGTCATCATCAGATCCGCTAACTCATCAATAATAATGACAATATAAGGTAACGGTTCAACACCAATTGTTTTTGCTTTTTCATTGTAATTTTCAATGTTTTTGGTTTTAGAACGACTCATCATCTGGTAGCGTCGCTCCATCTCACCAACCATATTTGCAAGCGCCACAATAGCTTGCTTTGGTTTGGTAATAACAGGCGTTAAGAGATGCGGGATATCATTATAAATCGAAAATTCTAACATCTTAGGGTCGATCATCAAAAAGCGCAAGGTATCGGGTGAATTGCGGTACAACAAAGAGAGTAACATGGCATTAATACCCACACTTTTACCACTACCCGTCGTTCCAGCAACCAATAAATGAGGAAGTTTTTTAAGATCGGTAACAAAAGCATTTCCAACAATATCTTTACCAAGAGCAATCGTCAAAGGTGAAGCTGATTTTTTGAAAATCTCACTCTCTAAAATCTCTTTAAGGTAAATAGTTTCTATTTTTTGGTTAGGCACTTCAATACCTACAACATCTTTACCTGGAATTGGCGCTTGAATACGAATTGTTTTCGCTTTTAATGCCATCGCAAGGTCATCTTGAAGCGTTAAAATACGTGAGACCTTCACATGGGGCGCTGGTTTAAACTCAAAAGTCGTTACCACAGGACCTGAGTAAGTCCGCACAACATCACCTTCAATTTTAAAGCGTCTGAGTTTTTCTAAAAGGTCTTGGATTTTTTGATCAATCTCACTCTCATTGACATGAACAACTTTTGCTGGAGGATTTGCCAAAAAAGACAATGGTGGCAATTTAAAGTCTTTTGGCTTATCACATTCACCTTGGTCAATTTCGGAGAGAAGCTTTGTATTTTCCGCCACTTCACTCAAAATTTCCACTTTTTTTGCACTTTTGAGTCTAACAAGTGGCTTTTTAGGTTCATCATTATCAGGATAAAGAGGTGCTATGATAGCTGGATTTTCATCAGGAACATCATCATTGAGTGTAATTCTTTCTTCCACTAAAGGTTCTTGCTTTTTAGTAATTTTTGTCTTTTTCTCTTCAACAATAGCCGTTTCTTGAACTTCTTCTTTATACGCTTTTATTTTTGTTTTGGTAAACGTAGGTTTCAGTAGAGTAAGAAAATCACTAATACTTGATTCAACAAGCAATGTCATTGAAAGAAGAAAAATAGCAACAATAAAAAGCCAAACGCCCATAATACCGATAGATGCGATTAACATATCGACAATTGAACGACCAAAAGAACCACTCAAGTTACTTTTAACAAGAATGGACTGTGCCATTAAAATCGTGAAAAGCAGGATCGTCGAAGCGAGATAAACACCAATACGACGCTCAGTAAGTTTGCTCTCCTTGTAAAACGAAAAAGCAGGTAAAATCAATACAAAAGGATAAAGAAAAGCAACGTATCCAAACGTATTTTGATTTGACTTTCCAAGATATGCACCAAAGTTTCCAACAACAGATGCATCCGGCAAAATGGTTGCAACACCTAAAAAAAGTGCAACCGCAATAAAAATAATAAAAAGAGTCTCTTTTAAGATAGCAGATCCTTTACCTGTAATAATATAGAGTTGATATTATAACAGATTATTACAGGTAATCTAAAAGCGTCATCGAATTGACTTTTGAGATGGTCGATAGCATTGCTTGATATGACGTTGTAATAGACTGAAATTCTAAATAAGCTGCGGCAGGATCTATACCAATAACATCATTTTGAATGGACTTAACATTAACGCTGAGCATTTCAGATCGAGTATTAGCATCGGTTAAAGCATTGGTTAAAGCGCCAATTTTTGTTTGAGCTTTCGTGACATGATCGGCAATATGATCGAGTTGTGTGAGTGAGTTTTGAATACCAATATTGCGTGGATCACTTGATGTTGAATCCATACGGAAATTACCAGAGCGTACGGCGGCTATCATCTCATCAAGTTGCTTAAACATGTCTATAGATGGATTTGAAATTGCTACCGAATTATTTGCCATAAATGTAAGTGCAGAACTTCCAACACCTGTAAAATCCGTGGCACTTGCATCATACATTGTAAAGTCTATCTTAGATTCTGAAGCTGTTTTGTCTTTAATAGTCATTTTCCCTTGGTAATCTAAGTTCACTTCCACACTATTTTTAGCATTAGATACAGCGTAATTATACTCTGTTAGATTGGCATTACCAATAGCCTTGTTGTAATCTTCTGTTGCTTTGATTACGGCAGCAGGCGTTGATGCTGGATTGTCTCTTATGATTCCTGCATCAATAGCTTTTTGAATGTAACTTGCTGTTTCAGGAGAAACACCTGTTTTGGCTAATGTAGTTTGCGCAGTAAGGATTGCTGCATTTGCAGCACTAACAGGAGGTATACCAGCCGCTATTGCCGTATTTATAGCTGTTTGAGCAGCAGTCGAAACACCTTGTTTTGGTAAATTTCCCGAAGTTGCCATACCAATCAGGTCATTCAGTTGTTGATAGGTCATTTTATCAGCTGTTGTATTGAGATTTAAAGGATCACCACCACTGTAAATAGAAAAAGTTTCGTTTGCACCTGTTGTATTTCCATCACCATTTAAGTCAACGGAAAAAGTTGTGTTGGCAATATCAAGATTAAGGGTTCCTGTTCTTTTTACGCCATTTTTATCCGTATAGTTAAGGACCATATGCTTGCCATTTAAACTGTCAACACCTGCAACGTCTACAAGTTTTGTATTTGCTGTTGCAAAATCACTGGTACTTTTAACCACTTGAGAAACATTGCCTGAAAGGGTATTGCCATCTTTTTCAAAGCCTCTTCGTGCAAAGTTCATTGCGTCAGGAAGTTGATTACCATGGGCTAGTGCATTGGAGGCATTTTTCAATTGCATTGTTGTACTAAATGTATTTGTTGGATCATTGACTGACATACGACCATTGGATAATGTCACATCACCGGCACTTAATCCATACTCTGTTTCAATCGCTGTCATCAAATCTTGTACAGTTTTTCCACTGGTTGAGAATGATGTTCCTCCAAAATCTATATGATCAACATCTGATGGGAAAATACCATTTAATAGTGTTGTAGGAGTTATATTAGAATTGGTTATATTTTGCATAGGAAAATCTATAGCAAATGTACCAGATGTAACAGCGACAGAGCGCATTGTTAAGTCAGGTACAGAAGCAGTTGTTTGATAATTACTTTTATTGAATGCAATGATATCTACATTAGGTTGAGTCAATAAATTATCTACATTCATAATTTGTTTAGCATTGCCTGTCTCTCCAGGAAGTGCATTTCGATCAATCGCACCAAAAATATTCATATCTAAAAGTTGACTGCCAGATTTTAAATCTTTCACTTCAATCTGACCACGAGCATTCATACTGACATCTACAACTTTATTGGTTGCTGTATTACCATATGCGTTTCCAATCTTTTCAATCAAATCTGAAACTTTTGAGCTGGTGTCAATTTCTATGACATTTGAAAATGTTTTCCCATCACTTTTTGTACCAGAAAGATAAAAAACAGCCTTAGGATCATCAGTTGCCACACTGTTTTTATCGCCAACAAGATCTCTAATCGTATCCGTATCTTTTAAATAAACATTAGAAGAAGCAGTATTTTTACTATCACTTGTCATAACAGCAGGGTTCAATTTTGATTGATTATACATTGATATATTGGTAGAAACCACTCTATTATAATCTGTATCTTTTCCTAAAAAGAGAGATTGTCCTGTGATGTTATACGGAAGTTCAACGCCAGAACCTATCATTGCAGTTAAATTCTCTGCATTTCCATTATATGTACCATCACTTGAAATAGGTTTTTGAGACAATGCTGAACCTGAAAATAAGAATTGCCCGTTAATTGAAGTGTTGGATAAACCTACTAAATAATCCCTTATACCTTGCAAATCATTTGCAAGTGACTGTAAACTTGTAGAAGAGTTAGAGGTAGTTGAAGCCTGAACCAACTTTGATTTAAATTGATCAAGTTTTTCAGTGAAACTTGTTAAGGCAGCATCCGTGTTATCGGCAAATGTTTTTGCTTTTGAACTGCTCGCAGAAGATTGACCTAATGTGTCAATTTCATTATTAAGACGCATTGCATCTATATAAACACTTGTATCTTCATAACTATTTTGAATTTTTAACTTAGTAGAAATTTGTTCATTTATCGCATATAACTTCTCTGAAGAAGTTTTATAGTTTCGCATTGATGTGTTGAATAAAAGTGAATTTGTGATTCTCATGGTTTTCTCCATAAATTTTCGTTTCAAAGTATAAGCAATTTTAATTCCCTGAGCAAAATATCGTCTATTAGGGTTTATTCTTTAACTTTTTAAAAAAAATTATTGTCTTTTTTTAAAAAAAATTGTACAATCCTCGGACAAACACTTTATTTTAAGGAATGAGCAATGAAAAAAGCGGAATTTATCCAAGCGGTCTCTGAGAAAGCAGGTCTTTCTAAGAAAGATAGTCAAAAAGCTGTCGATGCAGCTTTAGAAGCAATCAGCGAAGCACTAGTCGCTGGCAAAGACGTAAGCTTTATCGGTTTTGGTACATTTAGTACTGCGACAAGAGCTGCTAGAAAAGCTAGAGTTCCTGGTACAGACAGAGTCGTTGATGTTGCTAAAACAACAGCTGTTAAATTTAAAGTTGGTAAAAAACTTAAAGACGTTGTAGCAAAAGCTTAATTCTTCGCCTCAAAAAGCTTAAACATTCAGTTTTACTGATGTTTAAGCTTTTTTTTGTATAATTCCAACTCTTATTTAAAGTGCCTGAGTGGTGAAATGGTAGACGCGCTAGACTCAAAATCTAGTATGGAGACATATGCCGGTTCGAGTCCGGCCTCAGGTACCACCCTAACTCCCTAAAATACGATATTCCCAACCTTAAACTTTACTGGTGTCAATGAGGTGTCAATAATTGTCAAAATCATGCAATTATTTTGCTGATATCAACTGTTATTGTTCCCGTGTAATGATTACGATTGACTTCATCCGTTTCATGTCCCATTTGATGAAGAATCCAATCAAGAGGCAAGCCAAATTGCTTTAGCATTGTATTATGCGTTCGCCTCATTTTTTGCAAACCACCACCGCCTACAATATGAAGCTTTTTACACAACTCTTGAATAGATTGCGTAATACTTGTTTCACTAAAATAGGGTTTACCCTCTTTTGAATGAAATACAAAGGTTGAAAGCCCTGTTAGCTGTCTTTGTACAAGAAGCGCTTGTTTCGCTTGCGGTAACAGATCAATCAAACGGATTTTATCGCCTTTTGGCAGATCAACAGTACCTTTTCTAACTCTCATACAGACATCAATCTTGTTTTTGTCAAAGTCTATATTGTCCCATTTAAGACCTATTATCTCCCCTGCTCTCAGTCCGCTGTAAAAAACAAACTGAATAAGGTTATGAAGTTGTCCGCTTGAATGTTCAATAAGCAATTTTCGATCTTCATCACTAAAGACATCAACGATACGTCTAGGCAATTTGGGCGACTTAACGGGTGTTAGAGGATTTTTACGGATGAGATCATCATTAAACGCAAATTTAAACACGACACTTAGCGTACTTCGATACTCTTTCACCGTTTTTGGTGCAAGGTTTTTTAAAAAAGTATCTTGCCATGCTTGAATGGTTGATGGTCTAATATCATCTAACGCTATATCTCCAAAATACTTGATAAGCCTCTCAGCTTTTTTAATCTCACCACGTTGCGAAAATTCGTTTCGATTACTTTGTGTAATATCCACAATATATCTCGCATACTCAGCAAAGCTCATTCGTTGATCGGCTTCTTTGTTTTTTTGGTAATAAAGCTTCCAAAACTCATCTTCAACATGAGTTTTATACCAGCCAATTAACCTACTCGTTGCCTTCTTGCCTGTTGATAGGCGGATGGTTTTACCATTAACAACATTTTGTAAAAGAACATTCCCTGTTTTGGGATGTTGAACGACACAAGCCACTTGAAAACTCCTTTCAAGTTAGCCAAGAACAATGAAATCATACAATGTTTGGATGCACATTTGCAATCTCACTTTTATGGATGTACCAAAACCGCCCTCTTTTGACAAAGCTATCAGGATGTAAATTTTTCAGACACCATTTACGCAAACCGTTCATACTCATGTGATGCTCTTGTGCAAATTCTGATGTTAAAGGAAACCATGTTGGTAGTTTCAATAGCGTTGTTTTCATGGCTTTCATTTCATTTTCAAGGTTGTTTATACGATCAATTAGCATCACATCACCTCTAACCGCTTACTAAGTTCATTATTGGCAATTTTAAGCTGTTGTGTAAGCGTTTTAGCCTCATCTTGTGTTGCCGCTGTCAGTTGCTTAGATAATCGCTTAATAGTGTGTTGTAGCTCTTTTGTGCCAAGCAGTTTAAACGGTAGTTGATAAGGAATAAGTTCATCATCTTTCGTGCATTTATACCGTGCTATTAAATCATCCTCTTTATCTCTAATCACTACATCATATTTTGTAGCAACACGTGGTGATGGATTAGAGGGGTTCTCTTTGATCTCACCATAAAGATCAATAGCTCGATCTGAGATTTTGGTTATCAAATCAGGAGAAAGCACAATATTGTTATTGAGTGCTTTATGGATAAGCTCATGGGTATCAGTAATAAACTTTGGCAGATCATAAACATAGCGTTTTTGAGGAATACGCTTTAAATCAATCTCGTATTGTAAGAACTCTGTAATAGAATAGTTCTCTTTGATATACTCCCAAATCTCTAAGGTTTTAGCTCTGTTTTTAGAGTTATTGAGCATATCTTTTTTACTGATGGTTGTAAGATCAATAAGCCTTATATCATCCATTGCTGTTTTAAAAAGATTGTTGGCATTACTGAGTAATCCCTCTAAGGTACGAATACCCATATTTTTAAAATGAACCCTGTGCATTTCAAACTCTAAATTAAAAATAGGCTCTTTAAGATCAAATCCATGATAGGTGAAATAGTCTTGCATGATCTCTGCTTTATCCGATTTATCCAGTTCTATTTTTTTATCATAGAGCCTTAGGAAAAAAGGCTTTTTGCCGACATAGATGGTTTGAGTACGTTTAGAGTTGCCAAACTCTGAAATGATGTGATACCCTTTTTTCTTAGAGACAAACATCTCTTTAGTGACAAATCCAAAATCATATTGCACAAAGCAGTTAAGATCAGCCCTAGAGATTTCAAAGAGTCCTGTTGTGATCTCTTTGAGCAGTTCTTCATTGATAAAGGCTAAGAGGTTCTTTAGTCCTATGGTATAGATACCAATACCTTGAAGCTGTATTTGGATGTTGTGTTGATAACTTGCAATGTTTGGGTTTTTAAGTCCCAGTTTAAAATACTCATTAATATCTCTAAACCAATACACCCCTTTATCTTTGGCAAGATAGCGTAAAGCGGTTGTTCCCAGTTTAACAATCATGGCTGAATTGGCATAGGTATATGCATCACTCTCAAAAAGTTTCGTTTGGGCTTCGAGTTGACTTTGAAGATCAAAAAAGGCGTTTTCATACGCTTCATTACTTTGAGCAAAGTAGTAAAGCGTATCAATGCCATAAATAGACTTTACTTGCATAAAATTCCTTTCTTTTTTTATCGTTTTCCGTATGTGAGCGATGTGTTACCAAAAGCATCGCTAAAAGAGTGGAGAAACCCAAAGCCACATGGGGACAAAGTCCCATGAAGCTTTTCCTGTTTCTCTCCTGTTTTTAAATGCCGTAGAATTTAGCATCACCAATCAAACCAACCTGTACTTCCACTTCACTATTGATCTTATCCTCGTATAAAGAGAGTCTCTCTACTGGAATAGAAAGATCGATCAATTGGTTTTTGTACTCACCGTTTTTAAGTGGTACTCGTGCCAAGAGTTGAAGTTTGGTTTTACCCTTAATGGTTTCCCCTGTTTGCTGATTGGTAAAGTCATTACCTGTAAAGATATTCAGCAACTGTGCCTTGAGTGTTAACATAGTTAACTCCTTGTATGAAATTAACCAAAGCTTTGATTTATGTTTTAAAACGATGACAGTTTAGGAAAAGAGAGAAGAATTTATCTAGGAATTTTTTTCGAAATTTATCGGTATTTTTACATCATGTGTGATGAAATATTGAAACTTTCAATTATTTCATCAAGTAAATCAACAAGTTCATGATTATTAGCTTCTAATGCTTCTTGCTTTTGTTGCTTTTGGAGAGTTTGAATTAATTCTATATCTAAAAATTTAATTGGAATGACAGGTTCATCATATCCATAGATTTTATGCACATCAACTTTACCAATGCATTGCACATTATCAATTTTTTTTAGATTAATTGTTGCATCAATATCAAGATGATGCATAATGGTATCGGTGATCTCTTTGGTTTTATACTTCGAAAGAGATAGATTGCATAGAATTTGATAAACTTGAATTGAGAAAGAGGTTTTAATACGTTTTTCTGTGATATTAAAAGCATGAAAAAATGTATGCATATTTAAAAAACTATTGGCAAAATCTTTTTTATAATGAGAAAAATCAACGCTTTGTTCAACAAAAAAATTTTCTATATCAATAAATTTTAAAAATGCATTTCGAATTAATTCAAATGGATTTTTATAATAAATTGGATTACTCCAATATGCGAAGACAAGATCATGAAGTATATTAATGAGACTTTTTTTGTTGCATAAGAATAAATGCAATACAAAATTTGTACTCAATAATCTAAAATAAAGTTGCTTATCCTTGTATTGAAAATTATGAAATTTTCTAACCGCTTCAATATGAGTCATTTGAGATTTAATAAAATTATCTATATTTTTACTAGAAATGGCTTGTTTGGGTAAAAAGGAATTGATATGCTTTGAAGTCCATATTTGATAGGCATGCTTATTATTTATTATTGTAAATAATAAACTAAGTTCACCGCTAGTTAGTTTTGTTTCCAAATCAGGAATATTAAAGTCTTTTAAAACTTTATAGGCAGTTAAATGAAATTTCTCATTTGTTAATGATTCCAATGTTACTTTACTCCCTCAAATAATAAGAAATATGTATTTTAGGCATATTATCGAATAAAAAAGTATAATTTATAGTAACATTTTATATTTAAAAATGGATAACGTTTAATGAAAAAAGAAAAAGTTGATACAAAATCACCTATTGAAGATAAACCACTGCGATATCCTGCTCAATCATTAGATGAGAAAATTGATGACCTGATTGGTGAAAAATCATTTACATATATCATTATCCCTGCATTATTTATTATGTTAGCATTCGGATCTTGGATTTCTTACTTTGGGCAGACAATTCCTAATCCAATAATATTTACAATTATGGCACTCCTTTCAATAATTTGGGCTATTTACCAAATTATTAAATTCAGAAAAGAAATAAAATCTCTTAAACAAGGTCGAGATGGCGAACGTGAAGTCGGAATGAATCTTGAATTACTAAGAGAACAAGGATTCAAGGTTTATCATGACATCGTTGCAAAAGATTTCAATTTAGATCATATTCTTATAGGCACTCAAGGTATATTTGTCATTGAAACTAAAACATACTCTAAGCCTTTAAAGGGCGAGTGTAGAATTATCTATGACGGAGAAAAACTTTCATATAATGGAACGTTTGAAAGTGATAAGCCTATTATTCAAGCTAAAGCGGGTGCACATTGGCTCAAAAACCAACTTAGAGCTTCTACGGGAAAAGATTTTAATGTACAACCGATAGTTGTATTCCCAGGATGGTTTACCGAGTCAAAAGTTCCACAAAAAGATATATGGATTTTAAATCCAAAAGGTTTAGATAAATTTATGAGAAACTCTAAAGTATCGCTTAATATAGAAGATATAGCGCTAATTACAAATAGAATTGAAATCTATATTAGAAATTGTGAATATAAATAATACAAAAAGAAAAAGATATAATTACAGAATCTTTTATTATAAAAAGGATGCATATGAACAATATTTTTGATGATTATAAATATAAAAATGTTACGAAAAGAATTAGGTTAAAAATTAATCAGATAAAAGAAAAAATATTATCACCATGGGAAATATCTAATTTTGTTGGCAATTTTAACACTTATTACTACCAAGCGGAAGTTATTAATACAATTGCAATAGCACTTAGTCAAAATATATCACCTGAAAAAATTATAATTTTCGATGAGTCTTTTAAATTAAATCAGCAACATTCACAATTATTTTATCTATCACTAGAAGATGAAGATTTAAAATATTTATATCATATTGGTAATCCTGTTTCCCTTTTTCCAAATGAAGAGATATATGTTATGAATATTTTGTTTAAAAGTTTTAGACAAATAAATGAATTTTTATATCAAATTGATAAAGCTAAACTTTTAAATAAAGATCTGTTATGTCAATATTATAATGGATATAAAAGACATGGATTTAATAAATTAGTAACGCTATTAGATCAAGCAACTAGCGATAGCTTAGAAAAATCAAATCTAAGTGAAGATGAAACAATCAAAAAAAATGAAATTTTTAAACGACTTATCAAGCAACATGATGAGTATGTTTCTTGTCTTGATGAAATAACTTTAATAAAACAAAATCTAATAGAAAACAATCTAAGCGGTATAGAGTTTAAAGGTAAAATCTACAAAAAATACTTCACTTCCTTTTACACGCTTTTAGGCAATATTCAAAGACCAATTTTAGCAGTTAAAAATGAAAATAACGTCCTAACAATACTGTGTAGAGCTCAAATTAATAAAAAAGCAAATAATGCTGTAACTTTGGATTTAAAATCTATTACTCATAATAGTCCGATAGGTGCAATTTTTGAAGGTGGAGCTACAATATATAAAACCTTTGCAAGCGAACGTAGAGAACAAGAAATACATGAAAAAAAATTGAAGCAGGAAGAATTAAAAGAAAAAATATTAGAAGCTAAACTAGAACAAGTTTTAATTGAAAAAGACATAAAGGCACTAGAGCGTATAGAAAAAGCGACCTCTGTATTACAAAAGATTCAAAATGCGGAAAGCTTGGAAAATCAAGATTATATTAGTAAAATTCCAATTCCATATTTGAAGCAAAGTATTCAACATTTTGAAAACAAACTTATTGAAAAAAGTACTAACTTATTATCAAAAAATAATTTTGAAATTGATTTAGAAAGTAGTGAAGTTATAGATTACGCAAATAACAAATTTGATTTTTATGGTTAAAAATTATGCATTATATCACCTTTGTTTTACATAAAATAATACATATTATTTTATGTTTTATCAAGTTAGAAGGTGTCAATAAATACAATTAATATTGTGTGCTCTTGGCTAACTAATTTTTTATAAAATGCCTAAATTTAGGACTTTATCGTATTCTTTTCCATGAGTTCGAGTCCGGCCTCAGGTACCACCCTTCTTTATTTACTTCTAATTCATTTAACAAAATATTTTTAATCTCTTGTTTCTAAGCATCTTTGTATTATTTTTTGCTATAATCCAACCCTATTTATCTTTACATATAAAGGCATTCAATGCAAGGCATTCTATTTGATGATCTTAAATCTCTCAAAGACAAAATGAATCAGGAAGAAAAAAATACGCAAGAAAAACTCATTGTAGAACAAAAAGAAGAAAAAGAAAAAAAACTTCACGTTCAATTTGAAAAATTTATGCAAAACTCTGGAGTTAAAAAACTACATTAACCCATGACATCTTATTCTCGCATGATTGAATTTTCCACATTAGAGACCAAATGCTCCTACCTTGATGGATGCAAAACGCGCATGGAGTACAAGTATATTGAAAATGCAACTATGGAACTCAATCAAGCTTTAATTGAGCGGGGATGGAGGCGCTTTGGTCACTACTACTCACGACCTCAATGTTTTAATTGTAAATCATGCTTGAGCCTTCGTATTGATGTTAAAAATTATGATTTTTCACGCTCTGCTAAGCGTGCTTTTAAAAAAGCAGAGGGACTTCGGTATGTCATTCAATCACCTACAATTAGTACCGAGCATCTTGAACTTTACGATAAGTACCACCGTTTTATGGAACAAAAACGTGGTTGGCAATACTACAATCTCAAACCGCAAAGTTACCATGAGCTCTACGTCAGCGGTGCACATAATTTTGGCAAAGAGGTGCTCTATTTTCAAGGAGATCAACTCATTGGTGTCGATCTCATAGACTTTTTAGATGATGGAATTTCCTCGATCTATTTTTATTATGATCCTGATTTTGAAAAGCTTTCTTTGGGTAGACTCTCAATTTATGAACAGATTATTTTAGCCAAAGAGTATGATTTGGATTGGATTTATCTTGGCTATTATGTCGAAAACTGCCAAAGCCTCAAATACAAAGCTTTTTACCAACCCTACCAAATTCTCCAAGGCAATCCAAATTTAAATGAAGATAGCGTCTGGATATAAATTTCTAAAGTTGGAATTCTTTTTGCTTTAAGGTAAATAACTTGATACAAAAAGGATGGATAGATGCACCTTTCACTTTCTCATGATATGCTTGCTCTTACAATTCAGGAAGATTCAAAAACGTTTTATTATCTTCAAAACATTGCTGATAAAAACTTCCAAAAGAAAATTGGTCGCAAAGATAAAATGATCATTTTTAAAGAAGCAGATGAATTAGTGCAACGTCGTTATTTTTTAAAGCTTATCAGTAAGATCTATCTACGAAAAACAGGCAATGCAGAACAAGCCCATATTATTGAAAATGCTCTTGATAAAAGCATCAAAATTTCACTTCTAAAATCCAATCAAGTCCTTCAAAAAATGAACATTAGTCTTGCCATTGAAGACAATTACGCTGTGGTATTCCATCTAGGTTCACACAATACGCTTTTTGCATCGTACCTTAAGAGTTATTTTAAAGATCATTTGGTCAGGATTCGCCCTAAAAATGGCACGATTACGCTTTACCCCAATTCAGATATTACAGTGCGTTTATTGGAAAAACTTTTAGAACAAAAAGAACTTTTTGGTTGTTTTGTAGAGTTTTCCTATGCCATGGAAGAGTTTATAGCGTATAAAAAAAGCTTCGTAGCTAAACGTGCTAAACGAAGCCGTCACAATGCCCTATTCTCTTTACTCGAAGAGTATTTTGGCGTTCTTGGTTGTAAAATGGAAGACTCTTTTGAGATTATTCGTAGAAACTATCTTTCATTGGTTAAAAAGTATCATCCCGATAGCTGTGGCTTATATGATGGTGATTTACATGTGAAGTACGTTGCGAAGTTTCAAGAAGTTCAAACTGCCTATGAAATGCTTAAAATGCACTTTAAAAATAGTGAAGTTAGAATTGCTTAAAAGTTAAGTGTGTAGAGTTTTTTACGTTCCGATGAACTAGCAATATTAAATTGTTGTCGGTATTTTGTAATTGTCCGGCGCACCATTTTTATATTAAATTTTCCCTCAATAAGCTCTAAGAGTTTGATGTCACTCAGTGGTTTTAGTTTGCTTTCATTTTTGACCAGTTCAATCATATACTCTTTAATAGCACTGTTCGAAATGTCCTCTTCTACGGCAGTTGCAAAAAACTGCTTTAAAGGAATAACGCCACGCGAACATGAGAGGTACTTACCTGCAATGGCGCGTGAAATCGTCGAAGGATTGCGACCTAAATCATCCGCTAGATCTTTGAGTTTCATAGGTTTTATTGCTTTTCCAAAGAAAAAATCATACTGATACTCCACAATCATCAATCCAATTTTGTAAAGGGTTGCTTTACGCATCTCAAGTGCATCAATAAGGTCTTTGGCATCTTTGATTTTTTGAGAAACAAAACTATGATTTTCATCAAGCCCATCGGTATCAATAATCACCTCAGGATAGTAGGCATCATTAAGTCTCACTTCAATAGCACCGGCTAAATCGTAGATAAAAATATCGGGGATCACCTCTTTTTCATCTTCTAAAAAATCAATAGCGGGAGGATTGCGAAAACGTTTAATGATGCTTAGAGCTTCGTGAAATAAGAACTCTTTGCTGAATGATTCGATGTTTTCAAAATTGACTATGAGCTTTTCAACCATAGCATAAAGTTCATTTTCCAAAGAGAGGTCTTGGAGTTGAAATAAAAAAGTCTCTTTTACATCCAATGCCCCAATGCCCAATGGTTCAAGATAAGCAAAGCGTTGTCTTATCTTTTCTACTTCAGGAATAGAAACGGATAATTTTTTAGCAATTTCAGCCAATGCTTCAAGTTCAAAATAACCCTCAGAATTGATATTTTCAATAATTTCATACGCAATTCTTTGTGATTTTTCAGTAGGAAAAAGTGGTGGATTGATCTGTTCATGGAGCGTTTGAAAAAGTGATTTTTTATCAAGCGTCAGTGCTTCAATGGTCTCTGAAACTGATGCTTTAGCCACTTCAGAAAAAAAGCTTTTTTTCTCAAAGCGTTTGTCAGGTGTTTCAGAGCCTGATTTAACGCTGATAAAAGGGTTTTCTTGCACAAATGGTTCAAGTGTTTCAACCAAGCTATCCAAATTGGCTTGGAGTATAGGAAGCCACCCTCTAAGCGTTGAGGAAAACTTTTGTTTGGTTGTTTGTGTGCTAGAAACCCTAAGTTTCAAAAACCATCTCCCTTATGCGTTAAAATCTAAAATCTTCGCCAAGATAGTAGGTTTTAACCAATTTATTTTGCGCGACTTCTTCACTGCTACCGCTTGCAAGCAAGGCACCATCTTTAAGGACATAAGCACGGTCACAAATAGCAAGTGTTTCACGAACATTATGATCAGTAATCAAAACACCAATATCAAGCTTTGCAAGCTCTTGTACAATGCCCTGAATATCGGCAACAGCGATAGGATCTACCCCTGCAAAAGGCTCATCTAAAAGAAGAAATTTTGGTTGTAAAACCAAAGAGCGTGCAATCTCACAACGACGCCTTTCTCCTCCACTTAAACTCACGCCATTGCGTTTACGAATCGGCTCAATGTTCAACAAATTTAAAAGCTCTTCTACTCGGTTCATCGCATCTTCTTTATTAGGATAAACAATCTCCGCCGCTAACATAATATTTTCTTCAACACTCAAATCTTTAAAAATACTTGATTCTTGAGGAAGATATCCGATACCGAGTTTTGCTCTTACATGTAAAGGTATTTGGGTCACGTCTTGCTCATCAAAATAGACACTCCCAGAACTAGGAGGAATAAGCCCGCAAATCATATAAAACATGGTGGTTTTACCAGCACCATTAGGTCCTAGAAGACCTACGACTTCACCACTTTTAACATCAAGCGAAACACCTTTAATAATTTCTGACTTTTTAATAACTTTTTGTAATTCTTGAACTTTAAGCGTATGCATTCATGTGAACCTTGTAATTGCGTTTTAAATCCATTGTTTCAATATCAATTGTACTGTATCCTACGCCGAAATGACGTAATATTTTCTCAAATTCAGCATCACCCCATTCAATGAGATGGTACCCTTCACAATCCAATTTTTCGATCAATCCACTTTTGAGAAATCCATCACTTCCACACTGGTAAATGTCATAGTGAAATAATTTTCCCTCATATTCATGTAAAATCGAAAATGTCGGTGAAGAAATAGCCTCTTCAATACCTAATGTATTGGCAAATGCTTTTACAAATGCTGTCTTACCGCTGGCAAGATTCCCTCGCAAAAGAAGAACGCCAGCATTGCCTATTTCATGGTGTATCTCTTCTGCAAAAGTATTTAAGTGCGCTAAATCACACACTTTCTCATAAATTTGACTCATACAAGATACGAAAGCTTGATAATTTCACCAAGCTTATCCCACGCTTTTTTACTCGCAATGGCTTCTTGCATCATCGCAATACCTTCTTGCATATCTCTGGATTTTCCATCGATCATTAAAGCACAAGCTCCATTTAAAAGGACGACATCCAGTTTAGCGCCTTTTTCATCACCGCGTAAAATGGCACGGGTAATTTCAGCGTTTTGAACGCTCTCACCACCTTTTATGGCATCAAGGGGCGCAAGTTTAAAACCAAATGCTTGGGGATCAATTTCGCCTTCTGTGATGATTTTATTTTCTATCAAGGTATACCGTGTTGGAGCTGTAATGCTTACTTCATCTAACCCATCCAATGAACTTACAACCATACTTTTTGTTGTTCCAAGTTCACGTAATGCCTTACTAAAACGCTCAATGTAATCCACGTGAAAAACGCCTACCATCTGCTTTTGTGCACCTGCAGGATTAGCGAGAGGACCTAGCATATTGAAAATAGTACGATGGGAGAGGCTTCTTCTGATAGGCATAATGTGTTTCATGCACGGATGATGATTCATCGCAAACATAAAGACAAAGCCACACTCATCTAACATTTTGATCTGTTTTTCAGGTGATAACGCAAGATTAAGCCCCAACGCTTTTAACACGTCTGCGCTACCCGAAAGCGAGGTCGCGGAGCCACTGCCATGTTTGGCAACTTTACACCCTAACGATGCTAAAACAATAGAAGTAGTTGTCGAAATATTAAAAGTACCGCTTTTATCGCCACCCGTTCCTACAATATCAATAAGTTCAGCTTTTAAATGCTCTGGAATATCTAGCTTCACACTGTGTTTACGCATAACATTTGCAGCCGCAGCAATCTCTTCGAAGCTTTCGCCACGCTCATAAAGTTCGACTAAAAAACGCGCCGCTTCTTCGCTGCTTAGCTTATTTTCAAAAAGCGCATTAAACTGATCATAAGCCTCTTGGTAATTCATACAACTTCCCTTGCGTATTCGTTTTGTTTCGTTTTTGGAATGGTTTTGGTCTCAGGAATCTGCAAAACTTCGTATTTCACTGCTCTTTCAAGGTAATTAATGGTAATAATATCACCTACTTTAACATCTTTAGCAGGTTTCACAACAACACCATTGATACTTATAACACCATTTTTGCACATATCTTCTGAGACAGCACGACGTTTTGTAATATTGGTACTATTTAAAAATTTATCGACTCGCATGCCCCGTCCTTAGGATTTAACGCTCATTCTATCAAAAGAATATTTAAACTTGCTTTTTTAACTTTACAGGTAAAGCACACACTTAAAGCATAAGCAAAGTTTTTACAAACTTGCGCTACCATCACGCAATTCTATAAATTCTGTGAGGATTCGTATTATGAAAAAAAATGTCAAAAAAGTAGTTTTAGCTTACTCAGGTGGACTTGATACCAGTATTATTTTAAAATGGCTCCAAGATGAGTATAAATGTGAAGTTGTAACGTTTACAGCAGATATCGGTCAAGGTGAAGAGTTAGAGCCTGCACGTAAAAAAGCCATCTCTTTGGGCATTAAGCCAGAAAATATTTTTATTGAAGATTTAAAAGAAGAATTTGTTAAAGATTATGTATTTCCTATGTTCAGAGCAAACGCTATTTATGAAGGTGAGTATCTTTTAGGAACCTCAATTGCAAGACCTTTAATTGCTAAACGTCAAGCTGAAATTGCAGCAATGGTTGGAGCTGATGGCGTAAGTCATGGTGCTACGGGTAAAGGAAACGATCAAGTTCGTTTTGAAATGGGTTACCTTAGCATGAACTCAGACCTTGTCATCATCGCTCCTTGGAGAGAATGGGATTTGAACTCTCGTGAAAAATTGCTTGCATATGCTGAAAAAAATGGCATTAGCATCGAGAAAAAACCAGGTAAATCACCCTACTCTATGGATGCAAACTTGCTTCATATCTCTTATGAGGGTTTAGTACTTGAAAATCCAGCCGCAGAACCAGAAGAAGATATGTGGAGATGGACAGTAAGCCCTGAAAAAGCACCTGATCTTGCAGAAACGATTGAACTTACCTATGAAAAAGGTGATCCAGTAGCACTTAATGGCGTAAAATTGAGTCCTGCGAACATGCTAACACAACTTAATGAATTAGGTTGCAAACATGGTATTGGTCGTACAGATATCGTTGAAAACCGTTTTGTAGGTATGAAAAGTAGAGGTTGTTACGAAACACCCGGTGGTACGATTATGCTTCGCGCGCACAGAGCGATTGAAAGCATTACACTTGACCGTGAAGCTGCACACTTTAAAGATGAGATCATGCCTCGTTATGCTAAAACAATTTACAATGGTTTCTGGTTCTCACCTGAACGTGAAATGATGCAAGCAGCGATCGATAAATCGCAAGAAGGTGTTAATGGTACTGTTAAGCTCAAACTTTACAAAGGCAATGTTTCTGTTATTGGAAGAGATTCAAAAACCAATAACCTTTTCAATGAAGCATTTTGTACCTTTGAAGAAGACGAAGTCTATAACCAAAAAGATGCAGAAGGCTTTATTAAACTTAATGCCCTTCGTTTCATCATTAGTGGTAAAAATAGAAAGAAACAAGGTAAAGCTTAAACCTTATGGATGTGCCATGTGGAGATGAATGGAGTGAAGAAGCGATGATGAATTTAGTTCAAACCGTAACACGAAGCTGTGAAGTCAGTGGTGAAGAGTTACATGTCATGCTAAATTTACGAGCGCAGAAGAAGCTTGATTTTGTACTAATTGATATTCGAGAGATGTATGAATACTCCGAGTCTAGCATTAAAGGTACAGATATGCTCATGCCAACTTCGACCATTCATCAACAGATGGATATGCTTAAAAAGCTCGCGAGTAAGCTTTTGGTTTTTTATTGCCATATTGGTGGGCGTACAACACAAATGATATTTATTTTACGAAGAATGGGCTTTTCAAACATCGCCCAACTCAGTGGTGGGATTGACGCATTTCATGGTGAAAAACTGAAAAATGCCCCACTTCCCAAGACGATGAGATAAAAAAATATTCTGCCAATGCTATTGGCAAGCTTTAGTGCCCTAGTGGCTAACGTAGCTTTAAGAGCTTTTTGCTTTTGAAGCGTTATAAAGGATTTTAAAATGAAAGTTTTATTGATTAAAGATGTTAAAGATTTAGGTAAAAAAGGTGAAATTAAAGAGGTTAAAGACGGTTATGGTCAAAACTTCCTCATTGGCAAAGGTTTTGCACTTCTTGCAACCAATGAAGTTATGAGAAAATACGAATCAGATCAACGTAAAAAAGCAGCTGCAGAAGCTGAAGAGATTGCTAACCTTAAAACCATTGAAAAGAAATTAGGTGAGCTAAAGCTTACGGTAAAACGTAAACTTGGAGCCAATGGTAGTCTTTTTGGTGCTGTTACGAAAGATGAAATTGCACACGATCTGAAAGCACAACATAACATCGAAATTGATAAAAAAACCATTGAGATTGAACATGCTATTAAAACAACAGGCGATTTTGATGTCAGTATTAAACTAGGTCACGGCATCCACGCAGTACTAAAACTTATCATTCTTGGAGAATAACCTCTATGTTTGAAGCAACCACCATCCTTGCATGTCGGGGTAAAGATAAAGCCGTCATTGGCGGTGATGGACAAGTCACCTTTGGCAATACCGTACTAAAAAACAACGCTACTAAAATTCGTAAACTTTACAACGGCAAAATCTTAGCTGGTTTTGCAGGAAGTACGGCTGATGCATTCAACCTTTTTGACATGTTTGAAAGTATTTTAGAGCAAAAAAAAGGCGATTTGTACAAATCTGTCATCGAGTTTTCCAAAGAATGGCGTAAAGATAAAATGTTACGTCGTTTAGAAGCTATGATGATTGTCTTAACGTGCGATCATATTTTTATCTTAAGCGGTACGGGTGATGTGGTTGAACCAGAAGATGGCAAAATTGCAGCAATTGGAAGTGGTGGAAACTATGCTATTTCAGCTGCTCGTGCTCTTGATCGCCATGCACATCTTGATGAAGAGACACTTGTCAAAGAGAGCTTGAAAATCGCTAGTGAGCTTTGTATTTATACCAATGACAACATTAAAACATTTGTTTTAGAGAGATAATTTCATGAACTTAACGCCAAAACAAACCGTTGCTTACCTTGATGAGTATATCATCGGACAATTTAATGCTAAAAAATCAATTGCCATAGCCCTTCGGAATCGTTACAGAAGATTGAAACTTGAAGGTGAAATGGCTGAAGAAGTAATGCCAAAGAACATTTTAATGATCGGTTCAACCGGTGTTGGCAAAACAGAGATCGCACGTCGTATGGCGAAAATGCTTTCCCTCCCTTTCGTCAAAGTTGAAGCGAGCAAATACACAGAAGTGGGCTTTGTTGGACGTGACGTTGAATCTATGGTACGTGATTTGATGATGTCATCTATCAACCTTGTCAAAGCGGAACATAAAGAAAAAAACCAAGATGACATCGCTTCGCACGTTGAAAAAACCATTATTGAAAAACTTCTCCCACCACTTCCTAAAGGTGTGAGTGAAGAGAAAAAAGCTGACTATGAAAAAAGTTTTGAGAAGATGCGACAAAGACTTCGTGATGGAGAGTTGGATGATCTTAAAATTGAGGTTGAAATTTCTCAGAATAACAGTGATTTAGGTGATTCTTCGCTCCCTCCTGAAATGATAAAAGTGCAAGAATCATTTATTAAAATTTTAGGAACAGGACAAGGCAATATCAAAAAAGAGATGAAAGTCAAAGATGCCAAAGAAGCCCTAAAAATAGAAGCCAGTGAAAAGCTTTTGGATATGGAAGCCGTTAAAACGGAAGCCAGAGAGAGAGCCCAAAATGGTGGTATTATCTTTATCGATGAGATTGATAAAATTGCTGTAAGTTCTTCTCAATCACACCGAAGTGACCCAAGTAAAGAAGGTGTTCAAAGAGATCTTCTTCCTATTGTCGAAGGTAGTGATGTTAATACCAAATACGGAAGTATCAAAACAGACCACATTCTTTTCATCTCAGCAGGTGCATTTCATCTCAGTAAACCAAGTGATTTAATTCCTGAGTTACAAGGTCGTTTTCCACTACGTGTGGAACTAAGCTCTTTAACGGAAGAAGTCCTTTACCAAATTCTAACACAGCCTAAAAATTCGCTCCTACGCCAATATCAAGCACTTTTAAAAACAGAAGGCGTGGAATTGGTATTTGATGATGATGCCATTCGTGCCATTGCTAAAATTGCTCAAATCACCAATGAAAAAACGGAAGACATTGGAGCCCGTAGGCTTCATACTATCATCGAAAAAGTGCTTGAAGACATTAGCTACAGTGCCGATGAACACGGTGGAGAAACGTTACATGTAACGCAAGAACTTGTACATGAAAAACTCGATGCTATTGTTGAGAGTGAAGATAGCAGTCGCTACATTTTATAAATAAAGAAGAAATATGACAGAGAAAACAAAAACAGGTTACGTTGCCGTTATAGGTAGACCCAATGCAGGTAAAAGTTCGCTTCTCAATTGGTTAGTGGGCGAAAAGCTTGCAATGGTTTCACATAAAGCCAATGCTACACGCAAACGTCTTAACATCATTGCGATGCATGAAAATACACAAATTATTTTTATTGACACTCCTGGTATACACGAACAAGAACGCCTTTTAAATCAATTTATGCTTGAAGAAGCAATGAAAGCAATGGGAGATTGTGATCTGATTCTTTTTCTTGCCCCTGCAAGCGATAGTATTCAAAACTATATTGATTTCCTAGCCCTCAATAAAGCGAATATTCCACATATGGTTCTTCTTACAAAAACGGATAGTGTTCCGCAAACGGCACTCTTTGATAAGATTGGAGAATATCAGAACTATCAAGATAAATTTGTTGCACTTATTCCTGTTTCAGTTAAAAAAGGTATTTCACAGGCGTATTTATTAGAATCAATTTCTAAATTTATGCCAGAACACCCTTATTTATACGATCCTGAAATTCTTACAACAGAGCGTTCTCGTGATATTTATAAAGAATTGATACGTGAAGCTATTTTTGAAAATACCAGCGATGAAATCCCCTATTTTGCAGATGTCATCATTGATAAAGTTGATGAAAAAGAGACAATCGATAATATTTATGCAACCATCATAGTAGATAAAAAAAGTCAAAAAGGTATTATGATCGGAAAAGAGGGGCAAACCATCAAAAGAATCGGTACAAGTGCACGTCAACTCATCGAATCGCTGTCCCAAAAACGTGTCTTTTTGAAACTTGTTGTCATCGTAAAACAAGGATGGAGCCAAGATAAAGAGATGTTGAAGAAAATTGGTTATATAGTTGAATAGACTTTTTAATTTAGTTGCTACAAATTTCCATGAAGGGTTAACAAATAATGCTCGCTATTGAGAAGAAGAATTTTAGCGCAGAAATTGTTTCTATTGATCCATTTTCAAACATTTCATATACGCACTCGTTCCGTGATTGTACACGTTGCAGTCTGGATACGGTGCAAAAAAATTCTTTTATTATTTCCTATTTACAAACACGCGATGTTATTAGTAGTACCATCGATATTAACCATAACATTCAAGACAGTGATATTAAAGACGCCATTGAAATCAAAATTTACGATGAATTGGCACTTGATTCTTCAATAGAATACGTTATAAATTTTGTTGAAACAGAATCTAAAGATATCAACAATAGATCTTTTAATATTTTTCTTATTGATACAAAATTACTTCAATCTATCTTTTCACCTGTTAAAGAAAAAATTCGCTATATTGATTACATTACTACCGCACCTTTTTTAATCAGAGCTCTCTATCGTAAAGATATTCTCAAGATAGATGAAACACATTGTTTTGTTTATTTTCAAAAATCTGATGCTTTTTTAGCGGTCTATAAAAACGGTGAGTATATTTACTCAAAATCATTGCACTACTCTCTTCATGAAATGCATGAAAAATTTTGTGAACTCGTTGGTGAGAGAATTGATGAAGAGAGTTTTTATAAATTATTACAAGGTACACATAACGAGTATCATCAATTTTTAGAACAACTTTTTAATGATATTTATGTCTATATGAGTGAAATTTTAGTTTTTATCAAGCGCTCTTACAATATAGATTTTATTGAAAAAATCTATATTGGCTCCGAGATCGGTTCATTGAATGGTATGGATAAATTTAGTGAAAGCCATCTTAGACTTGAATCAGCTCAATTTGATTTTAGCTCCACACTGAATTTCTCAAAAGAAAAGAGAGATCAACTTCATTTTCTTATGATGCTTAGTGCTCAGTTGTATATAGAAAATCCTGATGATAATCTCAATTTTTCACCTTACAGAAAACCTCCTCCGCTGAGGGAGAGAGCTTCAGGTAAACTATTGGGTCTGGTGTTGACAAGTATTGCAGTATGTCTACTTTATCCTACCTATCAGTTTCTATACAGCACTTTTTTACATTTTACAATATCTCAGAATAGTGCTAAATACAATGAATTATTTATCGAAACATCCAGTATGAGACAAGATTTAGCATTGTTAAAAACTGAAAAAGAAAAAATTGATGGACTAATCAGTAGTGAAACAACAAAGTTTGAATTTCGAAAAAAACTACTTGTCGAAATTTATAATAAAAAAATTTCTTATGCTATGAAAACTTCTATACTTTTAGAAATTTTTTCTTTATCCAATCAAAATGAGTGTAAAATCGAATTTATTGATTTTAAGAACAATCAACTTGATATTTCAGTACGCAATAAAAATGAAAAGAAAATCACAGAATTTATACAAGCTCTAACAGCTCTTAATAAATACAAAATCAATACAGATAAAATTCTTCAAGATGATAAAATACAGCTCTACACCAGTAAAATCACTATTGGCTTGCATAATGATTAATATTGACACCCTTTTAGAGAGAATTGATTTATTTTTTCAAGGTAAAAAGAACAGCGAAATCTACCTAATTTTGGCAATGGTCTTTTCCCTCATTGTATTTTTATTTTATTCTTTCCTCTTTCCAATAACCGATAAGGCAATAAGTCAAACCATAAGAGATGCTAAAGAAATTGAAAAAAAGCTTCATGAGGAACAAGTCTATTTAAGCTCTGTTTCTAAAGAGAATGATGCAACATTCTTCATAAATAAAATGAAATCTGAAATTGAAAATTCAAAACTTCGCTTAGAAAAAACTCTTTACATCAACACCTATATTGATAATAAACTCAAAGAACTCTCATATTTATTGTTCAATGACAAAAATTGGGCAGATTTTCTTTATTCTATTACACAAAATGCCCAGAAATACTCCGTTCACATCAAAATCATTGACAATAAAATCAACGAACCAAGTATTCAAAAAATAGAACAAATCCTTATACTTAAAGTTTCGTTTAGTGGTTCTTTCACTAATATTATGAAATTTATGAATGCCATAGAAGAGAGTGAGCTTGTTGTGGATATTTCAGAATTTAAGTGGACTAGAGAAAAAAATAGTATTGAAGGTCAATTTACAATCAGTGTTTGGGGAATGAAATATTGAGAACTATCACTTTGATTCTATGCTTGATTGCATTTGGTATGGTAAATGTTATAGCAAAAGAAGGCATATCCTTAGAGCAAGAAGTAAAAGAATACGATCAAATTTTTTCAAAAATAGCCAAAAAAAGAATAGGTATTGATGGTACGATGATTGATAAAATCAATAATCCTTTTATTGTTCAAACTGTTGAACACAATACCAGCGATATTACAGCTCCCGTACAAACACCCGAATACGCACTGGAAGCTATCGTCAATCAAAGAGTTAAAATAAACGGTCAATGGTATGGGATACATGAAACAATAGAATCTTATAAAATTGTAAAAATTACGCAAAAGAGTGCAACACTTGCAAATGAAATTGAAACAAAAGAACTTTTTATCAGGACAAAAAATGGGAACAATGTTAAAATACTTTCCAAATAAATTTATTATTTTTATCATAATCTCCGCTATTATGCTTTCGTCATCGTCTCTTCTTGGTGCGGAAAAAAATGCGGGATGTGAATACCGTACATTTAACATCAAAACCAATAACAAAGCAACAGGTGCTGAGCTACTGTCAGAATTAGCAGAAGTGTGTAATTTTAGTATTATTATTAAAGACTCTGAAGCTGAAAAAACCCTTGCAAAAAATTTGAATGGTATCAATATTAAAAATCTCTCTTTAGACGAAGTGTTTCAAACGGTCATTCACGATAATGATCTTTTCTATTCCTATGATAAAAATTTCTTAAAAATTTCTGCTTTAAGTACCAAATCTTTTAAAGTGGATTATATATCCTCTATACGAGAAGGAAAAGCTGTTATTAACGCGTCTGTAGATGCAACACCAACGGAAACGACAACCTCTGGTGCAACAAAAAATTCAACAACGCAGAGTCAAAATACCATTTCTTCCAATGAATCATTTGATTTTTGGAAAACAATTGCGGCAGAGTTAACCTCTGTTTTAAATACAGGTTCCGAAACGTACCAAGCTGTAGCTCCTATTATTAATGTTAATGCAGGCATGATAACTGTAACTGCAACAAAAAAGCAGTTGGACCGTGTTTCTGACTATATAGAACTGTTAAAAGAGCGATTGCATAAACAAGTATTAATTGATGTTTCAATTGTCTCAGTTTTGCTTAGTAACTCCAATAAAACAGGTGTTGACTGGAGTAAATTTTCTCTTGGATTTAAAAGCAGTACCATTTTCAATAACAGTAACCAAGGACAAACGCATAATAACACCTATTCAAGTGATACCACAGCTAGTACACTTTATGATTCTTCCATTACAAAAAATGCCAACAATCTTACCGTTGTCAATGATGGTATTTTCACCATATCAGGCTTGATTGATTTTTTAGCCTCCAGTGGAGAGACAAAAGTTGTCTCAAGTCCAAAAGTGGTTACAATGAACAATCAACAAGCTTTAATTACCGTTGGTGACAATATCAATTATCGTATCCCTGAGAATACGACAAATACAGCAGCCACAACAACAACAACACTAACAACTACTTACACAAACTTTTCTATTTTTATTGGAGTTTTACTTAATATTACTCCTGAAATTTCTGAAGATAATGAGATCATTTTACGCATTAATCCTTCCGTAAGTAATTTTAAATACTCAGCTGATGATGCACAACAAACTTCACCTAGGCAAATTGCACCTGATACACAAGAAAAGAAACTCTCTACCGTCATAAAAGTTAAAGATGGTTCAACCATTATATTGGGCGGTCTAATTACCAATAATAAAGGAAAATCGGAAAGTCATGTGCCATTACTAAGCAGCATTCCTGTTTTAGGTGAGGCTTTCAAATATTCAGGCGATACCATGTCAACCAATGAGCTTATTTTTGTTATTACACCTCGTATTATTAGTCCCAAAAGTGTGAGCAAAGCAACTCTTAAAGACCTTGGATACAGTCAAAAAATCGATGAATAATCATTACAGCGATCTCAAAAATATTTTCATTGATGGTGAAGTATTTGATTATATTAACCTGAACAAGTCAACAACCATGTACAACAAACTTGTTAATGCCCTAGATAAGCCGTTAAAACTCATTTTATTTTATGGAAAACCAGGTACTGGGAAAACGTTTTTACTGCAAAAAATTCACAATGACCTCAAACAAAAAAAACGTGTCATTTTTTTTCCAAGACCTTTTTTTGAAGAAAAGATTTTTATTAAAGCATTATACGAAAATATCTTTGATGAAGCATCTCCTGACTTTTCAAATTACAATGATTTTTTAGTTTTACTCGAAAAGCACATTACTTCGCCGCAACAAGCTATTCCTGTTTTAATTGATGAAGCACAACTCTATCCAAGAGAACTTATTGAAAAAATTCGCCTTATGGCAGACTCACGTTTACTGAAATTTTTATTTACAGTCCATAAAACAGAACAAGAAGATGTGCTTGCAAAAGACTACTTCCAAACACGTATTTGGGAAACGATTGAAATCGATACTGCTTCTGAAGATGAAATTAAAATCTATATTGAAAAAAAACTCCTTTTTCATAATTGCTTTGGTTACCTTAATCTTTTTAACGCAAAGCATTATAAATTAATTGCCAAGCTTACAGGTGGTAATTTACGATCTATCAATAAACTCATGTACAAACTCTTTGAAATTTTAGAGTATTATGACGAACACAATCCTTCTTTAGTTAAAGCCAATGCTCTACATGTCAAGTATCTTGAGATGGCGGGTATTAGTCTAGGATTGATTCATGCTTAGTACATTAGAGATTATTGAACTGGAAAAGAAGGTTCTAAAATACAGATGTAGGCAACGTTTGCCTTATTATATTGTAGCTTCGTTGATGCTCTTAATTGCTATTGCCAGTTCTTTTTTCTATTTTGCTTCACAAAGTGTTATTACTTCAAAAGAAGTGCAATCGAGTAAAATACAAAATGATGAAAAGCCCATAGATACGAACCTTTCAATAACAGAACAACCCTCACTGCCAACGCAGATACAAAATAGCACAAAATATACTCATGAACAAAACAAAACAGAGGATGCACTGTTTTTACAACTTCCTCTTATTGGGAAAAATAATCTTGAGAAGAAAGGCGCTTCTTTACCAGAAATACTAGAAATACCAGAAACAAAAACAAATATTAATATCCAAGAAGAAGAACTTGACAATAGAGTTTTAATACGAAAAACAACTCAAATGTCTGAAAAACAAATTGATCCTTTATTGTTACCACCTCCTCCACTTGAGGAAGACAAACCAAAAGGTTTTATCAAAATTGAAACACAAGAAGTGAATTCTATTAAGTATCTTAAAGAGAGATTTGATAAATCACACAATATCATTTTTGCATTAATGTTAGCAGATGAATACTATATAGCGAAGAACTATCAAGAGTCCAATAAATGGGCAATCATTGCAAACACGATCGATGCAGATAACGAAAAAAGTTGGATTTTATTTGCAAAATCTAAAGTGAAACTAGGGAGAAAAGAGGATGCCATTTCTGCACTGGAAGCTTATTTAAAAAATAATAAAGCCAATAAAGTCGTACAAAGCGTACTTAACCGAATTCTTAGCGGAGAAAACATTGATTAAGTACATTTATTGTCTTACGCAGTTCAATGCTATAATAGATAAAATTTACAGGTAATGGTAGATAACATGAATAATAGTACAACAACACTTTTAACCTATCTTATTCATAATAAAATTCTTGATGAAAAAAGTGCTACCGAGATCAAAGAAGAGCTAGAAGAAAATAATTATAAAATATTGGGCGACATCCTTTTAAACAAAAATATCATTACTAAAGAAGATCTACTTGTTCTGATCATTGATTTTTTTAAGAAAAATCAACTCAAACTTGAAGATATTAATACCAATTTTGCCATCAGTAATGAAACATTTTTGCAAGCCTTAGCAAAAAGCCTTCATTACAAATATCTGGATTTAGATTCTATTGATATAGACTATCGACTCTCCTCCAAACTTCCTTTTATGCAACTCAAGAAGTTTAAAGCACTCCCCATTAGTGAAGATGAAATAAACGTTTTTGTAGCACTTAGGGATCCTCTGGATATCAATGCACAAGAAGGCGTACAGAGAATTTTTCCACGAAAACTGTTAAAAATTGTTATTGCAGAACCCACACAAATTGATAAATATCTTGTCAAAATGGAACTCAGTGAAAGTATTAAAGGCTTAGTAAGCGATATTCGCAAAGAGATAACATCCAGTGCTATTGATAATCCACAAGAATCTTCAAGTATTTTTAAACTGATTGAAATTCTTCTCAAAACTTCTATCTTAGCCCGTGCGAGCGATATTCACATTGAACCCACGGAAAACAACTGCATTGTGCGTAGCAGAATCGATGGAATGCTTACTGAAACATTTATTTTTGATAAAGACATTTACCCTCCACTTTCTTCACGTATGAAATTACTTTCCAATATGGATATTGCTGAAAAACGTAAACCACAAGATGGTCGTTTTTCAGCTGCCATTCTTGGGAAAGAGTATGACTTTAGGATTTCTGCACTTCCGACAATTAATGGAGAATCAATCGTCATTCGTGTTTTAGATAAATCCAAAGTTATGATTAAGATTGAAGATTTAGGCATGCAACCTGCAACGTACGAAAAATTCTCACAAGCAATGCGAACACCTTATGGAATTATCTTTGTTACAGGACCTACAGGAAGCGGTAAGACGACCACCCTCTATGCAGCATTAAATGCTATTAAAAGTGTTCAAAGTAAAATTATTACCGTTGAAGATCCTGTAGAATACCAATTAAATTTAACACAGCAAGTGCAAGTGAATGAAAAAGCCAATTTAACATTTGCCTCAGCACTGCGATCTATTTTAAGACAAGATCCTGATATTATTATGATCGGTGAGGTACGGGATACAGAAACTTTGCGCATTGCTGTTCAAGCAGCACTGACGGGGCACTTAGTATTTTCAACACTCCACACTAACGATGCGTTAAGTGCGGTAACAAGGATAGTAGATATGGGTATAGAGCCTTATTTGATTAGTGGCTCACTCATTGCTATTGAAGCACAAAGGCTGGTGCGAAAACTGTGCCCGCATTGTAAAACAAAATATACGTTACCCAAAACTGCTTATGATGAAATTCAAATAATGTTACCAGAGAATTATCAGTTTTATAAAAACAATGGTTGTGAAAAATGTTCTCAAACAGGTTATTTGGGACGTGAAATGATCTCTGAAATTTTACCAATAAGCGAGAAAATTTCAAGTATGATTGCACAAGGTATCCCTAAAAGCGAAATCAAAGAGCAAGCCATCAAAGAAGGCTTTGTTGACATGTATCACGATGGAATTATCCGTGCTGCCAATGGTATTACATCACTAGATGAAATTGCAAGAGTAGCAAAAGGGTGAAATATTTTGAAGTGAATTACCTTTTTAAAGGGCAAAGAACAAAAACTATTATCAAATCCCCTAATCGCAGAGATGCGATTGCAATTGCAAAAGTAAAAATTCCAGGGATTATTTTAACTGTTAAAGAGACTTCAATACCACTGGAAGATCAATTAAACGAACTCAAAGTGCAAATTGTGGGAAAATTGTTTCGCAAAAAAATTAAAACAATAAGCCTCATTGCTGCTATTCGACAACTCAGTGTTATGACCAATGCGGGTATATCTATTCATGATAGTATTAAAGAAGTCGTCAATTCTACAATGGATAAATCACTTAAAACTATTTTCAACAGCATTAATGATGATCTAAATTCTGGTCTTAGTCTCACACAAGCTTTGATGCCTTACAAACAAGAGGTAGGCGATGTGACGATTGCAATGGTAGAACTCGGTGAGAGTACGGGTAATATGGCAGAATCTTTAGAAAAATTAGCAGAAATTTTAGAAGAAATTGAAGAAAATAGACAGAAATTTAAAAAAGCATTGCGTTATCCAATTACTGTTGTTATTGCTATTGCCATCGCTTTTTCAATTCTCATGATCTATGTTGTTCCAAAATTCAAAGATATTTTTAGTAAGCTCAAAACAGAACTTCCTCTCCCAACCAGAATCCTTCTTTTTATGGAAAATTTGATTAATAATTATGGGGTTTATCTGCTTGCAGTGATCATTGCAACAATTGTTTTGGTTAAATATTTACTGAGTAACAACGAAGAGTTTAAGAAAAATTATGATCAATACATTCTCAAACTCTATTTAATTGGTGACATTATTTTATACGCAACACTAAGTCGCTTTTGCCTCGTTTTTACCGAACTAATTCGCGCAGGTATTCCTATTGCTGATGCACTCGATACTGCTATTTTAACACTTGAAAATACATTCTTGAAAAAAAAGCTTTCTGCTGTAAAAATATCAGTGCAAAGAGGTGTTTCTCTTACAGAAGCATTTCGCGATACAGGCTTATTTGAAGGGATGCTCATTCAGATGATCCAAGCAGGTGAGCAAAGTGGTATGCTCTATAAAATGCTCGAGAAAGTTACAAACTATCTCAAGTCACGCTTCAACCTTATTATTGATAATATTGCCAGTTATATCGAACCTATTTTATTGGGATTTATTGCTGGAATGGTTCTTTTAATGGCACTTGGTATTTTCATGCCCATGTGGGATATGGCAAAAGCTGTCAAAACATAAACATCATAAGCGTTTGCCTCACATTTGAATGCAAGGCAAACATATTTTAAAACTCTTTAGGAATGGTACAATCTAATTGATCTTTGAACTTCTCTTTGGAGAGTTCAATAAGCTCTTTTTGTCCAATATTAGCAATTAAGCACAAAGCGCCTAATTTTTTACACCATAAACGTTCAACTTTAATTTTATAGTCATCCTCTTTTACTTTTGTATAGATACTCCAACTACGAATACTTTTTTTCTCTTTATAATCAAGTACTTCAATAATCTCTTTATCATCAATTTTACGATCTATGACAGAACGTAATTGCGTTTCATTAAGACCCAAACGCCATGCTTTATATCCAATAACGATTGCACGAGCGCGTGCTGGTGTGTTTGTTTTTAATTTATCAAAACTGACACCAAAATATTTGAGAGCAACAATAATATCTTTTGCTTTAAAAATTTTGTCTCTTTCAATAAACTTAGGGAGGTTAGTACTTTCCAATCAATATCCTTTGTAATAAATGCATTAAAATGGCCAAATGGTTTCCATAAACTTAGCACCCCATGGCTTTGTTGTTGTCTGATCAATATCGCCTTCTGTTTTGTAGAGAATCTTCGCGTCAGCAATAAATTTAGAATCAACATTATTGTTCTTATCAATATCATAAGGGCGAATAACGCCACTGACTTGTATAATCTGTTTTTCACCGTTTATAAGCAGCTCACGACTTCCTTCAATAAAATAGTGCCCATTATTAAGCACTTTGATAATACGTGCTGAAATAGTCGTTGCGAAGCTTTCATTACGGGTATTACTTCCATTGCCCGTAAAGGAGTTATTTGAGCCTGCGGTAAAGCCTATATTACCAACTTCATTTAAATTTTTTGAAACTGTACCCAAAACACCGCCACCTGCAGCCGTTGTTATACCAGCGCCTAACGTATCAGCACTCGTTTTAGTAAGCGCTTTTTTACCTGTTGATGTCTGTGCCGTTTTTTCAGTAATAGTAACAGTTACAACATCATTCAAATGCATTGCTTTTAGATCAGCAAACAAAGGGTTATCTCCTTGCCCAAAAAGACTACCCGGATTTGGAGGCATTGTCTCATTCACTTTGGAAGGTGTTTCATCGACGTAAACAGGAGCTTTCATGCTAATTTTTGGATCAGCAGGATGAACAGAACAGCCTGCCAAAATTAAAACTGCTACAAAGCTACATGCAAAAACTCTCATATAACTCCATTTTATTCTATTTTTTACCATTATACTATAAAATATGCCCCTCTAAAGCAAATTAAGTACCAAGGAAAAAAGATGTCACAACTTAAAACAAAACTTCAAGATGACCTTAAAGAGGCAATGAAAAATAAAGACAATTTCAAACGTGATGTCATCCGTTTTTTGATGAGTGCCCTCAAGCAAATTGAAGTCGATGAACGTAAAGAACTTAGTGATACTGATATTGTTAAAATCATCCAAAAATCACTCAAACAGCGCGATGATGCAGCAATAGCTTTCCAAGAAGCCAAAAGAGATGATTTGTATGAAAAAGAAATCGCAGAAGCTGCTATTTTAAAAAGCTATTTACCACAGCAACTCAGTGATGAAGAACTAAAAACAATTATTCAAAAACATATTCAATCGAGCGGTGCTACAAGCCTTAAAGAGATTGGTAAAATCATGGCTAGAGTACTTACAGAGTGTGAGGGTGTCGCTGATGGTAAAAGAATCAACGCTATTGCGAAAGAGCTTTTAGTCTAAATACAATTTTCCATGTAGAGAAAATCTCTACATGGAAATCATCATTATTTTGTATGATGTTTTTCAATCATTTCTAGCGTTTCGATCGCAATTTCAAGTTCTTCATTGGTTGGGATTACCAAAACTTTTACTTTACTATCTGGTGTGCTAATTTGCATAATATCACTTGATCGCATTTCGTTAAGTCGTGGATCAATTTTAATACCAAGATTTTCTAAATTTGCACAAGCCTTAAGACGGACACCACTATCATTTTCACCAATTCCTCCTGTGAAAACAATACAATCAACTCGACCAAGAACTGCACTGTAAGAACCTATATATTTTTTTAAGCGATAGATGAACATATCGCGTGCCAATTGCGCTTTTTCATCACCCTCTTCTGCCATACGTGAAATTTCACGCATATCATTATTGCCACAGATGCCTTTCAATCCGCTCTCTTTATTAAGCATTTTATCAAGATCATCTAACGTAAGCCCTCGCTTGCGAGCAAGATAAAAAAGTATAGCAGGGTCAAGATCACCACTACGTGTGCCCATAACTAAACCTTCAAGTGGTGTTAACCCCATAGAGGTATCTACACTTTTACCATTTTCAATAGCCGAAACACTCGCACCATTCCCTAGATGAAGCGTAATGGCATTGAGTGTATTCATCTCTTGTTTAAGGTACTTGGCTGCCTCTTTTGTGACATAATAATGTGACGTTCCATGAAAACCATATCTTCTAATACGCAACTCATCATAGTATTTATAAGGAATAGCATACATGTAAGCATGTTGTGGTAATGTTGAGTGAAATGCCGTGTCAAAAACAGCAACTTGCGGTACCTTTGGACTTTGCTGTACGGAGACTTTCATACCCGCTAAATGACCTGGATTATGCAAAGGCCCTAGTGGGATTAAACGCTCAATCTCTGACATGACATACTCGTCTACCATAGCAGGTTCTTGAAAGGAAGCTCCACCTTGGACAACACGATGTCCTATGCCATCAAGCTCATTAAGGTCATGAATAACCTTTGAGTGAATTAAAGCTTCACTCATCCATTTTAAAGCTTCATCATGATCTTTTATAGAACATTTTTCTTCTCTTTTTTGCTCAGCGCCCGTTTCATCTTTGTATTTAATTTTAGCCATTGACTCTTTTTCGCCAATTTGCTCAATCATACCGCTTGCTAAGACCTCGTTATTGGACATATTGAAGAGTTGATATTTAACAGAAGAACTACCCGCGTTTAAGACTAAAATTTTCACTTGTTTGCTCCATCATTGGTTTGTGCTTGAATGGCAGTAATGGCGACAGTATTAACAATATCAGGAACAAGACAACCCCTACTTAGGTCATTAACAGGTTTACGTAAACCTTGAAGAACAGGACCAATAGCAACAGCGCCTGAACTTCTTTGAACCGCTTTATAGGTATTATTGCCTGTATTAAGATCTGGGAATATAAAGATCGTTGCTTCACCCGCAACCTTGCTATTAGGTAACTTCGTTTTAGCCACACTTGGATCAATTGCAGCATCGTACTGAATAGGTCCTTCAACCATTAGATCTGGACGAGTTTCTTGAACGATTTTTGTTGCAAGTCTCACTTTTTCAACCTCTTCGCCTTTGCCTGAATCACCTGTAGAATAAGAGAGCATTGCAATTTTTGGCTCAATGCCAAACATCTTCGCTGTGTCAGCCGATGAAATAGCAATTTGAGCAAGTTCTTCAGCATTAGGGTCTTGATTGACTGCACAATCACCGTAAACAAGTACACGTGTATCTAAACACATAAAGAAGAGACTTGAAACAATAGAAATACCCGGTTTCGTTTTGATAATCTGAAGTGCAGGACGAATCGTCTCTTGCGTAGTATGAATAGCACCAGAGACCATACCATCAGCATAGCCCAGATAAACCATCATCGTACCAAAATAGTTTTTCATCATCATACTATCACGTGCAACATCCAGTGCCAAACCTTTAGCTTTGCGCATCTCATAAAAAGAAGTTACAAATTCTTCCATGAGTGGCGATGTCAAAGGGTCTATAATCGTTGCTTTACTGATGTCAAGACCAAGGCTTGCACTTTTGCGACGTACCTCTTCTTCAACACCTAATAAAATGATATCGGCAACATCACGACGTAATAAAATCTCTGTGGCACGAAGAATTCGCTCATCATTGCTCTCAGGAAGTACGATTTTTTTACGATCACGTCTTGCACGCTCAAAAAGAGCATACTCAAACATAATAGGCGTAATAGATGAATGTGTTGAAGATTCTGTGTTAATAGATTTTTCTATCTCAGCAATGTTAACATTGGATGAAAAAAGACCCATCGCAAGTGCTATTTTTCGTACACTTTGAGGTGTAATGGTTGCGGGAACTTTGGCAACATTTACAGCAGTATCAAATGTACCATTATCTACACTTAAGATAGGAATAGAAAGGTCTTTAAACCCTGCTATGAGTTTATTAATTGATTTATGCGGCATCATACCTGCAGTCAGTAAAATACCTGAAATATTTGGATAATTGTTGGAAAATACGGTGCTAAGACATCCTACGATAATATCTGATCTATCGCCAGAAGTGATAACCAAATCGCCATCTTCAATGTACTCTAAAAAGTTATCAAGCTTCATTGCGGCTATTTTGCTCTGTTTTACCACACGTCTAAGGTCTTTTTCTTCACCGTAAATGTGCATACAGCCTAATTTCTTTTTGATTTCCGCAACTGTAGGCGTGTCAAGCTCTGGAACTTCAGGAAGAAAATAAACAGGAGATTTTTGGAGTGGTGTTTTGCTGTTGAGTTCTTTCAACTCTTCAGATTCTGCTTCACCTAAGCGATTGACAAAGGTTGCAAAGTGTTGACAACCAGCAACTTTAATTGCTTCTGCTTCGATGTGAATTTCATCTAATACCTCTTTAACACTCTTATGTTTCCCTTTAAGTACACTGATAAAAGGACTGCTAAGATTTTTTGCAATAGAAAGGTTAATGTCAAAGTCAAGTGTTTGTGAAAAATTGGACTGATTCAGTCCTTCAATAAGCACAAAATCGTACTGACTTTCTAATGTTTTAAGTTTATCAATGAGATTTTCTAAAACGTGATTGTATTTGTTTTCAGCGATTAAGCTTTCGACTTCGTGCACGGTGTAACCATAAGTATCTTTATAGTCCATACCTAAGGCATAATGCTCAAGCATAAAATCAATATCTTTATCAACTTCATTGCCATCTAAAATGACAGGGCGAAAAAAAGCCACTTTACCAAGACGGCCTTTTAACAATTCCATAATACCCATCGCTACGATCAGACTGCCCGCTGCTGGTGCAAGCGATGAGATATACAAACTCTTAGTTTTCATCTCACTCCTTTATATTTCTGACTATCATACTTTAGATCGTATAACATTCGTATAATAAAATGGAATTTTCAGATAAAATTTGGGGCATCATTAGAGAAAAGTATCACATCTCCTGCATGTGTGTGTTCTGCTAAGATTTCTTGGAGTTTGGATTTATCGGAAATAATAATTTTTTGCGCCTTTTTGACATGCGCATCTAAAATCTTCGCATTAGTTTTACTGGTAATCATCACAAGATCAAAAATTTCATCGATTTTCTTCGCAAGCGTTGTATTTGCTTCTTCAGTACTTTCAACAATTCCTGGAGTAATAATAATTTTGCGACCTTGATGTTTTGAAACCAATTCATAAGAACTGAGCATTCCTTCTAAATTTCCATTAAAACTATCATCGATAATAAGCTTTCCACCTGCTTCAATTTTTTGAAGACGATGCTCCACACCTTGCAAACGTGCAACGGCTGTTCTGATCTCTTCAATACTAAGACCAAGTGTGTGCGCTACATGAATGGCTGCTGCAATATTGATAGCGTTAAAATCACCCAAAAGATTACAGCTAAACGGCTCTTTAACACCATCAAACATCATTGAAAACGAAAGCTTTTCAAGTGTTGCTTCAATGTCACTGAGTTCTGCACCAAAAGAGACGATAGTCTGCGTTTCTTTTATATGTGCACTCTCATGTACAAATGCTTTCTCAAGCCTCGAAGAGTTAACCATTTCCATCTTGGTATTGCGGATATTTTCTAATGTTTTAAAATACTCAATATGCTGCTCACCAATACAACCAACGACGGCAATATGAGGATTGACAAGTCGTGCAATTTCATCAATATCGCCTTTCATACGAGCGCCTGCTTCAACGATGTAAACATCGCAAACATTAGGCAATGATTCGTTGATATCCTTAATAATACCTCCAAGGGTATTAACACTTCGAGGTGTTTTATAGACATGTAGTTTAGTGCTTAAAATTTGTGCTAAAAAGTTCTTAATACTCGTTTTACCGTAACTTGCCGTTATTGCAACAACTTTCAGCGTACTGTTTTCCATTAGTTTTTTTTCTGCTTCTTTCTTAAAACTCAAAAAAAGCATCTTTTCATAAAGCATACTGGCACATTGTGCAACAACAAGAGGAATAACAACGCCTAATTTTAGGCATGAAGCAAAAACAGCACATAAAAGATCTTGGAAAACTATTGCTAAAACTAAAAAAAGGAAAAATCGCTTGATTCGTGCAGTCCAAACAAGCTTTTTATCCATTTTTTTCTGCCATAAAAATAGTACTCCACCAAAGAGCACAACCCAACAATAGAGAAAAAAACTCTCTAAAAAATAGTAGCCAATTAAAGGTAATACAAAGAAACAAAGATGCCAGTCATAGCGATTATAATGAAATAAAACACGCTCAATTTTATAACTATACCATTGCATTGCCGTCATAAAATAAAAGCCTATTGCTACGGTAAAACCAAGATGTACCATGCTCGTTACTATCTGTTCCATACTCTATCTCTTTTCAAAATTATCAAAGACCAATTTATTGATCTTGGTACATGTGACATCTTTAACATCTGAAAACATAGAGCCATCATATAACTTGCTGATAAAAAACTCCAAATCTTCTTCGTACGTTGTGTTAATCACGACTTCAACACTTCCATCATTTATATTTTTAACATACCCAACATAATCTAATGCTTGTGCCATATCGACAACAAAACGCCTATAATTAACGCCTTGAACGCGTCCTGTAACCATCAACTTGTACGTATTCAAAATCCGAACTCCAAAAGCGTTTTTTCAATCTCTCTGTTTTGTTTTAAGAAGAAAAAATGATCTCCATCCAATGGATAAAAATGACTTCCTTGTATTAAAGCATGTATTTTTTGACCGCTTAAAAGTGGCGTTGCACGGTCTTCTTGACCCCAAAAAATAAATGTTTTAGCTTTACGTGCTAAAAATTTCTCACTAAAATCTTCATTCACAACAATTTTAAGTATTTCATACATCGTTTGACTCATTCCATCAACATCTTTTGTTGCAAATAAACGGTATAAAGAGCGAGGTGCGAAGGGTTTTAGCATTTTAAAGAGTGCTATTTTTGTTCTTACTTTAAGCGACTTTGGCGCAATAATGCCAGCACTTGAAAGTAAAACAAGCGTCTCAGGGTTAAGGATCGTAGCCACTTTTCCACCATAAGAGTGCCCTACTATCATACAAGGCTTTATGTGCAATTCGTCTAAAAATGATTGAACTATGTGAGCATATGTCATGGTATCAATAACATCATTAATAGAAGACTGCCCAAAACCAGGAAGATCGAGATAAAGGTGTTGATAGGAAGGAAATGTTTTTGCAAACGCTTGCTTCATAATCTCTTTGTTGCTTCCCCAGCCATGTAAAAAAAGGATTGTTTGAGGTTGCCCTAAATGGAGCATTTCATACGCAAGTGCATAGGTACTATTTTGAAATAAAATCTCTTTCTTAGCCATCACTCTTCTTTTTCGTGCTAGCGTAGATTTTTTCTAGGATTTGAACAGCTTCGCTCATTTTTTCGTATTCATCTACCGTGACCATAACCGCTTCAAAACGGTTATTTTTCACGATGACGACACGTTTGTTATTGCCTTTGCTAAGGCTTCCTAACACGGAGCTAAAGTTGCGTACCATGTCTGTTGCAGTCATTATCTCGTTCTTGGCATAGGTCATTACAGTAAACCTTTGTGCAAAATTTTATGTAATATCTTACATAAACAAGACTTTTACTTCCCTTTAGCAGCTTGAATTGAGTTGATATAGCGGTATTCTTTACGCATTGCTATACTTTTAGGTAACCATTTTGCAAGTAATTTTATAATGCTATCAAAGTCATCAAAAAGATAATTTGCCATGCTTCCTGGAATTGGGTTGATTTCATTAAGGTATGTTTTACCCTCTATGACAAAGAAATCACAACGAATAAGTGCACCCAAAAAGAGTGGATCATACAATTTAGTAAAGGCATCTTTAATACCTTTTTCTGTTTCTATATCTAAAGTAGCTTCGTTGACTCTTTTGGTACGAGAAAAGTCCAAATATTTTTTGTCAAAATCTAAAAATTCTTCTTTTTGTGGCTCTTCAATGATGGAAAAATGGAAGGTATCGCTTTTACAACCTGCAAGATTGTACTCTTTGACACCGCTGATAAATGGCTCAATGAGCACGGTATCATCAAACTCAAAAGCAACATCCAGTGCATAGGCAAGTTCTTTTTCCTCTTTAACAATGCCAATCCCAATAGAACTGCCAAGACGCAATGGTTTAACAATAAAAGGGTAAGGAATTCTAATAGGCTCAGGGCTGTCTTTGCGCAATGCTTGATAATCCAAAACATCGACCCCTACTTCTTTGGCATACAATTTAGTAAAGAGTTTATTATAACTGATACAACTTCCTTCCGTGCGAGGACCAATATAGGGCACACCAAAGAAATCAAGCATAGAACTCAGTTTTCCATCTTCACCGTCTTGTCCATGGACAAGGTTAATCATCACATCAAAAGTAATTTTCTCTTCACCCAACATCTTTTTAGCATAAAAGCCACCAAGTTTGAGAAAAAGTGTTTTGTCTTTTTTATACTCACTACTGCTAAAACGTTTTGAAGTAATTTTATCTGTTGGTATCAAGTAAAAATTACGTTCATAATCACAAAAAATATAAACAATGTCACTTTTAAGAACTTTTTTGAGAGCAATGGCACTCACTACGCTAATCTCGTGTTCAAAACTTTGGGCGCCAAATAAAACGGCTACAGTCATCTTCTTCCTTTGTTAACTAAGCTTTCTTAGGGCTTCTTTTATAAGTGTTTGTGTATCGCCACCTTGAACGGTACTTAATACTTTTTTAATCATCTCTTTTTTAAATCCAAGACTTTCTAAGGCAAGTGATGCTTCAAGAATACTTCCTGAAGAGGCATCATCACTGTGTAATTGCAATGAAAAATCACTGAGTTCCACCAAAATACGTTTTGCACTCTTAGGGCCAATTCCAGGGACTTTTTGAAAAGCTTGGACATTTTGGCTGATCAGAGCTTGTGCAAAATCATCGGGACTGAGTGTCGAACATACGGCAAGAGCCGTTGAGGGACCAATGCCATTGAGTTTAATAAGTGTATCAAACACTTTTTTCTCATTTTCATCCATAAAACCATATAAACTGTGCTGGTCTTCTCTGATAATTTGCGTTACATGTAAAAAAATCGCATCGGTATTAATTTTCCCGATACAAGCCAATGAAACAAAAACCTTATAGGTAAGTCCCGAAGGTGTTTTAATGTGGACAAAAGTAACCTCTTTCTTGGCTACAGTTCCTTCAATACCAACTATCATTTGCTGCTATACTCGGCTGAACGCATAATTCTTTGCTCTCCATTACCCATATCTTTAAGGGTAATCTCACGTGCAATTTCGTGCTCTTTCGGATTGTAAGTAACATCTTTTGGTGGATAAATGAGTCTAAAACGCACTTCATTAAACTCTTTCCATGCAGAGTGGTTAATGATTTTAGCGGTAAAGACTTTATTTTGAACTTTATTAAGCTCTTCTCTATACTCTTGTAATTCTTCTTTTTTATCTTTGAACGTCTGTAAAAAATTATTGTAGTCAATTACTTTTTCTTGAAAATCTTTGATCTTTGCAAAAAGTGTTACAGGAGGTTCAACGCCTGTGCGCTTAAGCTCCATAATTTTTTCTTTGACCATTTCAGCCATTGGTTTATTCTTATCAATAAACTCTTTTTTGGCACTGAGTTGTCGAGGATAAGCTTTAAGTTCTTCTTCGAGCTTTTCGATTTTTTTATTGATAGACTCAATTAATTCATTAAATTCTTTTGTGACACTCGGATCTATAATAAATTTATTATTAGTACCTTTAAGCTCTGTTACTTCTAAAATCTCAGAAGCAGTTATCTTGGCATTGGACATAAGACTATCAATTTTAACAATCCTTGCAATAACTTCACCGCCTATCATCTGCTTTACATGTACATTCTCACCAATAACTTTGCCACCTTCTAAACGGTCAATCTCTACATCAACGCCATTTGCTTCACCTCGGTGAACTGAAATAATGATTTTATCTGCTTCAATGTACGAACTTTGATGTGTTTGTCCACCAATATCAGCAATTTTTGCTTTAAGTTTAGCGCCACTGCCAATATTACCTTGAACATGTATTTCAGAAGTTTCCACACTCATACCAGCGCCTATGGCATCTTTTAGAATATCTTTCTCTTTAATATTAATCTTAATATTAGAACCTAAACTCGCATCAATTGAACCTGTAGATTTAAAGCTAATCTCGTTAATTTCCATTTGATCCTGAATATCATACGTACCTTTTTCAAAATTAACATAACCACCGCGATTTGCAAGATACTTTATGCTTGTTTCGCTCTCTTTTTTTGTTAAATTAGCAGTAATTAAAATAGGCGCATCATTGGTTTTTCGTGGCTCTTTAACCGTTAAAAAAGCCCCTCTACAATTTCTTCCAGGTGTTCCAAGTTGCGGTTTAATGTATTCAATAATACACTCATCTTTATCCACAGCTAAAACAAATCCTCGTTTAGAATAATCCACTTTACCGTCTGTGCTTTTTGCGTTAATTTTCTTTTTGTAATGAAAAATAAGATCGTCATTTATAGAAGGTACTTCATCAACACCTTGGCAGGCGACAAACGTGTAGTTTTGATCAATAATACCGTTCACACGAACATTGGCAACGATCTTTTTGACCTCTTTATACATATTTTGATCACGAATACCAACCAAAATACCTGCTTTTATTTTTTTGATCTGAATATCTTCAATGATTTTTTCTTCAAGCTTTGATGTGTACTTGACGTCGTGGTTTTTGGCTACCATCGCAATGATTTTTGTCAAATTTTTATTGCCACTGAGCGAAATGTCAGGAATGATCGTATGGTCATTTTCTGTGTCATCAATTTTATAAATTTCAACGCGATAATGTTGTGTTAATTTGAGATTTGGGTTAAGCAAAAAACTATCATCCAATAAAAGCTTCAACTCTTCCTCATTCATCTCATTATTTTCGCTTTTTTCATCACTGTAGTATGTTGTAACATTGAGTAATTTAAACGCTAAATCTGTTGCTTTGAGATGGTTTGCAGCAGAAACATTTTTAAGTTCTTTGATGACATTTGTTGTGTCTATGACGATGGATTTAAATTCAGACGTACCACCATCGCTTTGCTTTGTCGCGTCCGTATTATTTCCCTTAATTTTGTCAAATAGCCCCAATGTGCACCTCTAAAATAGATTTAAATGAGTTCTGAACCCGTGTGTTGTATATCGACCAAAGTTACATATATGTTACATAGTAGGTTGCGTATCTTAGCGAAATATAGATAAAAATTTTGTTTAAACGTTATTTTGGTAAAATACTCAATGCTTATTAAATCATTTTTTACAAACAGTATCGGGACGTTAGTCTCGCGCATTTTTGGCTTTATTCGGGATATGCTGAGTGCTTCTATTTTAGGAGCCAACATCTACAGCGATATTTTCTTTGTTGCATTTAAATTTCCAAACCTCTTTCGACGAATTTTTGCTGAAGGTGCATTTACTCAAAGTTTTATTCCAAGCTTCATCAAAGCACCTAAAAAAGCGCTATTTACTTACACAATTTTTATACGCTTTTTACTTTTTTTGATTATTTTTTCACTTGTAGTAACACTTTTTAGTGAATCCTTTGCAAAAATTATTGCTTTTGGATTCGACGATGAAACAGTTGCACTTTCAGCCCCTTTTGTTGCCATTAACTTTTACTATCTTCCACTCATTTTTTGTGTAACTCTTTTTGGTTCACTCCTTCAATACAAACACCATTTTGCAGTTTCAGCTTTTTCCACAGCATTGCTTAACATAGGAATGATAGGCGCTTTACTTTTATTTCAGGGGTATGATCGCAAAACTATTGTCTATGCCCTTAGTTATGGTGTTTTAGTTGGGGGCTTACTTCAAGTTCTCGTCCATGTTATTGCTCTAAAAAAAGATAATTTTTTAAAACTCTTTGCCGTTGGGTTTAAATACCGTCATAAAAGAGATGCCACATTAGAAGAGAGTAATAAAAGTTTTAATCGATCGTTTTGGCACTCAATCATTGGCAATTCAACGCCTCAAATTGTCTCTTTTGTCGACACAACGCTGGCAAGTTTTTTAGTGAGTGGAAGCATTAGTTATCTTTACTATGGAAATCGTATTTTTCAACTTCCTTTAGCACTTTTTGCGATTGCTCTTACTACGGGTATTTTCCCAAGAATTACCCGTTTAATCAAAGCCAATAATGATGATGAAGCATCAAAACTCCTTGCCCAAGGCTTTTGGGTATTAGCTTTTTTACTTACAACATCGACAATGGGCGGTTATATGCTCAGTTATGAAATTGTAAAACTTCTGTTTGAACATGGCTCCTTTTCACATGAAGACAGCCTCACAACAGCATGGGTTTTGGGAATGTACATGATAGGTTTGATTCCTTTTGGACTGGCTAAACTTTTCTCTTTATGGCTCTACGCACAGATGAGGCAAAAAGAAGCGGCAGTCATTGCAATGTACGCACTGGGATCAAATCTTATCTTTTCATTTACACTGATTAAGCCTATGGGAGCAGCTGGTCTTGCCCTTGCTGGGTCGTTGTCAGCTTTCGTTTTGCTCTTTTTTACCCTACGCTCTTTTGGGCTCAAAAAGTTTTTTGCTATACTGTATAATAAAAAATCACTTATTTTAATTTTAGTACTACTGCTTGAATGGTATGTACTAGGTTGGTTAAAGGAACTCATGCATGTTTATTTATGATTCGGTACAAAAGAAAAAAGTACCGTTTATCCCCATCAAAGAAAACGAAGTTAAAATTTATGTCTGCGGACCAACAGTGTACGATGATGCCCATTTAGGGCATGCGAGAAGTGCTATTGCGTTCGATCTTTTGCGTCGAGTGTTCGTATCACTGGGGTATACCGTCACATTTGTTAAGAATTTTACAGACATTGACGATAAAATCATTAACAAAATGAAAGAGAGCGGCAAGTCTCTTGAAGAAATCACCTCCTTTTACATTGAGCGTTATAAAAACGAAATGCATGCTTTACATGTAAACGATGCAGACATCGAACCAAAAGCTACAGAAACCGTTTCAGAGATCATCACGTTTATTGATACGATGCTCGGTAAAAAGGTCGCGTATGCTACCAGCGATGGTATCTATTTTGACACATCAAAAGACGATAAATACCTCAGTTTAAGTCATCGCGTCATTGAAGAAGAAGCCAGTCAATCACGTGTCGCGCAAAAAGAAGAGAAAAAAGATCAAAGAGATTTTGCACTGTGGAAATTCTCAAAAGCCAATGAACCAAGTTACCCTGCCCCTTTTGGTGTAGGACGCCCCGGATGGCACATTGAGTGTTCTGCGATGATTGAAAAGCATCTTGCAAGCAGTGGTGATTTTCAGATTGATATTCACGCAGGAGGAGCGGATCTTCTCTTCCCACATCATGAAAATGAAGCGGCACAAACCAGATGCAAAAGCGATCAAGAACTCGCCAAATACTGGATGCACAACGGCTTTGTTACCATCAGTGGAGAAAAGATGAGTAAGTCTTTAGGCAATAGTTTTTTCTTAAAAGACGCGCTTGCCAATTATAGCGGTGAAGTGCTTCGTTTTTATCTCCTTGCAACGCATTATAGGGCTAATTTTAACTTTTCTGAAGAAGATTTACTAAACACCAAAAAACGACTTGATAAGCTTTACCGTCTTAAAAAAAGAGTTTTTGAAATAACACCGAGTGAACTCTCATCTAACTTTAAAACGTCAATGATAGAAGCACTAAGTGATGATCTTAATATTTCTAAAGCATTGGCAAGTATGGATGAAATGATCTCGTATGCAAATGAAATGTTAGATGCTAATCCAAAAGATAAAGCCTCTAAAGCAGTGACCCATGCCAATCTTATTTGGATTGAAGCACTGCTTGGGATTGGACTTTACAATCCTTACACTTATTTTCAAATCGGTGTAAGTGACGCTGAAAAAGTTGAGATTGAAGCGTTGATTGAAAATCGCGCACAAGCTAAAAAAGATAAAGATTTTACTAAAGCTGATGAAATTCGTACACTTTTAGAAAAAAAACAAATTCAGCTTATGGATACCGCTAGTGGAACACAATGGGAAAAGGTGAACTAGATGAAAAGCCTACGTGGTATCTTAAAACGTTTTTTACCTTTTTTTAAAGATTATATTCCTTACTTTCTTCTGGCTATTTTTGGTATGGTACTTTCGAGTGGTGGCACCGCCTATTCCGCTTATTTGGTAAAGCCTCTTTTGGATGAAATTTTCATCGCTAAAGATAAAGAAATGCTTCAATTTTTACCCTATGCCATTATTGCTGTTTATGCTGCAAAAGAAGCTGGACGATACATGCAAGCCTATTTTACAGCTTATATTGGTCAAGATATTATCAAACGTTTTCGTGACAACATTTTAGAAAATCTTTTAAAGCTGGATCTCTCTTTCTTCCATGAATACCGCACGGGAGAGCTCATTAGTCGTAATACTAATGATGTTGAGCGTGTCAGAACAGTTGTCTCAAACCTAATCCCCGAATTTTTACGAGAAACATTCACTATTTTTGGTCTTATAGGTGTTGTAATTTATCAAAGCTCTGAATTAGCATTTTATGCTTTAATAATTATGCCTTTAGCGATCTATCCTCTTAGTATTCTGTCTAAAAAAATGAAGAAAGTTTCACGCCAATCTCAAGAAAAAGTTTCAGATATTACGGCAAAACTGAGTGAAATTTTTAATAATATTGAGATTATTCAAGCCAATAATGCTCAAAAATATGAACATGATCTCTTCAAAAAAGACAATGAACGTTATTTTAGACTTACGATGAAATCAACTAAAGTCAATGAACTGGTAAGTCCTGTAATGGAAACATTAGGATCAATTGGGGTTGCTGTTGTTATTTTAGTAGGTGGCAAAGAAGTTATAGAAGGAAGCATGAGTGTAGGAGCGTTTTTCTCGTTTTTAACGGCTCTTTTTATGCTTTATACACCTATTAAGAGGATTTCAGGTCTTTACAACAAGATGCAAGATGCTGTCGTTGCAAGTGAGCGTATCTTCTTTTTACTTGATCAAACACCTTCAATTAAAACAGGAAATGCCTCTTTACCACAAAAAATTGATACGATTACTTTTAACAATGTCTCACTCTCTTACGGTGAAAAACAAGCATTACATGACGTAAGCCTTGAGGCAAAAGCAGGAGAAATGATTGCACTTATTGGTGATAGTGGTGGTGGTAAAAGCTCTTTAATGAATATGCTTATGCGCTTTTATGATCCAATATCAGGCACTATTTGCATCAATGGAATGGATCTAAAATCATTTGATCTTCACGACCTACGCCACAACATTGCTATGGTAACCCAACGAGTCTATATCTTTCACGATAGCATTGCAGCAAACGTCGCGTATGGCAAAGAGATAGATGAAGAAAAAGTGATCGATGCACTTCAAAAAGCTAATGCCTATGAATTTGTGCAAAACTTACATGAAGGTATTTACACCCATCTAGATGAATTTGGAACAAACCTTTCAGGTGGACAAAGACAACGCATTGCCATAGCTCGTGCTATTTATACCAATCCGCAGGTACTTATTTTAGATGAAGCAACCTCTGCTTTGGATTCACACAGTGAACAAAAAATAACAGAAGCTATTGAAAATCTTATCAAGGACAAGATTACTTTTGTCATTGCACATCGTTTAAGTACTATTAAAAAAGCAGATAAAATTGCTCTTCTTAAACACGGCAAAATTTGTGCTATTGGCAGCGATGAAGAGTTACTTAAAACATCCCAAGAGTATCTTAATCTCAAAGGTTTACAACACTAAAACTGCCTAAAAATCAACCATCTTTTATCTTTAATGGAGTATAATCGCGTACTTTAATATTGAAGGAAATAAAAGATGTTTGATTATTATGGTCTGATGAAAAAATTTATGTTTAACTTCTCTCCAGAAAATGCACACCATATTGCAGAATTTTTCTTTAAAAATGGTGCAAAATTTACACCTTTTATCCTCTCACCTTTAGCCGAACACTTTTATATTCACGATAAACGTCTAGAACAAGAGCTTTTTGGTAAAACCTTTCACAATCCATTAGGACTAGGAGCAGGTTTCGATAAAAATGCCACGATGATTAAAATGCTCACAGCCCTTGGATTTGGGCATATTGAGTATGGCACGATGACACCTGAACCACAAAGTGGCAATCCAAAACCACGCTGTTTTCGTTTTCCTGAACAAGAGAGCATCCAAAATGCCATGGGTTTTAACAACGAAGGTATGTACAAAATTGGTAAACGCTTAGAATCACTCTATCCTTTTGCAACACCACTGGGTGCCAATATAGGTAAAAACAAAGTCACTTCAGCAGAAAATGCGCTAAAAGATTATGAAAAATTGATTAAGCGTTTTAAAGATTTGAGCGATTATCTGGTGATTAATATCTCTTCTCCTAACACACCAGGGCTTCGAGATTTACAAAATGAGCAATTTATTAAAGATCTTTTTGTCATGGTAAAAGAACTTACAGACAAACCTGTTCTTCTTAAAATTGCACCCGATCTTGCCATCAATGATGCTTTGAACATTAGCTCAACTGCGTTGGAAAATGGAGCCTATGGTATTGTGGCGACGAACACAACCATTGATTATTCACTGCTTCCAAATGCAAAAGATTTTGGTGGTATTAGCGGTAAAGTATTAACAGAAAAAAGTTTTAGTATGTTTGAAGCATTAGCTAAAGAATTTTTCGGTAAAACGACACTCATTTCAGTCGGAGGCATTGACTCTGCAGATGAGGCATACAGAAGACTTAAAGCAGGTGCAAGCCTTATTCAAGTCTACACAGCATTTATTTTTAAAGGACCTTCTCTCAATCGCTCAATCAATCTTGGTATTTTAGAGCGTATGGAAAAAGATGGATTTAGTCATATTAGCGAAGTTATAGGAAGCGACAGGAGATGATAACAAATGAAACATGTACTACTATTTTTAACATTTTTAGGAGCATTAATGGCTAACTCTCTGCCTGAGCATTTTACCAAAACTTTAGAGAATGGTCTTCAAATAGTCGTTATTCCCATGAACAACAAAAGCGATGTTATTACAACAGATGTCTTTTACAAAGTGGGTAGCGGTAATGAAATTATGGGTAAAAGTGGCATTGCACACATGCTAGAACATCTTAATTTCAAATCCACAAAAAACCTAAAATCAGGTGAATTTGATGAGATTGTTAAAGGTTTCGGTGGTGTCAATAATGCCTCAACAGGCTTTGATTATACACACTATTACATCAAAAGCTCCTCTAAGAACTTACCTAAATCATTAGAGCTTTTTGCAGAACTCATGCAAAATCTTAAGCTTACAGATGAGGAGTTTCAACCTGAGCGTAATGTTGTCTTAGAAGAGAGACTCTGGAGAACCGATAACTCACCTGTGGGATACCTTTACTTTAGACTCTTTAACAATGCTTTTACCTATCATCCGTATCACTGGACACCAATAGGTTTTATACAAGATATTAAAAACTGGAGTATTGAAGATATCCGTAGTTTCCATTCTAAATATTACCAGCCTGCAAACGCTATCGTTGTTGTTGCAGGAGATATTGAACCAGAAGTTGTTTTCAACAATGTTACACAATACTTTGGTAATATCAAAAACGCTACGCCTATTCCTGCAGCTCATCATCAAGTTGAACCACAACAAGATGGTGCTAAGCGTCTATTGATTAAAAAAGAGAGTGAAGTGGAAATGGTAGCGGTTGCTTACAAAATTCCTAACTTTTTACATGAAGATCAAGTGGCACTCTCAGCATTAAGTGAGCTTTTAAGCAGTGGAAAGAGCAGTAAGCTTCACCGCATTTTAGTCGATGAGAAAAAATTAGTCAATCAAATTTATGGCTACTCAATGGAAGCAAAAGACCCTTCGATTTTCTTATTTCTAGCTGTTTGTAATCCTGGTGTTAAAGCTGAAAATGTTGAAAGTGAAATATTAAAGATTATTGAGAGCCTCAAAAAAGGCGATGTCAGTGATAAAGAGATCGAGAAGATCAAGATCAACACCAAAGCTGATTTTATTCATAATTTAGAAAGTTCAAGTGAACTTGCGTCACTGTTTGGCTCATATTATGCCAAAGGAGATATTACTCCGCTGTTGCATTATGAAGAGGGTATCAACAAGCTGAAAAAAGAAGATATAATCAACGTTGTTAACAAATATTTACTCCCACAGTTTTCGACAACTGTGATATTAAGAAAGGATTATTAACATGCAACACGTGTTACAAGGAGCGATGACAGCTCTTATCACCCCATTTAAAAATGGTAAATTAGATGAAGTTCAGTATGCAAAACTAATAGAGAGACAAATTAAAAATGGCATCGATGTTGTTGTTCCTGTTGGAACAACGGGAGAGAGTGCAACACTTGACCATGACGAACATCGTCGTTGTATTGAAATTGCGGTTGATGTCTGTTCCAAAAGCGATGTTAAAGTTCTTGCAGGAGCAGGAAGCAATGCAACCCATGAAGCTATTGGGTTGGCAAAATTTGCGCAAGCACATGGCGCACATGGAATTTTGTCTGTCACACCATACTATAACAAACCAACGCAAGAAGGATTGTTTCAACACTATAAAGCTATAGCAAACTCTGTTGATATTCCTGTACTTTTGTACAACGTACCAGGACGTACAGGATGCGACTTGCTTCCAGATACTATTTTTAGGCTCTTTGAAGCATGCCCAAATATTTTCGGCGTTAAAGAAGCAACAGGTTCTATTGATAGATGTGTTGATTTGCTTGCACACCAACCTAAACTAGCAGTATTTAGTGGTGAAGATGCCATTAACTACCCTATTCTATCAAACGGTGGCTCAGGTGTTATCTCTGTCACATCAAACATTCTACCAGATCAAATCTCAGAATTGACACATTTAGCGCTTAAAGGTGATTATCACGGTGCAAAAGCGATCAATGACTCACTGTATGAGATCAACAAAATACTTTTCTGTGAGAGTAACCCTATTCCCATTAAAGCTGCGATGTACATTGCAGGCTTACTTGAAACATTAGAATATCGTTTACCACTGTGCGCACCAAGCAACGACAATATGAAACGTATCGAGAATACACTCAAAAAATATACAATAAAAGGATTTTAATGAAGGGAAAAACACTTGTCATTAGCGGGGGTACCAGAGGTATCGGTCAAGCCATCGTTTATGAATTTGCCCAAGCAGGTGTAAATATTGCTTTTACGTATAACTCAAATGAAGAGTTAGCGATTGCACAAGTTAAAGATTTAGAACAAAAGTATGGCATCAAAGCCAAAGCATATGCCCTTAATATTTTAGAGCCAGAGACCTATAAAGACCTCTTTTTAGAAATCGATAAAGATTTTGATCGTGTGGACTTTTTCATCTCTAACGCTATTATCTCAGGTCGCCCAGTGGTTGGTGGATATACAAAGTTTATGAAACTTAAACCTCGTGGTATCAACAACATCTTTACAGCAACCGTTAATGCATTTGTGGTTGGCGCTCAAGAAGCAGCTAAACGTATGGAAAAAGTGGGAGGAGGAAGCATTATTTCTCTTTCATCAACAGGTAACCTTGTGTACATCGAAAACTATGCAGGTCATGGCACTGCAAAAGCTGCCGTTGAAACTATGGTACGTTATGCAGCAGCAGAGCTTGGTGCTATAGGCATTCGTGTCAATGCTGTCAGTGGCGGTCCAATTGAAACTGACGCGTTAAGAGCTTTTACAAACTATGAAGAAGTTCGTGATATCACAGCAAAACTCTCACCACTCGGTCGCATGGGACAACCACAAGATCTTGCAGGGGCTTGTTTATTTCTCTGTTCGGATAAAGCGTCTTGGATTACAGGACATACCATGCTGATTGATGGCGGAACAACATTTAAATGATGAACCTTCCCAATCTCTTAGCCTCTTTACGTATCGGGCTAGCTCCAATCATGTTTGTCCTTTTGGTCAACCGTGATTTGCCACTTTTTGCGGGTGTACATTCAACATGGCTGGACTATTTTGCCGCACTTATTTTTGTTATTGCCAGTGCAACAGATTTTTTTGATGGCTATATTGCACGTAATTGGGATCAAAAGACCCAACTCGGAGCAATTCTTGATCCACTTGCCGATAAAATGCTTACACTTGCGGCTTTTTTAGGGCTGATGATGATCGATCGGGCGAATGCTTGGGCAATCTTTCTCATTCTTACGCGTGAGTTTTTCATAACGGGACTTCGTGTTGCTGCAATGGGTGAAGGTAAAGATATCGCTGCAAGTATGGCTGGAAAAGTAAAAACCGTTCTTCAAATGATCGCTATTGGTTTTATGATGATGAACTGGCCTTATGCCAATATCCTTTTATGGGCAGCTGTTGCTCTTACAATGTACTCAGGGTATGAGTATATCATCGGATATACTAAAAAAGGAATCCATTAATGGGAACATTGACCTCCATTCTGGTTCTCTCTTTTCTTATCTTTTTTCATGAATTAGGACATTTCCTTGCCGCTCGTTTTTTTGGAGTGCATGTTGAAGTCTTTAGTATTGGTTTTGGCAAAAAGCTTTTCACTAAAGTAGTGGGAAACACTGAGTATTGTCTTTCGCTTATTCCACTTGGTGGCTATGTTCAGATGAAAGGACAAGATGACCGTGATCCTACAAAAGTAAGCTTTGATAGCGATAGCTACAACACAAAAGAGCCTTGGAAACGTATTATTATTCTCTTTGCAGGTCCTTTTGCAAACTTTTTACTCGCTTTTTTACTTTTTATGGCAATTGGTTCCATGGGTGTTAGCAAATACGCTCCCATCATTGGTAAAATTAGCGAAAACTCTCCTGCTTTCGAAGCAGGACTCCAAGAAAATGACCGTATTGTTATGATCAATGGAACATTAATTGAAGGCTGGGATGAAGTCAGTACACTTATCCAAGACAGTATGGGTAAACTTGAATTAAAAGTTGAGCGTGCTGGCAGTGTTCAAACCCTTCTCATAACGCCTAAAATCAATGAATACCAAAACATGTTTGGTGAAACAAAGCAAAAAAAGATGATCGGTGTTTCACCTAGTGGTAAGACCATTGAAGTAAACTACAGTGCAGATAAACTGTTGGGCTTTGCCTATGATCAAACGGTAAAAGCAACAAAACTTATCTTGACCAGTCTTCAAAAATTGGTTGAAGGTGTCGTCTCACCTAAAGAGTTGGGTGGTATTATTTCTATTGTACAAGTGACATCAGAAGCAAGTGCCGCAGGTATTGTCGCTCTTTTTGCGTTAACAGCACTCATTTCAGTCAACCTTGGTGTTCTCAATCTTCTACCGATTCCTGCACTTGATGGTGGGCACATTATGTTTAATGCCTATGAGCTTATTACCAAACGAGCACCGAGCGAAAAGGTTCTTAGAGGTATGACTACGGCTGGATGGATGCTACTCTTAAGCCTCATGGCGTTGAGTATTTTTAATGATATTTATAGGTTGACCAATGGAAACTAAAAATTTTGTAAACACTTTTGATGAGATTTTGACACGTGTTGAAAAAGCACGATTGAGTGTTGATCAGCACCGTATTGTTAAAATTGTAGCTGCTAGTAAGAGTGCAACTCCACAAATGGTCGAAGCAATGTATAACATCGGTCAGCGTTCTTTTGGCGAAAATAAAATTCAAGATATGAGTGATAAAGTTCATGCACTTTCTCATTTACCGTTAGAATGGCATTTTATCGGACGTTTGCAAACCAATAAAATCAACCAGCTCATTGATCTGAACCCTTCATTGATGCACTCACTAAGCTCACTTGAGCTTGCCCAAGAGCTTGATAAACGTTTATCTGTCAAAGGTAAAACGATGAATGTACTCCTTCAAATCAACAGTGCCTATGAAGAGCAAAAAGCAGGTGTTTTACCTGAAGTTGCGCTGGAAGTCTATGAGCAAATAAACCTTACATGTAAACATCTTCAACTCAAAGGTGTCATGAGTATTGGCGCACATACTGAAGAAAAAGCCATTATCCAAAAAAGCTTTGAAACTACCTCTGAAATTTTTGAGTCACTTCAAAATCAAGGTGCAAAGTATTGTTCTATGGGCATGAGCCAAGATTTTGAACTTGCTATTGCGTGTGGTTCAAACATGATTCGTCTAGGAAGCATCTTATTCAAATAAGGTTCTTACAGAACTTTCGTTACGCTTGCGAAGCAAAGCTTTACAAACTACGTTAACATTGGGTTTTCGTCAAAGTCAAGTCGCGCCCCTTTGGTGCTTTTACAATAAACTATCTCTGCCTTTTATAAAGGAGATGATTCCATGTCACACCTTACTTCAAGAGAAGGTTATACACATCTCATAGAGCGCCTCAACCGTTTTCCGCTAGGCGCTCCACCTTCACAAACGCTCTATGACATTTTAAGCCTCCTTTTTACGCCTAAAGAAGCCGAACTCGTCTCTCTTTTACCTATCAAACCTTTTAAAATGGAAATAGCCGCTCAAAATTGGAAAGTGAGTATGTTAGAGGCACAAAAAATACTAGATTCCCTTTGCTCGAAAGCACTTCTCATCGACATTGAGCAAAATGGTAGCTCAACGTATGTCCTACCTCCTCCGATGGCTGGTTTTTTTGAGTTTAGCCTTATGCGTACAGGTGGGCATGTTGATCAAAAGTTGATTTCAGAACTCTTTTACCAATACCTCAGTGTCGAAGAAGAATTCATAAAAACACTCTTTAGCGGAGAAACGAAACCTGGGCGTACTTTTGTAAATGAAAATGCTCTCTCCTCGCAAAATAGCCTATATGTATTGGATTATGAGCGCGCTTCACATATCATTGAAAGTTTCCAATTCATGGGTGTTGGGATGTGTTATTGCCGTCATAAAAAACAGCATCTTGGCACGGCTTGCAATGCCCCTATGGAGATTTGTATGACATTTGGCAACACGGCACATTCTCTTTCACAGTATGGCTACACAAGACTTGTTGAAAAAAGTGAAGGACTAGAACTTTTAGAAAAGGCCAGAGAACATAACCTCGTACAATTTGGGGAGAATGCTCAAAGTGGTGTCAATTTCATCTGCAATTGCTGTAGCTGTTGTTGTGAGGCACTCACAGCCGCGCGCCGTTTTGCCTTTTTAAATCCCGTTGAGACAACCAATTTTTTACCCGAAATTGATCTTACCTGTCATGGATGTAGCAAATGTTCTCAAGCGTGTCCTGTAGAAGCCATTTCTATGGTTTCAGCGCATGATCCACAAAAACCTAAAAAAATGAAAGCTCAGTTGGATGAAGATCGTTGTTTGGGATGTGGTGTTTGTGTTACAGCCTGTAAAGAGAACATCATCTCTCTTAAAAAGCGTGCTCGGCGCATCATTACCCCTGTGAATTCTGTACACAAAACTGTTATGATGGCGATAGAGCGAGGAAAATTACAAGAGCTTATTTTTGATAATCAAGCGCTCTGGAACCACCGTGCTATGGCAGCCATTTTGGGCGTACTCCTCAAACTCCCACCCGTTAAACAAATCATAGCAAGTGAGCAGATCAAGTCACGTTATTTTGGTAAACTCTTAGCAGATATGAACTAGAAGAAGCCCTATTTTAGGGCTTCTTCTTATACAATATTGTTAAAACTTACCCTGATCCTTAAGCTTCTTATACCACGTGCTGTGAAGAATCTTGACCTCTTCTTCTTCAACATAGCCTGTGATAATACTATGCACGGCTCCTTTAATAGCAAACATAGACATATACACATGGGTTATAAACAGTGCTAAGACTGCAAAGCCCATGACATTATGGATAATCGCTGCAGCTCGTAACATATCGATTTGACTCATTCCTGTTAAGTTATGCAACATTTGCATTTTAAAGTCTAAGAAGAACATAAAGGCACCACTCAGAATCATCGTGATTCCTCCTAGTATTGCTACCCAGTACCACATCTTTTGACCTGCATTAAACTTCCCTGCCAAGATAGGTTTTTTCTCTTTAGAGAGATAACCACCTAGGATCATAAACCATTTCACATCATCCATATTAAAGAGGGCT
>Ga0209798_10000009_pt1 | contig 148306 bp, 149 predicted proteins | sample DOMMetBare3Fresh_FD_187475 | JGI IMG/M metagenome (GOLD analysis project Ga0209798, IMG submission 187475) | Wetland sediment microbial communities from St. Louis River estuary, USA, under dissolved organic matter induced mercury methylation -... | ecosystem: Environmental > Aquatic >...
GAAGAAATAGCCTCAATCGTCGCCTGGCTGGCATCCGATGATTCGGCATTTGCGACTGGCGCGGATTTCTCGTTGAATGGCGGCCTGCACATGGGTTAGGCGCGGGGGGGGCTGAGAAATGAAGACACGTGCAGCCATTGCCTGGGCCGCCGGTCAGCCGCTCGAGGTGGTCGAGGTCGATCTCGAAGGCCCGAAGGCAGGCGAGGTGCTGGTCGAAATCAAAGCGACAGGCGTCTGTCACACGGATGAATTCACGCGCTCAGGCGCCGATCCGGAGGGCCTGTTCCCGGTGATTTTCGGCCACGAGGGTGCGGGTGTGGTCGTTGATGTCGGCGCGGGCGTGAAGTCACTCCGAAAGGGCGACCACGTCGTTCCCCTCTACACGCCTGAATGCCGCGAGTGCAAGTCCTGCCTGTCGCGCAAGACCAATCTATGCACAGCAATCCGTGCGACCCAGGGCAAGGGCGTGATGCCGGACGGCACCAGCCGCTTTTCGATCAACGGCAAGAAGATCCATCACTACATGGGCTGCTCGACGTTTTCGAATTACACGGTGTTGCCGGAAATCGCGCTCGCAAAGATCCGCGAAGACGCGCCATTCGAAAAGGTCTGCTATATAGGTTGCGGCGTGACGACCGGCATCGGCGCGGTTATCAATACGGCGAAGGTAGAGCCGGGCGCCAGCGTCGTGGTTTTCGGGCTGGGCGGCATCGGGCTCAATGTGATCCAGGGCGCGCGCATGGCGGGCGCCGGCAGGATCGTCGGCGTGGACATCAATCCGCGGCGCAAGGCACTCGCGGAGCGCTTCGGCATGACGCATTTCGTGAATCCGAAAGAGGTCGAAGGCGACCTCGTGGCGCATCTGGTGACACTGACCGACGGCGGTGCCGATTACAGCTTCGAATGCGTCGGCAACGTGGACCTGATGCGCCAGGCACTGGAATGCTGCCATCGCGGCTGGGGCGTCTCGGTCATCATCGGCGTCGCGGGTGCGGGCCAGGAAATCAGGACACGGCCATTCCAGCTCGTCACGGGGCGCGTGTGGAAAGGCACGGCATTCGGCGGGGCGCGCGGCCGCACGGATGTGCCGAAAATCGTCGATTGGTACATGGAAGGAAAGATCAACATCGACGACCTCATCACCCACGTGCTGCCGCTCAAGGACATCAACAAATCGTTTGATCTCATGCACGCGGGCGAGTCCATTCGCACGGTGGTCACGTTCTGAACCGAGGGGGATAATCATGACTGTCAAAATTCATCCGTCCGTGGACAACGGCGTCAAACCCGGTGTCAAGGGTTTCAAAGGGGGCACGCTCAGCTGCAAGTGCGCCAAGGATCCGGTAACAGTGACGCTCGCGAGCGACGTGGCATTCAATCATGCCTGCGGATGCAGCAAGTGCTGGAAACCGCCGGGCGCTGCGTTCTCGATCGTGGCAGTCGTGCCGCGCGACAAGCTCTCCGTCACCGCCAATGGCCAGAAGCTCAAGGTCGTGGACGCCAGCGCCGCCATCCAGCGGCACGCCTGCAGTGGCTGCGGCGTTCACATGTACGGCCGCATCGAGAACAAGAACCATCCACTTTATGGCTTCGATTTCGTCCACGTCGAACTGTCCAAGGACAAGGGCTGGGCAGCTCCTGAATTCGCGGCATTTGTTTCTTCCATCATCGAGACTGGCAGCGCCAGACCCGATGAAATGGCGGCAGTGCGCGCGCGACTGAAAGAATTGAAGCTGGAACCGTACGACTGCCTGTCGCCTGCCATCATGGATCTGATCGCGACGCATACAGCCAAGGCCAAGGGTGTACTCAGGGCCTAGCGCGTGACGGCGACAGTCGCCGCGTTCGACGACAGCAACACGATCAGCCGGCACGGCGCGTTCGGCGGCGCCGTCAGCTTCCATCGCCACGCTGCCGTCGAGACGCAATGCGCCATGAGCTTTGCCGTGTTCCTGCCGCCGCAGGCAGCGAGCGGCAAAGTGCCCGTGCTCTATTACCTTGCCGGCCTGACCTGCACGGAAGAGACCTTCATGATCAAGGCTGGTGCGCAGCGAGTGGCGGCGGAGCTGGGCCTTGCCATTGTCGCGCCTGATACGAGTCCGCGTGGTGTGCCGCTGGCCGGCGACAGCGACAACTGGGATTTCGGCGTCGGCGCGGGTTTCTATATCGATGCTACGGAAGAACCCTGGTCACGGCACTATCGGATGTATTCCTACGTGACGCGCGAGCTGCCATCGCTGATCGCGGCGAATTTTCCAGTCGATGCGAATCGCCAGGGAATCTTCGGGCATTCAATGGGTGGTCATGGCGCGCTGACGATCGCGCTCAAGAATCCGGATCTTTACCGTTCAGTTTCCGCGTTTGCGCCGATCGCGGCACCGATGCAATGCCCCTGGGGGCAGAAAGCCTTCTCCGGTTATCTCGGCGTGAATCGCGAAGGTTGGCGCGCCCATGATGCGAGCGAACTGATTCGCGGGCTTAAATCCGTGTCAGGGCGGCCGCCGCTTCTGGTGGACCAGGGACTGGCAGATCCTTTCCTGCAGCAGCAATTGATGCCGGAGCTCCTCGAGCAGGCCTGCAGCATGAGCAAATACCCGTTAACGCTGCGGCGTCATGCCGGTTATGACCACGGCTATTACTTCATCTCGACATTCATCGAGGATCATCTGCGGCACCACGCGCGATCGCTTCAGGCTTGAGAGTCGATGTCTCGCGCTTCCGCGGTCACGCGATGGATGACGGGTGAGGGAGGGTCCCAGACCGGCTTCACCGGTACAGGATCTTCGCGATGGCCCGGAACATCCGGCCGTAGGGCGGCATCAGGAAACGCGAGCCGCTGAGCCTCCCGTCGTAGAACACAGGTTTCTGCTTCGAGAAAGTGTCAAAGCCCGCCTTACCGTGGTAGTGACCCATGCCGCTGGGACCGACACCGCCAAAGGGAAGGTCTTCCTGGGCCACGTGCAGGGCCGTGTTGTTGACCGTGACCCCGCCGGAAATGGTCTGCCTCAGGACCTTGTCGAGCGCCGCACTGCGGCCGCCGAAGTAGTAGAGCGCGAGCGGTCTGGGCCGAGCGTTCACATAGGCGATTGCGTCATCGATGGAGCCGTAGCCGACGATGGGCAGCAACGGTCCGAAGATCTCTTCCAGCATGATGCGCATGTCGTCGCGGACGCCGGTGACAGCCTGCGGAGCCATGCGACGGCGTTCGGCATCGGATGGATCGGGATGCAGCGCATGCAACGTGGCGCCCTTTGCGCGCGCGTCCTCGGCACTCGCAGCAAGGCGGCGGAACTGGCGGTCATTGATGACGGACGTGTATTGCGGGTTGGTCGCGAGCGTCGGGAAGAATTCCCTCGTCGCCGTGCGGCAGGCATCGAGAAACCGGTCAATGTCCGTCTTGGGCACCAGCACGTAATCCGGCGCGACGCAGGTTTGCCCGGCGTTGATCAGCTTGCCGTACATGATTCGCCGCGCGGCTTCGGCGATGTCGAATCCTTCGGCGACGATCACCGGCGACTTGCCGCCGAGCTCGAGCGTCACGGGCGTCAGATTCGCGCTCGCGGCCTTCATCACTTCGCGCCCGACATCGGTAGATCCCGTGAACAGCAGGTGATCGAATGGCAGCGCGGCAAAAGCGCGCGCAACGCCGACATCGCCATTGATGGCCATGACCTCATCGGACCCAAAAGTCCGAGCAATCAGCGACTCGAACAGCGTGCCGAAGCGCGGCGTGTGCTCCGACATCTTCAGCATGACGCGATTGCCCGCGGCGAGCGCGGCGGTCAGCGGTGACACCGCGAGATACAGCGGGTAGTTCCACGGCACAATGATGCCGACCGCGCCCAGCGGCTGGCGCATCAAGCGCGCGCTGCCGGGCAGGCTCCACCAGGCGACGCTGCGTCGCTCCGTCCGCATCCAGCGGCGCAGGTGCCGGAGGGCATATTTGATGCCATCGTCGCCCGTGAATTGCTCGAGCAGCAGGGTTTCCTGCTGCGCGCGAATGCCGAAGTCGGCGCTGATCGCATCGCGGATCGCAGCATCATTGTCGCGCAGCATGTGCCGCAGGCGCCGGAGGCGGTCACGTCGTATTACGAAGGTTGGATAGGGGTCCGCGTCGCATGCCCGGCGTTGCTGCGCGAGGGCCTGCGACAACTGCGCCGGATGAGCGGCAAGCCGGGTAGGGTCGTGTGCCGTGGCCATGCAGGGTATTCTAAGCGGATAATCGGCTGGGGTGCCGCCGGCTGGTCCGGTGCAGGCCGTAATGGTGGCCACGCGCGTGGCTCAGGGAGGCTTGGTGAAAATCGGTTGTCCAAAGGAAATCAAGGTTCACGAGTACCGCGTCGGCCTGGTGCCGGCCGGTGTCCGTGAACTCGCGAGCGCAGGTCATCAGGTGCTCATTCAGTCCGGCGCGGGTGCCGGCATCGGTATCAGCGACGACGCTTATCGTACGGCCGGAGCCACTGTGGTGCCGGATGCGAAGTCGATATTTGACGCCGCCGAACTGGTCGTGAAGGTGAAGGAGCCGCAACTGCCGGAGTGCGCGATGCTGAGGCGCGGCCAGGTGTTGTTCACCTACCTGCACCTCGCTGCCGACGCGGCGCAGGCGCAGGCACTGGTGAAATGCGGCGTGACCGCGATCGCCTATGAAACGGTGACTGCGCCGGACCGTTCGCTGCCGCTCCTGACGCCGATGAGCGAGGTAGCGGGCCGCATGTCCATCCAGGTGGGCGCGACGGCACTGCAGAAGGCCAATGGCGGCTTCGGCGTGCTGCTGGGGGGCGTCCCGGGCGTGGCACCTGCGCGTGTCGTGGTCCTGGGCGGTGGCGTCGCCGGTACCAATGCGGCGCAGATGGCCGTCGGTCTTGGCGCCCAGGTCACGATCGTGGATCGTTCATTGCGCCGGCTTCGCGAGCTCGATGCGCAGTTCGGCAACACCATCGCGACCGCCTATTCGACGGCCGAGTCCATCGAACGCCTCGTGATACAAGCCGACCTCGTGATCGGAGCGGTGCTGGTAACCGGTGCAGCGGCGCCGAGGCTGGTCACGAGGGACATGGTCAGCCGCATGGAGAAGGGCGCCGTGCTCGTGGACATTTCGATCGACCAGGGCGGCTGCTTCGAGACCAGCAAGCCCACGACACATGCGGACCCGACCTATGTCGTGGACGGGGTCGTGCATTACTGCGTGACCAACATGCCAGGAGCGGTGCCCCGCACTTCGACCTTCGCATTGACCAACGCCACCCTGCCTTATGCGCGCGCGCTCGCCGACCTGGGCTGGCGTAAGGCGCTGGACAGTGACGCAGGCTTTGCGGCAGGTCTCAATGTGCATGAAGGGGCGATTACGCACGAGGCCGTCGCGCGCGCGCTCGGTATGGCGTATCGCCCGCTCGCCTGAGGCTGCGACCTAGAATCCGGAATCGGGAATGGTGAGGGCCGTGTCGTCCAGCGAACGAAGCAGGGCGAGTTTCGGCGTGATGCGCGGCAACTCATAGCGGAAGAAGAACCGGCAGGCAGAGAGCTTGCCCGCACGGAAATCGCGATCGGCCATGTCGGTCCCTTTGCGCGCCGCGGCGAGACCTTGGGCCAGCCAGCGCCAGGCGACGACCACGTGGCCGAGACTATCGAGATAAATTGTTGCGTTGGCGAGGGCCCGCTCGGGGTCCTTCGCCATGGCCCCGATCAGGACTTGAGTGGTATTCCCGATATCCGAAAGCGCCGTCGAAAGCGCGGCCGCGTAGTCGGCCAGTTGCTGCTCCTCACGCGCGAGTGCAATCGTCTCGTTGATTCTGGAAGAAAGCTCGCGCATGGCCGCGCCACCCTGCAATGCGACCTTGCGCCCCAGCAGATCGAGGCCGTGAATCCCGTGCGTTCCTTCATGGATGTGATTCAGGCGATTGTCCCGATACAGCCGTTCGACCGGATAGTCGCGCGTGTAGCCATAGCCGCCCAGCACCTGGATCGCGAGCTTGTTGGCCTCGAGGCAGAATTCCGAAGGCCAGGATTTTGCGATCGGCGTCAGCAGCTCCAGCAACAGGTGCAGGCGCTCCCTCGTGGCGGTATCCGTGGCGCAGCGCTCTTCGTCGCTGAGCCGGGCGCAATACAGTACGAGCGCAAGACCACCTTCGACCCAGCATTTCTGGGCCAGCAGCATGCGTCGCACGTCGCCGTGGCGCAGGATTGACACCGGCGGCGCTTTCGGGTCCCTGGCACCGACCGGTCGTCCCTGGGGGCGCTCGCGCGCATAGGCGAGTGCGTGCAGGTAGCCGGCGTAGCCGAGCGCGACGGCATTCATGCCGACGCCGATCCTTGCGGCATTCATCATCTGGAACATGTACTCGAGGCCGCGATGCGGCAGTCCAACGAGATCTGCGCGGCAGCCGCCTTGTTCCCCGAATGACAGGACGCAGTTGACGGTACCGCGCCAGCCCATTTTGTGATTGATGCCGACGAGGCGGACGTCGTTGTTCGGCCCCACGGTGCCGTCGTCATTGACACGATCACGCGGCACGGCGAACAGCGAGATGCCGCGCACTCCATCGGGTCCGCCCGGTATCTTTGCGAGCACGAGGTGGACAATGGTTTCGGCGAGTTCATGATCGCCGCCGGAAATCCACATCTTGTTGCCGGACAGCAGGTAGCTGCCGTCGTCCTGGCGCACCGCCTGGCAGCGAATATCGGTCAATGATGAACCTGCGTGCGGCTCGGAAAGACACATCGTGCCGGTAAAGCGGCCGGCCAGCATCGGGCGGGCAAGTCGCTCGCGCTGTTCGGGGCTGCCAAAGCTGATCAGCAGGTTGGCGGCGCCCGCGGTCAATGTCGAATAGGAAAGAAATGCAACATTGGCGCTGCCAAACACTGCGGAAGTGGCTTTCATGATCAGGAGTGGCAGCCGCATGCCGCCATCCTCGCTATCGAAGCTCGCAGCCGTGAACGAGGCTTCGTTGTAAGCGTCATACGCGCGCTTTGTTTCCGGGATCATCCAGACTCGGCCATCGACAACACGTGGCTCTTCGACATCGCAGGCCGCGGCGAAGGGCGAGAATCGCTCCTCGGCGATCCGGTAGGCGCTATCGATCACGCCGTCAAAGACCGCGCGATCGTGGTCGGCGTAACGGGGCAGCTGGCACAGTCCTTCGGCGTCCAGGACTTCGAAGACCTGAAAATCGAGATCGCGGCGCGGTATGGTCATATGGGAATCCGGCGCAGGCGCATTGGCGCAGGGGCCGATTGTAGCGAGCGACGCCTTTGGCAGCCCGCCGGAATGCTAGGATTTGGCCGCCAAACGGGCAGCCGGGAGACTGAAGCTTGACTGACGATTCTTTCGACTTGAGCGGGCGTGTTGCACTCGTCACCGGTGCCAGTCGCGGCATCGGCCGCGCGATCGCCATGATGCTGGCCCGGCACGGTGCGGTGGTCGTCGCGAGCAGCCGCAAGCTGGAGGGTTGCGAGGCCGTTGCCGGCGAAATTCGCGCGGCCGGCGGCCAGGCATCCGCGCTCGCCTGCCACATCGGTGAGGTCGGGCAGATTGCGGCCGCGTTTCGCGAGCTCGATGCGCGCCACGGGCGAATTGATATCCTGATCAACAACGCGGCGACCAATCCCTATTTCGGGCCCGCGACATCCATGGAGATCGGTGCCTTCCAGAAGACGGTTGATGTCAATATCCGTGGCTTCTTCTGCGCGTCCATCGAAGCCGGCCGGCGCATGATTGCCCAGGGCAAGGGCGCGATCGTCAATGTCGCGTCCGTGAATGCGTTCCGGCCCATGGATGGGCAGGTTGTCTACTCGATGACCAAGGCGGCGATCGTCAACATGACCCAGGGACTCGCCAGGGAATGGGGCCCCCAGGGTGTGCGCGTCAATGCGCTGGCGCCGGGACTCGTCGAGACCAAGTTCTCGGCGGCAGTTCACAGTGACTCGAAGCGGCGCTCGATCGCGGAAAGGCTGACACCGCTCGGGCGGATCGCCCGACCGGAAGAGATTGCAGGTGCCGCGTTGTACCTGGTCTCCGATGCCGCCTCGTTCACGACGGGCAGCTGCCTGACGGTGGATGGCGGCTGGCTGGCCTGAATGAGCCGCGTCTACCTGGTGCGCCACGGTCAGGCGGCCTTTGGTTCCGACGACTACGACAGGCTGACGGAGACCGGAACGGAGCAATGCCGGCAGCTCGCGAGGCATTGGCGTTCGATCGGGCGCCGCGTGGAACTGGTCTATTCCGGCACACTGAGGCGTCAGCGCGAGTCGGCCGAGGCTTTCGTGCAGGCCGCGGCCGAGGAGGGCAATAGCCTTATTCCCGTGCGAACACTGCCGGGCATTGAGGAATACGACTACCTGTCGCTGCTGGCAGCGCATCAGGGCCGAGGCAGCCAGCCCGCTACCGGCGTGGATCGGCGCGCATTTCACCGTCTGCTGTCAGACGCGCTGAAAGCCTGGGCAGCAGGCGAGTTGCGCGGCGTCGAGCCCTATCCGGTTTTTCGCGATCGGTGCGCGGCGGCACTCGCTGCGCTGCTGCGCGAAACAGGCCGCGGTCGACAGGTGGTCCTCTTTGGTTCCGCCGGATCGCTGGCCGCGGCCATGCAATCGGCTCTCGGCCTGGCCGACTGGGACCTGCTGCGCCTGAAGCTGACATTCTTCAACTCCGGTGTCAGCAGCTTGCTGTTCGACGGCGAGGCGCTCACGATCGAATCATTGAACACGGTGAGTCATCTGGAGCAACCGGCGTTCATGCAGCTGATCACGCATCGCTGATCCGGGGGGGGATCCCGTTCATGGATTTCCAGCTCGAGCCGACGAAGCAGAACATCGTCAACCGGGTTCGCGAATACGTGGACCGGGAATTGATCCCGCTTGAAACGGCTTTCCTGCAATCCGGCCTCGGTCCGCTGCTGCCAGTGCTGGGCGCGAAACGGGTGGAGGTCAAGAAGCTTGGTCTATGGGGACCGACCTATCCGCACGAGCATGGCGGGCTCGGTCTGGACCTCATTACGCATGGGTTGATCTCGGAGGCGCTCGGGCGCTGCCCGCTGGCGCACTACGTGTTCGGTTGCAACGCCCCGGATGCCGGCAATGTCGAGTTGTTGCACGAATTCGGGACGGCAGCGCAGAAGAAGCGCTGGCTCGTACCCCTGGTCGCGGGTGAGATACGGAGCTGCTTCGGCATGACCGAAAGGAGCAACAGCGGCGCCAATCCGCTGATGCTCGAGACGCGCGCGACACTGGAAGGCGATACCTGGGTGCTGAACGGTTGCAAGTGGTTCACGACCGGCGCCGACGGCGCGAACGTCTGCATCGTCATGGCGGTGACAGACCCTGACCGCCCGCCGCATGAACAGGCGAGCATGTTCCTGGTGCCGACCGACAGCGCGGGCTATCGCTTCCTGCGCAATACGCCCGTCATGGGAAGTTCCGGCGCCGGCCTCTTTTCACACGGCGAGATCGAATTCGAGAACTGCCGGGTTCCGGCCGACCAGCTGCTCGGCCCGCGCGGAGCCGGCTTCCGCCTCGCCCAATCGCGCCTCGGACCCGGGCGCATCCATCACTGCATGCGCTGGCTCGGCATCTGCGAACGCGCACATTCCATGATGATCGAACGTGCGGCGACCCGCGTCATCGATCCCGGTGGCCGGCGGCTGGGCGACAGCGACATCGTGCGTGCCTGGATCGCTGAAAGCGCCGCGGACATCCGCGCAGCGCGCCTCCTGGTGCTGCACGCGGCCTGGCGCATCGCTCAGGCTGGCGCCAAGGCGGCTCGTGATGACATCAGCATGATCAAGTTCCATGTCGCCGATGTCCTGCAGCGGGTCGTGGATCGCTCATTGCAGGTGCATGGCGGGCTTGGCATGACCGATTACACGCTGCTCGCGTGGTTTTATCGCGAGGAGCGTGCCGCGCGCATCTATGACGGGCCGGACGAAGTGCACAAGATTTCGGTCGCAAGGCATATGCTGCGAGACCATGGCGGATGAGTCTGATTGACGATGCGGCACCCGTGCGCGCCGGCGAGGCTCTTGATGTTGCACGGCTTGGTGAGTACCTGACCGGCCACATTCAGGGTCTCGAGCTGCCGCTGCGCCTGTGGCAGTTTCCATCGGGATTCTCGAATCTCAGTTATCTCATCTGTTCCGGCGACCTTGAACTCGTTCTTCGCCGCCCGCCGATTGGAACTCGGCCGAAATCCGGTCACGACATGAACCGCGAGTTCCGCGTGCTGTCGGGTCTGCACGCGGGATTCGTCGAAAGCCCGAAGCCGCTGCATTTCTGCGGAGACGAATCCGTGATCGGCGCTCCTTTCTATGTCGTCGAGCGAATCCGGGGGATCATCCTGCGCCGCGACTATCCTGTGGGACTGGTGGCGACGCCGGCGCGGGTGCGCGCACAGCACGGCGCGCTAATCGACTTGCTCGCCAGGCTGCATGGTCTGGATTACCGGGCGTTGGGGCTCGCTGATCTCGGGCGGCCAGAAGGCTATGCGGCGCGGCAGCTGCGCGGCTGGTCGCAACGTTACGCGCAGGCGCAAACCGCCGATGCGCCGCGGGCCGATGCAGTTGTTGACTGGTTGACAGCCAACGTTCCGCCGGACTCCGGCCGGACGGCGCTGATCCACAATGACTACAAGCTCGATAACGTCGTGTTCGATGTCGGGCAGCCTGAACGCCTGATAGGCGTGCTTGACTGGGAAATGGCGACCATCGGCGACCCCTTGATGGACCTCGGCTGCTCGATGGCCTACTGGGTCGAAGCAGTCGATCGCCCCGAGATGCTCGCGACGCGCATGCTGCCGACCCACTTGCCGGGCTCGCTGAGCCGCGCGGAGGTACTCGGCCGATACTCTGAGGCGAGCCTGCTGCGCGTCGACGACTTTCGCTTCTACCGGGTATTCGGACTGTTCCGGCTGGCAGTGATCATTCAGCAGATTTACTACCGTTACTTTCACCGACAGACATTGGACCAGCGTTTCGGCGCGCTGGGACCCATGGCTCACGTGCTGCTCCAGGAGGCGCTTGCCGAGACAAAGGCATAGGAACGGAATCCCCGTTCAGGTGGCATTCAGGGCCGCAGGAGCATCCTGGCGCCATGGGTAATTGCGTGATGGCGCGCCATGGCCTATATACAGTGATGGACCACGGGAGCGATGGTCGATGAATGTCCGAAGCACCGGTTGGCTCAGTGCACTGATTGCAGGCTTGCTGCTCGCCAGCCCTGCTATTGCCGAAGATGCACGGCCACAGACCGACGAGAAATGCATCGAGCGCTGCGACGCGGAATCGGACAAGTGCATGAATGCGACCGACGGCGACCCGGACAAGATGCAGGTCTGCGACGACAAATACGGCGAATGCCTCGAAGCCTGCGAGGCGAACGGCTGAGTCTCCTTTTTGCGCTGCCCCGGCCGATCAGGCCGCGATTTAAGCAGGGCAGTTGATAACTCCAACTTTTCGTATATATTGCGCAGCCCGTAGCTTGTCGGGTTTCTGATGGATGTCATTGATTTCGCTAGGAATTCATCCGAATGAAAGAGCGCAATGATGAGTCCTTTGACCTCGAGGACGAGTTTCTCGGGGAGGCCAGCAGCGATCAAGACGGCGACCTCGACAAATTGATTGTCGTTGAGCGCCGCCCCAAGGGACCGCGCCGGCCGGTTCAGCAATCCGCCTGGAGCAAGGTGGAAGACGTGCTGGCCGAGCGGCGCTTGAAGCGCGAACTGTCCGAGTACGATCCGGACGAATTCTGACGACTACTCCCTCGCCCCCGTGACGGGCCAGACGCGGGAGCATCCCGACGAGCCGGCACGCACCGAGCCAGATCGTGGCAGCTGGTGGCGCAACCGGCGTGACGCGCTGATCGAGGTGCTGGGCGACCGGCCATGCGCCTACGTCTACGACCTCGCAACGATCGCCGCGCAGGCACGGCTGCTGGCCGGCATGCGCTCACTGTCGCGCGTGTTCTACGCGGTGAAGGCGAACCCGCATCCCGCAATTCTCGAGACGATTGCCGGGCAGGGCCTGTCATTCGAATGCGTGTCGCGTGGCGAAGTCGAGCGCGTGCTCCAAACCGTGCCGGAATCTTCGCGCGAACGGTTGCTGTACACGCCGAATTTTGCGCCGCGTGGCGAATATCAATGGGCACTCGACCAGGGATTGCGCATCACGGTGGACAATCTTTATGTGATGCGCAACTGGGGCGACATGCTCCGCGGTCGCGAAATATTCGTGCGGGTCGACACCGGGCACGGTCATGGTCATCACCAGAAGGTCCGTACGGCCGGCGTGCACTCGAAATTCGGCGTGCCGCTGTTTGAGCTCGCAGAATTACGCGAGACGACGGACCAGTGCAAGGTAGCGGTCACGGGACTCCATGCTCATGCCGGCAGCGGCAATTTCGCGATCAGCAGCTGGATCGAATCTGCACGCGTTCTGGCCAGTGCCGCGGCCGGGTTTCCCGGGGTCGGCGCGCTGAACCTCGGCGGCGGGCTTGGCGTGCCGGAACGGCCAGGCCATCAGCCACTGGATCTCGCGGCGTTCGACGCTGAGCTTTGGCAGTTTCGCACAACCCATCCGGCCTTCGAGTTATGGCTGGAGCCGGGCCGTTTCCTGGTTGCCGCCGCAGGTGTATTGCTTGCGCGCGTCACCCAGTTAAAGGGCAAGGGCGCGGTGCAGTACCTCGGCGTGGCAACAGGGATGAATTCGCTGCTTCGGCCGATGCTCTACGACTCGTATCACGAGATCGTCAATCTGACCCGTCTGGACGAGCGTTCCGAGGTGCCTTACACGGTGGTCGGTCCGATCTGCGAGAGCGGTGACGTGCTGGGTCATGACCGAATGCTGCCACGGTCAGCCGAAGGCGATATCCTCCTGATCGCCAACACCGGTGCCTACGGCCATGCGATGGCATCAGACTACAATCTCCGGGCTCCGGCAGAAGAGTTGGTCGTCGGCACCCGATGACCGAGGTCAGCCGGCGACATTTCACGCAGCTGGTGCTGATCAACGCGGTCTGGGGTTTCAATCTCGTCGCAATCAAGGTCGGCGTCGAACGGTTTCCGCCGATATTTTCCGGTTTCCTGCGGTTTCTGATCGTCGGAATTGCGGTGCTGCCCTGGTTGCGCGTCCGGCGCGGCGAAATGCGCTGGTTGCTGATCGCGGCGATCTTCGGCGGCGGCCTGCAATTTGCGATCATGTACACGGGTGTGGCGCTGTCCGGAAATATGTCTTCGGTGGCCATTGCCGGGCAGCTCGGTATACCGTTTGCAACACTTCTGTCGGTTGTCATGCTCGGCGAGCGCATCCACTGGCGCCGGTCGCTCGGCATTGCGCTCTCATTCGCCGGCGTCGTCGTGCTCGGATTCAACCCGGCGGTCATCCAGTCCTGGCAGGGCCTCGCCCTGATCGTGCTCGCGGCCTTCATAGGCGCCATTGGGCTCGTCGCGATCAAGCGCGTCCGCGACCTGGATGCGCTGGAACTGCAGGCATGGCTTTCCTGGGGAAGCCTGCCGGTACTCTTGCTTGCGTCGATGTGGCTGGAGGCTGGGCAGGTCGCCAGCCTGCGCAATATCGACATGGCCGGCGCCGGTTCGGTGCTTTATTCGGCGCTGTTCGCCAGCCTCTTTGCGCACACGGCTTACTTCAGGCTGGTGCACCGCTATCCGGTTTCCAGCGTCGCACCGCTGACGGTGCTGAGTCCGGTGTTCAGCGTCGCATTTGTCGTGCTACTGCTGGGCGACGTGCTGGACTGGCGAATGATCATCGGAGGCGTGATGACCCTGACCGGCGTAGCCGTCATCGTCTGGCGCGAGGCCAAGGTCACGGGTTCCAGCAGTCTGGGTCCTCCTTGACCCGATTGCGGTCGGGCATCCGTTAATAGTGGCAAGGGCAGCGATTGCCCGCGGAGGGAATGGCGGCAAGCCTGCAGGGCCGCATGTCGCTGGCAGTGGTGATCGGCACGCGCGGGCAGGTGCTGTCCTGGCGAATGGCTCGCAACAGCGGTTTCCCGCGCCTGAACGCTGGCGCGCAGTGCCTGCTGGACAGGCTGAAATTCAATGTGGGTCGCGAGGATGGCCGCGCAGTCGTGACCGAGGTGCTGTTGCCGGTTGCCTTCCGGCTGGACTGATTGCATTCCGGGCGAAACCACCGGCAGGAGGGTCGCCGCTTGCAGTCACACGGGCCAGCCGTTAAGGTGGCCGTGCAGGAAAGCGCGGATGCGGGTTCCTGTGTCGACCAAGAATTCTGACGGAGTAACGGCTCGCATTTCGGGCTTGCGCAACCGGCAAGAAGACCAGGGGGATCCGGGGCTGGTATGGCGAACATGTATTCGGCAGGGGTATCGCGTCGGGCGGCCGTTTTTGCCGCGATTATCGTTCTGCACTTTGGTTTCTTCCTGGCCTTGAAGGCCGGGCTTGTGCGTGCCGGGATGCAGCTGGCCGAAGATTTTTCGATCATCGATCTGCCGCCGCCACCGCCGCCACCCGAGAATCCGGACGAGCCACCGCCGCCACCGCCGCTTGACGTGCCGCCGCCGGTGGTGCCGCCTCCACTGATCGACCTGCCGGCGTTTGAGGGGCCGTCATCGGCAATCACGGCCCAGGTGCGAGAGGCTCAGCCCCAGCGTGCTCAGACTGCGCCGGCGCGCCAGGTACAGATAACACCCCCGAGGATCAAGGCGAAAGGCGACCGCATTAGCGCGGCGATCAATGCCTGCTATCCGTCGGCTTCGCGCCGCCTGAACGAGGAAGGTCGCGTGGTCGTGACCATCACCATCGATGCAGGCGGCAAGGCGGGGGCGATGACGGTTTCGCAGAGCAGTGGATTCGAGAGGCTCGATGGCGCCGCCGAATGCGTGGTCCGCAGGTTGCCTTTCGAACCAGGAAAGCGCGATGGCCAGCCCGTCGAGGCGCAGGCCACGCTGCCAATCGTATTCAAGCTGGAGTGACGCAGCAGCAATCGTCAAGGACCGGGAAATGGCGACACCGAGTGGGTCGGGCGCGAGGATCCGGAAAACTATAATCTGTTAGAGGGACTGCAGAATGGCCGCTGAAACCGGTATGACCGAAAATCCTTACGGCATCCAGGCGCTCTGGACCCAGAGCGACTATGTCGGCAAGGGCGTGTTCGTCATCCTCATCGTAATGTCGCTTTGGTCATGGCTGGTAATGATCAACAAGTGGCTGGACCAGCGCGCGCTCAGGAAAGCAGCGACTGAGGCGGAAAAGAATTTCTTCTCGGCTGGTTCGATGCCGGAAGGAATCGCCAAGTTGAAGGGCAAGATCAATCCCTTCCGCGATATTGCCCAAGACGGCCTCATGGCCGTTGAGCACCATCGCAAGAGCACGGCGCGTGACATCACGAGCGGGATCGCGCTGCCGGAGTGGGTGCAGTCGCACATCCAGCGGCGCACCGACATGCTGCAGTCGAGTCTGCAGAGTGGCATGGTGGTGCTCGCGTCGGTCGGTGCCACCTCGCCATTCGTGGGACTGTTCGGCACGGTATGGGGCATCTACCACGCGCTGATCAGCATCTCGATCGCGGGCCAGGCGTCACTGGACAAGGTGGCGGGCCCGATCGGCGAGGCGCTGATCATGACCGCGATGGGTCTCGCCGTCGCGGTGCCTGCGGTGCTCGGCTTCAACGGCCTGCTGCGCGGCAACAAGGGTCTGATGGAACGCGCGAATTATTTCGCGCACGACGTCCAGGCTGCGCTGCTCGCCGGCTCGCGGGTTTCCGGGAAGTAGACGATGGCTATTGCAGTTGGTCATGACGAAGACGAGCCGATGGTGGCGCCGAACGTCATTCCGCTCGTCGACGTCATGCTCGTGCTGCTGATCATCATGATCATCACGGTGCCGGTGATGATCCATGCCGTGAAGATCGACCTCCCCAAGGAGGTCAACAAGCCGACCGAGACCAAGCCGGAGAACATCAATCTTTCCATTGACTTCGACGGCACGATCTACTGGAACGACAACGGAGTCGACAAAAATGCCTTGCTGAATTACGTGCTCCAGGAGGCTGTCAAGGATCCGCAGCCGGAAGTCCATATCCGCGCTGATAAGCGGGCACGCTACGAGTACGTCGCCGACACCCTGTTCGTCCTGCAGCGTGGCGGCATGCGCAAGGTTGGCTTCATCGCGGAACGGCCGAAGGGCCAGTGACCGCGCCGTGGGCGCAGGCAGGATGACAGCACGGGGCCCGCCATGGCGGGCCCCGTTTTTTGGCGGGCATTGCTGCTGAATGCAGGCTGAACAAACGGACATATTTCAGACGCCGGAACCTGGCGGCCCGGCAGCAGTCCACTTGACAGGCCGGCGGCGAGACAGCCGGGCGGGTTTTGGGTTATAAACGCGCCCTCGCGGGACAGCCCCGCAGGTGGCGATTCGAGGTGGGGGCCAATGAAGCGTCAGATTCACAGCGCGCAATGGATCATTGCAACGGTTTCGGCGACCGTGCTTGCGGCGGCTTTGCCTGCCGCCGCGCTGGCGCAGTACGGATCGGCGTCCCCCGATCAGTCGCAGGCCGGGAAGGCCGCAAACAAGGACTCGAAGAACAAGAAAACTGAGGAAGTGGCGCCCGGTGCCGATTTCAGCCCTGCGTTCCGGAAGGAGGCTCCCAAGGTCCAGAAGTCGGTCAACGAAAAGAAGTGGGCTGAGGTAATCGCCGCGCTGCCGGCACTGGACGCTCTGCCGGGGCTGACCCCGGATGACCTGAAGGTCATCGCGACCTGGCGGCTGCAGGCGACGCAGGCCACGGGCGACACCGATGGTTTCACGGCTGCCATCGAAAACTACCTCGACAAGGGATACGCGACGCCCGATCAGATCGGGCCGATGCACCAGCAGCTGGCCGCGTACTACAACGGCAAGAAGGACCGCGAAAAGACGGTTCTGCATTACCGGCAGTTCATCGATGTGACGCCGGATGCGGAACCCGAGGAACTCCAGACCCTCGGAAAACTCTACCTTCAGAGTACAAACTACGCCGAAGCGGCGCAGTGGCTTGGCAAGGCCATTGACGTTGCCAAGAGTCATGGCGCGCAACCCGAGGAGCCATGGTTCCAGCTGCGCGACCGTTGCTACGTCGAGCTGAAGGACCAGAAAGGTCGCCTTGACAATCTTGAAGCGCTGGTCGGGTACTATCCGAACAAGGAATACTACAGTCGCATCGTTGCCGTCTATCAGACCGAGAGCCATGACGACCGGACGGTCATGTTGAACGCCTATCGTGTCGCAGTGGCGGATCCCAAGGGCGGACTCGCGACGGTGGGTGGCTACCTGGGTTATGCCGATACGGCGCTTGTCGCTGGCAGTCCGGGTGAGGCTGTCAGGAGTCTCGAGCGCGGCATGAAGGAAGGAATTGTGCCGAGTGCAGGCAGCAATCAGGCAACCTTGCAGGAAGCCAGGGCCGCCATAGCCCTCGACCGCAAGAGTCTTCCGGGCGAATCGACAGCCGCCGCCAAGAATCCGAAAGGTGAAGTCGCCGTCAAAGTCGGCCTCGGCTACTACAGCACGGGTGACTACGATAAAGCCGTCGAGATGGTGCGGCTCGGGATTGCCAAGGGCGGCGTCACGCGGCTCGACGACGCGAATCTGCTGCTGGGTGCAGCGCTCCTGGAACTGGGTCGCCGCGATGAAGCGAAGGCTGCCTTCGAGGCGGCCGCCGGCGCAGCAGGCTCCGATACCTACATGGCGCGTATTGCGCACCTTTGGTTGACGCTCGCGGGACGCGCGGAAGCGGCCCCGACGGGCGGCTGAGGCAGGGGAGGAATGATGCTCAAGATTCCGACACTTCGTGCCAGCCTGATTGCAGCCACTGTCGCAATTCCGCTGGCTGGCATCGTTGCGATTACGCTGCCCTCGGCGGCAATTGCCCAGGCCCAGACAGCCGGCGGCTGGCACAAGGAGACCGCGGACCGGGTCAAGGCTGCGCAGGAAGCCGGCAACAAAGGCAATTTCGCGGAGGCGATCCGCGTGCTGAAGGAAGCCAAGGTCAGGGGTCCCCTCCCGCTGTCCGCACCGGAAGAGCAGGCGGTCAATGAGTACCTGATTTATGCGGCGAGCAACGTCAAGGACTACAAGCTGGTCCTGCAGACCGTTGATGAACGTCTGGCGACTGGCCGCGTGACCGGCGCCGAGCTGATTCGCAAGCTGCGGCTGAAGGCGACGACGCATTACGCACTCGGCGACTATCGCGGTGCCGTTGCCGCATTCGACAAGCTGATTGCCACCCAGGGCTCGGCAAGCGCCGATGACTTGATCCTCATGGGGAATTCACAGATTGCATTGCGCGATTACCGCGCGGCGACAACGACGCTGGAGAAGGCCGTCTCCGCCTCGCAAAGAGCAGGCAAGTCCGCCGCCACCGTCGGCAAACTCCTCGAAGGCCTCAACACTGCGTACCACGAGACCAAGAACGAAGCCAAGCGCGTTGAGACCCTGCACCGGCTGATGGCGGTCACGCCGAAGGCCAGCGTCTTCAAGCAGCTGGCCAGCGTCTACGAGGTGGACTCGAAGAAAGACCCGGTGGTCATGGTCAACATCTATCGCCTTGGCGCGTCTCGCGGTTTGCTGTCCGCTGATCACTACGCCAAGTACGCCGAGGTGGCGCTAGACCTTGCGAGCCCGGGCGAGGCGGTCGCGATGCTCGAAAAGGGCATGGCAAGCGGGGCGATCAAGAAGGACGATCGCAACAACCGGCTGCTGGCAGATTCCAGGTCGCAGGTTGAGCGGCTTAAAGCGGGTCTGGCGCAGCTCGAGCGTGAAACGATCGCGACCAAGAACGGCGAAGCCGAGGCCAAGCTCGCGACAGCGTACTTCACGCTCAAGAATTACGCGAAGGCGACCGAAGCTGGCAAACGCGGCATCATTGAGGGCAAGTTGCGACGCGCCGACGACCTCAACATGCTGCTTGGCATTGCGCTGGTTGAAACGAAGAAGCCGGCCGATGCGAAGAATGCTTTCAAGGCTGCCGCGGCTGCCAACGAGAAGATCCGGGGTGTTGCGGACCTGTGGAGTTCGACCGCCGCCTGACTCAGCACGCGACCGGTTGCGGCAACGGCCGTGGCGCGAAATCGCCGCGGCCGTTTTGCGTATACAATCCGCGGGGCCTGGCCAACACGGAGATGAGCAAGAAATGACGATCAAGGCGGGAGATCCCATTCCGGAAGGGAAGTTGAGGTTGATGGACAAGGATGGGCCGATGAATGTCACGGCGGAGAAGCTGCTTGGCATGGGTCGGGTCGTGCTCTTCTCGGTGCCTGGTGCCTTCACACCGACCTGCAACGCGAAGCACCTGCCGGGATTTATCCAGCAGGCCGGCGCGTTTCGGGCCAAGGGTGTCAAGCTGGTTTGCCTGGCGGTCAACGACGTTTTCGTGATGGACGCCTGGGGCCGTGCGGCCAATGTCGGGGATGCGATCGTCATGGCGGCGGACGGCAATGGCGACTACACGCGCGCGCTCGGTCTGGAACTCGATGCACGTGGCTATGGCATGGGAATGCGTGGCCAGCGATTTGCGCTCGTGATCGAGGACGGCATCGTGAAACAGGTGCATGTCGAGGCGCCGGGTGAGTTCAAGGTTTCGAGCGCCGAGTACGTGCTGGGGCAATTGACATGATCGTCAACACGCCTTCGATCCTTTATGCGGCGCTGCTGGGGCTGCTGCTGATCGCCCTGTCAGTGAATGTGGTCCTGGCGCGGCGGCGATATCGCGTGGGCCTGGGCGTGGGCGACGACGAAGGCATGCATCAGGCGGTGCGCGTCCAGGCCAATTTTGCGGAATATGTGCCGCTCGCGGTCGTCCTGCTCGTATTGAGCGAACTTTCGGGTCTGCCGATCGGCGCAGTGCATGCTGCGGGCATCGTGCTCGTCACCAGCCGGTTGCTGCATGCCTGGGGGCTGTCCCGCAGTCCCGGCAGGACATTCGGGCGCTTTTACGGCACGGCAGGCACCTGGCTTGTCATGATCGGCCTGTCGCTATGGCTGTTGTTCACAGCTATAGATTTTTCTCCAGTTCCGGGATCAGGGTGAACAGGTCGCCGACCAGACCGTAATCCGCGATTTCGAATATCGGCGCTTCGGCGTCCTTGTTGATCGCGACGATGGTCCGCGCATCCTTGATGCCTGTCAGGTGCTGTATAGCGCCGCTGATGCCGATGGCGATGTAAAGCTCGGGCGCAATGATCTTGCCGGTCTGCCCGACCTGCAACTCGTTTGGCGCATAGCCAGCGTCCACCGCTGCCCGAGAGGCGCCGATGGCTGCGCCGATGCGATCCGCAAGTCGCTGGATCAGCGCGAAGTTCTCGGCGCTGCCGAGGGCCCGCCCGCCCGAGACCACCCGTGCCGCGGTCTGCAGATCCGGACGATCGCTTCTGGCGGCGGTCACCGACACGAAGCGCGTATGAGTCGGCAGGGGAATGTCGAGCCCGACCGGCTCGACCGGAGCACTTCCGCCGGCACCCGCTGCCTGCCATGAGGCGACCCGCACGGTCGCGACGATAGGCCGGTCGGCGGCCGCTTCGACGGTGACGATGGCATTGCCGGCGTAAACCGGCCTGCGGAAGCGCCGGGCGGACTCGACGCTCATGACGTCGCTCACTTGCGCCACATCGAGCAGTGCGGCGACGCGCGGCATCAGGTCCTTGCCGAATGTGCTGGATGGACCGAACACGTGGCTGTAACCCTCCGCCAGGCGCGCAACCTGTGGTGCCAGCACAGCGGCGAGCGCCGGCTCATTGGCAGGGTGATCCACGAGCAACACACGCGCGACGCCGGCGACGGCCGCGGCCGCCTGCGCGACGGCGGTGCCAGCTCTTGCCAGCACGGCGATCGTGATTTCCGCGTCCGGAACGCTGGCCGCACAGCTGACGCACTTGGCGACCGCCGCATTGAGCTTGCCGTCCGCATGCTCCGCAATGATCAGGATGCGATTCATCAGACGAGTCCTTTCTGGCGTAAGGCTGCGATCAGTTCGGCGGCATCTTTGACGATGATGCCTTTCTGGCGCTGTGGCGGCGGCTCGTACTGGAGTGTCCTGAGCCTTTGCGTGGCCTCAACGCCGATTGCCGCCATGTCGATCACTTCGAGCGGTTTCTTCTTCGCTTTCATGATGTCGGGCAGCTTGACGTAGCGCGGTTCATTCAGACGCAGGTCGGCCGTGAAGACGGCCGGCAGATCGACGTCGATGGTTTCGAGGCCGGCATCGACTTCGCGTGTCACACGGGCCGTCTGGCCCTTGAGCTCGATCTTCGACGCGGATGTCGCCTGCGGCCGGTCCCAGAGCGCGGCGAGCATCTGCCCGACCTGATTGCAATCGTCATCGATGGCCTGTTTGCCGAAAATCACGAGCATCGGACCCTCGCGTTCAACGAGTTTGTGCATCACGCGGGCCACCACGGGCGGCTCAACTGAAGGGTCCGACCTGACAAGAATCGCCCGGTCGGCGCCCATCGCGAGCGCCGTGCGCAACTGCTGTTGTGCGTCATCCGGCCCGCAGCTGACTGCGACGACCTCGTCAGTCTCGCCGCGTTCCTTGATGCGCAGCGCCTCTTCCAGCGCTATCTCGTCGAACGGGTTGATGCTCATCTTGACGCCATCGGTGATGACGCCGCCTCCGTCCGGGCGGACCCGGACCCGCACGTTGTAATCGATGACCCGCTTGATGCCGACCAGGATTCTTCTCATGCATCGCTCTCCCTGATTGCCGTGAATCGTAGCATCCGCGCTCAGCACGCGGATGGGTCCGGATTTCGGAAACAATTGCATTATTAAGCACTTGAAAAGAATATGTGCAGTGTATTCTCAGCCTATGCCCCGACGGGACTTGCTACGAGGTGCGCGTAGGGATAGCTTCTTGCAACAGCGCAGGGAAGGACATGCGCACCGAGGAAGCCGCCCCACCGATAACGAGAACCAAGACGTGGGGTACGAGGGGAGCATCCGCATGACGCATGACGCGCGCGGATGCATAACAAGAGCGGCTTTGCTGAAGCCGCTTCTTTTTTTGTGCGGGCAGATCCAGGCGCCGTGACGATGCTTGCATACATCGCAAGGCGGCTGCTCGGCGCGATTCCGACACTGGCTGTGATCGTCACGCTGTCATTCGCGATGACACGCCTTGCCCCGGGTGGGCCATTCGACGAAGAGCAGGCACTGCCACCCGAGATCCGCGCGAATCTCGAGGTGGCTTATGGCCTGGACCAGCCCGTGACCGTCCAGTTCGGACGCTACCTCGCCGGCCTCTTGCATGGCGATTTCGGGCCGTCCTACAAGTTTCGCGACTTCACGGTCACCGAACTGATCTCGAGCGGGCTGCCGGTCAGCCTGGCCATCGGCGCCGCCGCGATTCTGCTCGCAATTGCAGTCGGTATCCCGGCCGGAATCTTTGCCGCACTCCGCCAGGACCGGATCGCCGACCGGGTCATGATGGCGCTGGCCGTTGCCGGCATCTCCGTACCGGTGTTTGTGATCGCACCATTCCTGGCGCTCGTGTTCGGCATCTGGCTGCATTGGTTGCCGGTGGCGGGCTGGGCACCGGGGAGACCGGGCGATCTGGTGTTGCCGGTCGTGACGCTGGCATTGCCGGTGATCGCATATCTTGCGCGCCTCACGCGCGGCAGCCTGCTCGAGGTAATGCGCGCACCCTGGATCCGCGCGGCGCGCGCGCGCGGCCTGCCGCAGCACCGGATACTCCTCGTGCACGCGCTGCCCGCCGCGTTGTTGCCGGTAGTCAGTTATCTGGGCCCCGCGGTCGCGGCCGTACTGACCGGCTCGCTCGTCGTGGAGACTATCTTCGGACTGCCGGGCATGGGACGCCATCTCGTGCAAGGCGCGTTGAATCGCGATTACACACTGGTCATGGGAATGGTGATCGTCTACGCGACGATGATGATCGCGCTGAATCTGGCCGCCGACCTCATCTATGCATGGCTCGATCCGCGCATCCGGCGGGAGCGGCGCCCGTGAGCAGGCATGGCGGTCTGTGGCGCGATGCGTTGCATCGCCTTGCCGCCAATCGCCTCGCGCTCGCGAGTCTTGCGATCCTGGTGCTGATGACTGCCGCGGCCTCGCTTGGTCCGTTGCTGCTCGACTATCGCCAGGACGAGATTGACTGGGCGCATATGGCGGCAGCGCCGTTTTCCGCCGAGGGGCACTGGCTGGGGACGGACCGGTTGGGCCGCGACCTGCTGGTGCGCACGCTGCACGGCCTGCGGGTCTCGATGGGCATCGCGCTTTTGGCGACGCTCGTGAGCCTCGCAATCGGGGTCACCTGGGGGGCAGTCGCGGGTTACCTGCGCGGGCGCACGGACGCGCTGATGATGCGCTTCGTCGACGTACTCTACGCCCTGCCGCAGGTCTTCTTCGTCATCATCCTGACGGTCGTGTTCGGGCGGAGCCCAGCGACACTGCTGGTCGCAATAGGCGCATTTGGCTGGCTGACAATGGCGCGCATTGTGCGCGGTCAGGCGCTGGCGCTGCGCGAGCGCGAGTTCGTGGACGCGGCGATTGTCGGCGGCGCGGGCACCGCGCGAATTGTCGCGCGCCACATTATTCCGAATCTGCTGGGACCGGTGATTGTCTACGCGACCCTGACCGTGCCACAGGTGATCCTGGTCGAGAGCTTCCTGAGCTTTCTCGGCATCGGCATCCAGGAGCCGCTCGCAAGCCTTGGCAATTTGATTGCCGACGGCGCAACGGAAATGGAGACGGCCACCTGGATGCTGGTTGTGCCGGCCGGCTGCCTGGTGCTGCTGGTGTTCTGCTTCAACTTCCTGGGCGACGGATTACGCGATGCCCTCGATCCACGGGATCACTGATGGCACTGCTCGAAATCAGGGGACTGACCGTTGATTTTGACGGACCGCGGCGGGTTTGCGCGGTCGATCATGTGGACCTGTCGGTCGAACGCGAGAGCTGTCTCGCGATCGTCGGCGAATCGGGGTCGGGCAAGAGCCAGTTGCTGCTGTCCTGTGTCGGACTGCTCGCGGCCAATGGCCATGCGAGGGGTTCAGTGCGATTTGACGGGGTCGAGCTGCTTGGAGCTGGCGATCCGGCGGCACGGATCCGCGGCCGTGGAATCGGATTCGTATTCCAGGATGCCTCGGGCAGCCTGACACCCCATCGGCGCATTGGTGAACAGCTTGCCGAAGCGGGTATCGCAGCAGGTGGCATCACGCGCCATGCGGCAATCGCCGAGGCCGAGCGAATGCTCACGCGCGTGCGCCTGCCACAGGCACGTCGTCATCTTGCCGATTACCCCCATGAGCTGTCAGGCGGCATGCGCCAGCGCGTTGCGATTGCCGCGGCGCTGATGCCGCGGCCTCAAATCCTGTTCGCCGACGAGCCGACCACCGCGCTCGATATGACCGTTCAGGCCGAGATCATCGCCTTGCTCGGCGATCTCAGTGACGAATTGGGAATGGCCATGCTGCTCGTGACGCACGACCTCGGCGTGGTCTCGGGGCTCGCGGACCACATCGCGGTCATGTATGCGGGGCGCATCCTGGAATCTGCCGAGGCATCGCGTTTCTTCGCGGGGCCACGCCATCCATACAGCGCCGGTCTGCTGGCCGCCGTGCCGAGTCTTGATGATCCCCCGGGAACGGAATTGCGCTGCATCGCTGGCACGCCGCCCCGCTCCGGCACGACCCTGCCGGGTTGCCGCTTCGAGCCGCGCTGCGAGCGCGCACAGCCGCGCTGCCGTGGCGAGGATCCCCCATTTGTCTCCCGGGGCAGCGCGGGAATCGCCTGCCACTTCCCGCTGTATCAGGATGACCGATGAGCGCACTGCTCGAGTTACGCAGCGTGACCGTGAAGTACGCGTTGCGGCGCGGAGCGCGGCGACCCGAGCTGGCTGCCGTTGATGACGTCAGTTTCACGCTCGAATCCGGGGAAATGCTGGGACTCGTGGGCGAGTCGGGCTGCGGGAAGTCCACTCTGGGGCGCGCCATTCTCCAGCTCGTGCCGCTGGCAGCGGGTGAGGTACATTGGCAGGGCCGCCGCATCGACCGGCTCAGCTCACGGGAATTCCGTGGTCTGCGGCGCGGCCTGCAGCTCGTATTCCAGGATCCGCACGCCTGCCTCGATCCGCGCATGACGATCGTCGAGAGCGTCGCGGAGCCGCTGCGCTCTTTCGAGCCAGGGATGTCCGGCTTGCAACGGGCAGCGCGCGCCGCGGCGTTGCTCGATGAAGTCGGGCTTGCCTCCGAACTTTGGGACCGTTATCCGCACCAGGCGAGCGGTGGCCAGTTGCAGCGTGCGGTCATCGCGCGCGCGCTGATCGTCGATCCGCGCCTGGTCGTGTGCGATGAGCCGGTCAGCGCGCTCGACGTATCCGTGCAGGGCCAGATCGTTAACCTGCTGGCGCGCATTCAGCGTGAGCACGGGCTCGCGAGCCTGTTTATCAGTCACAACCTGGCCGTGGTCGCGGGTCTTTGCGAGCGCGTCATGGTCATGTACCTCGGGCGCATTGTCGAAATTGCACCGCGCGCAGTACTCGTTCCAGCGCCGCTGCACCCGTACACCCGGATGTTGCTGGATTCCGTGCCGCATGTGGCGCCGGCCACGCGCCGGCGGTCGGCGGCCGCCGCGCAAGCCGAGCCAAAGGACAACGAACGAACCGTGCCCGCCGTTGGCTGCGCGTTCGCGGCGCGCTGCCCCCACGTCGTTCCGGTCTGCCGTGCCGACCGGCCGCCGCTGCGGGCGTCAGGCGGAGCAGGGCGTCTTGTTGCCTGTCACCGTGCGAGTGAGTGGCCCGGGGGCCTGCCGCCCACGGTCGCCGGCTGAGTCCCGCTGGGTCATCCGCTGAGCCAGATGGCCCGCTATGCTGCCGGCAGATCCCGTGAGGACGCCGGCACTTGAATTCAAATGCCCGATGCATCGCCCATCTGGAGTCCGGCGGCTGGCTCCTGACGCCGGACCGGCGGCAGTCGCGAATCCTGCGGCGCTTACACGATCGCGCACAAATCGCGGCAGGCCGGTCGGTCTGGAAGTCGGCGCAGGTGTTGCCGCTCGACGCCTGGCTTGAGCTGCTATGGCGCGATGCAGGAGCCGCCGATCGGGGCCTGTCCCAACCTTTGCCGGTGGTCGCCGCACAGTGGCTGTGGCGGCGCCAGACGGCCGCTGACGCGCCTGGCCTGCTGGATCCGGCGGAACTGGGCGCCCGGGCGCGGGCGAGCTGGTTGCGCCTGCGCGCATATGGCGGCGCGCTCGAAGACATCACGCATTTCCCGCTGACCCGCGATCAGCAGGCGTTCGTCGCTTGGGCACGCGGTGCGGCACGGGAATTGCACGAACGCCGTGCCTGCGATCCCTCGGACCTGGCTCGGCTCCTGATTGAGGCCGATGCTGTCCCGGCTCCCGGGCCGCCTTTGATGTTGGCCGGATTTCGCCGCCTCACGCCGTCGCAATCGACGCTGCTGGCGGGGCTGACGGCGCGAGGCTGGACGAGTACCCGGTGCGAGCCTGCGATCGACGGCCATGGCATCTGGCGCCATGTCGCTGCGGATCCGGGAAACGAACGCGCTGCGATGCTCGACTGGGCGCGCCTGCGGCTCGAGCAACAACCGGACGGCCTCCATGCGCTGATCGTCCCTGACCTCGCGGCGAATCGCGGCGTGCTGCAGCGCGCGCTCGAAGCCACGCTGCAACCGGAACTGGAGTTGCCAGGCGTGATTCGACGCGAGCGTTTGTTTGATCTCGCCGGCGGACATCCGCTGTCGGCGCAGCCGGTCGTGGAGACCGCTCTTGCGGCGCTTGCCTGCGCGTTCGGACAATTCGACTGGGCTCTTGCAAGCCGCTTGCTCAGAAGCTCCCACCTGGCCGCCTCCCGGCCGGAGCACCAGGCTCGGATCCGGCTCGACGTCGGATTGCGCGCTACGCAGGGCTTGCCGCACCCATCCGTGCACGCCCTTGGTACCCGCGCTGCGGCTGCCGAAGCCGGTCAGTTCGCCGCAGCGCTGGCGGCGGCTGCTGGTCGTCTCAGCGGTCCCGAGCGCCGTGGTGCCGATGCCTGGGCCGAGTGTTTCGGCGCCTGTCTGGCGGCCTGGGGATGGCCGGGTGACATCGCGCTGGACAGCGACCAGTACCAGGCGGCGAAACACTTGCGTGAATTGCTACGTGACCTCGCGGCGCTGGCCGCCGTCGCACCACAGTTACGCGGAGCTGACGCCCTTGATGAACTGCGCCGCCTCGCGGCAGCGCCATTCCAGCCGGAGAGCGGCGAACCGTCGGTATTCGTACTCGATGCTTATGAAGATCCCGGCGTGCACTTCGACAGCCTGTGGGTCGCAGGGCTTACGGCGGCTGCCTGGCCGCGGCCTGTCACACTAGATGCCCTGCTGCCTATCGAGATCCAGCGCCGCCTTGGCATGCCCTGCGCGAGCGCGGAAGACTGCGTGGCAGAAGGGCGCGCGATCATCGGACGCTGGCATGCGCGCGCCAGCCAACTGGTGCTGTCCTGGCCTCGCAGCGAGAACGACACCGAGGTTGACGGCACGCCCCTCGTGCCAGCAGAGGCAGGGCCGTTGCAGCAGCCGCCAACACGGGCCACGCGCGAGCAGTTGATGTTCGCCGCCGCGACACTGGAGCCTTTGCTGGACGACGCTGTGCCGCCGCATCCGGCAGGCGTGGCGTATGGCGGTGCGCGGGTGCTGGAATTGCAGTCGCATTGTCCGTTCCGCGCATTTGCGGAACTGCGGCTGCGCGCCGATCCGCTCGAGGAGCTGCAGACCGGAATCGACCGGCGCCTGCGCGGCGTCGTCCTGCATCGAGCATTGCAGCGGTTCTGGGCACAGCTCGAGTCGCAACAGGCACTGCTGCGGCTCGATGCCGCGGAATGCGAACGTAAGGTCATGACCGCCATCGATCAGTCGATGTCGGAATTGCTGCCGGCGATGAGTGGCCAGCGGTCGATCGCACTCGAACGCGATTGGCAGCGCCGGGCCATCGGCCAGCTGTTGGCACTGGAACGCGCGCGACCGGCCTTCACGGTGCTCGCGACGGAACGTGCAATGCACGGCCGCATCGGTGGTCTCGACCTGCGCCTGCGGGTGGATCGCGTGGATCGCATCGGCGAGGAACGGGTCGTCATCGATTACAAGAGTGGCGCGGTCAGCAAGACTCAATGGCGTGGCGCGCGGATGGAGGCGCCCCAGTTACCGCTGTACGCAGTGCTGCATCCGGAACGGCCGGCGGGCATTGCGATCGCAGAACTGGACTCCGGCCGCGCGAGCTACGTCGGTGTGTCCGAAATCCCCGGCCTCATCGCCGGGCTGCAGCCGGCCCCTGATTTCGAGTTGACGGAGCATCGTGAACGCGGATTCTCCTGGCCAGTGATCAGGGAGCACTGGTACGCGTGGCTCGAGCGCCTGGCTGGTGATCACGCCGCGGGACATGCCGTCGTGGATCCAAAGCTCGGGTCCGATACTTGCCGCTTCTGCCACCTGGCCTCGCTGTGCCGCGTTGCGTCGGCCGTGCCGGATGAGGCGCGCGCGGAGGAGGGTGCCGATGACGACTGATGCAGAGCGCATGAGTCTGGAATTGCGCCGGCGCGCTGTCGACCCGGAGCGCTCCTTCATCGTCCAGGCGCCGGCCGGGTCCGGCAAGACCTCGCTGCTGACGCTGCGTTACCTGCGGCTGCTCGCGACCGTGCAATGCCCGGAGCAGATCGTTGCCATCACATTCACGCGCAAGGCGGCCACGGAGATGCGGCACCGCATCCTGCAGTCGTTGTCGGCGGCCGCGAATCCGCCGCAGGTGGAGGCGAAACCGCATGAACTGGAGATTCACTGGCAGGCAAGCGCGGCGCTGGCCCGCAGCCGCGAACGCGGCTGGGGCCTCGAACACAATCCCGCGCGCCTGCACGTGCAGACCATCGACGGCCTCAATCACTGGCTGGCGCGCCGCCTGCCGCTGGCGGCGCGCATCGGCACGTCCGCGGCCCTGGTCGACGACGCCCGGCCGTTGTACGCCGAGGCGGCCCGACGCACAGTTGCAGAACTCGACAGTGACGGACCGGTCGCGCCGCACCTGGAGCGGCTGGCGCGCGCCCTGAATCACGAGCCGCGCGTGCTGGCACGCCTGATCGAGCAGATGCTTGGTGCGCGCGAGCTGTGGTTGCCGAAACTGCTGGCTTCCGGCACCGGATTGGCGCTTCGCGCATCGATCGATCAGCTGCTCGAGTCGGCCATCGAAGCCGAGCTCTCGCGGATTCACGGGATCGTCTCCGTGGCCGACATGCAGCCCCTCTTTGGATTGATACGCGAAGTGGCTGCGGCAGGTCCCGGAAATGGGCCGCTTGCGTTGCTTGCCGGCATTAATGCTCTGCCGCCGCCGGCAGTAGCCGCAGTTCCCCAATGGCGCGCGCTTGCGGAATTGCTTCTGACGGCCGACAAGCGTGGCGCCATGCGCAAGACCGTCGATTACAAGCAAGGGTTCCTTGCCGCGAGCGAAGGTCCGGCCTGGGCTGCACGAAAGAAGCGGATGAAGGAGCTGTTGGCCGCGCTTTCCGCAGATGTCGGGCTGGCGGCGGCGCTGGTACAAGTGCGGCGCCTGCCGCCACCCGCCCTGACTGAGCGGCAGTGGGAACGGATCGACGCGCTCTCTGCGGTGCTGCCGTATTCCGTCGCCGAGCTGCTGGCGCTGTTTTCGGAACGGGACTGTCTCGATCATCCGGCGGTCGCCGCTGCTGCGCGTGATGCGCTTGGCGATGAATCGTCGCCGACCGAACTTGCGCTCGCGCTCGACTACCGCATTCGCCACCTGCTGGTGGACGAATACCAGGACACGTCGCCGTCGCAGGAACGTCTGCTTGAACTGCTGGTCGCGGGCTGGCAGCCAGGCGACGGGCGCAGCCTGTTCTGCGTCGGCGATCCGATGCAGTCGATCTATGCGTTCCGCGAGGCCGATGTCACGCTGTTCCTGCAGGCGCAGCGTCAGGGCATTGGCGGCGTGCAGCTCGCATCCGAGCGGCTCGGCCAGAATTTCCGTTCCTGCGCGTCAATAGTCCGCTGGGTCAACGATACTTTTGCGGCACTGCTGCCTGCTCTGGACGATTTCGAGCGCGGAGCCGTGCGGTACTCGCCGGCGACGGCGGTAAAAGCGGACGCCGCAACGGACGGGGTGATCGTGCATCCGTTGCTGGACGCAGATGAACACGCGATGGCAGCCGAAGTGACGGCAATCGTCACTGCTGCGCTGCGCACCGGGCCGGGCGCCGCGCGACCGACCATCGCGGTTCTCGTCCGCGGCCGTGCATCGCTGCCGCCGCTGCTCGCGGCGCTGCGCGAGGCCCGCATCGAATACCGGGGCGTCGAACTGGAGTCGCTGCCGGATCGTCCCGCGATCCGCGACCTGGTCGCTCTGGCAAAGGCGCTGCTTCACCCCGGCGATCGCACGTCCTGGCTCGCCGTGCTGCGGGCGCCCTGGTGCGGCCTTGCGCTTGCCGACCTGCTGGCCCTGGTCGGCGACGACCACTGCGCCCTCGTGTCGCTTCGTATGGCAGACCCGGCCGTGCTGGCCAGGCTTTCGCGGGATGGTTCTGCGCGACTTGCGCGCCTGCGGGAACGCGTCGACGACGCTCTGGCGGGTCGTGGCCAGCGCACGCTCGGCTGCTGGGTGAAATCCGCCTGGCTCGGGCTTGCGGGTCCGGCGACCGTCGACGATCCCTCGGATCTGTCGAATGCGGAATTGCTGTTCGCGGCGCTCGACCGCCTGGAGCTGGAAGCCGGCGTCAGTCCGGAAGCATCGGCGATCGACGCCGCGGTCGAAGGCGTCATGGCCTCACCCGTCGGCAGCGATACCGCCCAGCTGCAGGTCATGACGATCCACCGCGCCAAGGGCCTCGAGTTCGATGTCGTGATCGTTCCGGACCTGCAGCGCGGCGTGCGTGTCAGGGAGCGGCCGTTGCTGTACTGGACCCAGGTCGCGACCGACCCAGGCCATCGCGGCATCGTGCTGGCGAGCCGGGCGGAGTCCGGTGAGTCCGACGGCCCTGCAGATCCGCTGGAGCATTGGATGCGGCAACTGGACGGCGAACGTGAGGCGTTCGAACTCGGGCGCGTCGCCTACGTGGCGGCGACACGCGCGAAGCGGCAGCTGCATCTGCTCGGATCGACGAAGATCAAGTGGAAGGATGGGGAGGCGCAGCTGGGCAGGCCAGCCGCGGGCAGCCTGCTCGCGTTCTTCTGGCCGGTGCTGCGCGAAGATTTCGAGCGGGCATTGGCCGCGCGCGCCCCCATGCGGGAAGAAGCATCGCGTATTGCCGGCGGCAGGCCCCGGCTGACGGCGCCAAGATTGCTGCGCCTGCCGGCGGACTTTGTGGCGCCGGTACCGACCGCGCCGTCGCGAGCGGCCGGTCCGGCAATCGCCGGTGAGCCGGAAGGTTCGATCCGCCCCGAGTTCGACTGGGCGGGAGTGATCGCGCAGGCTGTCGGCCAGGTGGTGCATTTCGAACTGCATCGACTGGTCCAGGCGGGACGCGCGCCCGGCACGCTGGAGCCGCAGCTTGCTGCATGGCGCCGCCTGCTGCGCGAGTTTGGCATTGACGATGCGCACCTTCCGGAGGCTCTGGCACGCGTTGAACGCGCAATCGCCGCGGTCTCGAGGAGTACCTTCGCCGCCCGCCTGCTCGATCCCGCGGCGGCGGAGGGCACGAGCGAGCTCGCGCTGACCGCCGTCATCGACGGTGTCGTCCATGGCCTAAGGATTGACCGCAGCTTCGTGGACGCTGCGGGCCAGCGCTGGATCGTCGACTGGAAGACGAGTTCGCATGAGGGCGGCAACCTCGAGGCATTTCTCGACAATGAACTGGCGCGCTACGCCGACCAGTTGCGGCGTTATGCGCTCGTGATGAAACGCTACGACGGGCGTCCGCAAAAGATCGGCCTCTACTTCCCGCTCCACGATGCCTGGCGCGAACTGAAGAACTAGTTGGAAGCTGATACGCGGGCTACAGTGTGCCTTCGACGGTGAACGGCCGACGTCCGGTCGCGTCGGGAGGACCGAGGAATGCGAGCGTGTCAAAAATGGTGGGGCCGGCGCCCGGGCCCGGTGCGACTTCACCACTCATGAGGTAGCTGCGATCGTGCCGCAACTCGATGCTGCCGCGCACGCGCAATGGCCCGCCGAGATCGGCGAGCCTGCCGGTCAATGCGCCGGTGCCGACCGCGCCTTCGCCGATCGTCAGCTCGAAGTCGCCGAGCAGCGCGCCATCCGGACCCGGCGCCTTCAGGCCGCGCACGAAGAATTTGCCTTCCGCTTGCTGCGGCAGGCCGCCGGCGAATCGGGCTCTTGCAACATCGAGGTCCAGCCTGCCGGTCCAGCCCGCAGGCGTTGCAATGCCCTCGAGAAATGCAATCGGCAGATTGCCCGTGAGGTCGCGGGCCTCGATCTCCTCGGCTCCGAGGTCGCCGGATAGCGTCGCGGACACCTGGCCGCCGGCGGGCTGCAGCCGCACGCGGCAGGACCATTCGAGCGCCAGCAGCGGCCATGGCCGGCAGGACCAGTTTGCAGCGCCGATGGAGCGCCCGTTCACGCGGACAGCGGACGCCTGGCCGGACCAGATCGTGCCCTCGAGGCCGGCGACCGCGATGTCGGGCGGGAGCCAACGTGTCAATACCGTGGCAGGGACCAAGGCGACCAGAAACACCAGGAAAGCGGCGATGCCCGCCGCAACCAGCAAGCCGCTGCGTGCCACTGCCTAACGACCGCGCAGCACGAGCGTCGCATCAACGCGGCCAGGCTCGCCGCTCGCATTGACGCTTGCAGATTCGGTGACCGCGCCACGCTCCTGCTGCAAACGGGCGAGGCAAAGTGCCAGCGCATCGAAAGAAACATTCTTGAAGCGCACACGCAGCGATCCAGGTCCGGCGGGCTCGATGCCTTCCAGTGCATCGCCGAGACCCGATTCACGGGCTGAGCGGTCCACCGCAATGGCCAACGATTCTCCTGCACGGGCCGCGGGCGTTGCCTGCAGGCGCGGCGTGACGGCTTCGATCCACGCGAGCAGCTGCCGCTTGCCGTCCACCCGCACTTCCGCGGTCGCGGCTGCGCTGCCGAGCTTCCACAGCAGGCCGATGAGCAGAAGCACGACAGCCGCCACCGCGCCCCAGGTGACCATGCGCTGTTCGCGTTCGGCGAGCGAGGAATGCCATTCGCGCAGGTTCATGACGCGGGTCCTGTCGTGACATTGATCTGGGCTGAAACGCCATTCTCGCCCGGCGTCGTGGATTCAACGTCGGCGGTGAGACCGCGCGCGGTCAGCGCCTGCGCAAAGCGCGCCAGCGTGTCAGTGTCGGCCGCAATCATGTGCAATTGCAGCGAACCATCGCGCCAGCCGAGGGACTCGAGCGTCGGGCCTGGGCTGCCGCTCATCGCGCCGCCAACCGCCGCGAGGCGCACCAGCAAGCCCTGGGGATCGGCGGCACCACCGCCGGCCAGTCGTTGCTCGATCTGCGCGCGCACATCCACGAAGCGTTCCACATCCGGCATTGCGATGCGCGCAGCCTGTTCAATCGCGGCGTCGAGGCGCTGCTCGTCGGCGCGCAGGCGGATCAGGTCATAGCCGCGCACGCCGATATGAAGGGCAAGGGCGGCAAGCGCAAGAAAGGCAGCAATGCGCCAGCGCTGCCACTCCGCGCGCCAGCCCGTACGGCGGGTGAAATCACCCTGCAACAATGACAACGCATCGCTTCTCACGCTGCCTGCGGCCAGCAACGGCAGGGTGCCGTCGGGCAGCAGCTGCAGATCGAGACTGCCCGTCACTTCGCGCAGTGCCTCGATCATGTCGCGCGAATTCTGCCAGTCGCCCTGCGAGACATAGAGCTGAACGTGGCGGTCCTCGCCTTCGAGACCCGCCAGCGTGAAAGCCTCCGTCAATGGTTCGGCGTCAAGTGCCACGGGCAGCGCACCCGGCGCCCGCACCAGCAGCTGGCGTCCGTCGAGGACCGCGACCGTCTTGCCAGGGTTGTCCGGTACGCACAGCGGTTCGGGCACGAGGGCGTGGGGATCGAGCCCGGCGGCACGGAGCGCGTCCATCCAGCCGCGCAATTCGTCGCGTCGCACTGCCGCGACCATTGTGCGGCCCTCGTCATCGGTCCGGCCGACGGCAAAATGAAACTGCTCGACTTCTCCGGCCAGCATTTCCTCCAGCGCATAGGGCACAAGCTGCGCGAGCCGCGCGCCACTCTTGACCGGTAGTTCGGGCTGGGCGAATGTCACGCTTGCGGCGGGCGCGATGATGACCAGCGTGCGTTCGGCGGCTAGCGGCGCGGCGTCCTCGAGCGTGCCGGTGGATACCGGGCCGACGCGAGCGCCGTCCGCGTCCGTGATGATCCAGGTGATCGGATCCGCCAGCCGCAACACGAGAAATTGACTCATTGCCTCACTCGGTGCCTATTGAACGCAGCACGGTCCGGCCGCCGCCAGCGCTGTTTCGCTCGATCAGACTGTACAGCGTGAGTTCGGAGGTGCCAATACTGACGGCAGTCACGGCGCGGAACCAGTTCGAAGATTCGGAAATTGTGGGCTGCAGTGCCTGGTACTCGTCGGCGCTCAATGTTGCCCGCAGGTCATCCAGGGTCGGAAAACAGCCGTTCTTGCGGTTTGCCTTCAGGGAATCGGCGTCGCCGAAATCCGTGCCTCCCTGGATGAGGGCTGCCAAAACCGGCGCCGACGCCGTGCAGATATTCACTCTTGAGCCGAGCGGCAATGCGGCGACATACGGCCGGATGCGCAGGTACTCCTCGAGTGTCATGCCGGGCAGCGCCATCAGCTCGCTGATCGTGGTCACCGGGCCATTGGCCGCGCGATAGGGCGGGTTCTGCGAAAGATAGGTGCCGTCCTCCGCGCCATCCGGGAATCCGGGTACGGTGTCTGAATCGAGCCAGTCGGCCATGATGCGCGCCCAGCGCCGGTCGGCGCCGGCTCCCTCGAGCAACCGCTCGAAGCGCGCAATGGCGAACTCATTGACCGTTCCATCATCGGTGATCAGGTTGTTCAAATTAAATCGCGCCTGCATGTCCTCGAGGGCACCACGCACCGCGCCGCCGTCCACCGGCAGCGGTGGGATCGGCTGCGCCCAGTTCTCGCCGAAGTGATCGGTCTGCGAATCCTCGCGATCCTTGCGCAGCACCTCGATCGCCCAGGCCTCGGCACCGAGCGCCACGTACCAAGCCTGGTCCAGCGCGATCAAACCCGCGGTGCGGCGCTGATCGAGCGACGCGCGCGTGCCAATCCGCACGGCGAGCACGGTCGCGATCGCGACCATGACGATCGCCATGATCAGCGCAACACCGCGTTGCCTCATCCAGGCACCTCGATCAGGCGCTTCAATTCGCCATAGTCGGTCAGCATGATCGTCACTTCGACCGCCATCGGGCGCGACCGGAATTCGACGTCGCCGGCTCCGCCCTGTGGCGGCCACTGGTCGACCCATTCGCGACCGCTATTCATGTAGCGGATCTGGATACCCTGGACCTGGGTCAGCAGCCGGCGCGAAATCGGGACATTGGCCAGCGTCGGGTCGGTCACGGTCCAGTATTCGCGGATCAGCGTCTGCTGTTCGAGGCGATAACTGACGCGCTGTACCGTGCCACGTGCCGAGCCCGCCCCATTCGGCCAGCCCGCGTGCGACAGCTCGACCAGGGTCACAGCGTTCGGATCGCGGCGGAGTGCGGCGCGATAGCCGTCGCCGATCGGCTCGCGAATCGGCCGTGGCGCAAGTGTGTGGAAGTCGCTGGTCAACAGATTCATCGCGCGCTGCACTTCGCGCAGCCGATCCATGTGTCCGCTGGCATTCTCGACCGACACTCGCGCCTCGCTGACCGAGCGGTAAACCATTACGCTCATGATCGCGAGTATCGCCATGGCCACCAGGATCTCGAGCAGCGTGAACCCCAGGATTCGTTCGCGCATCACTCGTCATCCTTGTTGTCCGGGTCTTGGTCCGCTGCGCCCGCGTTCCACGGGGTCGACGACGGACCGGCGGCAGTCGCCGTTGCTCCAACGAAGCCCGCGAGCTTGATGAGCGCCGAGTCCGCGGCATCGCTTTCGCGGCGCACGCCGATGTCGATGCGGCGCAGACCCTGGACCGGCGTCTGCGAAACGACTACCGTCCAGTGCCAGCGCCGGCCGGCGTAGTCGACATCCCCCTCGGTCTTGTCCACTGACGGGTACTCGCCGGACAGGCGTATCTCGGCGATCCGGTTGTCGGCAATCCACGCGGCCATGCTGAGGTCGCGCAGGTATCCGATGTTGCCGGTCGTGTCGCCAATCGTCTTGAAGACCGCGAACATGCCGAGCGCGACGATCGCTAACGCGACGACCACCTCGATCAGCGTAAAACCCTGCGTTCTGCTAATCGGGTTCATGGCGTTCAATTTCGATCATGCCGTCGGCGGCGCCGATCAGCGTGACACGCCGGCCGGTATCGGGGCGCAACAGCGACAGGCGATAGGGGGTGACATCGCCGCTGCCATAGGCCATCAATTGCGGAATTCTTGCGTCGGCACGGAGCGGCTTGCGCAGCAGGACAAGCCGGCCCTCGATCTCAAGTTCGAATGTGAGTCCAGGCGGCAGTTCCCGCGCGCGCAGCCACGCGTCGTCCGCGACATCCGCCCAGCGCTGCTCGAAGCCGTCGTAGCGGAGGAACTCATAACGTGCGCTCTCGATTCGCAGGCCATAATCGCGCCCCTCGAGCTGGGCCTGGTCCTGCAGCAGGGCAATCGTGTCGGTCAGGCGTTCAGTCTCGAGCTCGAGCTCGCGATCGCTGCCGAGTACGCTGATTGAAACCATCGCCACGGCTGACAGTATGGCAATGATGACGACAACGACCAGAATCTCGATCAGCGTGAATCCGCGCTGGTCGCGGCGGAGGCGGATTGCTGCGATCGTCACGACCCGCTCAGGCCGTCAATCGATGTTCCAGTTGCCGATGTCTGCATCCGCGTCCTCGCCACCGGGCTGGCCGTCGGCACCCAGCGTGTAGAGGTCGTAGGCTCCACCTCTCTGGCCCGGCTGCAGATAGATATAGTCATTGCCCCATTGATCCTTCGGCACGGTCTTCGACCGCAGGTAACCCTGTGGCCGCCAGTTGCGCACTGAGGGGTCGTCCGGCTTTTTGACCAGCGCTTCGAGGCCTTGTTCAGTCGTCGGGTACCGGAAATTGTCCATCTGGTACATGTCGAGCGCCGTGCCGAGCGAGCGGATGTCTAGCTTGGTGGCCTTGATCCTGGCGGCATCCACCTGCCCGAGAATCTGCGGCGCGATCAGCGCGCCCAGGATCGCGATGATCACGAGCACGACCATGATCTCGATCAGCGTGAATCCGGATTCGCGGCGACAAGCCTGGCGCATCCACTTCTCCTGCCCCGCGCGGGGTGCCATCTGCATGGCAGCATGATATCAGAGCGACTTGCCGGGCCCGGATGGTGACACCCGCCTTGTGACGCCGCGCGCAAACTATAATCGGCGCGTCCAGGAGGCCAGGAGCGCCGATCTTGAAGCTGGGGATGATGTTTCCGGGGCAAGGTTCCCAGTCGGTCGGCATGCTGGCGGAACTGGCAGAAGCTGATCCGGTCATCGGCGAGACCTTCTCCGAAGCGTCCGACGTTCTCGGCTATGACCTGTGGCGGCTTTGCCAGCAGGGTCCGGAAGAGCAGCTTTCCCAGACCGAACGCACGCAACCGGCAATGCTTGCGGCCGGAGTCGCCGTATGGCGGCTCTGGCAGCGGCGTGGGGGCAGGACGCCCGATATGCTGTCCGGACACAGTCTCGGCGAATACAGCGCGCTGGTCTGCGCCGGCGCCATCGATTTCAGGGCAACGACGGAACTCGTGCGGCTGCGCGGGCGGATAATGCAACGCGCTGTGCCGTCCGGCAGCGGCGCAATTGCCGCGATACTCGGTCTCGACGACGCGTTGATCGAAGCAGCCTGCATCGAATCCGCTCAGGGCGAGGTCGTTCAGCCGGTCAATTACAACTCGCCGGGCCAGCTGGTCATTGCGGGCAATGCAGCCGCGGTTGCGCGGGCCATCGAGAACTGCAAGGCACGTGGCGCCAAGCGGGCGGTGCTGCTGCCCGTCTCCGTGCCATCACACAGCGCGTTGATGAAACCCGCGGCCGAGGAGATGCGCGGCCCGTTGCAGGCGCTCGCGGTCCAGACGCCTGCGATGCGCGTCTACGCGTTCGATGGCGGGCTGCACGATTCGCCGGCGGCGATTCGCGACGGTTTGTACCGGCAGCTGTTCAATCCGGTCCGCTGGTCAGCTATTGTCGCGGCAATGGTTACGGCGGGCGCGAAGCAGCTGATCGAATGTGGGCCCGGAAAGGTGCTTGCCGGACTCGCACGGCGGGCGCCTGGCGCCGGCGATCTCGTGATCAGCACAACCGACGGAACGGACACACTGCAGGCTGCGCTGGCAGCAGCGGGGAGCGGCAATCGATGACGACCCGGACACTCGCCGGCGAGATTGCGCTCGTGACCGGCGCCTCGCGCGGCATTGGCAGGGAGATTGCCCTGGCACTCGGCGCGCAGGGTGCGAAGGTCGTCGGCACGGCAACTGGCAGTCCGGGCGTCGCGGCAATCGATGCGGCGCTTGCGGGGGCAGGGCTGGCGGGTCGCGGCATCGTGCTGGACGTCGCAGACGGTGCGGCAATCGATGCCGCAATCGCAGATGTCGAAAAGCATGAAGGCGCGGTCACGATCCTGGTCAACAACGCCGGCATTACGCGCGACACGCTGCTGCTGCGGATGAAAGACGAGGACTGGGACGCGGTGATCAACACGAACCTCGGTTCCGTATTCCGCCTGAGCAAGGCGGTCCTGCGCGGGATGATGAAGGCCCGCAAGGGCCGTATCGTGAACATCGCTTCGGTGGTCGCGGCAACCGGTAATCCGGGCCAGGCGAATTACTGCGCTGCCAAAGCCGGTATCGGCGGGTTCACGCGCTCGCTGGCGCGCGAGGTGGCCTCGCGCGGCATCACGGTGAATGTCGTCGCACCGGGCTTTGTCGACACCGACATGACCCGTAGCCTGAGCGAGGAGCAACGTGTATCGCTCGCGGCCCAGATCCCGCTCGGCCGCCTGGGCCTGCCGGCCGACATTGCCGCTGCGGTCTGCTTCCTGGCGTCCCCGGCTGCGGGCTGGATCACAGGGGAAACGATCCATGTCAATGGCGGGATGTACATGTCCTGAGGGTTTTTGGGCGCCTGCGCGCGCCAAAAAGGCTTTCAGAAACAGTGCACAAGAAACGTTTCTGGTAGCCAGTGGGGGGTCCGTGGCATAGAATGGCGACCCCCGGCCGGCCCGCACGCCGCCATGGGCATCTACTAAGGCAAGGGAAAAGAAACCGATGAGCACAGTCGAAGAACGGGTGAAGAAGATCGTCGCCGAGCAGCTTGGGGTGAAAGACGAAGAAGTCACGAACGATGCGTCTTTCGTTGACGATCTCGGTGCCGATTCCCTGGACACGGTCGAGCTTGTGATGGCGCTCGAAGAAGAGTTCGAGACCGAGATACCGGACGAGGATGCCGAGAAGATCACGACGGTGCAGCAGGCGATCGACTACATCGTCCAGCACCAGTCCAAATCCTGAATCCATGCCACCGCGGGACCCGACCCTCGGGGCGGGGCTCTTTGCGTTGCGCCAGCCGCGGCCGGCAGAGGAAACCGCTTGAGCAAGCGTCGCGTGGTGGTCAGTGGGCTCGGCATGGTGTCGCCGCTCGGCCTTTCCGTCGCCGACAGCTGGAACGCCTGCCTTGCCGGCAGGAGCGGCATCGGCCCGATCACGCGCTTTGATACCGCGGGCTTTCCCGTAACCTTCGCCGGCGGCGTGCCCGACTTCGATGCAGCCAGATTCATGGCCGCCAAGGAAGCGCGGCGCATGGATCTCTTCATGCAGTACGGCGTGGCCGCAGGCGTGCAGGCGATTGCCGACTCGGGTCTGGAGATCAGCGACGTCAACCGCGCTCGCACCGGCCTGGTATTCGGGGCGGGCATCGGCGGCCTTGCAACCATTGAGGAAAATCACGGCCGGTATCTCGAGACGAGGACTCCGAAGAAAATTTCGCCGTTCTACATTCCGGGCAGCATCATCAACATGATCGCGGGCCACCTGTCGATCATGTATGGCATTACCGGTCCGAACCTGGCGGTAGTCACCGCCTGCACGACGTCGACTCACAGCATCGGCATCGGCATGCGGACGATCCAGTACGGCGATGCAGACGTGGTCATCGCGGGCGGCGCCGAAATGGCGCAAACGCCGACGGCAGTCGGCGGCTTCTGCCAGGCGCGGGCGCTTTCAACGCGCAACGACGATCCCGCACGCGCCAGCCGCCCCTGGGACCGGGATCGCGACGGTTTCGTGATGGGTGACGGCGCAGGCGCCGTCGTGCTCGAGGAGTATGAGCACGCGAAGGCGCGCAATGCGCCGATTCACGCGGAGCTCATCGGCTTCGGCATGAGCGGGGATGCATATCACATCACCGCGCCGCCGGAAGATGGCGCCGGCGCGAAGTTGTCGATGATCAATTCACTGCGTGACGCCCGGATCAACGCGGATGAGATCCAGTACATCAATGCACATGCGACCTCGACGATCCTGGGAGATGTCGCGGAAACGACCGCGATCAAGCAGGCATTCGGCACCCACGCCGCCGGGCTTGCGGTGAGCTCGACCAAGTCCATGACCGGCCACCTGCTTGGCGCCGCGGGCGTCGTCGAAGCAATCTTCTGTATCCTTGCAATCCGCGATCAGGTCGCTCCGCCCACCATCAATCTCGACCATCCCGGAGAAGGCTGCGATCTCGATTACGTGCCAAAGACCGCCCGGCGAATGAAGATCGACACGATCATGAGCAACTCTTTCGGGTTCGGCGGAACCAACGGCACGCTGGTTTTTCGCGCGCTGCGCTGAAGCCGGTGGAGGACGACCCGGTCGGCCGGATGCTGGCGCTGCACGAGCGATATCCGGAACGCTATCCGGTGCTGCTCGACAGCGCGGTAGCCGGCATGCCGCTCGGCCGCTACACGCTGTTGCTGGCGGCTCCCGAAGGCCGGCTGCTCCTCGACCGCGATCTGCAGCTGCAGGGGGAGGGTGAGGGAGACCGGTTTTGCGACCGCCTTGACGCCTGGTGGCGATGCGAGAAGGGCGTGGCGCCGCCAGCACCCTGGCCATTTGCTGGCGGCTGGTTCCTATTCCTGGGTTATGAGCTGGCCTCTGAAGTCGAGCCCTCGCTTCGGATTCCTCCTTCGCCCCTGCCGGTCGTAGCGCTCGCCTGGCGCATGCGCGCGGCCATGATCCATGACCATGAGTCGGGCGAAAGCGTGGTGCTCGCCGAGCCTGCTGCCGCCGGGATCGCTGACCAGCTGCGGGCGGACCTGCGGGACATCGGGCGCGTTCCGCGTCCGGCAACGGTGGCGTCGCCACCGGTGGTCAGGGAAGACGATCCTGCCGAGTATTTGGCCGCCTGCCGTGCGGCCCTGGCCCATATAGCCGCAGGGGACGTCTATCAGGCCAATCTCGCGCGGTCCTGGCGGGCACCCATGCCGGCCGGTGAGACGCCCGCCATGCTCTACGCGCGCCTGCGGGCCGCCAATCCCGGAGCCTTCTCCGGTATTGCGCAGTTCGAGGATGTCGCCATCCTTTCGAGTTCGCCGGAGCGCCTGGTGCGTGTGCGCGGCCGGCGCATCGATACCCGTCCGATTGCAGGCACCCGGCCCCGTTTTGAATCGGGTGACGCGGCTTCCATCGCCGAATTGACCGCGAGCGCCAAGGAGCGTGCGGAACACGTGATGCTGATCGACCTCGAACGCAATGATCTCGGCCGGCTTTGCGAACCGGGCAGCGTGCACGTCGACGAATTCATGGTGGTCGAGAGTTATGCGCACGTCCATCACATCGTCTCGAATGTCAGCGGCAGTCTGCGCAAAGATGTCGCACCGGGCGCCGTCATCCGCGCGTTGTTCCCGGGGGGCACGATCACCGGATGTCCAAAGGTCCGCTGCATGCAGTTGATCGGGGACCTGGAGGGCAAGGGCCGCGGCGCATACACGGGCGCCATGGGTTACCTTGCGCTGGATGGCAGCATGGACCTCAATATCCTGATCCGGACCATGACGGTGCATGGAGGCGAGGTCGAGTTACGCGCCGGGGCCGGCATCGTCGCCGATTCGGATCCATTGCACGAGCTTGATGAAACGCGTGCCAAGGCGCGAGGTGTATTGCGCGCGCTCGGGAGCACCGGCTGATGCCGGTACTGGTCAATGGCCGCGCCGGGCTGGTCGATCCGCTCGATCGCGGGCTGCAATATGGTGACGGTCTGTTCGAGACGATGTCCGTGCGGGACGGCCGCGCGCGATTCCAGGACTGGCACTTCGCGCGCCTGACCGAGGGTGCGCGCCGCCTGGCGTTGCCGTTGCCGGATCAGGATCGCCTGCGTGAACAGATCGCCGCGGCGTGGCCGTCGGGCCGGGGCGTGGTCAAGCTGATCTGGACGCGCGGGCCTGCGGGTCGTGGCTATCGGCCGCCGCCTGCTGCGGAACCGACCTGCATCGTGGCCGGGTTTGAATGGCCGGTATGGCCGGCATCTGCGTGGAGCGAGGGCATCCGCATGCGGTATTGCCTCACACGCCTGGGACGCAATCCCGCACTGGCGGGACTCAAGCACCTGAACCGGCTCGAACAGGTGCTGGCACGCGCGGAGTGGGATGGCGAAAACATCGCAGAAGGGTTGATGCTGGACGACGTGGGCCAGGTGATCTCAGGAACGCAAAGCAATCTGTTCGCGGTCATCGCAGGCCGGATCGTGACGCCGGAGCTCGGTCAGTGCGGTGTCGCCGGCGTGATGCGCCGCGCGTTTTGTGGCTGGGCCGCCGCCCACGCGAGTTCGGTGGTCGAACACAGCCTGCGCCCCGGGGACCTTGAGGCCGCGACCGAAATATTCGTGACGAATTCCCTGATCGGCGCATGGCCGGTTCGCGAACTCGCCGAGAAGCAGCTTCCTGCAGGGACCATTGCGGCGCAATTCAATTCGTGGCTCGCGGAGGTCGCATGAGTCGTCTGCGGATCGGCGTGGCGCTGCTCGTGGTCCTGGTTGTCATCGGCTGGTTCGGCCGGCGTCAGCACGAAGAGGCCTGGCTCGCCGCTCCACTGACCGGCTTGCAGCAGCCGGTCGTATTCCAGCTACCGGCCGGTGCATCGCTGACCGCAGTCGCAGCCTCGCTGCAAGAAGCGGGCTGGCTGGACGAGCCGCGGACCTGGATCCGGCATGCGAAGCGGACCGGGGATGCGAATCGCATCAAGGCCGGAGAGTACTTGCTTCAGCCGGGAACAACGCCTGCGGCGCTGTTGCAGCAGTTCGTGGCCGGTGCGGTACTGCAGCACAGCGTGACCATCCCGGAGGGCTGGACCTTCAGGCAGGCGCTGGCCGCCATCCAGGCTGAACCGGCCGTGACCGTTGAACTGGCCGGCCTGACGCAGGGCGAGACGATGAAGCGACTGGGTCTCGCGGGTCGTCATCCCGAAGGATTGTTCTTCCCGGATACCTATCGTTTTCCGCGTGGGACGGCCGACCGCGAACTGCTGCAAGAGGCGCACCTGCGGCTCGAGGAAGAACTGGCCTCTGCCTGGAGGAAGCGCAAGCCCGGGTTGCCATTCGCCAGGCCCTATGAGGCTTTGATACTGGCCTCGCTGGTCGAGAAGGAAACCGGAGCACCCGATGAACGGCCGTTGATTGCCGGCGTGTTCGTCAATCGCCTGCGCCGCGGAATGCGCCTGCAAACCGACCCATCGGTGATCTACGGGATCGGTGAGTCGTTCGACGGCAACCTGCGGCGCCGCGACCTGCAGGCGGACACGCCTTACAACAGCTACACACGCGCTGGCCTTCCGCCGACGCCGATTGCGCTGGTTGGCCAGGCGGCGCTCGAAGCGGCGGTAAGGCCGGCTGAAACCAAGGCACTGTACTTCGTCGCGACCGGCAAAGGCGATGGCCGCCATTATTTCGCGGAGTCTCTGGTCACGCACAATTCGAACGTCGCGCGCCACCTGGCCAATCTGCGCGATGACCGCAGCCATCGGGTACGCTGATCGCATGCGCGGCCGGTTCATCACATTTGAAGGCATTGAAGGCGTCGGCAAGTCGACGCAGATTGCGCATGCCGCAACCCACCTTCGCAGTCGCGGAATCGATCCGCTGCTGACGCGCGAACCGGGTGGCACGGCGCTCGCGGAACAGTTGCGAAATCTCGTGCTCGAGCCATGGGACGAGCCGATCACCGCCACGGCGGAGCTGCTGATCATCTTTGCCGCGCGCGCCAGTCATGTCGAAAGCGTGATCCGGCCCGCGTTGAGGCGCGGGCGCTGGATCCTCTGCGACCGGTTCACGGATGCAACTGAAGCCTACCAGGGCAGCGGCCGCAGCCTGAGCACGGCCTGGATCCGCCAATTGGCGAAAATCGCACATCCGCGCCTGGCCCCGGACCAGACATTCCTGCTGGATGCACCGCCGGAGATCGCGCTCGGCCGTATCGGGAAACGCGGCTTGCGGCTGGACCGGATTGAAGCGGAGGATGTCGCGTTTTTCGAGCGCGTGCGCCGCGGTTATCTGGCGATTGCCGAACGCGAGCCCAGGCGGGTGCGCCTGATCGATGCGACCGCAGACGAGCGCCAGGTTGCAGCGACGATTGAGCGTGAGTTCGACGCACTTCTGGCCGATTGGGAGTGAGACGGGTGGCGGTCTCGAAACCTGAAAGCGAAGGGGCCACGGCGGCACAGCAAACTGCTGAGCTGCTGGCGCGCGCCGGCGCCGCCTGGCTGGGACCGGCGCGTCGGAATCTTTGCGCAATGCTGGGCCAGGACCGGTTACCGCATGCCTTGTTGCTGCTGGGGCGACAGGGAGCGGGGCAGGTCGAGGTGGGCCTGTGGCTTGCCGCCCTGCTGCTCTGCGACCGGAAGGGCGAGGCGCCCTGTCGTGAATGCGCGGGCTGTCGCCTGTTGCTGGCAGGCACACATCCGGATTTTTACCGCGTGGGCATCGAGGAGGACGCTTCGGTCATCCGCGTCGAGCAGATTCGCGAGTTGTCCGAGAACCTTTCGCTCAAGAGTTACCGGGGCCGGCGCAAAGTGGCACTCGTCGATCCCGCGGATGCCATGAACCCCAATTCATTCAATGCCTTGCTGAAGACTCTTGAGGAACCCACTGACAACACCTACCTGATCCTGACGGCGAGCCGCAGTGATCGCCTGCCGCGTACGATCATGAGCCGCAGCGCCCGCCTGCGAGTGCCTGTGCCGGCCACGGCGGAGGGGCTCGCATGGCTCGATGGGCAGCGGCAACATGGCGGCTGGGAACGCCTGCTGAAGCTCGCAAACGGCGCTCCATTCCTTGCTTTGAAATATGCGGATGCGGGCCTCGAGGCGATCGACGCGAAGATGCAGGAGGCCGTCGATTCCGCGGTGAGTGGCCAGCTCGACATCGTTGCGACCGCAGCGACATGGACTCGCGATCAGCCCGAGGCACGTCTGTTCTGGCTCGAGTATTGGCTCACGAACCAGTTGCGCGAGGCAGCCCTGTCTGGTGCGCTGGCTAACGATAATCGTTTACCATGGTTGCGCGTCGACCGGCGCGAACCGATGATACGCGCCGGCTATCGTCTGCTGGACGCGCTGCGCGAGGCCAGATTGCTCCTCAGCAGTGCGCTCAACAGGCAATTGCTGTTGGAAGGGCTGTTGATTTCGTTTGCCGGATTCGCGGGCGAAGGCGCCATCACAGAGCGGGAGTCAGTGGATTGAAGTTGCGGGCACCATCGACAAAGCCGGGGCTGCTGACGCTCACGATCAAGGACAAGAGCGCGCTCTATCTTGCGTACATGCCATTCGTGAAGAATGGCGGTCTGTTCATCCCCACCAACAGCAACTACCGGATTGGTGACGAGGTCTTCATGCTCCTGAACCTGATGGGGGAGGAGGAGAAGCTGCCAGTCGCAGGCCGGGTGATCTGGCTGACCCCCAAAGGCGCACAGGGAAAGCGCACGGCTGGCATCGGCGTGCAGTTCAGCGAACAGGATCGCGGTATGACGCAGAAGAAGATCGAGTCCTACCTGGCCGGCGCGCTCGGCGGGGACAAGCAGACCCACACGATGTAGGCCGTGCGGACCGGCGCGGCATGATGCGCCTCATTGCGGACCGAGCTTGTTTCCCAGCAGGCCGCCCTGCAAACAGTAGGCCTCGAAACCACGTTCACTCAACAGGAACGCTGCAGCGGAGCTGCGGCGCCCGGTGTCGCAGACGACCACATAGGGTATCTTCGTGTCCAGCGTCCGCACCTTCAGGCGGATGAAATACAAGGGTACGTTCAACGCATCGTCCAGGTGAAAGCCCTGGTACTCGCTCGGCAGCCGCACATCCAGCCAGCGGGCGCCGCGTGCAATCAGTTCACGCGCATGCTCGAGGTCCACTGCATGCAACAGCGGCTCATTCAACAGTTCGCGGAAATCGTCCTTGCCCAGGCGCACCACGGCGCCATCGGTTTGCATGGTGATCGTCGCATTGCGCTTTCCGTCGGAGATCAACGCCTCCTCGCCAAAAGACTCGCCGATCCCGAGATCGGCAAGCTTGATTCCATTGCGGTTCATCGGCGTCTCGCGGGTGACGACGGCCTTGCCTTTGGTGATCACGTAGAAGTAATCACCTTCGTCGCCCTGCTTGATGACGACCTCGCCGGACTTGTAGGCCACATGCTGCATGCGCATGAACAGTGCCTGGAGATTAGCCGGTGGGATGCGGTGAAATGACTTTGTCTGCAGCAGCACGGTCATCCAGTCATCGGCACTGCCGGCACCGCCATCCGATATTTCGCCGACTTCATAACTGCCGGTCTGGTCCCAGGTGATCAATACATCCAGCAGGTCGCTGTCCACGGAGATGAAAGTCACGTCGGACAGCGCACGCCCCGTGAAGCGTCTCGGCTGGCCGGCCGCGACCGCAATGCGTGCTTCCGGGGTGCCGGCACGCACCGTCGAAACCGTGCGCTCGCCGCTGCGCAACTCGATCTCGCCTTTGACGAGGTAGATCGTGCGCTTGTCGGACTCGCCTTCCTTGAACAGCACGCGGCCGGCGTCGAGTTCCTGCAGCTTGGTCTTGCGCGAGAGCGCGTGCAGGTTTTCGCGCTTCAGCCCGTCGAGCGGGCTGAAGGCGCGCAAAACGTCCAGTTCGACCGGCTTATCGTCTTTATCGCCCATGCGAAAAATCTTTCATGCGGCGCAATCTATCACAGGCTTCACGGCGGCGCGGACAGCGTCGCCCAGCCCGGATCAGGGCGGAAACGGGGGCCATGCCGTGCGGCAAGCTGCTCGAGTCGGGCGACGATACCGGCAACGCCGCGTGCACGCGCATAGTGCAATGGGCCTCCCCGGAAAGGCGCGAAACCGGTGCCGAATATCATGCCGGCATCCAGCAGGTCCGCGTCGTCGATGACATGGTCGCGCAGGCACGCGACCGCCTCGTTGAGGTATTGGAGAATCAGCCGGTCTTCCAGGTCCTCGGGCGCCGCGCCGCTGGTCGCGGGCTTAAGCGGCTTGCCGTCGCGCCACTCGTAAAAACCCTGGCCGGTCTTGCGGCCAAGCTTGCCGGCTTCAACCAGCGCGGCCGCGCTCTTTGGCGTCGGCCTGGCAAATGCTTCAGCGAGAATCTTCCCGACATGGGCGGCAACATCGAGCCCGACCGTGTCCGCGAGCTCGATCGGCCCCATCGGCATGCCGAACTGCGTCGCCGTCCGGTCAATCAGCGCGAGCGGCACGCCTTCATCCGCCGCGAGCATCGCCTCGGTCATGTATGGCATCAGGATCCGGTTCACCACGAAGCCGGGCGCGCTGCGGCAGGGCAGGGGCAATTTGTCCAGTTTGCGCGTGAATGCCAGCGTGTCCTCCACGACGTCATCCCGAGTCTGGCGTGAGCGAATAACCTCGACCAGCATCATCTTTGCGACCGGGTTGAAGAAATGCAGTCCGACCAGGCGCCCCGGATCCGCGAGCCCGCGTGACAGTTCCTCGAGCATGATGCTCGAGGTGTTCGTCGCAAGCAGCGCGCCGGGTCTCATGCCTGGCTCCAACTTCGCGTACAACGCGCGCTTGGCGTCGGCATTCTCGAAGATAGCCTCGATCACCATATCGGCACGAGCGGCACCGGCGCCCTCGACATCGGCAGAGAGCCGCGCGGCCATCTCCTCCGATTGCTTCGGATCGCGTGCTCGCTTGGCAAAGAAATCCCGCGCGCGGACGAGCGCCGGGTCGATGAACTTCATTTCGCGGTCCTGAAGCGTCACAGTCAGTCCGCGTGCCGCACACCAGGCGGCGATGTCCCCACCCATGACACCCGCACCGACCACGTGCACGTGGTTGAAGCGCCGTGCGGCTTTGCCGCCCAGCGCCTTCAGGCGGTTCTGCAGGAAGAATACCCTGACGAGATTCCGCGATGATTCACTGAGGAACAGCGACGCATTCGAGCGCGCTTCCGCTTCATAGGCCACCGCACCATGGGCACCATGCCGCGCAAAGAGATCGATGATCGCGTAGGGGGCGGGGTAGTGCGCGCGATTTGCGCGTCGTGCCACCTGCTTGCGGGTCTGTGCAGCCACAATGGAGCGCAGCAGGGGAAGACTAAGCAGGCGCAGAGTCAGGGGCGCGCGCTTTGGTGTGGGCGCCGCCAGCACGATCTCCCGCGCGGTGGCATCCAGCCGCTCGCGCGGCACCAGCCGGTCTATCAGTCCAGTCTTGAGCGCGGCCTCGCCACGCAGGGAGCGGCCGGTCAGCATCAAGTCAAGTGCGGCCGGCGCGCCGATCAGCCGCGGGGTCCTGACCGTGCCACCGAAGCCCGGGTGAATTCCGAGCAGCACTTCTGGCAGCCCGAGATTCAGGCGGCCATCGTCGGCACAGACCCGATAGTCGCAGGCCAGCGTCAGCTCGAGACCGCCGCCGAGCGCAAAACCGTGAATCGCGGCGGCGGTTGGCATTGGCAGCGCCTCGATGCGGTCGAATACCCGCTGGCCGGTTCGAACCAGGCGATAGGCCTGTTCGACATCGGTGAAGCCGGTGAATTCCGTGATGTCGGCACCGGCAATGAAGCCGCTGTCCTTGCCCGAACGGATCACGAGTGCCTTCGGCCGCGTGCGTTCGATTTCCGCGAGGCGCGCATCCAGCTGCGCCATGATCTCGCTGCCAAGCGTGTTCGTGTTACTGCCCTGCTGGTCCAGGGTCAACCACGCAACCTGATCCTTGTCAGTCTCGAGACGCCAGTGGGCGCGCAGTTCCGTCATATCGGCTCCCGGTAAGACGATTTAATTATGCACGCTGCCGGCAGCTCAGGCCCTGGCCTCAACGGCGGGATCCGCGACCCGCACCTTCTGCGGTTGCACTTCGAAATCGAACACCAGTGGCAGGTGGTCGGACAGTGGGACGGTCGGGATGTCGAAACCGGTGGGCACGATGCCTTCGCCATACAGGATGAAATCAAGTTCCTTGCGCGGCCAGCGGCTCGGGTAGGAAGGAAGACCCGCGACATTTGCGCTGCGCAATCCTGCGGCCTGCATGAAGAGGTAGATCTCGTGCTCGCCCCAGAAGGTGTTGAAATCACCGGCGACGATGACCGGCTTCGACTGGCGGCACACCAGCTGATGCAAGTGGCGCAATTGGGAATGGCGATGTCGGAATTTCAGCGACAGATGCACCAGAAAGATGGCGAGATCATCGAGTTCGAGCTCAATGATCAGTTTCTTGATCCCAGTATCGAAGTAGTGGAAGCGCTCGCCGTGAACCCGTGGCGCGGCCAGGAAGGCATTGGCCTGCTTGCGCACGATCGGCATGTACTGATTCAGCGAATCCTCGCCGTACTTGCACTGGTAGATCGAGTAATGCGCCAGATGGCTCGCGATGAACTCCGCCTGATTGACCATGCCGCTGCGTATCGAACCGGTATCCACTTCGATGAGCCCGACCACATCGGGGTCCCGCTCGCGTATGAAGTCCGTGATTCGTTCGAGGACCTGGCGGCTGCTTCGCAGATAGCCCGCGCCGGGCACGGGCAGGTGAAATGCCGGACCGGTTCCGGTTGCGTAGCGGATGTTGTAAGTGAGCAGTCGCACTTGGCGCTTGTACCTGCTGGGCGGTAAAAGACGTATTCTAGGCTCAGGATGCTTGCCGGAGGCGCGATCCATGTCGGAAACCAACCCAATCCGGCTCTTTGTGAGCCATCTCTATGCGCCGGACGAAGCCTATTTCCGGGTTTTCGAGTACCTTGAGAGCGCGATCAACTTCTTCTACACAAATTGCGCGACGCCGGACAAGCCGCCCCGCAGCATGGAGCGGGAGGCACTGAAGGAGGACCTGCGCAAGCAGATTGACAAGGCCGAAGTCGTCGTCCTACTGAGTTCCCTGCATTCGCGGGACCCGATCCTGATCGAGTTTCAGGCCATCTACGGCAAGGCCAGCGAGAAGCCGGTGCTGATCATGGAGCCATTTGGGACCGACAAGCCGGTCCCAAAGCAGCTGCGCGATCTGGCGGACGCGGTTATTGGCTGGAATGGACGCGACATGGCGGACGCGATCCGCCAGCACGCCCGTCACGAGGACACGACCCGCTGGGACGTTATTGACTTCAAACCCGATTGACGCTGATCAAAGTCGGGACGCGGGCGGTTGCCTCCGTGGGCGATTTTGGCCACTGGCCGCCATTGCCGAGATCCCCAATCTGGCGGTTCCCGGTGGCACCGCTGTCAACGGCCTTTGCACGGTGCAGGGCGCCCAGCAATGCCACGATCCGTGCGGCGCAGGCATCGGCCTCGTCGAGTGACATCTTGCGTACGGTCGCAACCACGGCGGTCTCACCGCGCATGGGGCATATGTGGGTCATGCGTTTGCACAGCGCCTCGAAGTCACCGCGCAGCTCGCCGGGCATCTCGGACGCCGGCATGTCCTGCAGATAACGCGAGAAAGCGTCTGTAAGCCTTTGTTTTAGTGCAGCAGACTTGGCCAGCTCAAGCGTGGCCTTATGAAAGTTCTCCCAGGCGGCAGCACTCATACGGTGTCCGTAACTCCCTGATTAATCAACTAGTTCGAGTGCAATGGAAAAATCCTGAAATTGAAGCAAAGGCACCGTGTATCGACTGACAGATCCCCGGTCTTTCAAATCGATACGCACCGAATATAGCGCGATTTCTGGAAATGTGAAGTAACCAACTGCGCGTTTCTTGCGCTGGTTCAAGAAATTAGGTTCTATACTTCCAAGAATGTTGTTGGGACAGCGGGCGATGAATCACGCCGCGAATCGACACGTGCAGATCCTCGGAGCGCTCGCACAGCCGACGCGCCTGGGTATCGTCGCGGCAGTTGCCGAGGCAGGTGCAAAAGGCCTGGCGGCTGGCGAGATCGCGCGTGCCCTGCGTTGTCCGGCATCCACCTTGTCATTCCACCTCAAGGAACTCAGCCGCGCTGGGATCCTCGAGGCCCGCACCCGGGGTCGCTTCGTGATTTACGCCGTGCGGGCAGGCGTATTCGAGGAACTTGCGGGATTCGTGGCGACGCTCGGCGGTGCCGAAGCGCGGGCGGGAAACGTCGTGCGGCCGGCGCGGTCCGGACGCCGCAGGCAGACGGGCCGAACGACCGGTCGCGGCCAGCTTTCGATGTTTGACGACTGAAGGCGACAGCGTCTGATCAGTTGCGCACCAGGTGTGCGACAAAATCATCCACGGGGGTTGCGTCGAGCCGCGCGGCATCTGCGAACAGCGCTTCGATCCGACGGCACTGTCGATCCGGGAACAGGGCCGCAACCGATGACCCGAATTTGCGGACCAGCAAGGGGTAGCCCTCGATGCGCCGCTTGCGGTGCCCGATTGGAAAGTCGACCTGGACTCGCCGCGTCTTGCTGCCGTCCGTGAAGAACACCTGGATTGCGTTGCCGATGTAGCGTTTTTCCGGGGCGTAGTAGTCCGCCGTGAACTGCGGATTCTCGCGAACCTGCATGCATGCGCGCAGTCGGTCGATGCGTGGATCGCCAGCGACGCCGTCCTCATAGTCCTCCGCACCCAGTCGGCCGAAGATCAGCGGTATCGCGACCATGTACTGGATGCAATGATCGCGATCCGCAGGATTGCCGAGTGGACCGGTCTTGTCGATGATTCGCACACCCGGTTCCTGCGTTTCAATGATGATGCGCTCGATCGAGTCGAGCCGGCCTTTGACCTCCGGATGGAGTTGCATGGCACATTCGACCGCCGTTTGGGCGTGGAACTCGGCAGGATAACTGATCTTGAACAGCACGTTTTCCATCACATAGCAGCCAAACGGCTGATTGAAGATGAAAGGCTTTCCCTTGAACAGCACGTCGTAGAAGCCCCACTTGGGCGCCGACAGGGCCGACGGATAACCCATTTCGCCCCTCATCGCAATCAACGCATGGCGCAGGCCGCGGCTTGTGGCATCGCCGGCCGCCCAACTCTTGCGCGAGCCGGTATTCGGAGCATGCCGATAAGTCCGAAGCGCTCCGCCGTCGATCCAGGCGTTCGAAACCGCATTGATGATCTGTTCGCTCGCGCCGCCGAGCATCGCCGTAGTCACGGCTGTCGTCGCGACGCGCACCAGCAGCACGTGATCCAGACCTACGCGATTGAAGGAATTCTCCAGCGCCGTGACGCCCTGGATCTCGTGGGCCTTGATCATTGCGGTCAGCAGGTCGCGCACCAAAAGCGGCTTGCCACCCTCGGCGCTTGCCTTGCGCGACAGCCAGTCGGCGATCGCGAGGATTCCGCCAAGGTTGTCGGATGGATGTCCCCATTCGGCCGCGAGCCAGGTGTCGTTGAAATCGAGCCAGCGGATCATCGCCCCGATATTGAACGCGGCCTGCACCGGATCGAGCTCATAACTCGTGCCGGGCACCCGCGCGCCACCGGCCATGGTCGCGCCCGGCACGACCGGACCCAGCAGGCGCGTGCAGGCCGGATAGGCGAGTGCCTGAAACCCGCAAGCCAGAGTATCCATCAGGCAGTAGCGCGCCGTCTCGTAGGCAATCGGGCTTTCGATGACCGCATCGCGGGCATAACTGGCGATATCCACGAGGACCCGGTCCGGAGGCGGGCGCTCGGCCGACCGGCTGTCACGGTGGCTCATTCGGGCACGCTCAGCGCTGGTCCGCGGGTGGAACCTTGCGCGGTTCCGGCCCTGTGTAGTTCGCGCTTGGGCGGATGATCTTGCCGTCCTGGCGTTGCTCGATCACATGCGCGCCCCAGCCTGTCGTGCGCGAGATCACGAACAGCGGCGTGAACATCGCGGTCGGCACGCCCATCAGGTGGTAAGCGACGGCGCTGAACCAGTCGAGATTGGGAAACATGCGCTTGATTTCCCACATCACGGATTCGATCCGTTCCGCGATGCGGTACAAGCGATCATCGCCGACCTCAGCCGAAAGACCCGCGGCAACCCGCTTGATCACCGCATTGCGCGGATCAGAGATCGTGTAAACAGGATGGCCGAATCCGATGATGACTTCCTTCGCCTCGACCCGCCGCCGGATGTCCCGCTCGGCCTCATCGGCATTGCGGTAGCGTTGCTGAATCTCGAGAGCAACCTCGTTGGCGCCGCCATGCTTCGGACCGCGCAGTGCGCCAATCGCGCCCGCGATGCAGGAATACATGTCCGAGCCGGTACCGGCGATCACGCGCGCCGCGAAAGTGGAGGCATTGAACTCGTGCTCGGCGTAGAGGATCAGCGAAGTGTGCATTGCCCGCACCCAGGTCGCCGGCGGCGTCTTGCCGTGCAGCATGTGAAGGAAGTGCCCTCCGGCGGAATCATCGTCGGTCTCGACCTCGATGCGCCGCGCGGATCTTGCATAGTGATACCAGTAGCAGAGCATCGAACCTACCGAGGCGACGAGTTTGTCCACGATGTTCCGTGCGCCCGCAATGGTGTGTGGCGGATCCTCCGGCGCCTCGCAGCCGAGTTCCGATACCCCGGTGCGCAGCACATCCATCGGATGAGTGGTGACCGGCAGCAATTCGAGCACGGCGCGCAAGCGGTTCGACAGCCCCCGCATCCCGCGCAGGCGCGCTTTGTAAGCGAGCAATTCCGCAGTGTTCGGCAGCTTGCCGTGCACCAGCAGATGCGCAATCTCCTCGAATTCGCAGGACTCTGCGATATCCAGAATGTCGTAACCGCGGTAGTGCAGGTCGTTGCCACTGCGGCCAACGGTGCAAATCGCCGTATTGCCGGCCACTACCCCGGACAATGCGACGGATTTCTTCGGCTTGACGGTCACCGCATCCTCGGCTGCCATGGTCATGACTCCCGGTCGCCCTTGAAGAGTTCGTCAAGTTTGCGCTCGTACTCGTGGTAACCGAGCACTTCGTACAGTTCCGCGCGCGTCTGCATCTGATCGAGCACCGCACGCTGGGTTCCGTTGCGGCGAATCGCATCGTAGACGGTGACTGTCGCGCGACACATGGCGCGGAATGCTGACAGGGGATAGAGCACGAGCCGCAGGCCAGCATCGCGCAGTTCCGCAACGCTGAACAGGGGAGTGCGGCCGTATTCGGTGATGTTGGCAAGTACCGGCACGTCGATCGCGTGCGTGAACTGCCGGTATTCATCGAGTGTGGTCAGCGCCTCGGCGAAGATCATGTCGGCGCCAGCTTCGACATAACTCGCCGCGCGTTCGATTGCAGCCTGCTGGCCTTCGACCGCATGCGCATCGGTGCGCGCCATTACGACGAAACCTGGATCGGAGCGCGCGTCGACTGCCGCACGGATACGATCCACCATTTCCTCGCGCGCGACCAGCGCTTTGCCCGGGCGGTGGCCGCAGCGCTTGGCCTGCACCTGGTCCTCGATGTGCATGGCCGCGGCGCCCGCGCGGATCAGGTCACGAGTCGTCCGCGCGATGGAAAAGGCGGCGCCCCAGCCCGTATCCGCGTCAACGAGAAGCGGCAGCTCGCTCGCGCCGGTGATGCGGCGAGCATCCTCACAGACGTCATTTAGAGTCGTGACGCCGAGGTCGGGCAGGCCGAAGGAGGCATTGGCGACACCGGCGCCCGACAGGTAGATCGCTCGGAAACCACTGCTGGCTGCGAGCAATGCGCTGAAAGCATTGATTGTGCCGATGACCTGCAGCGGCCGTTCGCTTTCGACGGCGGCGCGAAATCTGTGTCCGGCGGAGAGGGTCGGCATCAACCAATGATAACCAGTTGGGAACCATTATTGCGCTCAGGCAGCGACCCCAAATGGGCGCAAGACGCTCCGGACAGCCAATATGTTGCGCGTCCGGCGGCAGGTGCTACGCTTACGCACGGCAGGCGTGACAGGGGGCCGAAAACGCTTGTCCGGGCCGGTCAACAAGGCTCCCTCGAGAGGAGTCCGACATGTCTAACTTTCGCATTTGTCGCTCGGCAGTCGCTTCGGCCGTGATACTGACTCTCGCCAGTGCCGCCGCAGTGGCCCAGGAAGGCTTGACGACTCTCGCCGAGATCACGGTCACGGCGCAGAAGCGCACCGAGTCACTGCAGGATGTCCCGCTCGCCGTCAGCGCCGTTTCCGGCACAAAAATCGCCGAAGTCGGCATCATGAAGATCGAAGACTTGAAGAATTACGTGCCGACCCTGTTCATGACCGAGACCGCGATCGGTAACAATATTTCGATCCGCGGCATTTTCTCAGGTGTCAATCCGGGCTTCGAGCAGTCGGTCGGCACCTATGTGGACGGTATCTATCGCGGGCGCCCGCAGCAGACCCGCGCGCCATTCCTGGACCTTGAGCGCGTGGAGGTGCTGCGCGGTCCGCAGTCGATCCTGTTCGGCAAGAATAGCGTCGCCGGGGCACTCAACATCACGACTGCGCGACCGACAGATGATTTCGACGCGATGGTATCGGCCCTTTACGAGCCGCGCTACGAGGAACAGGAAATTTCGGGCCATATTTCGGGGCCGTTCACCGATCGCTTCCGCGGCAGGCTGGCGGCCAGCTACCGCGAAGTCGATGGCGCCCTCCACAACGCGACCCTGTCCACCGAGGATCCGAGCCGCGAGGAGACGGCGGTCCGTGGCTGGCTGGAATTCGACGTGACCGACAACGTGACCGCATCGTTGAAAGCGGAGCACGGCGAATTCGACGTCAAGGGCCGACAGATCGAGATTGACCAGGAAACCCCGGTACCCGCGGGCCCGTTCACTGGACTGACCTACGCACAGATCCTGGTCAATGTTTTTGGGCAGGACCGCAGCTTGCTCAACAATACGGCTGACTACGTTCGTTCATCGAACGGCGATTTCAGCAACAATACGACGGACGAGTATGTTCTGCAGGTCGATTGGCAGATCGGCGAGAACACTTTGACTTCGGTGACGGGTTACTCGAAGTACGAGTTTGATGAATTGTGCGACTGCGACTTCACAGGTGCCAATGTGTTCAATGTCGCGATGGCGGAAGACTTCAACCAGACCAGTCAGGAGCTGCGATTGACTTCGCCGACCGGCGGCAAGCTCGAGTACATCCTGGGTGCCTATTACGAGACCTCGGATCTCAAATTCTTCGACTCGATTCAGGTACCTGCCAACAGCATACTCGTGGCGGCGGTCAATCCATTCCTGGCCAATACCGGTTCGCCGCGTTTCTTCAAGCAGAATGCAGACAGCTACTCGGCGTTCGCCCAGCTCACCTGGAATATGTCGGAAGAGTTCCGCTCGACCTTCGGGTTCCGTTACTCGAAGGACGAAAAGGACGCGTCCCGCGTCCTGACAATTACCGATATCAATGGCAATCCACTGACGGGCACGCAGGCGGTCGTGGCCCCGATCGTGTACAGGAACGGCTTCAACGTTCGCGAGCACGACCTCTCCGGCAAGCGCAGCGAGGATCAGCTCCTGCCGTCGGTGATCTTCGAATGGAGCCCTGACGACAGCACGATGCTATATATGAGCTGGAGCCAGGGCGCGAAGGCCGGTGGCTTCGACGCCCGCTCGAATAACTCGCCACTACCACCCACGCCAGTTTGCACGGCGCCGAACACGCCCCCTGGTTGCACACCGGCGAATGGGATCGGCAGCTTCGAGTTCCAGGATGAGAAGGCCGACAGTTTCGAGCTGGGCACGAAGCTGAATCTCGGCGGTTCTTTCGAAATGAATGCCGCATTCTATCTGACGAATTTCGAGGATCTGCAGGTCAGCACCTTCGACGGCGTACTCGGCTTCAATGTTCGTAATGCCGGCCAGGCCGATATCAAGGGCCTCGAAATCGACGCGCGCTGGCAAGCGACGCGAAATCTGCTGCTCCTTGGAAGCGTCGCCTACACGGATTTCGAGTTCAAGGACTACATCGGTCAGTGCTTCCCGGGGCAGGCTTCAAATGCGGGGGACGGACTGAACTGCAACTACAGGGGCAAGACGAACGAGTTTGTCGCGCCCTGGGTTGCGACGCTTGGTGCGAACTACACGCGGCCGATCGGTGCGAGCCTGATGATGCACCTCGGGCTCGATGTCTATTACACGGACGAGTACTTCGTCGCGCCGACGCTCGATCCCAAGCAGAAGCAGGATTCTTATTACAAGGTGAATGGCCGCCTGGGCGTCAGCGGTGCGGACGGCACCTGGGATGTCTCACTGGTCGGCAAGAACCTTTTCAACGAGCAGATCCTGCCATACGGCAACGTGACACCGCTGGCCAGCCTGTTCGGTGCATTCAGCTCTTGGCGCTTCGTGGAGCCTGGGAGCACGCTGGCATTGCAGGGCACGGTCCGCTTCCGTTGAATCAGTGACGAAGCGGCCGTTCCGCTGCGGCCTGGAGGATCTAGGCAACGGCCTGTACGCCTGGATGCAGCCAGATGGGGGCTGGGGCTGGTCGAATGCCGGATTCATCCGCGATGGCGACCAGTCGTTGCTCGTGGACACGCTCTTCGATGAGCCTCTGACCGCCAGGATGCTCACAGCCCTGCAGGATGCGACCGGCATTTCGCCGGAAACCATCGGCATGCTCGTGAATACCCACGCGAATGGCGATCACACGCACGGCAACGCGCTGGTGCCCCATGCTGACGTGATCGCATCGGCTGCGGCTGCTCACGAGATGACGGAGCAGACGCCGGCACAGCTGGCTCAACTGAAGGTCGCGGGCAGCGCTGGAAAACTCGGCGAGGCTGGCAGCTATTTCGCCGAGATTTTCGCGCCTTTTGATTTCGCGACGGTACGTGGCCGTGCGCCAACCCGCACTTTTGACCGGCGGCTCGACCTGAGGATCGGCGACAAGAATGTCGAACTCCATATGCTGGGGCCGGCGCACACGACCGGTGACACCCTGGTCTGGGTGCCCGACGATCGCGCGGTATTCACCGGAGACCTGCTGTTCATCGAAGGCACGCCCATCATGTGGGCCGGACCCGTTGGTAACTGGCTTGCGGCCTGCGAACAGATCCTGTCGCTGGCAGCAGAATTCATTGTGCCCGGCCATGGGCCGATGACGGACGCCATCGGTGTGAGGCGGGTTCACGATTACCTGAGTTACCTTGACCACGAAGCGCGCCTGCGATTTGACACCGGCATGTCTGTTGAGCAAGCAGCCCTCGACATCGCGCTTGGGGAGTACCGTCACTGGCTGGACCCCGAACGCATCGTCGTGAATGTCGATACGCTCTATCGCGGGTATCGTGGCGATCGCCGGCAGCCGGATGCGACCCGGCTCTTCCGGTTGATGGCGCAGGTGCGAAGGCAGCTGTGACATTGGTCCTGGCAATCGCTCAAGTTGCCGCACAAGCCGGGTTGAGAGCTATGATCTGCCCTGCGGGCAGGAATGTAGGTCAGCAACGAGGAGGTAGCCATGAGCAAAGGCATGGACAAGAAGCGCGAAGAAAAGAAGAAGCCACAGCGTACGCTGGAGGAGAAACGCGCGGCCAAACGCGAGAAAAAACGTAACGCCGGACTGATGTAAGCGCTGTCGGCGCCTGGCGGCTGGGAGCAGTCGCGTCTCGCCGATGATTCATGAGTTCAGCGCACATCAATGCCGATCCCGGCAGTTTTGCCGATGCAATCCTGTTGCCGGGCGACCCCGGCCGCGCTCGCCACATTGCCTCGACACTGCTCGATGGCGCCGTCGAAGTCACCAATGTGCGGAATATGCTGGGCTTCACCGGCAGCTGGCGCGGCATGCGTGTGTCGGTCATGGGCACGGGGATGGGAATTCCCTCGGCGCTCATCTATGTGACCGAGCTCGCACGGCAGTACCGCGTGGAGCGATTTGTACGCATAGGCACCTGCGGTGCGGTTGCGGCCGGGCTTGAGCTCGGCAGCATCGTCGTGGCGCTTGGCGCCGGTACGGATTCGCGGGTCAACCGCATCCGCTTTCGCGATTACGACTTTCCGGCGACCGCGAGCTGGCCGCTGCTGAAACGGCTCATGCGCGCGGCCGAGGAGCGCGGACAGGTGCTCCAGGTGGGCAATGTCTTTTCAAGCGACCAGTTCTATCATCCGGATCTGGAACTGAAACAATCCTTGGCGCGGCTTGGGTTCCTGGCGATCGAGATGGAAACGGCGGGTCTCTATGGCGCGGCCGCGGAACTTGGCGTCCAGGCTCTTGCGGTACTGACGGTCAGCGACCAGCTTGACCGGCAAGGCAGGATGAGCCTGGAGCAACGCGAGACGGGCCTCGATGACATGACCCGTCTGGCGCTCGACTCGCTGGTTGCAGACTGACCAGCAGGCGCGAGCGGCCCATGAGCGCCTACATCATCGCGAACGTCAACGTGCTGGACCCGGCGACCTACAAGGAATACGTGAAGCAGAGCCCCGCCACGATCAGCGCCTACGGCGGCCGGTTTCTGGCCCGCGCCGGCAAGGCAGAAGCGCTCGAAGGAGATGTGACGCCGAATCGCGTGGTGGTCCTTGAATTCCCCAGCTACGAGCGGGCCAGGGAATGGTGGGACTCGGAGATGTACCGGATGCCCAAGGCATTGCGCCAGAGTGCGTCGAAGGCGAGTTTCATCCTGGTCGACGGTGTCCGGTAGGGAGAATCCATTGGCACCCTTGCGCCGTCGCCTGCCGTGGATCTGCTTGCAGCGCTCTCGCACCAGCACGAGCGTCGGCTAACGACAGCGGAGTGACCGGAATCGAGCTACTCGGGCAGCCGGGCCTGCTGCTTCTTGCGGCCCGCGGCCAGCCAGAAGCCTGCCGCCGAGCCAATCAGTGCACCGATCAGGTGCGCCTGCGGCACAACAGGAGCCCCCAGCCAGTTCGCCCAAGGGAAAGTTTCGCTCCACGGCTGCTCGAGCAGGACCTTGATCGTACCGCCTGCGATAGCTGCGATCGGCAACCATCGTGACCGGCCATCCGACGTCAGCAACCAAAGCACGCAGCCGGCGAAATAAAGCGCGTGCAGGTCGCCGGACAGCCCGCGGTACCAGATCAGTCCCGGCATCGCGACCCAGAACACCAGCGAGATACCGAGGGACGCGCCAAAGACGACGGTCCATTGCTCCCAGGCGCGCAGCCGGTCGGAAAAGATGTTTGTCAGCAGGATCAGCGCGACGCAGTTGACCATCGCGTGCAGCAGGGACAGGTGAGTGAAGTGTCCGGTGACAAGTCGCCAGGGCTGCGAAAGGAGGAGGGCGCGGCGGTATTCGAGTGCATCACCCCACAGCAGGAACTCGATCCACAGGACAACTATCACGACCAGGGTCACACCCCAGTTCGAGAAGATGCGGCTGGGTGGGGGCTTGATGTACATCAAGTCGGATAATCTCATGCGAATCGGGAAAGAGTACGCTACCAGTTGATGACCGATAACTTGTTTGTCCAGCTCGCCATCTCGATGTTCCTCGGCCTGCTGGTGGGTCTGCAGCGTCAGCGTACCAAGTCCTCAGTCGCGGGCATTCGCACTTTTCCGCTGATTGCCGCCTTTGGCACGCTGTGTGCCTGGCTTGCAGGCGATTATGGCGGCTGGATCATCGGAGCGGGATTCCTGGCGATCGCAGCGCTCCTGGTCGCCGCCAACTTCGTGAAGGCAAAGGGCGGGAATGTCGATGCCGGCCAGACCACCGAAGTGGCCGCGCTGCTGCTGTTTGGAGTCGGCGCCTATCTGGTGATCGGGGAGGCGGCCGTGGCGGTCGCGCTCGGCGGGGCAACTGCGCTGCTTCTGCACTACAAGGAACAACTGCACGACTTCGCAACCGGGATCGGCGGGCGCGACGTGACGGCCATCATGCAGTTCGTGCTGGTCACGCTCGTGATCCTGCCGGTGCTGCCCAACCACGCCTACGACCCCTATTCGGTGCTGAATCCGTTCCAGATCTGGCTGATGGTTGTGCTGATTGTCGGCATCGGCCTTGTCGGCTATGTCGCCTACAAGATTTTTGGCGCGCGTGCCGGCACGGTTCTGGGCGGGCTGATGGGCGGACTCGTTTCCAGCACGGCGACGACCCTGAGCTACGCGCGCCGTACGGCAATTGCGCCATCGGATGGCGCGATCGCAGCACTCGTAATAATCATCGCTTCAGGGACCGTATTCGTCCGTGTGCTGGCGGAGATAGCAATCGTCGCTCCGGGTCACTTTTGGCAGATCGCTCCGCCGCTGGCGGCCATGCTTGCCACCTGTGCGATCGCTGCACTGTTCATGTACCGGCACGCGCGCGACCACGATGGCAAGATGCCGGTGCACAACAACCCAGCCGATCTTCGCACCGCGATCGTCTTCGGGGCCTTGTACGCGGTGATCATCTTCGCCGTGGCCGCGGCCAAGGAAGAATTCGGTGAACGGGGACTCTACACGGTGGCCGTGTTCTCGGGCCTCACGGATATGGATGCCATTACGCTGTCGACGGCGCAACTTGCGAACCAGGGACGCCTGGATCCGGCAATGGGGTGGAGGGTGATCCTGATCGCCTCGATGGCAAATCTCGCCTTCAAGGTGGGGCTTGTGGCGTTGCTGGGCAGCCGTGAGTTGCTGCGACACGTGGCGGTGCTGTTCGGGGCGGCATTGGCTGGCGGTGGTGCGATACTGTGGGTATGGGAGTCGTGAACATCGACAAGTTCGACCCGATCGAGGCATTTGCGAATCTCCGCCATGAATTCGGCGAGCACGGCGGCGTCAATATGTCAGTCGAAGCCAGCACGACTTTCACGGTAATCGATCCGACGACCATGCCCGAGATTTTCCAGGGTCACCTGGGTCCAGATGTGGGCGGGTGCTATCTGTACGGGCGCCATTTCAACCCGACTGTCTATGTGCTGGGCCGTCAGATTGCGGCGTATGAAGGTGCGCAGGCGGGTTACTGCACGGCGAGTGGCCTGTCGGCCATTGCCGCCACGATCATGCAGTTATGCGACAGCGGGGATCACGTGGTCGCCAGCCAAACCGTCTATGGCGGCACTTTTGCGCTGCTGCACGCTTACCTGCCTGCGAAGGCCGGAATCACGGCATCGTTCGTGGACGCGTCGAACCTCGCGGCGGTCGAACAGGCCTTCACTCCGCGAACCAAAGTTCTTTTCTGCGAGACAGTTTCGAACCCGACGCTTCGGGTGGCGAATATCCCGGAGCTTTCGGAGATTGCTCGCCGGCACGGCGCGAGTCTGGTCGTGGACAATACGTTTACACCCCTGATCGTCGCGCCCCTCCGGCATGGGGCTGACGTGGTGGTCCATAGCCTCACCAAGTTCATGAACGGCGCCAGCGATCACATCGCGGGGGCAGTGTGCGCAACCACTGAGTTCATCATGAAGCTCATGGACCTGCGCACTGGCTCGCTGATGTTGCTGGGCCCGACGATGGACCCCCAGGTGGCTTTCGAGATCAGCCTGCGCCTCCCGCACCTGGGGCTGCGCATGGCGGAACACAGTCGCCGGGCCCAGGCATTCGCCGTCCGTCTCAGCGAACTAGGGCTTTCTGTGACCTATCCCGGGTTGGCGGGGCACCCGGATCATGGCTTGTTCCGGCAATTGGCCCATCCGGATTTCGGGTACGGCGGTGTGCTTGCGCTCGATCTCGGCACTCGGGACCGCGCCTTCGAATTCATGCGTCGCCTGCAGAACGAACACCGCTTCGGCCTGATGGCGGTAAGCCTGGGTTTCAGCGAGACGCTCATGTCCTGCTCGGCTGCTTCCACCAGCAGTGAAATGCCGGACGACCAGCTCGAGAAAGCGGGCGTCGGGCCAGGCCTTGTACGATTGTCGATCGGGTACACGGGAACGCTGGAGCAGCGCTGGGCGCAATTGCGATCTGTGCTGGAAAGCATGGGATTGATCAGTCGCGCCGGGTGATTCGCGATGGCAAACATTCTGCTGGCGTATTCCAGTGTTTACGGCTACACGCGCAAGATCTGCGAGACGATGCAGACGGCACTGCGGGACCAGGGGCTGCAGGCCGATGTTGCGCCACTGACCGGCGGCGGGGCAGATCCGGCACGCTATGACGTGATTGTCATCGGCGCGAGCATACGGAACGGCAAACACAACCCCGCGGTCCTCGACTTCATTCGTGCGAACGAGGCTTTGCTCAATTCAAAGCCGAGCGGATTCTTCTCGGTGAATCTCGTGGCGCGCAAGCCCGGCAAGAACACGCCGGAAACCAATCCCTACCTGAAGAAGTTCCTTGCTGCGATTCCCTGGAAGCCGCGGCTGGTGGGGGTGTTCGCCGGGAATCTCGATTACCAGCGCTACGGCACGATGGATCGCAATATCATTCGGCTGATCATGTGGATCACCGACGGGCCGACCGACCCGCGGGCGAGGGTCGAATTCACGGACTGGGACGAGGTGCGCCGCTATGCAGCGAACATCGCCGCGCTGACGGCTTCGAGTCATAAGTTCGCATAATGTATATTATGTCAAATTATGGATGGATAGCAGACTACAGCACCCGCCATATCGGCGGGTCGTGACTCCCCTTCTTTCAGCTTCCAAGGTAACCATCAGGCGACAGGCTCGTTGCCAGCATGACGGCATTGATGTCGGCATGGGCTATCCAGGAATGGCTTTGTCGATGCTCTGGAGCGCTCCAGAAGGCGTCGATGCGGGAGCTCAGTGGCTGGTGATACGAAAGCGCCTGCAGCGCCTCGTTCACGCCCTCACCCAATCTCGGTGACTGTTCGACTCGGCCGATCGCGTGCAGACCGATGGCCAAGCCGAGTTCCCTGAAGGCAAGTCTGGCGTCTGCAGAGCCTGCCAGGGCATCTCCGTTCGCATAGGCATCAAGGCTGATCTGGCATGCCGTCGCGAGGCGCGCCATGAGCGCGGCCTCCTGAATGTGATTGCGCGTGATCATGCGGGCCAGGCGAAAACTACCAATCAGCAGGGCCCCGACACCGAGCGGATCATCGGTCTCCCAGTGGGTCAGCTCACAAAGCCTGCGTGCCTCGCCGATCTCGCCATCAAGAGTCCTGCCAGCCTGAAGTTCGAGGTATGCGAGCAAGGCATCCAGCGGATCGTGTTGCCCCATCGACGGCACCAGCGCCCGCTCGAGGCCGATGCTCATTTTCCAGACCATGCGCTGCGGCCCGCCCGGAGAATCGGACCTCGTGAAACGGGCATGCGCCGTCTGCGCCAGTTCGACCGCCCAATCGTGGAATATCGGTTGGCCCATTTCCTGGCCGACTCGATGCAAGGCATGCATCCATTGCGTCAGGTAATGAAAGTACTGGCCGTCCCGGTCCCACTCGAGGCGCGGGTCGAAACGCTCATCGGCCCGCCGTTCCGGAAGCTCCTTGCCGATGCGCAGGCCGCCACGGGTTGGGTGTCGCTCGCCCTCCTCCTCCGCAAGGCCGCTGATCCAGCCCTTGCGGGAATCGTCCGCACGATGGCGCCCGAGCACGTGATGAGCCTGGTCAACGAGTCGCAGCGCGAGATCGTGATGGCGGCTATCGCCGCTCTCGCGATACATCCCGAGGAAGTTGCAGACAGCGAAGGCATCGGTCCAGAGATAGCGGCGCGGCGGCGCCGTTCCGGTGAGACCGGTGGCGACGGCGAACTCGTCCATCAGTTCCCGGGCCAGATGGTTTCGCGCGCGCGGTTCCACGGTCCGCGTCAGATGCCGTAAGGATAGGTTTCAGGCATGCCGGCCACTTCCTGACTCTTCAGTGGTTGCACGGCCCGCGATTCATCGAACCAGACGTATTCGTCAAATTGTCGCGACAGATGGGCCATGAAGTAGTGGCTCGCCAGCTCCGTCTCGGGGCGGTAGATCACGCCGATCGCCCGCTCGAGTTGCGGCTCCAGCAGTCCGTCGCGAAGTTCCCCTTCGGGGCGCAGCCCAACCAGAAAGCGCGGTATGCGCGTTGAGTGGCAGAGTTGTTCGTAGCTGCGCAGGATCGAGGGGCGCACCTGCTTGATCTCCATCGCCGCGCCCCAGTCGCTTGCGGCTGCCACGGTGCCATGGTCCGTGCCGAAACCAATGGAGTAGACCGCGGTTCCCAGTTCCTGGCGGCACAGCTGGCCGATGTTGATTTCTCCGCGCGCTCCCATCTCGGTTGCCGAGGCGTCGCCCAGGTGGGAGTTATGCGCCCAGACCACCGCCTTCGAGTCCGGTCCGCGGGCCTCCAGGACGCGCTTGAGCGTCTCGAACATATGGGTATCGCGGTGATTCCAGGACACGGGTCCGCCGTAATACATCAGCCGGTAGTAGCGTTCAGCCTGTTCCACCAGGCGCGCGTTCTGGACCGCGTCGAAATAGCGCTCTCCGTCGGCGCCAAGATAGCGTAGGCGGCCCTCGAGCAGTTCCTGGAGCATGCGCACCACATCGCTTTCGCAGGAGCGGTAGCGCTCGGTCAACGCTGCATAGCCGTAGGTGGCCGGATCAGACTCCCAGGGCGAAAGACAGGCGTAGCGATGGCGCGCGATGGCGGCGGTCCTGGGGTCGACGTCCTCGAGATAGGTGAGCACCGCGGAAATCGACGTAAACAAGCTGTACAGATCGAGGCCGTAGAAGCCGACCCGGTGTTCGGCGGGCATGTCGCGATTGTGTTCGCGCAGCCAGTCGACCAGCTCGCGCACTTCCTGGTTGCGCCACATCCATGTCGGGAAGCGGGTGAAGGCGATCCAGTCCGGCGCCGGATGCTCGAGATAACGGATGTAATGGTCAATTCGCGCCGCGTCGGGCCAATCCGCTTCAGCGGCGACGATCGTGAAGCCTTTGCGCTTCACGAGTTCGCGGGTTATTCGCGCACGCATGCGATAGAACTCGCTCGTGCCGTGTGTGGCCTCGCCCAGCAGGACCACGCGGGCGTCGCCAATGCGCTCGAAAAGCGCACCAAGATCCGCCGAGTCGATGTCCTCGAATGGTTCGCAGGCATCGGCCAGCAATGATGCAAGCGGTCGAACGGGCGCCGCTTTCGGCGGGATGGGTCGCTCCCGGGTCGGGCGTTCCGCGCCCTCCTGCCAGCCTTCCCGGCCGATCAGCGGCACGAAGGCGACCGCAATCAGTTCTTCCTCCTCGTAGCGATGTTCCGCGACACGGGTGATGCGAACGAGATGTTGCGACCGCGTCGTCGGGCCGACCGGTATCACCAGCCGGCCGCCGATTGCGAGCTGCTCGCGCAGCGTCGGCGGTACTTCGGGGCCGCCGGCGGCGACCAGGATGGCGTCGTATGGCGCGTGTTCCGGCCAGCCCAGCGTGCCATCGCCGCGCAGTACGTGGACGTTTGCATACCCGAGGCGCGAAAGCCGCTCGGCCGCGCTCTCGGCCAGATTGGCGTAGCGTTCCACCGTATAGACCTCTGCGGCAATCTCGCCCAGTACGGCAGCGGCATAACCCGAGCCGGTTCCGATCTCCAGCACCTTCTCGCCCCCTTTGAGGCCCAGGCAATCGGTCATGTAGGCGACGACATACGGCTGCGAAATCGTCTGGTCCGACTCGATTGGCAGCGGCGTGTCCTGGTACGCAAACTCTTCGAGGCTCTCGCGCAGGAACTTCTCGCGTGGCACCCGGCGCATCGCCGCAAGCACTCGCAAGTCGCGCACGCCTCGCGCAGCGATCTGTTCGCGCACCATGCGTTCGCGGGTCTTCTCGGAACGGGCTACCGCTTCAGTCATTAGCCGTCCATTTCCCTCGACAAGTACTCCTGCGCCAGCCGTTCCAGATGCAGGCGCCCTTCCGGCTTCAGAAATGGCGCAACCAGCATCAGGACTTGGTACACACCCTGCGCCATTCCCGCGCCCGATACGTCCTGACGCGGATGGCGAACCGACTCGAATGACAGCCAGTAAAGCGCCACCACCGAGATATTGGTGCTGAGGGCGTCGATTTCCACCCCGGTCGCGACCAACAGATCCCGCTCGACCAGCCCGAGACAAATGCCACGGGAGGCCTGCACGGCGCGTTCGAAGACGACTGCGAGGCGAGCGCCGGCACGCCGGTCGCGGGCCATGATGCCGCTCAGGTCCCGGAACAGGAAACGGTAGCGCCACAACGCCTCCAGGATCAGGTGGAGCAGGAACCAGGCGTCCTCGACGTTGTCAGCGCGCCAGCCCAAAGGCGGCAGCAAAGCATCCAGTTCCGCCACGAACTGCTCGAGCAGCGCGGCGGAGAGCTCGTCTTTCCTGCGAAAGTGGTAGTGGAGATTCCCGGCGCTGATGCCAAGTTCCGCGGCAATCAGCGAGGTGGAGACATTGGGCTCGCCAAGGGCGTTATAGAGTCCGAGCGTGACGTCGAGAATGCGTTGGCGGGTGCGGCGTCCGGGTTTGGACTTGGCGCTCGTGGGCATGGAACCGCCGGTGCACGATGGACAAGCCATCGTACACCAGCGGCCGGAAGCTCATATCAGGCGGCGCGCCTGGCTGCCGGGCGGCGGCTGCTCTTTTTCGTATGACGGGCGCGGGCTTCAACCTTCATTGCCAGCGCTTCGACCCGACGCGTCAGCGCATTCACGTCCTTGGCGGTCGGCAGGCCGATGCGATGAATCATGCGGCTGACGCCCTGCTCCAGGGCAGTCAACTGATCATCCGCTACGCCGGCCAGATTCTCGACGACACCGTCCGTCCGGTTCATGGCGCGCTCGCGGAACTTCCGGCTGTTCTTGATTGCGAGTTCAAGGACCTTGCCCGCTTCGCGGCGCGTGGTCTCGAATGCGGCAATATGGGCATTCAGGATGGTCTTGATGTTCTGGATCACTGGCGGCTCCTTGGGATACTGGGTTTCAACCGATACGCACAGTTTCCCGATCGAGCCTAGGGAGCGCACCCTAGCCTCAAAGCGACGCAAACCAGCGCTGGATTGCCGTCCTTTGCGCCTGATCAGGCATGGCACCGGAGGCCGCTTCCAGATTTTCCGCCGCATGCCGGGGATTGCGCGTCCCGGTCAATACGACCGTCACGGCCGCGTCGCCAAGCACCCACTTGATGAAGAGCTGCGCGGCGCTGCCGCAGCCTAGTTCCGTGGCGACCGGCGGCAACGCCTGGCCCGCCGCGCGATCGATCATCTCACCCTTGGTGAACGGGCGATTGATCAGTACCGCGACACCCAGCTCTGATGCAACCCGCAGGAGCCGATCGCCGGCCTGCGGCTCGGCCAGCGAATAGTTGACCTGCAGGAAATCGGGGCGCTCGCGCCGGATCACCCGCTCGAGCTCCTCATGGGCGCTCGCGAGGTAGTGCGTGACGCCGATGTAACGCACGGATCCGCCGGCCTTAGCCGCACGCAGGGTCTTCAGCTGCACTTCCAGATCCTGCAGGTTGTGCACCTGCACGAGGTCAAGCGTCGTCGCACGCATCAGCCGATGCGAATCGGCGAGCTGCCTCTGGCCGGCCTCCCGCCCGCGCGTCCAGATCTTGGTCGCGAGGAAAACGGAGGGCGGCGGCCGGATACCAGCCAGAATGTCCCCGACTCGCTCTTCGGCGCGTCCGTACATCGGCGAGCTGTCAATGAGCTTGCCGCCGGCCTCGAGGAATCGACGCGTGGCAGCGTTCGCAGCCTCGTAATCGGCACCCGCGCCCGGTACGTCGAGCACCTGCCAGGTGCCGAGGCCCAGCACGGGCAACACTTCCTCAGAGCCGGGTATGCGCCGTTGCAATGTCTGATTCATGGCCAGAGCCATCCGTGGTGCGGCGGCCACTGCCGCGAACATTACGAGAGTGTCGCGTCGTGAATACATGATCGTTTTACCCATCCTGGACAGCCGCAGAGCAGGTCGCGCCTCTAGACGGCTTGCTTTTCGCGGCGTTCAAATTCGCGGCCCAGCCAGACCACGACAATCGCAACCGCCAGCATGCCCGCGCCGCACAGCATGGCAAAGCCGGCCAGCGCCACACCAGCCCAGCTGAGCAGCAGGTGCAGCCAGCCTCCGACCATGTCGCCGAACCGCTGCATGACCGTGTCGATGAAGTTCTTGGCCTTGTACTTGGTTTCCCGATCCACGATGGTGAACAGGATCTCCCGGCAGGGCCGACCGATGCCGAAGTCCCCTGCCCTGCGGATCGTCTGGCTGATGGCGAGCGGCATCAGTTGCGGCATCGCGGCCAGCCAGACAAAGGATGCAAGCGCGACCACAGGCAAGACGAGCAGCGCACCGCCGAGCCTGAAGCGCCGGATCATCCAGGCGGCCGCAAATCCCTGCAGCAGGAATGTCAGCACGTTGACTGCCACATCGAGGCGCGCATAGAAGGTGGTCCTTGAGGCGATCCCGGGATATGCGGCCGCGGCGATCTGCTGCAACTCAAAATACATGAATGTGCCAGCCACCGATCCAATGGCGATGATGGCGAACACGGCCTGGAGATACCGGGAACCCGCAACCAGCTTCATGCCGGCAAGTGCCGAGCCGCCGATGCGCGATTGGGGATCCGTGGGTGGCAGCAGGAATCGCCCATGCCGCTGTTCGGCCCAGCGCGCAAGGCCGCGGATGCACGGCAGGGTCGCGAGCAGCAGACACAGCGAAACGCCGACCACGCCATCCACACCGATACGTTCGGCCAGCGCCTGGGTCAGCAGCGGCCCGATGATCGCGCCTGTGCCGCCACCGGCGGCGATCGGCCCGAACAAGCGCTTCGCCTCTTCATCATGGAAAACATCCACCATGAAGCTCCAGAACACGGAAACCACGAACATGTTGAACACGGACAGCCAGACGAAGAACGCAATCGCGACCCAGCGTGACCCCGGGTCGAACTTGAACAGCAGATAGAATGCCAGCAGGTTGAGCGCGAAGAAGATATACGTGACTGGCAGGAGAAACTGCTTGCGAACGCGCGATACCAGAATCCCGAAAAATGGGGCCAATGCGAACATCACGACAAATGTTGCCGTGAACAGCCAGACGAGGTTATTGAAACCGGCGACTGGCGCCATCGCGTCGCGCAGCGGCCGCAGCAGGTAGTAGCTGCAGAGCAGCAGGAAGAAATAAAGGAATGCGAGGCCGACCGCGCGCCCTTCGCCTGGACGCGCCTGCATCACGCTCCGCGCCAGCCTGTTCACGGGCACCGAGCTAGCCAGGCCGTGTGGAACCGGCGAGATGCGGTCGCTGGCCGTCACCGTCCTTGAGGACGAACACATGCCGTCCATCGCGCGGCCAATGTTCGAGCTGCGCGCTCGAGGGCAGGAACAGGGGCAGCTTGAATTCCACGTGGATGCGGACCGGCGGTGTCAGCGGTTCTTTGCCAAGCGCAGCCAGTGATCGTGCCATGGACCACATTCCGTGCGCGACGGCGGCCGGGAATCCGAATAGTCGTGCCCAGCGGTCGCCGAGATGAATCGGGTTCAGGTCGCCAGCCAGCCAGCCGTAGCTGCGTCCGACCGACCGTGGCGCCTCAATCCCGACCGTGGCGGGCGTTACGCCGTCGGCCGCTTTTTCGTAGCGCAGGGTCTGGCGGGCGCTGCGTGCAGCCTGTCCGCCGCTGGCGGCGCGGCGAGCAAGCAATGTGGTCTTTTCGTGCCATGCCGTACCCAAGCGGTCTTCAAACTCCGTGAACAGGTCGAACTCGTGACCACGGTCGCTGTCCCGATACCCTTCCACCCAGGTGCGGACTCGGTATGCGCTGCGCTCCGGCAGTCTGCGTATCTGGTGAATTTCGTTGGCGACGTGGATCAGTCCCATCAGCCTCACGATGAAGCGGGGATGTGTCAGCAGCGAAACGTGCAGACCCATCGCTAGCACATGCGGATACGTGATCGGCAGGTTACCGTCGTCGGCAAATCCGCAGACCCTGCGGTAGCGGGCCAGGTGGCGGTGCCGGGCCAACACCGACTCCGCGCTGCCCTGCAGGCGTAGCACCGACTCACCGTCTGGAACCAACGCCGCGCGTTTCGCGAAGAGCGCCCTGGCGTAGTAGCGGAAGGCAGAGGGCGGGCTCTTGAAGCGCAGATCAACGGCGGCCCGGCACATTAATTTCCTCCGGGCGCTGAACTAGGGAACGGTCCGGTCAATCGTCAATATCGCCGGTTTGGTTGCAGTGAAATCGTAGCTGAGCTCGCCGTACGGGTCGCCTGATGTCGCTGTGGGTTGGCCGGAGCCGGAGATTCTCGCGATCAGGCGAACCGGGCCACCGCTGGCAAGTGAAGTGCCTGGCATCATTGCATCGGCGTCGTTCATCGTAATGGCGACGGGCCATGGGCCCACCGCGCGACGGATGACCGCGAGCGGCGGGCCGCCCTCGCCACGGCGCGCGATCAAGAACAAAGTTGCCTGCGGCGAGACCCGATCCACAAGCGCGGGCGCGAGCTGGATCGAAACGTCAATCGAGGTGCCGGCAGCCGCTGCCGGCGGTGTTGCCGGTGGTGTTGCCGGTGGTGTTGCCGGGGATCCGGGTTGTGTTCCAAGTTCTGAAAGACGTTCCGCAACCATCTGCCTGAGATCCGGCGGCAGGTCGTGATTCTGCAATTCGACCCAGCGCTGTTGGGCGAGCGCCAGATCGCCGCGCCGGTAGGCGACAATGCCGCCATACCAGAGCGCGCGCGCATTGTCAGGCTCCATCGTCAGGGCTTTTTCGAAGAGCCCGGCGGCCTGACCGTCGATTTCGCGTTCGTCATTCAGGACGAGTGACTCCGCGTAACCGAGCATGGCTTCAGCATCCTGTCCCTGGCTACGCGTATAGGCCTCAGAAAAAGCGTCACGAGCAATGGCGTAGCTGCCAATCACGGTCGCCGACCTGCCCAGCATCTTCCATCCCTCGAGATCATCCGGCTGCTGCGACAGGCGTTGCTGCAGTTTTGCCACCACATCGCCGACTTCGTGAGGCGAAACTGTGTCGGCAACTTCTTGTGCGCCGTCCCAAGGCCAGTCGCTGGCCCAGAAATAGGCGGCGAAAGCCACCAGCGGCAATCCGGCTGCAACGATGGTCGCAGCGATATTCGCGCGCTGCGGCGCCGCCGCATCCGTTGCGGAGGGCCTCAGCAGAGGCCACGCAAGCAAGGCGACGGCCGCGGCCGTCAGCAGGCCGCAAATCAGGATGAATGAGGTCACGGGTTTTCCGGCTCCTCTTCGAGCGCCGCCGGGTTCGCGCGTGCGGTACGGGCCCGCCGCCGGATAACCAGCGCCGCGACCGCCACACCACCCAGCAGCAGCAGCGCGGGCGCTGCCCACAGCAGCCACGTGCGCGGTGAGACGGGGGGAAGATAGAGGACGAAGTCGCCGTAGCGCTCGGTCAGGAACGCGCGGATCTCCGCGTCGCTCTTGCCCTCCTTCATCATTTCGCGGACTTCCCTGCGCAGGTCGGCCGCGAGCGAGGCAGTCGAATCCGCGATGGTCTCGTTCTGGCAGACCAGGCAGCGCAGCTCGCGCGTCAGATGCTCATAGCGCTGCTGCAGGACAGGATCGTCCAGACGCTCGGCATCGATCCCGAGCGCGCTTCCCGCAAACAGCACCGAGGCAAGAACCCAGGCAGCGCGCATCATGAGCCCTTCCCCGCCGCCAGCAGCGGCAAGAAGTCCCGGCGCCAGATTTCCTGGGTCATCACGCCGATCTGCTTGTGCAGCACCTTGCCGTCGGCGCCGATCAGGAAAGTCTCAGGCGCCCCGTAGACCCCCCAGTCGATCGCGGTGCGGCCCTCAGGATCGAAGGCGACCGAGGCATAGGGATTGCCGAGCTGAGCCAGCCATTGCTGCGCGAGCGCACGCTCATCGCGCCAATTCAAGCCCACCAGGGGCAAACGGCCTTCACGGGTGATTTCCAGGAGCACCGCATGTTCCTGGCGGCAGCCGCCGCACCAGGTCGCCCAGACATTCAGCAGCCAGGGCCGGCCCGCGAAATCGGCCGCACCCACTTTCCGGGCAGGGTCTTCCAGCGATTCCAGCGTGAATGCGGGCGCCGGCTTGCCGATCAACGGCGAGCGGATCACGCTCGGATCCTTTTGCAGCCCGACGACAAAGAAGCCGACCAGTGCGGCAAACAGCACAGCAGGCACGAGGAAACGCAGGCTCGCCTTCATCGCGACGGTTCCGTCGCAGCGTCCATGGCGGTCTCGCCCGCCTTGACGCGCCTGTAGCGCCGGTCGAGGCCGGCAATGCCGCCGCCGAGCGCGATCAGCAACGCGCCGAGCCAGATATACCGTATCAATGGCTTGTATTGCAGGCGCAGGCTCCAGCGTCCTTGCCCGAGGTCTTCACCGAGAGCTACGAAGAGATCGCGGGCTGCGCCGACCTCGATGCCCGCCTCGGTCATCGGATTGCCGCCCGAGTTGTACAGGCGCTTCTGCGGATGCAGGGTGGTGATCGTTTTCCCATCGCTCGAAATGAGAACATCCGCCTCCACGCCGACGAAATTCGGTCCCTGCACTTGGCGAAGTGCCGCCAGACGGAAATCATAACCGGCGATGGTCGTAGCTTCGCCCACGGCGAGGGCGACGTCCTGTTCGATCTTGAAGGACTGCACGCCGGTGATGCCGAGCGTGACGAGGCCGGCGCCAAAGTGAGCGATGGACATCCCCAGCACGGCGCCGGGCAGCGCCTGTCTTGCGCGCAGGCGCGACAGCGGAATCATCAACGAGGAACCCATTACCCAGAACGCCAGCGCGAAGCCGAGCGTCGCCATGGGCCGGATGTGGCCGTAAACAGCAGCACCGGCGACGAGAGCGATGACGAGCGCAACCGCGGCAATACCGATCAGGCGATTGCGCAGTGGCTGCAGGTGGCTGCGCTTCCAGGTCGCGTGCATGCCGATGCCGAGCAGCAGCAACAGCGGCAACATCGGCACCATGAACACCATGTTGAAATACGGCGGGCCGACCGAAATCTTGCCGAGATTGAGCGCGTCCATGAAGAGCGGGTACAGGGTGCCCAGCAGGATCAGACCGAGCGCCGCGACCAGGAAGGCATTGTTGAACAGCAGGAAGCTTTCGCGGGCCGCAAGCTCGAAACCCGCCGCGGACTTGAGGCGCGGCGCGCGCCACGCATACAGCAGCAGCGCCCCGCCGATCACGCATGTCAGGAAACCCAGGATGAACAAGCCGCGCGCCGGGTCGGTCGCGAATGCGTGCACCGAGACCAGCACGCCGGACCGGACCAGGAAAGTACCGAGCAACGACAGCGAGAATGCCGAGACTGCCAGCAGCAGCGTCCAGCTCTTGAACAGGCCGCGCTTTTCAGTCACGGCCAGCGAATGGATCAGCGCCGTGCCCGCAAGCCACGGCATGAACGACGCATTCTCGACCGGATCCCAGAACCACCAGCCGCCCCAGCCCAGCTCGTAATAGGCCCACCAGCTTCCCAGTGAAATGCCCACCGTCAGGAATATCCACGCCGCGATCGTCCAGGGGCGGGTCCACCGCGCCCAAGTCGAGTCGAGGCGTCCCTCGATCAGCGTCGCGCAGGCAAACGCGAATGCCACCGAGAAACCGACATAACCGAGGTACAGGATCGGCGGATGAATGGTGAGCGCGAAGTCCTGCAACAAGGGATTCAGGTCGCGTCCTTCGACCGCCGCCGGCACCAGCCGCTCGAAGGGGTTCGAAGTTGTCAGCATGAACAGCAGGAAACCGATGCTGATCAGCCCGAGGATCCCGATCACGCGACTGCGAAATGCAGCCTGCAGGCTGGTGCTGAGTGCGGTGACGGCAAGCGTCCAGCCAGAAAGACAAAGGGCCCACAGCAGCAGCGATCCTTCGTGTGCGCCCCAGACTGCGGCAATGCGGTAGAAGATCGGCAGCTCCGAATTCGAATTAGTCGCGACATACAGGACCGAGAAATCCTTCCGGATGAACGCCGATGTCAGGGCGCCGAAAGCGAGCGCAATGAAGACCGCTTGTCCGGCGACCGCCGAGCGTGCTGCCTGCATCCACGCGACTTGCCCGCGTGCGGCGCCCGCCAGGCCGAAAAACGCCTGCGCAATCGCCAGCAGCAGCGCGAGTATCAATGCAAAGTGGCCGATCTCGGGAATCATTCGGTCTTTCTCGCTGGTGTCGGCATGTGGAGGGACGCCGCGACCTCGGGCGGCATGTAGTTCTCATCGTGCTTGGCCAGCACCTCGTCCGCAATGAATTCACCGGATTCGGCGAGCCGGCCGCGTGCGATGACACCCTTTCCTTCGCTGAACAGGTCGGGCAGCAGACCCGTGTAACGGACCGGGACGGACTCGCGGTTGTCGGTGACGACAAAGCGGATTTCGAGCGTCCCATCCGTGCGCTTCAGGCTGCCAGTCGTAACCAGGCCACCGATACGGAATGCCCTGTCACGAGGAGCCTCGCCGGCAAGAATCTGCGTCGGGCTGTAGAAGTAAAGCAGGTTCTCCCTGGATGCGAGCAGGAACAGGGTCACGCCTGCGCTGACACCGACGAGGATTGCGATGACCGCAAACAGGCGCTTTCGACGTGGTGTCACGGCTGTGTCCTCCCGGTGCCGAGCCGGCGCAATGCTTGTTCACGTGCCGTCCTGTGCAGGCGCCTTGCCGCCCGGATGTTCAGGATCAGTACAATCAGCGTGAGGCCGAAGGACGGCCAGACAAATTTGGCGTAACCGCCCATCGCCAGAAACTCGGTCCAGTTCATCGGGCAAGTTCCTCGCGTAGCCACGTTGCATCGCGCTCGCGCCGGATGACTTCCGCACGCAGCCGCGTCATCAGTATGGCGCCGAAATACAGCGTGAAGCCCACTATCATCGTGAGCAATGGCCAGAGCATGTCGAAAGTGATGGACGGCTTGCCGATCTTCGTGATGGTCGAGCCCTGGTGCAGTGTATTCCACCAGTAAACCGAGTAATGAATGATCGGCAGGTTGACGACGCCAACGAGCGCAAGCACCGCGCAGGCACGATCGGCCCGATCACGCTCGTCGATCGACGCGCGCAGCGCAATGCAGCCCAAGTAAAGGAACAGCAGAATCAGCTCCGAGGTCAGCCGCGCATCCCAGACCCACCAGGTGCCCCACATCGGCTTGCCCCATATCGACCCGGTCGCCAATGCCAGGAACGCAAACCAGGCGCCGACCGGAGCCGCCGCGGCGGCGACCGCGTGCGCGAGCTTGATCCGCCAGATCAGGCCGATCCCGGCGGAGATCGCAAGCGTCGAGTAGATGAACATGGACATCCACGCCGACGGCGCGTGCACGTAAAGAATGCGAAAGCCCTCACCCTGCTGGTAATCCGGCGGTGCCAGCACCAGCCCGCCATAGAGGCCGATGACAATCAGCAGGAATGCGGGCCAGCCGAACCACGGCGTCAAGCGTCCCGCAATCCGGTAGAAATGCGGTGGCGAAGCCAGCTTGTGAAACCAGGTCCAGCTCATGCCATTACTCCTGGCTGATCCTGAGCGAGGCAGCCACGGCCAGTGGCGAAAGTGTCAGCGACAACACGAGCATCGCGCCCAGCAGCAGCAGGGGCCCCCGTGCGGAGTCGCCGTGGATCGCCATATCAACGCCGCGCGCACCAAAGATGAGCGCCGGCATCGCAAGCGGCAGTACCAGCAATGACAGCAGGACGCTGCCGCGGCGCAATCCGAGCGTCAGCGCTGCACCGATCGCACCCAATGCGCTCAGTATGCCGGTACCTAGAGCGAGCGATATCATCAGTACGCCCATGGCGTCGGTCGGCACGCCGAGGCTGATGGCCAAGAGTGGCGAGACCAGCACGAGTGGAAGGCCACTGGAAGTCCAATGTGCCGCGGTCTTCGCAAGCGAAAGCAGCGCCAGCGGCTGACCGGAGAGCAACATCTGCTCGAGCGTACCGTCCGCGTAGTCCGCGCGGTACAGGAATTCGAGCCCGAGCAGTGCCGCGAGCAGGCCGGCAATCCACAGCACGCCACCGGCAATCTGCCTCAACTGGGCGAGCTCCGGGCTTAGTGCAAGCGGCACGAGTGTCGTGATCATGGCGAAGAAGACAACCGGTTGCGCGATCTGTTCCCAGCGACGGAATGCCAGTATGAGGTCGCCATGGTAAACGAGCCCCATGGCCTTTGTGATTGACGCGCGCACTATGCGAGTTCCAGGCAATCTGCCGCATGGCGCGGAATGACGGGTGGCTGATGAGCGGCGATGATGGCGGCACCGCCTTCGTCAATGTGCCCGGCAATGACGTCCGAAAGCAACTGGACACCGCCGCGGTCCAGATTCGTGAACGGCTCGTCGAGGATCCAGAGAGACGCACCGGTCAGCATCACGCGCGCCATTGCGAGCCGCCGGCGCTGGCCCGCCGACAACACGCGCGCCGGCAGGTCGCGGCATGCGGCCAGACCGAAGCGTGCAAGCGCAAGGTCGATTTCAGCCGCGGTCACCTGCCGGCGCAAGCCGATTTCGTGGGAGATATTCTCGTGGGCCGTAAAATCCGCCTTCAGTGCGTCGCTGTGACCAAGATAGGCGAGCGTCGCAACATAGGATTCGAAGCCTGCAGTGATTGGCTGGCCTTGCCAGGCCACCGCGCCCTGCTCCGCCGCCGCCAGGCCGGCGAGTACGCGAAGGAGGGTCGTCTTGCCCACTCCATTTGAGCCGGCAACGTGTACAAGCTGGCCGGCGGCAACTTCCAGCGAGACGCCGCGCAGCACGTGACGCTCGCCGCGCCAGACATGGATGTTGCGAGCGGAAAGTCCTGACAAATTAGATGCTTGCAATCGAATTATTCGCTGGCCTGTAAGGTCGCGCGAACTATACCAGACTGGCGCGGATTGGCACTTCAGCGGAGTCGCCTGGCGACGACTTTCTGGTACAGGCCAGCGAAACGCGTCTCCTTGAGCCAGCGGAAATCCTGCGGGGATGCTGCGAAATCGCTGATGGAGCGCGAGATCAAGCCTGCGGCGTAGGGCTCAAGCCAGCGGAACACCGCAGCCATCACAGGCCGCACCGGGTGCCACCGCGCCGGCCGGTGGTAATCCACGAATACGACTTTGCCGCCCGGTCGAACGGCCGACAGCAGCGCATTGACGATCTGGCGTTTCTGCGTGTCCGGCACTTCGTGCAGCAGAAAAAAACAGCACGCGCCGTCGTAGACGTCTTCGCCCGGTTTCACGGCGTCGGCGACGCGAACCCGCACATTCCTGCGTCCGGCGAGCTTCTGGCGACAATGTGCGACCTGCAGCGGGGCGATGTCGATAATGTCGAGGAAGCCCTCATCGCCAAGCTGGTCGGCGAGGCGGCTGGACAGGTTTCCGTAGACGCTCGCCGCCTGCAGCACGTGATCGCCGCGCGCGAATTCGCTCGAAGCGGCTTTCACCAGCCCGTGGTAATTGCCCCAGAGTATGCCGTTGACGACCAGATGCCGATCGAGGAGTCGCAGGCTGCGCGGGCGCAGATAAGCCCAGGAATAAGTGTCGACGAGGTAGTCCGGCAATTTGGCGGCCACGCCCAGTTCGACCGCCGGAACCTCCGCGCGCACGGCCGCCGGCGCAGCAGGCGGCAGTTCCTCGTTGATATTCTTGTGGGCGGGGCGGACGCCAGACATCAGCGCACAACCAGTACCGGGACTGTCGTGCGTGCGAGAACCCTCTGCGTTTCGCTTCCGAGCAGCAGCTTCTGTACTCCCTTGCGACCGTGTGAGGCCATCACGATCAGATCGGCCCGGGAATTCCTTGCTGCGGCAACGATCGCTTCTGCCGTGTCATTGCTGTGTGTATGTTTTGTCGTGGCCGTGATCCCCTGCTTGGCCGCCAGTGCCCGCGCCTTCACCAGGAGTCTTGCGGCTTCGCGGATTGTGCCCTTCACGTAAAGCGTCTCGGAAGGCCAGGCGAAGCCCATCCCCTCGACGTAATAGGGCGTCTGGTAAGCCGGGATTGCGTGAAAGATCGTCAGCGAGGCGCCGGACATGCGGGCGAGAGCTGCCGCTGACTTGATCGCACGGTTTGAGCGTAGCGAGCCATCGGTCGGTACCAGAATACGATCAAACATCTCGACTCTCCGCCACGCCGCATCGGCACCTGACGTTCGAATTGTAAACGAGCGCCGGGTTGTCCGCGCTGACTAATGTCAAGCTGACTTGCAGTGGCGTGCATCGACTGGCAGTTGATCGAGCCGATCGGGATCTACCTGGTTTGAGCTGGTGCCCCGGGCAGGAGTCGAACCTGCATGGCCTCGCGGCCAACGGATTTTAAGTCCGTAGCGTCTACCCATTCCGCCACCGGGGCGCCGTGCGGCATCCAGTCATAGTAGGCTAGCTTGCGTATGACAGGCGAGCAGCAAGTCCCGGAGTCTGCCACCGATGAATGGGCATGGAGCGCCGCGGGGAATCCGATCCCGCGTTCCGCGGATGTCGTCATCATCGGCGGCGGCATCATCGGCTGCTCGACAGCATACTTTCTCGCCCGACACGGCATATCGGTTGCGCTGTTCGAAAAAGGCCGCATCGCCGGAGAGCAATCCGGCCGCAACTGGGGCTGGGTTCGCCAGCAGGGCCGCTCGCCCATCGAACTGCCACTGATGATCAAGAGCCTGCGCATCTGGCAGGGACTGTTGGCAGATCTCGGCGAAGACACCGGATTCAGGCAGGGCGGATGCCTTTACCTCGCCGAGAATCCGCTGCAGCTCGCCGAACTCGGCGAGTGGCTCATGGTCGCCCGTGCACATGGCCTGGATACGCGCTTGCTATCGGCTCCTGAGCTTCATGCGGTCCTGAAATCCGAGGCCAAAGAATGGGCAGGCGCCCTTTACACCGCGAGCGATGCGCGCGCGGAGCCAAACCGGGCCGCCCCTGCAATTGCGCGCGGCGCCCTTCGATACGGTGCGCAGGTCATCAGCCATTGCGCCGTGCGCGGCATCGAGCGGGCCGCAGGGCGCATAAGTGGCGTCATCACCGAGCAGGGTTCCGTATCCGCGCAGGCGGTGATCTGTGCCGGTGGCGCGTGGACCAGCATGTTTTGCCGCTCGCTGGGCATTGCCGTGCCGCAGTTGACCGTATTGGGATCCGTGGCACGCACTGCTCCCGCCGTGCCGTTGCTCGAAGGCCAGGCCTGGTCACCTGCGGTTGCGATCCGGCGTCGTGCCGATGGTGGCTACACGGTCGCGCATGGCGGTTCGCACCTGCATGCGCTGACGCCTGCCACATTTCGTTTCGCCACGAAGTTTTTTCCGGCGCTCCGGCAGGGGTACAAATCGCTGCGCCTGGCCATTGGCCGCGATTTCCTCCGGGCGATGATCGAGCCGCGGCACTGGGATCTCGATGCGCCCTCCCCGTTCGAGAGCGAGAGAATGCTGAACCCGGCGCCGGAGCCACGGGTGCTCGGGCAGATGCGTGAGGCGCTGCGAACATGGTTTCCGCAGATTGCCGACGCGCCATTCGTTGAAGCCTGGGGCGGGATGATCGAGACCTCGCCCGATGTGCTGCCGATCATCTCGACCGTCGAGGCACTCGAGGGATTCTTCATCGCGACTGGTTTCAGCGGTCACGGCTTCGGTATCGGCCCTGGTGCCGGCAAGCTCATCGCCGATATGGTGCGGGGCGAGGCGGATCCGGCCGAGCTTGCTGCATTTCGCCTGGGCCGCTTCTTTGACGGCTCGCCCATTCGCCCGGGTCCCGCTCTATGACGACCGCAGAACGCTACGACGTCGTCGTCATTGGCGGCGGACACAATGGGCTGACGGCCGCGTTTTACCTGGCGCGCGCCGGACTCAGTACGCTCGTGCTCGAGCGGCGGGAAATTCTCGGTGGCTGTTGCGTCACCGAGGAGATCGACCCCGCAGCAGCTCCCGGTTGCCGGGTGTCAACTGCCTCTTACATGGCGAGCATGCTGCGCCCGGAGATCATCCGGGATCTCGAACTCGAGCGTCACGGCCTGCGCATGATCGCGGCAGAGCCGACGGTTCAGGCAGTGACGCCGGACGCCGAAGTCCTGACCTGGTGGAGCGATCGCGAACGGATGCGCAAATACCTTCATCGGGTCGCTCCGTCGGACTGCGAAAAGTTCCTGTCGTTCGATCAGCGGCTCGCCGGTCTTGCCCGCCATCTCGAGCCACTATTCATGCAGGCCCCACCAGATCTGCAGCGAGATGGTATCGCTGGTCTGTTTGAGCTGTTGCGCTTCGGGTTCAAGTTCCGGCGCCTGCGCGGGCGCGAGATTGCGGATCTTGTCGCCTTTTCCACCGGGAGTCTGGGGGAATTTCTTGATCGCAATCTGGAATCGCCCCACCTCAAGTCGCTCGTCCTGTCCAACAGCCTCTACGGAAAACACGGCGGACCTTATGATCCGGGGACGCTCTTTGGCTTGTTGTTCCACTTGCTGGGTGGCGGGGCGGAGTCAAGACAGGGATTCGTCGGCCACGTCATCGGCGGCATGGGCGCCATCACCCAGGCGATGGCGAAGGCATGCGCTGCCCGGGGCGTAGCACTACGTACCAAGGCGGAAGTGAAACAAATTCTGGTGCGCGGTGGACGCGCGGAGACCGTGCTGCTCGAAGACGGCACGGAAATCGCGGCCAGCGTCATCGTCTCGAACGCCGATCCCAGGCGCACGTTTCTCGGGCTGGTGCCGGATGGGGAACTCGATCCGGAATTCCTCGCGGCTGTTCGTGGGATCAAGATGGACGGTCCCTGCGCGAAACTGAATCTGGTGCTCGCCGAGGAGCCGCAGCTCAACGGCATCGATGCGGGTGCCAGCCAGTTGCAGAGGGCCCAATTCACGATCGTTCCCTGGCTCGAGGGCGCACAAAGATGTTACGAACAGGCGCGGCAGGGAAAGATACCGGAGCAGCTTTGGATCGACTGCCTGGTGCCCTCTCTCGTCGACCCTTCGCTGGCGACTCCCGGCCGTCACGTGATGACCTGCTTCGTTCAGTACCTGCCCTACCGGTTATCTGATTCCAGCTGGCGCACGGAGCGCGACCGGCTGCAGCGCCAGATCCTGGGCCAGATCGGCGACCACGTGCCGGCGGTCAATCGATCCGTGGTTGCGAGCCGCCTGTATACGCCTCCTGATCTGGAGTCGGTCTTTGGAATCACAGAAGGCAATATCTTTCATGGCGACCTGCGGCCAGATCAGCTCTTCTTCATGCGCCCGGTTCCGGAATATGCGCGCTATGCGACGCCGATACGCGCCCTGTACCTCTGCGGCGCCGGCACCCATCCCGGCGGCGGCGTGACGGGCGCGCCGGGCTACAACGCTGCGCATCGAATTCTCGGCGACCTGCGGCGCGACCGCGGCCTACGCAAGGCTGCCGCGAGCTGATGAGTCAATGACGGGGCCGAAGGGAGCCGGGCTAAGTGCCTAAAGCACTGCCGTCTTCCGCCTGGGGCGTCTTACCCGGATCCATCGACACACGCACTGTCGCAACCGACTCCACCGCATTACGCTGCGGCGACAGCCGCCCGATCAGCAACCTCAGGTGCAGCACGACATAGATGCGCCAGCCGATCACCACGATATCGCCGATCATCCGCAGTCTCTGCCACAGGCCGAGCCAGAACCCACGCTTCTTTTCCTTGATGACCTGGCTCAGACCGCGTACGACGGTGAAACCCATCTTCCGGCCGTGATGCTTCGCGAAGAAATTGAGCGCGATTTCGATCTGGAAGTTCTTCTTATAGGTGCGCGGCACCTGATTCCACAGTGCCCTGGTCAGCACGCGCTCGCCGCCCAGGATCGGCGTGAAGTGCAACAAGCGGTTTGCCCAATACGTCTTTCGACCGCGGATGCCCACATACATGCCGTATTCGCCGGAAGTTACGCCCGTGACGATGCGGGTCACGATTTCCGGCGTCAGCCCGATGACGTCCGCGTCGCAGAAGAAAACAATCTCGTTGTGTGCGGCGCGCACGCCGCGTGACATCGCCGCAGCCTTGCCGCGCACCTCCCGCAGGGAAATGACCGTAACGCCCATGGAGCGGGCGCGCTTCGCGGTATCGTCCGTCGAGCCGTCGTCAACCACGATGATCTCGTCAATCAGGTGATGGCCAAGCAGCGGCTGGATGACGCCGCAGATCGTCTTGCCTTCGTTGTGCGCCGGAATGATCGCTGAGACCATTTTCTCGTTCGAATTCATCGCCGGACGATGATACCCGCATATCCCGACAGCCGCTCGGCCGGGCGCAGGCGATATGGGTATGGAGGCTAGGGTCGGAATCGAACCGGCGTAGACGGCTTTGCAGGCCGCTGCATGACCACTCTGCCACCTAGCCCCGGCGGCATTAAACACGAAACCCCGGGACGGCGTCGCGGGGTTTCAGTGAAATCTGGAGCGGGAAACGAGGCTCGAACTCGCGACCTCAACCTTGGCAAGGTTGCGCTCTACCAACTGAGCTATTCCCGCGGTCGGCGCCACTCAGGAGGCGCCATTGTAGGAACGGGGTCCGGACTGTCAAGTGTGGCTGAAACCCCGAAGTTCAGGCCATGCCGCACGCAAATAGGCGACCATCGACCACAAGGTCAGCACCGCCGCGAGTATCGTCAATGCGAGCCCGATGCGGTACATCGGCAGCGTAAACAGGTCCTGGCGGAACAGCATCATCGAGAGCCCCGTGATCTGCACGATGGTCTTGAACTTGGCGATGCCCGACACCTTCATCTTGTGCCGCGCGCCGATCTCCGACATCCATTCCCGCAGCGCCGAGATCGCGATCTCGCGACCGATGATCACCGCCGCGGTCAGCGTCACGTACCACGCCGGGTCCTTGCTGACGATCAGCACGAGCGCCGTCGCGACGATCAGCTTGTCGGCGACCGGATCGAGGAAGGCACCAAGCGGCGATACCTGGCCGAGTTTCCTCGCCAGGTAACCATCGAAGGAATCGGTGATGCCGGCCACCGCGAACATCAGCCCGCAGGCGATATCGGCCCAGGGCTGGGGCAAGTAGAAAAGCACGACGATGGCGGGTATCAGCGCGATCCGGAGCGCCGTCAGAAAATTCGGGACCGTGTATGGCTGGGTCATCCGGCTCCAGGGTGCAAATGCTCGAAGATCGCCTGCGCAAGCGCGGGTCCGATGCCGGGTGCGCGCGCGAGGTCCTCGATTCCGGCGCGCAACACGCCCTGCAGGCCGCCGAACTGGTTCAAGAGCGCGCGGCGTCGCGCCGGGCCGAGACCCGCGACCGCCTCCAGCATCGAAGTCTGGCGCGACCGCGCACGACTGCGACGATGGCCGCTGATCGCGAACCGGTGCGCTTCATCCCGCACGCGCTGGATCAAGTGCAGCGCCTTCGAATCCGGCGGCAGTATAGAGGGCGATTTCCTGCCCAACAAGAAGATGCGCTCCTGCCCGGCGCGCCTATCAGCACCTTTCGCGACGGCCGCTACCGCAGGAATCGAAAGCGACAGCTGCGCCAGCACCCGTGTCGCTTCGGCGAGTTGGGCGGCCCCACCATCGAGCAGCAACAGGTCAGGCAGCTCGGTCTGCTCCTGCTGTCGCCGCCGGTAGCGACGCATCAGCACCTGGCGCATCGCGCCATAGTCGTCGCCACGCTCGACGCCCTCGATATTGTAACGGCGATATTCCGCCTTCAGCGGGCCTGATAAGCCGAACACGACGCAGGAGGCAATGGTCGCTTCGCCCTGTGTATGACTGACGTCGAAGCACTCAATGCGCCGTGGTGGCGCATCAAGACCGAGGAACTCGCCCAGTTCCGTGAATTGCTCGGCGAGGCTCGCCTGGCTCGCGCCGCGCATGCGCAGCTCGTTTCCGGCGTTCTGCATCGCAAGCTGGACCCAGCGCCGCGGCAGCCCGCGGCTCGCCCGGCTGATGCGAACGCGCCGACCCGCCCGGCTGGTAAGTGACGCGGCAATAGCCTCGCCGTCCTCGATCGCGTGCGATAACAGGATCCGCGGAGGCGGGTCCCGTTCCAGGTAATGCTGTCCGAGGAATGCGGATAACACCTCGGGCGCCTCGCTGATTGGGGCGCGCGGGTGATAGGTCGATGTTCCAAGCAGTTGCCCGCCGCGAATGAACATCAGCGAAATGCAGAACTCGCCGCCCGCCTCCGCCACCGCGATCACGTCGGTGTCGGTCACCCCCCGTGCCCGGCTGACGATCTGCCGGGCCTGGACGTCGGTCAGCGCGCCGAGCTGGTCCCTGAGCACCGCGGCACGCTCGAAGTCGAGCCCTACCGCCGCCTGGTCCATCTCGCGACTGATACGCCTTGTAACCTCGGCGGCGCGGCCTTCGAGAACCTCGACCGTCGATTGCACGTCGCGCGCATAGGCCTCCTTGCCGATCAAGCCGGTGCAGGGAGCCGAACAACGGCCAATCTGATATTCAAGGCAGGGTCGCGAGCGGTTGGCGAAGTAGCTGTCCTTGCAGCTGCGAATCCGGAATAGCTTGTGTAGCTGGTTCAGGGTTTCGTGCGTGGCGCTGGCGCTCGGATAAGGCCCGAACATCCGTCCGGGTAATTTGCGTGAACCGCGATAGAAGCACAGGCGCGGGAATTCGTGCGCCGAGATGTGCAGGTACGGAAAGCTCTTGTCATCGCGCAGGATGACATTGAAGCGCGGCCGGTGGCGCTTGATGAGATTGTGCTCGAGCAGCAGCGCCTCGGTATCCGAATTGGTCACGGTGACCTCCGCACCGGCGATCAGCCGCGCGAGAGCCTGCACCTTGGGTTGCAGCTGATCGGGGCGGAAGTAACTCGCCACGCGTGACTTCAGGCTGCGCGCCTTGCCGACATAGAGGATTTCGCCGTCCGCGCCGAGCATCCGGTAGACGCCCGGCCGCGCGGGCAGCGTACTGACGAAAGCCTGGGCGTCGAAGTGACTCACCAGCGCATGTTGTCGCGACTCTCAGGCTGCGAGCAAGTGCCGCGCGCGGGCAAAGATCCGGTCAAACATGGGCGCGGTCAGGCGCCGGGTCTGGGTGTTGTAGCGGCTGCAGTGATAGGAATCGAGCAGCAGCAGCTGCCGAGGGAGTTCGTGTTCTGCGCCGTGCGAGAAGCGGGACTGCGAGAGTTTCAGGCCCACTGCTCGCAGCACGGCGCCGTGCGCGATGGCGCCAAGCGCGACGACCACCCCACGCGCGGGCACGGCGAGCAGCTCCGTCGCCAGAAACCGGTTGCAGCTCGCCACCTCTGCCGGCAGTGGCTTATTCGCGGGCGGGAGGCATTTCACGGCGTTCGTGATCCGGCAGTCGACGAGCGTGAGCTGGTCGTCGGCGGATCGGGACACCGGTGCGCTTGCGAAACCATGCGCGTGCAGCGTTCGGTACAGCAGGATGCCCGCGTGATCGCCCGTGAATGGCCGGCCCGTGCGATTCGCGCCGTGCAATCCGGGCGCAAGACCGACGATCAGGAGCCGATGCGGATTGCTGCCGAATGGCGCGACGGGGCGGCAATGGTAGCCGGGATGGCGTTCGCGAATCTCGTCGAGAAACGCCGCTAACCGTCCGCAATGGCGGCAGTCGGGCTCAAAACCGGCATTGCCCTCGCCCATCGCGAGGGCGGCTCAGTGCCGCTTGAACTGGGCTTCCTCGGTCGAGCCCTTCATCGCCGTGATGGACGAAGTTCCATGCGTGACCGTCTGGGTGACGTCATCGAAGTAACCCGCGCCGACCTCCCGCTGGTGCTTGGTCGCCGTGTAGCCGTGCTTCTCGGCGGCGAATTCGGCCTCCTGCATGGCGACATAGGCGCTCATCTGTGATTCGCGATAGCCGCGCGCGAGTTCATACATGGTGAAATTGATCGCGTGAAAGCCGGCCAGCGTGATGAACTGGAACCTGTAACCCATCGCGCCCAACTCGCGCTGGAACCGGGCGATGGTTGCGTCATCGAGTCTCTGCTTCCAGTTGAAGGATGGGGAGCAGTTATAGGCGAGCAGCTTGCCGGGATATTTTCGATGGATACCCTCGGCGAACAGCTTTGCCTCGTGCAGATCCGGCTTCGCGGTTTCACACCAGAGCAGGTCCGCGTATGGCGCATAGGCGATTCCGCGGGCGATTGCCTGGTCCAGACCGGCCTTGACCGGGAAAAAGCCTTCGCTGGTGCGTTCCCTCGACGTGATGAACGGGCGGTCGCGCTCGTCCACATCCGAAGTCAGCAGCGACGCCGATTCGGCATCGGTCCGGCCAACGATCACCGCCGGCACGTCGCAGACGTCAGCGGCGAGCCGGGCAGCCACCAGCTTGTTGATTGCATCCTGCGTCGGCACCAGCACCTTGCCGCCCATATGGCCGCATTTCTTGGCGCTCGAGAGCTGGTCTTCGAAATGGACGCCCGCCGCGCCTGCATCGATCATCGCCTTCATCAGTTCGAAGGCATTCAGCACACCGCCGAATCCGGCCTCGGCATCCGCCACGATGGGTTGAAGCCAGTCGATCGAGTCGTCGCCTTCGGCATGACAGATCTGGTCGGCGCGCAGCAAGGTATTGTTGATGCGTCGCGCGACCGCCGGGACGGAATCCACGGGGTACAGAGACTGGTCCGGATACATCTCGCCAGCCAGATTGGCGTCCCCGGCGACCTGCCAGCCGGACAGGTAGATGGCTTTCAGCCCCGCTCTGACCTGCTGCATGGCCTGGTTGCCGGTCACCGCACCGAGCGCGTTGACGAACGGCTGCTCATGAAGGTAGCGCCAGAGTTTCTCGGACCCCAGACGGGCCAGCGAATGCTCGACATGCACGGTGCCGCGCAGGCGCAACACGTCGGCCGCGCCGTAACTGCGTTGCACACCCTTCCAGCGCGGGCTGCGACTCCACTCCTCCTCCAGCTGGGCGGCGCTCTTCGGGCTCATCAGGTCCTCCGGTTTCAGTCGATCTCGCGATAAGCGACGACGGTCAGGAATTGCTCGAATTCGGTGGCGGCCGTCAGTTCATCGAGCAACGCGGCGGCACGCGTGTAGTGGCCCTTCGTGAAATTCGCCTCGCCGACTTCGGCGCGGATCTTCACGAGCTGCTCGGCAAGTAATTCTCGCACGCGCTGCAGCGTCACGGTGCGCAGGTCTTTCATCCGACACTCATGACGTACCCACTGCCAGAGCTGAGCACGCGAGATCTCGGCGGTCGCCGCATCCTCCATCAGATGGTGGATCGGAACACAGCCATTGCCGCCGAGCCAGGCTGCGAGATAGCGGATTCCGACATCGATATTGTTGCGCAGGCCTTCTTCGGTGATGTCGCCTGCCGGTATCTGCAGCAGATCGGCCGCTTTGACGGTGACGTCATCGCGCAGCCGATCCAGGTTGTTCGGTGTCGGCATCAACCGGTCGAATATCTCGCGCGCGACGAATACGAGGCCGGGGTGCGCGACCCAGGTTCCGTCGTGGCCATCGCCCGCTTCGCGCTCCTTGTCCGCCCGGACACGCGCGAGCGCCAGCTCATTGGCCTTGGGATCGCCCTTGATCGGAATCTGGGCTGCCATGCCGCCGATCGCGAAGGCGCCGCGCCGGTGGCAGCTCTTGATCACGAGCAGCGAATAGGAGCGCAGGAAATGCGAGGTCATCGTGACGGTGTTGCGGTCGGGCAGCACGAAGTCCGGGCGGCGGCTGAACTTCTTTATGAAGCTGAAGATGTAGTCCCAACGCCCGCAATTGAGGCCGACGATATGTTCGCGCAGTTCGTACAGTATTTCGTCGATCTCGAATGCGGCCGTGATGGTCTCGATCAGGACCGTGACCTTGATGCTGCCGCGCGGCAGACCGAGCGCACGTTCACTGAATTCGAGGACTTCCGCCCAAAGCCGGGCTTCGAGATGACTCTCGAGCTTTGGCAGGTAGAAGTACGGTCCAGTGCGCCGGCTCAGCAGTTCGCTGGCGCTATGGAACAGAAACAGCCCGAAGTCGACCAGTGCGGCAGGAATCGGCTTGCCGGCTCGCAGCCAGTGTTTCTCGGACAGGTGCCAACCACGCGGCCGCACGACCAGTACCGCGGTCGATTCGTTCAGCCGGTACGACTTTCCTTCCGGGCTCGTGTAGTCGAGCGTTCCGCGCACGGCTGCCATCAAGTTGGCCTGACCCTGGATCACGTTGAACCAGGTCGGACACAGCGAATCCTCGAAATCGGCCATGAAGACGTTGGCGCCGGAATTGAGGGCATTGATGATCATCTTGCGGTCGGTAGGACCGGTGATCTCAACGCGTCGGTCGCGCAGGTCCGCGGGGATCGGCCCGACGCGCCAGTCAGATTCGCGGATCTGGCGGGTTTCTTCGAGGAAGTCCGGAAGGACACCGGCATCGAATTCGCGCTGGCGCTTCACTCTCTGTTCGAGCAGATCCGCCACGCGAGGCCCGAAATGGGCTGCCAGTCTGTTGACGAAAGCGAGCGCCTGGGGACGCAGCACCTCGCGCCATTCCGGCCTGACCATCGGAAACTGGCCGGTGTTCGTGCTGATGTTATCCAGACTCTCAGCTGTCAACTGTAGCTCCTTGAAATAACTTGTATTTACCTGGCACTTCGGTGACGGGCAATCAACATGGCGAGTTCCAGCGCCTGCTCGTAATTGAGTCGCGGATCCACGCTGGTCCGATAGGCCCGCGCCAGATCGGTGTCGGACAGGCCGCGCGCCCCGCCCGTGCATTCGGTGACGTCGTCACCGGTCAGCTCGAAATGAACGCCGCCTAACCGGGATCCGGACTCCTCGTGGATACGGAATGCCGCCTCCACCTCCGCGAGGATATTGTCGAAGCGGCGCGTCTTGACGCCCTGGGACGTCGTCTCGGTATTGCCGTGCATCGGATCGCAGACCCATAGCACCTGCTGCCCGCTGTCGCGCACGGACTTGATCATCTCGGGCAGCGATCGCTCGATCTGCCCGGCACCGAATCGATGGATCAGCGTCAGGCGCCCTGCCTCCCCTTCAGGATTCAGGATCTGTGCAAGTTCGCCAACCCAGGCAGGATCCATGGCCGGCCCGACTTTGACGCCGATTGGATTGGCGATGCCGCGAAAATACTCCACGTGCGCACTGCCTCGCGTGGCGGTGCGCATTCCAATCCAGGGCATGTGCGCCGACAGGTTGTACCAGCGCTCGCGCCGCGGGAGATAACGCGTCTGCGCCTGCTCATACAGCAGATGCAGGCCCTCGTGACTGGAATAGAACCGGATCTGGTTGGATTCGTGGATGGGGCCGCCAGAGATCGCCTGGAAGAAATCCAGGGAGTCAGAAATCGAATCGACGATCTTCTGGTACGCGACCCTGAGCTTTGCGTGCTTCATGAAGCCGAGGTCCCAATACTCGGGGTGATGCAGGTCCGCAAATCCACCGTCAACCAGCGCACGCACGAAATTGAGCGTCAGGGCCGCCCGCTCGTAGCCACGGAGCAGCAATTCGGGGTCCGGCTCGCGATCCGCGGCGGTGAACGCGTTGCGATTGACGATGTCGCCTCGATAACTCGGCAGCGTAACGCCATCGCGCGTCTCGGTGTCGGCCGAGCGCGGTTTCGCGTATTGCCCGGCGATGCGTCCGACCCGGATCACCGGTTTCTTGATCCCATGCAGAAGCACGAGACTCATCTGGAGCAGAATCTTGAGCTTGCTTGCGATGGTCGCCGACTCACAGTCGGCAAATCCCTCCGCGCAGTCGCCGCCCTGCAGCAGGAAGCGCTCGCCGCGCTGCGCCGCCGCGAGTTCCGCCTTCAGCTGGTCGACCTCCCATGACACGACTACCGGCGGCAGGCGCGACAGTTCTTCAATGACGCGCGAGAGTTTCGCAGTATCCGCATAGCGCGGCTGCTGTTCCGCCGGCCAGCGCTGCCAGCTTTCCGGACTCCAGCCAACTGTTTGAGCCGCGGTATTCATGGATCGAGGCATCGTACACGGTTTCACCGCAGTGCAAAAATATCCACCGCCAGGGGTGGTTTAAGTGCATCCAAATGGGCAGAATGCGCCTCCTCCGTTCGGAGCAATCGCATGCACCGTGTCTTGGTTCTTGGCGCCGGAAAAATCGGTGCTCTGGTATCCGGTCTTCTTGCCGAAGCCGGCGATTATCAGGTGCAGCTTGCCGACGTCAGCGCCGAGACGGCCGCCGGTGTCGCCCGCGCGCAAGAGCGGCGCACGCTGACGGCATTTGGACTCGATGGCACGGATCCGGCGGCGTTGGCGCGCCGACTCGAGGCGCATCCCGTCGATGCCGTGATTTCGTCGCTGCCATTCCATTGCAACGTCTCAGTGGCCAGGGCTGCGCGCGACCATGGCTTGCACTATTTCGACCTGACCGAAGATGTCGAGGTGACGCGCGCCGTGCGCGCCGTCGCCGAGGGCGCAAGAACCGCCTTCGTACCGCAGTGCGGGCTCGCACCGGGCTTCGTGTCGATCGCTGCGAACGAACTGATCAGTCACTTCGAGGAATTGCGCAGCGTCAAGCTGCGCGTTGGTGCGCTGCCGCAGCATCCGAACAATGGCCTCAAGTATTCCCTGACCTGGTCCACCGAGGGTCTGATCAATGAATACGGCAATCCCTGTCACGCGATCGCTGATCGTCGCCCGATAGAAGCGGCGCCGCTCGAGGGCCTGGAAGAAATCGAGATCGACGGCACGCTCTACGAAGCTTTCAATACCTCTGGTGGGCTGGGCTCGCTGGGCGAGACCTATGGTGATCGCTGCGAGCAGATGAATTACAAGACGATCCGTTACCCGGGACATTGCGAGCAGATGCGCCTGTTGATGAATGATCTGAAGCTCAACCAGGATCGCGGCACGCTGAAGCGGATCCTGGAGAATGCCGTCCCGCAGACACTGCAGGATGTCGTGATCATCTACGTCGCAGTCACCGGCCGGCAGGCTGGCGAGTTGCGCGAGGAAAATTTCGTTAACAAGGTTTATCCGCAGGAGATTTCCGGACGGCTCTGGTCTGCGATCCAGGTCACGACGGCAGCCGGCATCACGGCGGTCGTGGACCAGGTGCTCGCAAAGCCGGCCGCCTACCGCGGGTTCGTGCGTCAAGAACAATTCCGCTTGCCGGCGGTGCTGGCAAACCGCTTCGGCAAGTGGTTCCAGGATGGCGCTGACAAGGGTGTATCGGGGCGAATGGTCGTCGAGGGCAAGGCGGGTCGCCAGCGCAATCTGGTGGGAGTCAAGTGATGAAGAAAGCGGAGATTCTCAAAGGGCTTGGTCTGGACGCCATCAATCCGGGCGCCTGGTCCGGCGATGGCTGGCACGCGGCAGCCGACTCGCCGCTCGTTCAATCGCTGGATCCGGCGACCGGTGAGCCGATCGCCGCGGTCCGTGCCGCAGCCGAAATCGACTATGAGCGGGTTGCAGCAAGCGCAGCGGCGGCGTTTTCGCAGTGGCGCGACGTGCCTGCGCCGCGACGCGGTGAGGCCGTGCGCCTGGTCGGTGATGCCCTGCGGAAGAAGAAGGACCTGCTCGGCAGCCTCGTCAGCCTGGAGATGGGCAAGATCAAGGCCGAGGGTGACGGTGAAGTCCAGGAGATGATCGATATCGCGGACTTCGCGGTCGGCCAGTCGCGCATGCTGTACGGCCTGTCGATGCACTCCGAGCGTCCCCGGCATCGCATGTACGAGCAATGGCATCCGCTGGGCGTCGTGGGGATCATCTCGGCGTTCAACTTTCCCGTGGCAGTCTGGTCCTGGAATGCGTTCCTGGCCGCTATTTGCGGCGACATCTGCATCTGGAAGCCGTCGCACAACACGCCGCTCTGCGCGATCGCGGTGCAGCGCATCTGCAACGAGGTACTCGCGCGGGAGAACCTGCCGCCGATCTTCCAGTTGTTCATTCCCGCTGGCAATGCGCTTGCCAACCGCTTCGTTGAAGACCGGCGGGTGGCGCTGATCAGCTTCACCGGATCGACCAATGTCGGCCGCAGAGTCGGCGAACGCATCGCTTCGCGACTCGGCAGGAGCCTGCTGGAGCTGGGCGGAAACAACGCCATCATCGTGGACGAGTATGCGAATCTCGATCTCGTGATACCCGCGGTCCTGTTTGGCGCGGTCGGCACCGCGGGACAGCGCTGCACGACGACGCGCCGGCTCCTCGTGCACGAGTCGCGTATTGCGGAGGTGGAGCGCCGCCTGGTCGCGGTCTACAAGCAGGTCCGCATCGGCAATCCGCTCGATGCCCAGACGCTGATGGGGCCATTGGTGGATGCGTCGGCGGTTCGACAGTACGAGGCCGCGCTCGCGGATGCCCGCAGTCAGGGCGGTCAGATCCTGTGCGGCGGCAGTGTGCTGCCGGGCCCGGGCTTCTATGTCGAGCCCACGATCGTCAGGGCAAGCAATGACATGCCGATCGTACGCCATGAGACATTTGCGCCGATCCTCTACACGATCCCGTTCAGGACGCTGGACGAGGCGATCGCGATGCACAACGACACGGAATACGGCCTGTCCTCGGCCATTTTCACCGACCGTTTGCAACATGCCGAGCGCTTCCTGTCGGTCTCCGGCAGCGATTGCGGCATCGCAAATGTCAATATCGGCACATCAGGCGCCGAGATCGGTGGAGCTTTCGGCGGCGAGAAGGACACTGGTGGCGGGCGCGAAGCCGGTTCTGACTGCTGGAAGGTCTACATGCGCCGCCAGACCAACACGATCAACTACTCGAGCGAGCTTCCGCTTGCGCAGGGAATCAGGTTCGACCTGGGCTGAGTTCGCGCTCCAGCAGCTGGTACATCATGCGGGTGTAGCGTTCGGCCGTGATGAAGGTCCAGGACCATTTCTTGTCGTAATCGGCGTTCGGCGCAGCCGCCACGATCTCATCCACCGATTTTCCCGCCTTCATCAACTCACGGATCCGCCCGCTCGTGGTCAACAGCATTTCGCGGTAATCGACGAGATCCGCGCGATTCGCGAGCGGGCCATGGCCCGGGATGATGCGGGTCCGGTCATCGGCCAGCACCAGTATCCGGTCTACCGCTTCGATCAGGCCGGAGACGGAACCTCCGGAACTGAAGTCGATGAATGGATAGAAACGGAAGAACAAGTCGCCCGTGTGAATGACATTGGCCTTGCGGAAGTGAATGAACACGTCGCCATCGGTATGCGCATGCGGGGCGTACGTCCCGTGGATCTCCTCGCCATTCAGATAGAAAGTAATTGCGTCGTTGAAGGTAACGACCGGCAGCGCCGCCTGCGGTGAGGCCGGCACGGCGTTTTCAAGGAAGCTGTTGAACTGATCGCTGCTCATGCGGGCCCGGACCTGATCATGGGCCACCAGCAAGGCGCCCTCCTTCGCCAGGTTCTCATTGCCGCCCGTGTGGTCGCCGTGCCAATGCGTGTTCAGCACGAATCGCGGGGCCCCGAGATTCAGCTGGTGCAGTGCCGCGATGACCGAAGGCGTCATCGGAGCGTACTGGTCGTCGATCAGGAACACGCCGTCGGCGCCCGCCGAGACCCCGATGTTGCCCCCTTGGCCGATCAGTACGTAAATCCCCGGAACGACCTGTTCCGTGCGGATTGTCGTGTCTGGTGGCGTCAGTTGCGCGATAGCCGCTGGCGCGAGCAATGCAAGCCCTATTGTCGTCAGTCGCAGAATCATGGCGCCCTCCCTTCCCGGTCCGCGTTCCGCTTGTAGCAGACCAGCCTGTTATCATCAATGCCGTACGGTGGAGACCCGCGAATGGCCTTGCGTTACTTCATCCTTGGCTTACTGGCGATCCTGATGACCGGTGCGGGCATCCGTGCCGCCCCCGGTGAGCCCGACGCAACTCAGGCAGCGGACGCCTTGGCATCGGATGCCGCGCCACTTGCGGGCACCGCCGTCCTGCTCGAGATAAAGGACGCCATCAGCCCGGCCACCCGGGAGTTCTTCCTGCGGACGCTCGAGCGTGCCGAGGAACAGGATGCCGCGCTGCTGGTCCTGGTTCTCGACACGCCTGGCGGGCTGTCGGATTCCATGCGCGACATGATCCAGGGCATTCTGAATGCGCGCATTCCCGTCGTGACCTTCGTTGCACCTTCCGGCGCGCATGCAGCCAGCGCCGGCACCTTCATCCTCTATGCGAGTCACATCGCCGCCATGGCACCGGGCACCAACCTCGGAGCCGCGACTCCCGTGTCGATCGGCGGATCGGGGCCGGATGAAGGCGGCAAGGAGCCTGAGAAGAGCAAGGATGGCGACAAGGACGCAGAGAAGTCTTCAAGGCCATCGTCGGCCATGGACCGCAAGGTACTCAACGACTCCGTCGCTTATATCCGCAGTATCGCCGAGATGCGCGGCCGCAACCTGGAATTTGCCGAGGCAGCGGTGGTCGATGCGGCGAGCATCACCGCCACTGAGGCGCTCGCGCGCGGCGTGATCGACCTGATGGCGGATGACCTGCCTGGGCTCATGACTGCGCTCGATGGCCGGGAAGTCAAATTGCCATTCGGTACCCGCGTGCTGAAGACCAGGGGAATCGTGATTGAGCGGATCGAAATGGACTGGCGTGCGGCGCTGCTCTCCGTGCTCACAAATCCGATGGTCGCGTACGGCCTGCTGCTGATCGGGCTCTATGGCCTGATGTTCGAGGGCTACAACCCGGGCGCGGTCCTGCCGGGCGTCATTGGCGGGATCTGCCTGTTGCTGGGTCTCTACGCACTACAGGTATTGTCAGTGAATTTTGCGGGTCTGGCGCTCGTATTCCTTGGCATCGGCATGATGATTGCGGAATTCTTCGTGGCCAGTTTCGGGGCGCTGGGCCTCGGTGGACTCGTGGCATTCGTGATCGGATCGATCGTGCTGATGGACACGGGCACGCCTGGAATGGCATTGAGCCGCGGATTGGTCGGCGGGGTCGCAACGGCAGCGGGAATGTTGATGCTCGGCACGATCTGGCTGGGGATGCGCGCACGGCGCCGGCCCGTTGCGACCGGCCGCGAGCAGATGGTCGGGGATACGGCCGAAGCCGTGGAAGCATTCACCAGCAAGGGCCAGGTGCGGATTTACGGCGAGTTGTGGAATGCGGTCAGTTCGAAGCCTGTCACCGAGGGCCAGCGGCTGCGCATCGATCGAGTGGCCGGGCTGACACTCCACGTCTCGCCCATCGAATGACAGGAGACCACCAATGATGACCTACGTGCTCGTTGCCATCGCCATTCTCTTTATCGTGCTGGTAATCAACGCGATCAACATCCTGCGCGAATACGAGCGTGGCGTCGTGTTCACGCTCGGACGCTATGCAGGCACCAAGGGACCCGGTCTGATCATCGTGTGGCCAATCGTGCAACAGATGGTGCGCGTGGACCTGCGCACGATCGTGCTCGATGTGCCCAAGCAGGATGTCATTTCGCGGGACAATGTGTCGGTCAAGGTGAATGCAGTCGTCTATTTCCGGATCGTGGATCCGGACAAGGCCATCATCCAGGTTGCGAATCCATTCGAGGCAACCAGCCAGCTCGCCCAGACGACGCTGCGCTCCGTGCTCGGCCAGCACGAACTGGACGAGATGCTTTCGGAACGCGACCGGCTGAATGCCGACGTGCAGAAGATCCTGGATTCCTCTACCGATGCCTGGGGCATCAAGGTGTCGCATGTGGAGATCAAGCACATCGACCTCGACGAAACCATGATTCGGGCGATTGCCAAGCAGGCCGAGGCGGAGCGCACGAGACGTGCCAAGGTGATTCACGCAGAGGGCGAGAAGCAGGCAGCGGCGATGCTGGTCGAGGCCGCGAAGCTCCTCGGGGCGGATCCGCGCGCCATCCAGCTGCGCTACATGCAGACGCTGACGGAACTCGGCAATGACAGGAGCACGACGATCGTGTTCCCGATGCCGATGGACCTGCTGACGCCGTTCGTGAAGAAGCTCGGCGCGCCCGACTGACTGATTCCGTCAGCGGCCCGGCAGACGCACGCTGATGCGCGCGCCGCCCAGGCGGCTCTCGCCGATTTCCAGTGTCCCGGAATGGGCCGCGGCAATCTCGCGCGCAACGGACAGGCCAATGCCCTGCCCCGCGACGCTTTCGTCGGCTCGAACGCCGCGCTCCAGTACCCGGGATCGCTCGACCGGCGGGATGCCGCGGCCGTCGTCTTCGACATCGAGCAGCAGACCGGGGCGGCGCCAGTCGGCCGAGGTCCACGGCATTGCGCGTACGGCGACCTCGCTGCTGCAGTACTTGCAAGCGTTGTCCATCAGATTGCCGGCCAGTTCGAGAAAATCGCCCGCATCGATCGGATAAGCCGTGCCCTTTGCGACCGCGATGGTGGTACGCGGAGACTTCTCGGAGTAGACCTTGGCCAGCGCGCCGCGCAATTGCTCGAGCGACTCCTGGACCGGAAGATCGGTCATCGTCGTGCTGGCACCGCTGAAGACCGCGCGCTTCAGCTGGTGCTGCACTATTTCCTGCATGCGGTCCAGTTGCCGCGCCTGAGATTGCGGATCGGCCTGTCCACTTTCGATGAGCCCGCGCAACGCGGCGAGTGGCGTCTTGAGACTGTGCGCAAGATTGCCAAGTGTCGTGCGATAGCGCTCCAGGCGTTTGCGCTCGCCGGCCAGCAGCGCATTGAGATTCCCGGTCACACCGCTGAGCTCGCGCGGCCAGCCGGAACCCAGGAGGTCGCGGCGCCCGGCCTCGACGTCGGCAATTTCGGTCTCGAGCCGGTGCAAGGGCTTGAGCGCGATGCGCAATGCGACCGCCAGACCTGCGAGCAGCAGCAGCCCCAGTATGATCGAACCCGACAGGAGCCAGGCGCGCACGCGCGCAACCTCCCGGTACCAGGGCTCCAGGCTCTCGGCCGTGCGGATGATGAAGTCCCTGCTGCTGCCGTCTTCGAGCTCCCAGCGGATGCTCAGCGACAGGCCCAGCACGCGTGTGCCGTCTGCGAGCTTCGCGTACTCGAAGCGTCGCTCGCCGGTTGCCGGTGCCGCGGCCAGATTAAGGCCGCTGCCAAGCGCGGATGGCGAGCGCCAGCTGCCCCGGGAACTCACGATTTCTGCATAAAGGCCCGAACCGGGGGCCGTCAGCCGCGGTTCCGCCAGATTTTCCGGGATGAGGCGGCCTTCGCCATCGATAGCGGCTGACGAAATCAGCGCGATGACCTGCGCCTCGAGCACATCATGGCGAGCGCGCAGACCGAGATCGCGATAGAGCGAGTCGAGGAACCAGGCGGCCGCGCCGGCGCCGGCCAGCAACAGCAGGGCCAGCGTCACCAGCAGCCGGGCCTGAAGCGATGGGGATGATCGCGCCACGATCAGTCGCGCGCAATACGGTAGCCGCGACCCCTCAGGGTCTCGATCGGCTGGCGGTCTCCATCCGGGTCGAGTTTGCGGCGCAGCCGCCCGACAAAGACTTCGATCGTGTTGCTGTCGCGTTCGAAATCCTGCTCATAAAGCTTCTCGGTCAACTCGGCCTTGGAAACAACCTGACCGGCGCGCAGCATCAGGTACTCGAGCAGCCGGTACTCGAATGCGGTCAATTCAACGGAGGTACCAGCGACTCGCACTTCCTGGCTGCGGGTATCGAGTTCGACCACGCCGCTTTTCAACAGCGGCTGCGACCAGCCTCCCGAACGACGAAGCAGCGCCTGGACCCGCGCCAGCACCTCTTCGAAACGAAAGGGCTTGGTGACATAGTCGTCCGCGCCGGCGTCGAGCCCGCCAACCTTTTCCTGCCAGCTGTCGCGTGCCGTCAGGATCAGGACCGGAAAGGACCTGCCCGACTTGCGCCAGGCCCGGATTGCGTCGAGGCCGGACTTTCCCGGCAGGCCCAGATCCACGACCGCAATGTCGACGGGAAGTTCGTTGCCAGAGAATTCACCTTCGACGCCGTCGGCGGCAAGATCCACGGCAAAGCCGGCGGTGCGAAACTGCTGTGCAAGCGTCTCGCGCAGCGCCGGTTCATCCTCTACGATCAGCAGCCGCATCCGGGCCTCAGATTTCCTCGCCCGTTTGCCCGTCGATCCTCACTTCGAACACGCGGCCGTCCGCCCCCAGCAACCGGATCCGGTATTCGATGCGGTCGCCATCCCGCTTTTCCTCTGCGCGCACGGCCCGCGCATCGTATCGGCGCTCTGCCTGGGCCACGGCCTCGTCGAGGGATACGGCGCGATCCGCCATGGTTCTTGCCCCGCCCCGGTCGTTGTCAGAGGCATGACCCGAGGGCTGCGCCTGGCTGGCCGCGGCGGCGCCAGCCATGAGTGCCATGCACAGGACCACCAGCAGTCTTAATCTAGGCATCTGCATCACGCCATTGTAGTTGAACTCGAAGAACCCGGGCCGCTTGCGCGGCCCGGGTCGAATGGTCAGCTGCGAATCGGCGTCACATCGACCCGGATGCGCACCCGGTCACCCGGGTCGTAAGGCATCCGCGTGGTGTATTCGCGGCCGCCGTACTCGTAGGTCACGCGGTAGCCGTCAATGCGCTCTTCCCAGCTGTCCCGGTAACGGACCTCGCAGCGCTCGACCAGACGTTCCGGGCGGTAGTAGCCCTGGCGCTGACGTGACGCGTTGTGGCCAATTGCACCACCGATGATCGCGCCGGCGGCACGCGCCACCTGACGGCCATCGCCCCTGCCGATCTGGTTGCCGATGGCGCCACCGATCAGGCCGCCCAGCAGAGTACTGCCGGCGTGGCGGGATGAAAATGGGCCATCCGACTCATAGGCCACCTCATCCCAGCATTCGCGCACCGGCTCGCTGATGCGCACCTGGCGGCGGACTGCTTCCACATTCACGACACGCGCGTAGTCGTAGTCGCCACCGTAACGGCTGTCTTCGTCGTATCGGTAGTCGCCGCGATTGTGATCAGCCAGGGCTCCGGCGGACGCGGCGGCGAGACCGACGGCAAGGCCAGAAATCCAGAGCTTGCGTAACATGGTAAGCCTCCTTGCTTTGACACGATGCCAATCTAGGCCGGCGTCCATGAACGCGTCCTGAACGCGGGAAGCGCGTGCAAGCAGGCTGTTTTGTCAGGGAATCTCGGCCTTTGCGGCGACCCAGAGCTCGTCCAGCAGCCCGGGATCAGCGGTGCCCGGCTCGATGCCACGGGCGGCGAGCGCCCGCTCCAGATGGGCGTATCGGCGCTCGAACCGTTCATTGGCGCCCCGCAAGGCCGCCTCCGCATCGATGTCGAGATGCCGTGCAAGATTGACCACCGAGAACAGGAGATCACCAAGCTCCGCCGTCATCCGCTCGAAGTTCCGGTCCGTGGCGGTGACCCGGTCAAATTCGGCAAGTTCCTCATCGATCTTCGCGCGCGGCCCGCTGGCATCCGGCCAGTCGAACCCGGCATTCGCGGCCCGCCGGCCCAGCTTGCGGGCGCGTGACAGCGCAGGCAGCGCCCTCGGAATGCCCGCCAGGGCGCCATTCCCCTGTCCCGGCGCCTTGTGCTCACGCGCCTTGATGGCCTCCCAGAGCCGCGATTGCTCGGCGGCATCCGCGACGGTGGCGCCGCCAAAGACATGGGGGTGGCGCCGGGTCAGCTTGTCGCAGATCGCGGCAGCCACATCCTCGAAGGAAAATGCACCACGTTCGCTCGCCAGTTGCGCATGAAATACGACCTGGAACAGAAGATCACCGAGCTCATCGCGCAGCGCTTCTAGATCCCCACGCTCGATCGCATCGGCGACCTCGTAGGCCTCTTCCAGCGTGTGAGGAGCGATCGACCGGAAGTCCTGCTGCAAGTCCCAGGGACAGCCTGCGACCGGATCGCGCAGGCGCCTCATGATCTTGAGCAACCGGTCAATCGGCATGGAGCGGCGAGCCACTCAGCAGTTCGCCCAGAGTCAGCAGCATGCCGGCTGTCGCACCCCAGATCGTGCGGCCACCCCACTGGAGATCGAGCACCTCGAGATCCTCGTTGCCGATCCTGTGCATGCGATGAGTATGCATCGCCGGATTCAACAAATGACTCAACGGCGCTTCGAAAGTGCCGGATACTTCGGTGGGATCCAGCACCAGTTCAAAGCCCGGGCTGACAAGACCCACGACAGGCGTTACCCGATAGCCGCTGATCACGACGTGGTCCGGCAGGCAGCCGATCACCTCGATGAATTCACGGCGCAGGCCGATTTCTTCTTCGGTCTCGCGCAATGCCGCGGCGACCGCATCGTCGTCATCGGGCTCGAGTCGGCCACCGGGAAATGATATCTGGCCCGCGTGATGTCTCAGTTCGTTGGCCCTGTGGGTCAGAAGCACAGTCAGTTCGTCGCCGTGATCGATCAGCGGGATCAGTACGGCAGCCCGCGTCGGCTGCAGCGGGAACAGCGCACGCAGGCGTTCCATCGCCGGACGGGACACCGCGCCGATGCGCAGGTCGGAATCCGCGTACTGGCGACTGGTCAGCCGACTGCGCAACTTCTGCTTCAGCGCCTCGGCCGGCAGGCGGTGCAGGTCCCTTGTCAATTCGGGTTTCACGGCCGTCCCTTCGCAGCTTCGCCGCGCGCCAGCCTTGCCGGATCGAGTAGCCGCGCGAGTTTTGCGCGCGGCATCCCGGTCTCCTCGATCGCGATGTCGAGAATCGGGCGGTGCTCGGCGATCGCGCGATGGGCGATGGCTGCAGCCCGGTCGTATCCGATTTCCGGCGCGAGCGCCGTGAGGAGCATCGGATTGCGGGCCAGCGTTTCGGCAATGGCGCCCGCCCGCACCGCGAGGCCTGAAATGGCCCGCCGCGCGAGCGCGCGCGATGCATCCGCCAGCAGCTCGATGCTCTGCAACAGGGCATAAGCGATCAACGGCAGCATCACGTTCAACTGGAAATTGCCGGAAGCCCCCGCCATCGTGACCGCGACGTCATTGGCCATGACCTGGGTTGCCGCCATCGCGACCGCTTCGGGGATCACCGGATTGACCTTGCCGGGCATGATGCTGGAGCCCGGCTGCAGCGCTGGCAGCGATATCTCTCCGAGGCCGGCCAGTGGACCGGAGTTCATCCAGCGCAGGTCGTTCGCGATCTTGAGCAACACCACCGCGGCGCCACGCAGCTGTCCGGAGAGCTCCACGGCCGCGTCCTGCGCCGCCAAGCTCGCAAAACGGTCCGGCGCGCCGGCAAGCTTGAGCTTGCATCGCTTCGCGAGGCGCGCGATCGCCTGTGTCGCGAACAGCGGATGGGCGTTGACGCCGGTGCCGACCGCCGTCGCGCCCAAAGCAAGCCGCTGCAGGCGCGGCGCAACCGTCGAGAGACGCAGGGCCGCGTCCTCTACCTGCGTCTGCCAGGCATGCATTTCCTGGCCGATGGTGATCGGCAGGGCATCCATCAGGTGGGTACGCCCCGGCTTGACGTGATCGCCAACCTCAGCGGCCTTGTCCGCGATTGCGCGCGCGAGCTCGGCCAGCGCCGGCATCAGCGTGTCACGCAGCTCAAGGGCCGAAGCAAGATGAATCGCGCTCGGAATGACGTCGTTGCTGCTCTGGCAACGATTGACATGGTCATTCGGATGGACGGCGGACCCCAGCCGGGTGGCGGCGAGGTGGGCAATCACCTCGTTGACGTTCATGTTCGTGCTGGTGCCGGAGCCAGTCTGCATGATCCCGACGGGGAACTGGTCGGCGTGTCTTCCAGACGCGACCTCGAGTGCCGATGCTGCGATTGCCGCCGCGAACCGCGGCTCGAGTTCACCCAGTTCGCCGTTCGTCTCGGCAGCCGCCCATTTGATCAGGGCGATGGCGCGGATCAATGACGCCGGCATCGCCAGGTGACCGATCTGGAAGTTCTCGACCGCGCGCTGCGTCTGGGCGCCCCAAAGCGCCGACGCGGTCACGCGGACCTCGCCAAAGCTGTCCTTTTCGATGCGGTCTTTATCGCTCACGGGTAACATGGGAATTCTATCATCTGCGTGTGGCGCCATGACTGATGCTCGCCTGAATTCGTTGTCACCGCTCGACGGGCGCTATGCCGACAAATGCGCCGACCTGGCCAGCATTTTCAGCGAGGCGGCATTGATCGGCTATCGGGTGCGCGTCGAGGCCTGCTGGTTTCGGCAGCTCGCAGCTTCCGGTCATTTTCCGGCGCTCGGTGCGCTGCCGGCACCGCTTTCGTCCCGGCTCGATGCGCTCGTCTCAGGCGTGGACGAATCCGCCGTCAAGCGTGTCAAGGAGATCGAGCGCGAGACAAATCACGACGTCAAGGCAGTGGAGTACTTTGTCCGCGAGCAACTCGCGGCATCTGGTGCCCGGCCGGCACAACTCGAATTCGTGCACTTCGCGTGCACGTCCGAAGACATCAATAACCTGAGCTACGCATTGATGCTCGCGGACGCGCGCGGCAGCGTACTGCTGCCGCTGATTGTGAAAGTCGCCGCAAGACTCGCCGTTCTCGCTCACGACCACGCCGCCACCGCCATGTTGTCACGAACGCACGGCCAGCCGGCCTCTCCGACGACGCTCGGCAAGGAAGCAGCGAACTACGTCGCACGTTTTCGCCGCGCAGCCGCTTCGCTTGGCCGCGTGGAACTGCTGGGCAAGTTCAACGGGGCGGTCGGCAATTTCAATGCACATTGTGCGGCGGGCACGAACATCGACTGGCGTGCCGAGTCGCGCAGCTTCGTAATGGGTCTTGGGCTGGTGCCCAACGAGTACACGACGCAGATCGAGCCACATGACTGGATTGCGGAATACTGCGACACGCTGGCACGCGCGGACACCGTCCTGATCGACCTGTGCCGGGACCTGTGGGGCTATGTCTCGCTCGGCTACTTCCGGCAGCAGCCGGGGGCAGGCGAAGTCGGCTCGTCGACCATGCCTCACAAGGTGAACCCGATCGACTTCGAGAATGCCGAAGGCAATGCCGGTCTCGCGAATGCGATGTTGCGGCACTTTGCGGAGAAGCTGCCGGTGTCGCGCTGGCAGCGCGATCTCAGCGATTCAACAGTGCTCCGCAATCTCGGCGTGGCTCTTGGCCACAGCGTCCTGGCATGGCGCTCGGTGTTGCGTGGTCTCGATCGTATCGAGCCAGACAGCGCGCGCATGGCCGCGGAACTCAACGTGCACTGGGAAGTGCTTGCGGAAGCGATCCAGACAGTCATGCGCGCGAACGGCGTGGCCGGAGCATACGAAAAACTGAAGGAATTCACGCGTGGGCGCAGCATCGGGGCTTCCGAGCTGGCCGCCTTTGTTGCCGGGCTTGGATTGCCGCGCGATGCGCAGCGGCGTCTTGAATCGTTGACGCCAAGCTCCTACACCGGGCTTGCCGAAGCACTCGCCAGGGCGGTGTGAGGACGGCTGGAGATGGCCTCCGACGCCATCGAATGCGTGCTGACGACCTGGAGTACGGATCGCGCGGCCCTGCAGGCAATCCGCCGTGAAGTCTTCATAGACGAGCAATCAGTCGCCGAAACCGACGAATGGGATGATGACGATCCCGTGAGCGTTCACGCTTTGGCCACCCTGAACCGTGAACCAGTTGGCACAGGGCGACTTAATCCGGGCGGTAAGATCGGGAGGATCGCGGTAAGAGCCGGACTGCGGGGCCGGGGCATCGGTACCTTGATTCTCCGCCAGCTGCTCCACGAGGCCTACCACCGCGGCATTCGCGAGCCATACCTGCATGCGCAACTGCAGGCCGTGCCCTTCTACGAGAAGCTCGGTTTTCGTATCCAGGGCGATGTGTTTGACGAGGCGGGCATCTCCCACGTGAGGATGAAGCACGCCCTGGAGTGATGGCGTTGCAAACCCAGCGGCAGAGCGTGACCGGCACGCGCTCAATCATCGGGACACTCGAGGAGACGCGCAGCGCCACACAGCAGGTTGCGCTCAGCGCACGCCGGCTGCTGACGATGTACACACAGGACCTCGAGCCTGCGGTCTATGACCAGCCGCAGTTCCTGGAGACGGTCAAGAAACTGGTCTTGTCCAGAAGCTATGCGAAGGTCCGGGTACTGCTCGCGGATCCTTCGCGCGTCCTATATGAAGGCAGCAAGTTCGTGCACCTCGCGCGCCGGATCACGAGCCATATCGAGATCCGGCACGTCAAGTCCGATCACCGCGACAACCAGTCGGCATTCCTGATCGCCGACGACCGCGCGCTGGTATACCGCCTGCAGGCTTCACGCTGGGAAGGCATCCTCGAGATGAACGACCCCGCTGTCGCCAGGCGCTATCTCAACTATTTCGACGAAATCTGGATCGCCAGCGAACCAGAAGCCGAGACCCGCCAGCAACACCTCTAGCCGCGGCGGTCGGCCATTCGGGTCAGCCCGTATAATCGCCTCATGGCACTGAAGCCCGATGTCACCGTGGCAGCCATCGTCGAGCGCGATGGACAATTCCTCATGGTCCAGGAACGCGCCGCACGACGCGTGGTCCTGAACCAGCCTGCGGGCCATCTCGAGGACGGGGAATCGCTGCTGCAGGCCGTGGTCCGCGAGACACTTGAGGAAACCGGCTATGCGTTCGTGCCTCATGCGGTGACCGGTCTGTACCTGTGGCGCGGCACCGGGCATCGCACCTTCCTGCGCGTCGCGTTTGCCGGCAGCGTAGGCGACCGTGCAGCCGGCGTGAAACTCGACCGCGCCATCATTCGCACCGCCTGGCTCGGCGTCGAGGCGCTCCGTCAGCGGGAGCCCGAATTGCGAAGCCCCCTCGTGCTGACCTGCATCGACGATTACCTGCGCGGTACCCGGTACCCGCTCGAACTGCTCAGTCATGTCCTGACTGCTTCGCCGGGTTCCACGGCAGACTGACGCCCATGGCGAGCTACATCGTCGCGATGTCGGGCGGTGTCGATTCGGCGGTCGCCGCCTTGCTGCTGCTGGAGGCCGGCCACGACGTGCAGGGCCTGTTCATGGCGAACTGGGAGGACGATGGCGGCTACTGCACGACTGCCGACGATTTTCAGGACGCGCGCCGCAGTTGTGCGGAACTGGGCATACCGCTGCATCGCGTCAGCTTCGCAGCCGAATACAGGGAACGCGTCTTCACGCATTTCCTGTCCGAGTTGCGCGCGGGCCGCACACCGAACCCCGATGTCCTTTGCAACCGGGAGATCAAGTTTGGCCTGTGCCTGTCATATGCGCGGCGCCTCGGCGCAGAACGCTTTGCGACCGGGCATTACGCCCGCATCGGCAGCGGCGCCCGTCTGTTGCGCGGCGTGGATGCGGCGAAGGACCAGAGCTACTTCCTGCATGTGCTTTCCGGCGCGGAACTTGCCGCATGCGACTTTCCGGTCGGCGGACTTCGCAAGCCGGAGGTACGCGCGATTGCCCGTGACCGCGGCCTGGCGGTCTTCGACAAGCGCGATTCCACAGGCATCTGTTTCATCGGGGAGCGTCCGTTTGGCGAGTTCCTGGAGTCCTGGCTGCCTGCCGATCCGGGACCGATCGAAACGCCGGATGGTCAGGTGATCGGCGCACATCAGGGGCTTGCACGCTATACGCTTGGGCAGCGCAGCGGCCTTGGCGTTGGCGGCCTGAAGGATCGCGCGGCCGCCCCGTGGTTTGTGGCGAGCAAGGACCTGGCACGAAACGCGCTCATAGTCGTGCAGGGCCGGGACCATCCGGCGCTCCATTGTGACGGGCTGCGCACCGGCGCCGCGCACTGGGTCAGCGGCGAGCCGCCCGCCCCGGCATTCGAGTGCACCGTCAAACTGCGATATCGCCAGCCCGATGTGCGCTGCGCGGTCAATCTGTCTGTGGATGGCGCAACCGTGCGATTTGCGGATCGGCAGGCAGGCGCGGTGCCCGGCCAGTTCGCGGTGTTCTACCGCGATCAGGAATGCCTGGGTGGCGCGGCAATTGACTCGCTTATAATCGGCGCGGAGGAATCATGCTGGACAGCTTCAAGTCGCGCCGCAAACTCGCAGTCGGTGACCGCAGTTTCGAGTACTACAGCCTAGACTCGCTCGCGGAATACGCGGTCGGGCGCCTGCCCTACTCGCTGAAGATCCTGCTGGAAAACCTTTTGCGCCACGAGGACGGCGTGACCGTCACGCGCGAGGACATCATTGCGCTTGCGAGCGCCGATCCGCGAAAACCGGTGACCCGCGAGATCGCATTCACGCCCGCCCGGGTGATCATGCAGGACTTCACCGGGGTGCCCGCGGTCGTCGATCTTGCCGCGATGCGCGACGCGATGGCGGCACTTGGCGGCGACCCCGGAAAGATCAATCCACTGATCCCGGCCGAGCTCGTCATCGATCATTCGGTCATGGTCGATCATTACGGCACTGCCGACGCGCTCAATCTCAACGCCTTGCTCGAATTCCAGCGCAACAAGGAGCGCTATGCCTTCCTGCGCTGGGGTCAGTCCGCGTTCGACAATTTTGCCGTGGTGCCGCCGGACACCGGTATCGTGCATCAGGTCAACCTGGAATTCCTGGCGCGGGTCGTGTTCGTCAACGACAGTGGCCTGGCCTACCCGGATACCGTTGTCGGTACCGACTCGCATACGACCATGATCAATGGCGTCGGCGTTCTGGGGTGGGGCGTCGGCGGCATCGAAGCCGAGGCCGCGATGCTCGGGCAGCCCTCGACGATGCTCATCCCCGAGGTCATTGGCATGAAGCTGACCGGGCGGCTGCCGGAGGGCGCAACGGCGACCGATCTGGTGCTGACGGTGACCGAACAGCTGCGCAGCCGCGGCGTCGTGGAGAAATTCGTCGAATTCTTCGGCGATGGGCTCGCCCAGTTGCCGCTGGCTGACCGCGCGACAATCGCCAACATGGCGCCGGAGTACGGCGCGACCTGCGGGATATTCCCGATCGATGAGGAAACCCTCACCTACCTGCGCCTGACCGGACGCGACGAAGACCAGATTGCGCTCGTGCGCGAGTATGCGAAAGCGCAAGGGATGTGGCGCCACGATGGCGCGCCCGATGCGCTCTACACCGATGTCCTGCACCTCGACCTGTCCGCGGTGCAACCCTCCCTCGCCGGCCCGAAGCGGCCGCAGGACCGGGTGCTGCTGGGCGACATGCAAAAGGCATTTCGCTCCGCCTTCGACAAGGATCAGGACAAGTGGGCATCTCGTGGTCCCGCGAAGGTGAAGGACTCGGGACGGGACTTCGATCTCAAAGACGGTGCGGTCGTCATCGCCGCGATCACCTCCTGCACCAACACGTCAAACCCGGCCGTGATGGTCGGCGCCGGGCTGCTTGCGCGCAAGGCAAAGGAGCGAGGGCTCTCGGTACAGCCCTGGGTCAAGACCTCGATGGCACCCGGGTCCAAGGTCGTGACGGAATACCTGACGCGCGCCGGGTTGCTGACGGATCTGGAGGCACTCGGGTTCAACATTGTCGGATACGGCTGCACGACCTGCATCGGGAACTCCGGCCCGCTGAATGCGCCGATCTCGAAAGCCATCGCCGAAAACAGGCTCTCCGTAGCGTCGGTGCTCTCCGGCAACCGGAACTTCGAGGGCCGCGTGCATCAGGAAGTGCGCATGAACTTCCTGGCCTCCCCGCCGCTGGTGGTGGCTTATGCGCTGGCCGGCACCGTGGATCGCGATCTCACGCGCGAGCCGATAGGCATGGGGCGCGACGGCAGGCCGGTCTACTTGCGCGACATCTGGCCGAGCGCCACTGAGATTCAGGAGACCGTGGGACGTTCGGTGTCTGCGGAAATGTTCGTCAAGACCTATGGCAACGTCTTCACAGGTGATGAGCGTTGGCGCGGAATCAGCGTTCCGGAGTCTCAGACTTATCGCTGGCAGGCCACGAGCACCTATATCCAGAATCCACCCTACTTCACCGGCATGGGCCGCAAGCGTCCCGGGCTGCCGGCGATACATGGGGCGCGCTGTCTGGCGCTCTTTGGTGACTCGATCACGACCGACCACATCTCACCCGCCGGCGCCATCCGCAAGGACTCCCCCGCGGGTCTTTACTTGCAGAAGAATGGCGTGGCGCCCGCGGATTTCAACAGCTACGGCTCGCGTCGCGGCAATCACGAAATCATGATGCGTGGCACCTTCGCGAACTCGCGCATCAAGAATCTGATGGTGCCGGGCGTTGAAGGCGGGGTGACACGGGTGCAGCCCGGTGGCGAGCAGATGCCGATCTATGATGCCGCAATGAAATACATTGCCGCCGGCGTGCCGCTGGTCGTGATCGCGGGCAAGGAATACGGCACGGGATCCTCGCGTGACTGGGCTGCCAAAGGCACCAGCCTTCTGGGCGTGAAGGCGGTCATTGCGGAGAGCTTTGAGCGCATCCATCGCGCGAATCTCGTCGGCATGGGGGTGTTCCCGCTGACCTTCGCGAACGGACAGAATGTGCAGACGCTGGGGCTCGACGGCGCTGAGACCTACGATTTCGACGGCTTGACGACGGGTAGCAGGAAAGCCACCGTGCGTGCACTGAAGCCCGATGGGAAGCTTGTCAGCTTTGCAGTCAATGTCCGCGTCGACACGCCCAAGGAATGGGAATACATGAACAACGGCGGCATCCTGCATTTCGTGTTGCGCCAGCTGGCGGCCTGATCGCGTGCCAGACCGGTGCGCGGCTTGAAGCGCCATGAATCGATCCATCGCGGTATTTGACCTCGACGGCACCGTCACGCGACGCGATACCTTCCTGCCGTACCTGCGCGGCTGGCTCAAACGTCACCCGCGGCGCGGCTGGCGTCGGACCATGCTGGCGGCGCTCTGGCGGTTTGCCACCAACGGTCGTGACCGCGGCAGGCTGAAGTCCGAACTGATTATGCGGCTCATGTCCGGCGCGGCGAAAGAAGAGGTTGCCGAATGGTCGCGCGAATTCGCCGACGGTCTGGACGGCGACAGGCTTTGCCCGGGAGCACTCGAAGCCATTGAGCGGCACCGGCGCGCGGGCGACCGGCTCGTGTTGCTGTCCGCCAGCGTCGACCTGTACGTTCCGCAGATCGGGGCGCGGTTCGGCTTTGACGAAACGATCTGCACCGAAATCGCCTGGCGCGCCGGGCGCCTGGATGGCGCCCTGACGACGCCAAACCGGCGCGCCGGCGAAAAACGGCGCTGTATCGAGGCATTGCGGGCCCGATTCCCGGGCACCGCGATTGCGGCCTACGGCAATTCCGGTTCCGATCTTGTGCACCTGCGTTGCGTCGAGCGCCCGATGCTCGTCAATGGCGGCCCGGCCGCCCGGCGCGCGGCGGTTCGACTGGGCATCCCGGTCGCCGACTGGCGTAACAAAACCGTGGCTGATCCGGTCTGATGGACAGGAGGCCAACAATGCGTATTCGACCGTCGGAGATCACGCCGGAACCGGTTTACCGCGCCCGACGCGAATTCCTCGCGGGTATCGCCGGTCTTGGCGCGGCCAGCGCACTCGCGGGCCCTTCATTAGCCGAACAGATCATGAATGTGACGCTCATCGAGCGTCTCAATTACAAACGCAATGCCCGCTACTCGACCTCGGAAAAAGCCAACTCGCTGGCGGACATCACCGGCTACAACAACTTCTACGAATTCGGTACCGACAAAAGCGACCCTGCCCGTAACGCCGGGAGCCTGCGCCCGAGACCCTGGTCCGTGGTCGTTGACGGTGAATGCGAGGGCAAGGGACGTTACACGCTCGAAGATCTGCTGAAACCGCATGCGCTGGAGGAGCGAATCTACCGGCTACGCTGCGTCGAAGCCTGGTCGATGATCATCCCGTGGATCGGATTCCCGCTCGGCGACCTGGTCAAGCGGTTCAAGCCGACGTCGCGTGCAAAATTCGTCGAGTTCACGACGTTGCTGGATCCGAGGCAGATGCCGGGGCAGAGATCCTCGGTGCTCGACTGGCCCTATGTCGAGGGCCTGCGCGTGGATGAGGCGATGCATCCACTCGCTATTCTCGCGGTGGGGCTCTACGGTCAGGTGCTGCCGAACCAGAATGGCGCGCCGCTGCGTCTGGTCGTGCCCTGGAAATACGGTTTCAAGAGCATCAAGTCCATCGTCCGCATCCGGTTCACGGAAGGCATGCCGGCAACGACCTGGGCATTGTCGGCGCCACGCGAGTATGGCTTCTACGCCAATGTCAATCCGGAAGTCGACCATCCGCGCTGGAGTCAGAAGCGCGAGCGCCGCATCGGGTCCGACTCTTTTCTGTCGCGCCAGCCGACCGTGAAGTTCAACGGCTATGCGGCGGAAGTTGCAAGCCTGTACAGCGGCATGGACCTGACACGAAATTTCTGATGATGAAGCTGAACGCCAATCTGGCGACGCGGTGGATCGCAAAGCCACTGGTGTTCCTGCTGTGTCTGCTGCCGCTTGGCTGGCTGCTCGCTGGTTTGGCTGACCTCGCGGGTTTCGTGCAATGGCCGGCGGCAGGACTCGGCGCGAATCCGGTCGAGGAGATCCAGGACACATTCGGTATCTGGGGTCTGCGCCTGCTGCTGGTGACCCTCGCGGTAACGCCATTTCGCGAAATTCTCGGCTGGCCCCGCCTGCTGTTGTTCCGGCGCATGCTCGGCCTCTTTGCATTCTTCTACGTCTCGATGCACTTCCTCTGGTACCTGCTGGTGGACCAGGGTCTGGACTGGCGGCTGTGGATCGAGGACATCGCAAAGCGCCCTTACGTCACGGTCGGCTTCACGGCGTTGCTGTTGCTCATTCCGCTGGCCGTGACCTCCACGCAGCGCGCCATGCGCCGCCTGGGCCGCCGCTGGCAGCGCCTCCATCGTCTGATCTATCCCGCGGCGATCCTCGGCTGCACGCATTTCTACTGGCAGGTGAAGGCCGACATCCGCGAGCCGCTCGTCTATTGCCTGGTGCTTGCCGTGCTACTCGGCTGGCGACTGTATCGCTACCGGAAGCGGGCGAGCCGCCGACGCGCCGAGCAGGATGCCCGCGAGTATCAGCAGGCCTCCGGCGCCGGTCTGCCAGTCCAGCCCCTCGCCGAGTAGCAGCCAGCCAAGCAGAGATGCGAGTACAGGCTCGCCGACCAGCACGACGGCGACGAACAGCGGGCTCAGATGGCGCAACGCCCAGTTGTAGCCGCTGTGTCCGATCAACTGCGAGATGGCCGCCATGCCGGCAAGCGCCAACCAGGTTGCCGCGGAGAACCCTGCGGCCTCAGTGCCCGTCAGCGCGACGGCGAGCCACAGCGATGCTGCGGCGGAACCCCAGGCGATCGCGAGATATGAGCGAAACGCGAGCGAGGCTTGCGCCCGCTGCGAGAGCAACAAATAGCCCGCCATCGCGATTGCACCAGCTACTGCCAGCAAGTCACCCACCAACACGCCAGCACCCGGGCCATGACCGGCACTGGCGATTGCGATTCCGCCGGACGCGAGCAGGAGCGCAAGCACCGTACGTAACGGCGGCGCTCCGCGCCCGGTGACGTACTGGATGATGGCGACCCAGATCGGCGCCGTACTGACGAGCAGCACGCTACGCGCGATGGAAGTGTAGTCGAGTGAACTGATCCAGGCCGCAAAGTGCAACGCGAGGAGCAGACCGGCGGCTCCCGCCAGCACGGCCTGCGGGAATTTCATCCGGACCGCGCCGGGCCTTCCCGCGAGCGACAGCGGAATCACGACAACCGCCGCAAGACCCATGCGCCACGCGGCGATCGCGAGCGGTTCCGCATCGGCGAGCCGCGCAAAGATCGACCCGAAAGACACGGCGGCAAGTGCGATCGCCATCACCATGAAAGGCGTCGCTGCAGGCGCCCGAAGCATCAGCGCATGACCCAGGCGGGAACTTCGCGCCATCCCTGCGAAAGCGCCGCATCGAACTCGCGCCACCCCGGCTCCAGATGTTCGACCAAGGCCCAGAAGCGCCGGGAGTGATTCATGTGCCGCGTATGCGCGAGTTCATGTAGCAGCAGGTAACGAACGACCTGCGGTGACTGGAAGACCAGGCAGGCATTCAGACTGATGGTCCCGCGGCGCGAGCAACTGCCCCAGCGCGTGCGCTGGCGTCGAATCTGGGCGCTGACGTAGCCGAGCCCACATTCGACGGAAAGCCGATGGAGCCATGGCAGCAATATCGAGTGGGCGCTGCGCATGGTGAACCGCTGCAGCACATGACGCACGAGCGGTGCGCGCGACAAATCACCACGCACCAACAGGCGCTCGCCATCGATCACGATCTTCGGCGCGCCCGGAGCTTCGCCGTATTGGACCTGCCAGCATTGACCGTTGGCCTGGAAACGGATTGCTGCCGGCATCGAATCGCCGGATTCAGTCTTCAGCGGCCGGTATTGCACGACCTTGCGGTCGATCCACGTCCGGTGCCGGGTGACAAATTGCTCAACTGCCTGCGGGCGAGTGCCCTTGGGCACGACTATCTCGACCTGCCCACCGGGGAAAACGCGTACGGTCAGCCGGCGCGCGCGGTCGCTCGCGCGCACGCGCCACACACCTTCGCCACTTGGCGTTTCGCCGAGCAACCCGAGCTGCTCAGACTGACGTGCAGGTTTGGTCATAGCGTTGCGGCGAGGCGTGAACCCTCGTCTATTGCCCGCCTGGCGTCGAGCTCGGCCGCGAGATTCGATCCACCGATCAGGTGCGCCCGGTAACCTGCAGACTCGACGCCGGCCACCAGTTCGCGCTGTGGCTCCTGGCCTGCGCATATCACGATGTTCTCCACGGCCAGCAGCTGTGACTCCGCGCCGATCGCGATATGCAGCCCGGCATCATCGATTCGCTGGTAACTAACCCCCGCCATCATGCGAACGCCGCGCCGCTTCAGCGCGAGCCGATGCACCCAGCCAGTGGTCTTGCCCAGGTCGCGCCCGGGCGGCGTTGGTTTGCGCTGCAGCAGCCAGATAGTCCGGGGCCCGCCCTGCGCACCAGCAGCCGCTTCGCCGAGACCGCCGCGTTTCGAGAGCGTCATATCGATGCCCCACTCCCGCATGAAGGCCGGAATATCGGTACTTGAAGCCGCTTGGCGGGCATCATGGCTCAGGAATTCCGCGACATCGAAGCCGATGCCGCCCGCCCCGACGATGGCAACCGATGCGCCGACCGGTCTGCCATTCAGCAGTACATCGATGTATGACAGGACTTTCCGGTGCCCCAGGCCGTCGATGGCGGGCAATCGCGGCACGACCCCCGATGCGAGCACGATTTCGTCGAATTCACCGCCGGTCAGGTCCGCCACGCTGGCGCGCCGTGACAGCAGGAGTTTCACGCCGGTCAATTGAATCTGGCGCCGGTAGTAACGCAGCGTCTCGTGAAACTCCTCCTTGCCCGGAATGACCTTGGCCATGTTGAACTGTCCGCCGATGCGATCGGACGCCTCGAATAGCGTGACTTGATGTCCGCGGCCGGCGGCAACCGTCGCACAGGCGAGACCCGCCGGCCCGGCGCCGACCACGGCGATGCGCCTGCGTGCAGTAACCGGGCGGTAATTCAATTCGGTTTCGCGGCCTGCGCGCGGATTCACGAGGCAGCTCGCGACCTGGCTCTCGAACACGAGATCGAGGCAGGCCTGGTTGCAGGCGATGCAGGTATTGATCTCATCTGCCCTGCCGGTCGCGGCCTTTCGCACAAAATCGGGATCGGCAAGCAACGGTCTTGCCATCGACACCAGATCGGCATCGCCACTCGCGAGCACCCGCTCTGCGACAGCCGGATCATTGATCCGGTTGCTGGTGACCAGCGGTATCTGCACGCTCCCACGCAGGCGTCGCGTGACCCAGCTGAAAGCGGCGCGCGGCACCATCGTCGCAATGGTCGGTATCCGTGCCTCGTGCCAGCCGATGCCGGTGTTGATGATCGTGGCCCCGGCCTGCTCGACGGCCTTGGCGAGTTCGACGACCTCATCCCAGCTGCTGCCGCCTTCGACGAGATCTAGCATCGACAACCGGTAGATGATGATGAATCCGGGGCCAACCGCCGCACGCGTACCAGCCACAATTTCCACCGGAAGCCGCATGCGGTTGGCCCAGCTCCCTCCCCAGTCGTCCTGCCGCTGATTGGTCCTTGCGACCAGGAACTGATTGATGAAATAACCCTCGGAACCCATGATCTCGACGCCGTCGTAGCCGGCTTCCTGCGCGAGTCCCGCGCAGCGCACGAAGTCGGCGATCTGGCCCCGGACACCGCCGGCGGATAGCGCACGCGGGGTGAATCGTGAAATAGGCGCCTTCAGACGCGATGGCGCCACGGCGAGCGGATGGTAGGCATAGCGCCCGGTGTGCAGGATCTGCATGCAGATCCTGCCGCCCTCTCCGTGGACTGCATCTGTCACCAGCCGGTGTCGTGCAAGATGGCGCCGACCACTCAGGGTGCCGGCGAAGGGTTTGGTCCAGCCCGCCGCGTTTGGTGCGATGCCACCCGTGACGATGAGCCCGACACCACCGCGCGCGCGCTCGGCGAAATAGGCGGCGAGCTTTGGATAATCGTCCCGGCGGTCTTCGAGACCGGTGTGCATGGAGCCCATCAGCACCCGGTTGGGAAGAGTCGTGAAGCCGAGATCAAGCGGCGCAAGCAGATGTGGAAAGGGACTCTGCGTCACGCGCGCAATCATATAGCATCGTCAACTGCATGAAACCGGCCCTGGAAGTCATCGATCTGGTCAAGCAGTATCCCGGCGTGCGCGCCGTCGACGGCGTGTCATTCGCGATCGCGGCGGGCAGCTGCTTCGGCCTGCTGGGGCCGAATGGCGCCGGCAAGACGACCACTGTCGAAGTGATGGAAGGCGTCACCGAACCCACCTCCGGCCAGGTGCTCTATCACGGTGAGCCGCTCGGCAAGCGTTTCCGCGCCGAGGCAGGCATCCAGTTTCAGAAGACCGCGCTGCAGGAGTTCCTGACGGTGCGCGAGACGCTGCAGATGTTCCGGCGGCTTTATCCGCGCGGCCGGGACGTGGATGAGCTGATCACACTCTGCGCACTGCAACAGGTCGTGAACCGCGACAATCGCAAGCTGTCTGGCGGGCAGTTGCAGCGTCTGTTGCTCGCAATTGCCCTCGTCAATGACCCACAGGTACTGTTCCTCGATGAGCCTACTACCGGTCTCGATCCACAGGCGCGCCATAATTTCTGGGACCTGATCCGGGCGATCAAGGCCGAGCGCCGGACCGTGCTGCTGACCACCCACTACATGGAAGAGGCGTATTTCCTATGTGACGTGGTCGCGATCATGGATCATGGCCGCATCATCGCCGAGGGGCCTCCATCGCGGCTGCTGAAGGAGCACTTCGACGACGTCGTCCTCGAACTGCCACGCGAAGAGTTCCGGGCGGACCCCGCGACCTTCCCTCTTCCGCTCCTGCAGGCCGGCGATCGGGTCGAAATCCTGACGGCGGACGTCGAGGGGGCGCTGCGGGCATTGATGGACCGCGGCGTGCCGCTGCGTCACCTGCGCATCCGGCCGCGTAATCTCGAAGACCTGTTCCTCGAGTTGACCGGGCGGGAGCTGCGCACTTGAATTTCCGGCGCATGTTCGCCGTCTGGCACGCCCGCAATCTGGAATTCCTGCGGGACCGTTCGTCGCTTATCTTCAACTTCGTGATGCCACTGGCGCTCGTCGTCGCTTTTGCGGTCATCTTTGGCGGGCAGCCACGTGGTGAATTCAATATCGGCGTGATCGCCGCCCCCGACGTCGCACTCGATGCCCGACTGCACCCGTTCCTCGGCACGCGATTCGTCGATTTCCACCGCGTCGAGCCGCCGGGACTCGATGCGGCCATCCGGGCCGTGGAGCGACACGAGACCGACCTGCTGCTTGATTTGCGCACCGCGCCGCACTACTGGGTCAATACCGATTCGCCGAAAGGCTATCTGGCGGAGAAACTGCTGCTGGAATCGGCACGCGACGCAATCCGGCAACCGGTCAGCGGCGCGGCCGTGGGCTATGTGGACTGGCTGCTGCCGGGCATCCTCGGTATGAACATGATGTTCAGCTGCCTGTTTGGCGTCGGCTACGTCGTGGTGCGTTACCGGAAATCGGGATTCCTGCGCCGGCTTTCGGCTACGCCCGTGACGGCGCTCGAGTTTGGCGCAGCCCAGATCCTCTCGCGTCTGGCGCTGACGATCAGCGTAACGACACTGGTCTATGTCGTCCTCGCGTTGCTGGTTCCATTTCGCAATGAAGGCAGTGCCCTGCTGCTGTTCGCCACCGCCTTGCTGGGCGCGATCTGCATGATCTCGCTGGGCTTCATGGTCGCCGCCCGCTTTTCGAGCGAGGAGCTGGCGAATGGCGTCATCAACCTGGTGTCCTGGCCGATGATGCTTCTGTCCGGCGTTTGGTATTCGCTGGAGGGCGCGCCTGCCTGGCTGCGTATGGCGGCTGAAGTCTTGCCCTTGACCCAGATGCTGAAAGCCGCGCGTGCCATCATGCTGGACGGCGCCGGGGCCTTCGACATTCTGCCGCAGCTCGCGACGTTGACGGGCATGACCGCCGTATTCCTGGGCATCGCCGCCGCGGGTTTTCGCTGGCGTGCCGCCTGATCCGACGCGACCAGCAATCACAGCGCCAAACCAAAGAGCGTCCGTACGTCGGACTGTGGCAGACTTCTGCCCCTATGGATAAGTCCGGTCTTCTGAAGGAACTGCGAATCGATCGCGGTGCCGACGAGCAAGGAGCGCCGCCGCGTACCCGGCTGTGGATCGGCGTGGCCGCTGTCCTGCTGCTGGTCGGCGCCGCGCTCTTCTGGATATTCGGCCGCGGCGACACGATACAGGTCGTGGTCACACCCGCCCTTGCAATTTCAGCCGTCGCGGGGAGCGCTTCGGTCCTCGATGCGACCGGGTATGTGACTGCACGGCGGCAGGCCACGGTGTCGGCCAAGATCACCGGCCGGGTACGCACGCTGCTGATCGAAGAAGGCCAGCGCGTCGCTGAAGGGGAGGTATTGGCAACGCTCGACGACTCCGAGACCCGCGCCGACGTGGCGCTGCGCCAGGCCCAGGTCGAAGCGGCCCGCGCCGGTCTCGCGGAAATCAGGAGCGCGCTGGCCAACGCTGAGCGCGAACTCGAGCGTCAGCGCGAGCTGGAAGCGGCCAGGTTGATCAGTGTCGCGGCGCTCGATACGGCGCGCACGCAGGCCGAGGCCCTGCGCGCACGCCTGGCGAGCCAGCAGAGCGAGGTGAAAGTCGCGGAAGAGATGCTGCGCGCGGCGCGGGTCCAGCTCGACAATACGATCGTGCGCGCACCGTTCTCGGGAGTGGTCACCGTCAAGGCGGCCCAGCCCGGAGAGATGATCTCGCCGATTTCCGCTGGCGGTGGTTCGATCCGCACCGGTATCGGCACGATCGTCGACATGGATTCGCTGGAAATCCAGGTCGACGTCAGCGAGGCCTACATCAACCGCGTGCAGTCCGGCCAGCCGGTTGAAGCGGTGCTGAATGCCTATCCGGATTGGCGGATTCCCGCCTCGGTAATCGCGATCGTTCCCACGGCCGATCGCTCCAAGGCAACGGTGAAGGTACGTATTGCGCTGCAGTCAAAGGATCCGCGAATCGTGCCGGAGATGGGCGTGCGTGTCGCCTTCCTCGAGGACCATCCGGCAGCGACCGGTACAGCGCCGGCGCCCGGCGTGCTGGTGCCATCGGCCGCGATCCGGCAGGACGCCGGCAAGGACATCGTCTACTTGATCCGGGACGGCCGCGCGGAGCGGCGCGCCGTGACGCTTGGTGGCGCGCAGGGGGACTTGCGGCAGGTACGGGGCGGCGTGGCCCCGGGCGAGTCGGTCATCATCGCTGCGCCGGCCACGCTGAAAGACGGCGATGCGGTGGAGACCCGGAGCGAGGGGAAACAATGAGCGAAGCCATGGTGCGGGTCAGCAACGTGTACAAGTCCTATGTGCGCGGAAACCAGAAGGTTGAGGTGTTGCACGGCCTGACGCTCGAAATTCCAAAGGGCGATTTTGTCGCGCTGATGGGGCCATCCGGTTCAGGAAAGACCACGCTGTTGAATCTGATCGGCGGCCTTGACCGACCCACGTCGGGGGAAGTCCTGGTCGGCGGCCAGCGCATCGACCAGCTTTCCAGCGCGCAGCTGGCAAAGTGGCGCGCGCGCAATGTGGGCTTCGTGTTCCAGTTCTATAACCTGATGCCGGTGTTGACCGCCGAGAGGAACGTCGAACTGCCATTGTTGCTGACCTCACTTGGAGCCGCGCAGCGCCGGAAGTCCGTCGCCGTGGCTCTGGAAGTGGTCGGTCTCTCCGATCGCGCCCGGCACAAGCCGAAAGAACTCTCCGGCGGCCAGGAGCAGCGCGTGGCGATTGCCAGGGCACTGGTGTCGGATCCGACCATCCTGATCTGCGACGAGCCGACCGGCGACCTCGACCGCAAGACGGCGGATGAGATCCTCGGTCTGCTGCAACTGCTGAACCGCGAACACGGCAAGACCATCGTGATGGTGACCCACGATCCGAAGGCCGCCGAATTCGCGCGCCGGATCCTGCACCTGGAAAAAGGGCAGTTGCTGGAGCAGACGACGGCTGCCGCCTAGAGGCAAGAGCGCATGACGAGGACCGGGTTCGTTTTCGCCAATCTGCTGCGCAAAAAGACGCGCACCATGCTGACGCTCCTGTCAGTGGTAACCGCATTTCTGCTGTTCGGGTTGCTGCAGGCTGTCAATGTGCTGTTCTCCGCGGGCGCCGAATTCGTCGGCGCAACTCGACTGGTAACCCAGGCAAGGGTTTCGTTCACGCAGTCGCTGCCGATGCGCCTGCTGCCACAGATCGAATCCGTGCCCGGCGTCGAGAAGGTGATGTGGGCGCAGTGGTTCGGCGCGGTGTGGCAGGAGAATACGCAGCTGATCTTCTTCGCCACCGATCCCGGCCGCCTGCACGAGGTGTACCCCGAATACGTGATGCCGGACCAGCAATGGAAGGCATTCGCCGAGACGCGCACCGGCATGATCGTTGGCCGCAATCTGGCCGATCAGTATGGCTGGCGGATCGGCGACAAGGTGCCCATCTTCTCCAACATCTTCCCTCAGAAAGACGGCAGCAAGGCCTGGACCTTTGACCTGGTCGGCATCTATGACGGCAAGGACCAGGAATGGCAGCGAAACACCAATGTCGGCTGGATCAACTTCGCGTATTTCGACGAAGCCAACCAGTTCGGCTCCGGCCGAGCCGGGACATTCACGCTAAAGCTTGCCAACCCCGACCAGGCCGCGCAGGTGGCGCAGACCATCGATGCCATGTTCGAGAACTCACCGGACGAGACCAAAACGCAAACCGAGAAAGACTTCAACCTTGGCTTCTTCAAGCAGATCGGCGATATCGGCCTGATCGTACGCTGGATCCTGTTTGCCGTGTTCTTCACGCTGCTGCTGGTGGTCGGCAACACGATTGCGCAAAGCGTGCGCGAGCGGATTCCGGAACTCGCAATCCTGAAGACGCTTGGCTTCACGGACGGTGACGTCCTCGGTTTCGTGCTGGCCGAAGCAGCCGCCATCTGTGTGATCGGCGGCCTGCTCGGCCTTGGCGTCGCGACCGTGATCGGTATCGCGATCGGCAGCGGAGGGAACTTCCCGCTTGCCGTCGACTACCGGGTCTGGTTCGCGGGCGTGCTCGCGATCATCGGGCTGAGCCTGGCCGTGGGACTGCTGCCGGCGCTGCGCGCGGGCCGGCTGTCAATCGTCGATGCGCTGGCTGGGCGCTGACAGGAGAACCTGGACAATGCTGCGCCAGACCATTGCAATCACCCTGTTGAGCCTCCGCAGCATTCCGGAACGCCTCGGTGCGTCGCTTGTAATCGTCGTCGGCCTCGCGGGCGTTGTGGCGGTCTTCACGGCGCTGCTGGCGATGGCCGAGGGTTTCCAGTCAACGCTCCAGTCCACCGGTCGAAACGATGTCGCCATTGTGTTGCGCGGCGGTTCCAGCGCCGAGTTGAACTCCGGCCTGCTGCGCGAGCAGGCCACCCTGATCAAGCAGGCTCCGGGCGTCAGCCAGGACCAGATTGGCCGGCCTATTGCCTCGGCCGAGATGATGGTAATCGCAGAGTTGACCAAGACTGGCGAGAAGACCGGCTCCAATATCACCGTGCGGGGCGTCGAGCAGGCAGCCTTTGTCCTGCGGCCCCAGCTGAAAATCGTCGATGGCCGGGCGTTTCGGCCGGGTCTGCGTGAACTGATCGTAGGCCGCGGCGTCACCCGGCAGTTCGAAGGCGCGAGAATCGGCGAGACGCTGCGCATGCGAGGGTCCGACTGGACTGTGGTTGGCGTGTTCCAGTCCGGGGATGCAAATGAGAGCGAGCTATGGGCGGACGTCGAGGTCGCACAAACCACCTTCAACCGTGGGGGCTTCAGCTCGGTGCGCCTGCAACTGCCGGGTCCGGCTGGCCTGCAGTTGGTGAAGGATGCGTTGACCGCCGACCCCCGGCTGAATGTGGACGTCGAGTCCGAGCAGGCTTATTACAGCGGCCAGACTGAGCAATTCCGCCAGACCATCGGCACGTTGGCCGGCGTGGTTACGCTGATCATGGCGCTAGGCGCGACATTTGCAGCCCTGAATACCATGTATGCCGCCGTCGGCACGCGCGCACGCGAGATCGCGACCTTGCGCGCCATCGGCTTCAGCGGCACACCAGTCGTGGCATCGGTGATGATCGAGTCGCTCGCACTGGCGTTGGCCGGCGGCCTGATGGGCGCTGTGCTCGCTTATCTGCTGTTTAACAACATGGCGGTCTCGACCCTCGGCGCGAATTTCGCCCAGGTCGTGTTCCAGTTCAAGGTGACTGCTGCGCTCGTGCAGCGCGGACTGCTCATCGCATTGGCGATCGGCATGATCGGAGGCCTGCTGCCGGCCTTGCGTGCAATACGCCTGCCGGTGACGACCGCGCTGCGTGCCGCCTGAGCGTTGCGTAAGGCAATGCTGTTTCCGGAACTGATCGACATCGGCATCAATCTCGCGCACAAGAGTTACGATCGCGATCGCGCGGAGGTGATCACGCGGGCGCGAGGCGCAGGCATTGTCGCGATGATCGTCACGGGCAGCACGCTTGCCGACAGCGCGCGCGCCCTGGAACTGTGCCGCCAATGGCCCGGGCTGTTGCGCGCTACGGCCGGCGTGCATCCACACCACGCAACGGGATTCCAGGCAGCAGATTGTGCGGAGCTTGCCGGGCTGTATGCCGACCCGATGACCGCCGCGGCCGGCGAATGCGGGCTGGACTACTACCGGAATTATTCGCCGCCGGAGGAGCAACGACGAGCATTTGCGCTGCAGCTGAAACTCGCTGTCCAGCACGAGTTGCCGGTATTCCTTCACCAGCGCGAGGCTCACGCTGATTTCATGGCCATGCTTCGCGAGCATCCCGGATTGCTGACCCGCGCGGTGCTGCACTGTTTTACGGGCGATGCCGCGGAACTCGACGATTGCCTCGAGGCCGGCCTTTCGATCGGCGTCACGGGCTGGATCTGCGATGAAAGGCGCGGTCAGGGGCTGCGGCAGGCGGTGGGCCGGATTCCCGAGGATCGCCTGATGCTGGAGACCGACGGGCCGTACCTGCTGCCGCGCAGCATTCAGCCGAAGCCGGCGGACCGGCGCAATGAACCGATGTACCTGCCGGTGATCCTGGAGGCAGTCGCAGCTGCACGCGGCCAGGCGGCTACACATGTTGCAGCCGTGACGACCGCAAACGCGCGGCGCTTCTTTGGCCTTAGACTGTAGGGCTGATCGTGGCGCCGCAGCTTGCGCTAGCTATATATTACATGAGTAAACCACTGTAACTGTAGGATAAAGCGGTGATTTAATGGACTTCTCACTGGCTCAACGGCAGACCGCCGAAGCATTCAGCGCGTCGATCGTCCCACGACTTTGCGACTACATCCGGATTCCGAACAAGTCACCGGATTTCGATCCCGATTGGCAGGCGCACGGGCACATGGATCGGGCGGCGGAATTGATGGCCGCATGGTGCCGCGAGCAGAAAATCAAGGGCCTGAAAGTCGAGATCATCCGTGCCGGAGATCGCACGCCACTGCTGCTCTGTGAAATTCCCGGCACCGGACCCGGCACGACGATGCTGTACGGCCATATGGACAAGCAGCCGGAGTTCACCGGCTGGGCCGAAGGCCTGTCCCCCTGGGAACCTGTCATCCGTGACGGGCGGCTCTACGGCCGCGGCGGCGCGGACGATGGCTATGCGGTGTTCTCATCCTTGACCGCGATCCGGCTGCTCCAGCAGCAGGCTATTCCCCACGCCCGCTGCGTCGTGCTGATCGAGGCCTGCGAGGAAAGCGGCAGCTACGACCTGCCCTATTACGTCGACGCGCTCGCAGATCGCATCGGCACGCCCAGCCTCGTGGTCTGCCTCGACGCTGAGTGCGGCAATTACGATCAGCTCTGGTGCACGACTTCGCTGCGCGGCAATCTGGTCGGCACCCTGTCGATGGAAATGCTCACTGAAGGCGTCCATTCAGGCGCCGGCACCGGCGTTGCAGCTTCGGTGTTCCGTATCGCGCGGACATTGCTCGGCCGTGTTGAAAACGATGTCACTGGCGATCTCCTGCTCGAAGAGCTGTACGCGGAGATCCCGCCGGCACGCAAGACCCAGGCACGGGCGGCCGCAGCCGTTCTGGGCGATCAAGTGGCCGGCAAGATTCCTTTCATCCCGGGCGCGCATCCGCTCACGGATGCGCCGTATGAGTTGATATTGAACAGCACCTGGCGACCGTCGTTTACCATCACGGGCGCCGGCGGACTGCCGACGCTGCAGAATGCCGGCAACGTGCTGTTGCCGCGTCTGGATCTCAAGTTGTCTTTCCGCCTCCCACCGACGACCGATGCCGCCATTGCCGCAACAATCGTGAAGAAGCGCCTCGAAGCCGACCCGCCCTACGGTGCGCGTGTCACATTTGAAGTCGGATCGTCGCTCGCCGGTTGGGATGCGCCGGCACTTGCCCCGTGGCTCGAGCGCTCCATGCGCGAGGCTTCCAACGCCTCGTTCAGGCGGGACGCCATGTATCTCGGCACGGGCGGAAGCATCCCGTTCATTGGCTTGCTGGGCGAACGTTTCCCGGGGACGCAATTTCTCGTGACCGGCGTACTCGGGCCACAAGCCAACGCCCATGGCCCGAATGAGTTTCTGCACCTCGATTACGCGCAGAAGCTGACAGTTTGCGTCGCCAAGGTGCTCGCTGATCATTGCCGGCAGCCCGCGGCGTAAGCGCCGGGAACTCAACGCCGCGCAAGCGGACTCGGCTCTGCCAGTTTCGAGATTTCATCCCAGGCAGGAAGCCAGCGTTCCTGTGCCGCACTCGTGGCATCGGGTCCCAGTGGCGGATATTCCGCCGCCAGTGCGCCGAGTTGCGTGACCTTGGGCGGCCGCCCCTTGGGAAAGCGGCTGCGGTCCGTGAACACGATTCGACCTTCGATCGGAACGTCACCGGCAACCAGTCGGACGGCCGCGACGCGATCGTATAGCGCTTCGAGCGGGTTCAGAAAGGTTGAGCGCGCGATGCCGTCCATGACGGTCCATTCGTGCATGTGCTCGCCGCCGAATACGACGCCTGCCACATCGCGCAGGTCTATGACCAGCAAGCCGCGCCCGGTCAAGAGCAGGAAATCGAAATGCAAATGGCCACCGGTGCCGTCCGGCAGCACGATGTCGCGCAGCGCAGCGAGTCCAATCGACTCAATGGTCCTGGCAACCCGGCGTCGCGCGCGGCTATGACGCCAGCGCTGGAGTCCAGCCAATATTCCCATCGCGATGAACGCAAGCAGCGTTACCGCGATCACGACCTGTACGATGAGATTCTCGGTACTCATGCGGCCAGCAGGAGTTCGCGCAGCCCGTCGAGATTCGAGTCGATTTCCTGGCGCAGCACTGGCCGCTCGAGCAGGCGGGCAAGCGCCGGCGGCAGAGCTATTGGCCGTCCCACAAGCGGCTCGACGGTTTCCTGAAACTTCGCCGGATGAGCTGTCGCGACCAGCACCCAATGCGAGTCGCGTCTTTCCTGCTCCGTGAGCATGCGATAGGCCCGGGCTGCGGCAGCACTGTGTGGACAGAGCGTCAGGCCGGACTGCCGGTATTCCGACTGGATGCTCGCGCGGATTGCGTCATCGCTGATCGAGACCGCACGAATATGCGCAGTCATGGTCGCCTGGTCCCGGTACAGGAACCTGAGCCGCTCGATATTGCTGGGATCGCCGACATCCATCGCCGTTGCGATGGTAGCGATGCTGGAGCGTGGTCGCCATCGGCCATCAGCCAGGAAATCCGGGACCGCGCGATTGGCATTGTGCGCCAGCAGGATTTCGCCGATCGGCAGGCCGAGCTCGCGCGCCCAGACGCAGGCGACCGCCTGGCCCAGATTCCCGGACGGCACGACAAAGCTCGCGGTCGCGCCCTCGGCCTCACGGATCCGGAGACTTGCGGCCGCAAAGTACGTAATCTGCGGCAGTAGACGTCCGATGTTGATGCTGTTCGCGGAGGACATGGGCAGCGCCTCGCGCAGCCGGGCATCCTGGAACGCCTCCTTCACGAGTCTCTGACAATCATCGAAGCTGCCGCGCACGGCATAGCTTCTGACATTCCCGTCCCAACAGGTCAGCTGCCGTTCCTGCAGCGGCGAAACCCTGCCGGCCGGATACAGCAGCACGATGCGGAAACCGGACCTTTGATGAAATGCCGCGGCAACCGCGCCGCCAGTGTCGCCGGACGTCGCGACCAGGATGGTCAGTACCCGCGGATCGGCGCGCGGAATCCGCGCCAGGCAGGAAGCGAGGAACCTGGCCCCGAAATCCTTGAACGCGGCTGTCGGCCCGTGATACAGCTCGAGCACGGAGAGCCGTTGGGCGCCGCCGCCGGCAGCCCGAAGCGGGGCGGGAAAGTTGAGCGCCTCGGTGGCGATGGCCGGAAGCTTGCCTGCAAGCGCGTCACCCTCAAAGAAAGGCGCCAGCAGCCGGGGCGCGAGCAAGTCGAGCGCTGCGGGTCCAGTCATTGCCCCGGCATCCAGTGACGGCAAGCTGGCCGGCACATAGAGCCCGCCATCCGGCGCGATGCCTTCCTCCAGGGCGCGTGACAGCGGCACCTGCAGCCGTTCGTCGCGGGTGCTGCAGACATTCACAGGCGCTCCACCACGCGGGCCCCGGTGTCGCCGATCTCCGCGATCCACTGGTCACATTCGAGATCGTGCCGTGCGAACGATCGCAGCATCGCCGAACAAATCGCCTGCGCCCGGGATTCCTCACACCATGCAAAGACACTCGGACCGGCGCCGGAAATCGAGCAGCCGAGCGCGCCCGCTTCCATCGCGGAACGCTTGACATCTGCGAAGCCCGGTATCATCTGGGCGCGCTGCGGCTCGATGAGGACGTCCTCGAAAGCATCGCGGATCAGCGCCAGATCGTTCGTATAGCAGCCGGCCAGGAATCCCGCCAGATTCGCGGTTTGCCAGACAACATCGGACAATTTCACGTTCGGACTGAGGATCGCGCGGGCATCCCGGGTCGACAGATACAACCGCGGATGGACCAGGACACAGCGGATACCGTGCGGCACCGGGATCTGCTTGATCCGCGGGTTGTCGATACCGACCGTGAGCACCAGCCCGCCGAACAGCGCCGGGGCAATATTGTCGGCATGCCGCGAACCGCTCGCGACCGCTTCGCCCTGAATCGCGTGCTGCAGCAGACTATGCCGCGCGAGTGGCTGGTCCAGCAGTTCATTCGCTGCGACGACTGCGGCAACGGCGGAAGCCGCCGAGCCGCCCAGGCCCGAACCGAGCGGAATGCCCTTGTCGATCGCGAGTTCAATGCCGTATGGCAGTGCCAGCGATTCTGCCAGCGACAAGACCGCCTTTCCCGCCGTATTGCTTGAGGCCTCAACCGGCAATTCGCCCGCAATCCCGGTGACGGAAACTATGCGCACACCGGGCCGCGCCGCGCGAGTCGCGCGGACACGGTCGCCGATGGCCGGAAATGTATGGCCCAGGATGTCAAATCCAATCGCAACATTTCCGACGGTGGCGGGTGCAAAGGCGGTCGCGTATTGAAGGGACACAGCACCCCAGCATGACGGGCGGCGCCATGTATGCACCGCAAAATGCAGTGGCGATTTTCCCGTGCGCACCTTGAAAAGGCAAGCAACCCCGACCTGTGCATCGGTTCAACGACGATGTGCGTGCCAGCGCCTCAATAGTCCTGCGCCGCCCGGCAGGCGAAGGAGCCAGAGCAACACTCTGACTGCCAGGCGATCCGAGCCGCTCAGCCTGAATCGACGGTGCAGAGGCTCATAGATGGCCTGGCATTCCTCGATCTGCTGAACGGCGAGTGCCCGGAACTCGAATTGTCCCTCCCTGCAACTGACGCGCCAGTTCGCCTGTGCTCGATCCGAGGAGGAAAGAACTTCAACGACCGGATCCGTCAATACGGCGGGCAGCTTGGGGCCATCATATTGCGCAAGGTCCAGGAAGCGATCGCCATGGCGGCCCGTGCTCCGGAACCGCAGCGACCGCGCGGCCCGGCCTGGTTCGACGCGAAACACGATTGACTCGCCGGACCCGGACATCGCGGGACTATAAACGGCCGCCGCGGCCACAACCACTGCCGGCAATACGGCATGATCCGCGTCATGACCGAGCGATCGAGACTCGCAGACCTGCTGGCCTGCCCCGCCTGCGGCGGTCGGCTGACCGGTTCGAGTTGCCTCAGCTGCCGACTGGATTTTCCCACGGTGGGCGGCATCCCGTGGATGATGCCCGAACCGCGCGCTGCGCTGATCGAATGGCGCGGACGCCTGCATCATCTGCTGACACACTACGCCGCGGAGGCCGCACGGCAGCGCGCGGCCTTCGACCAGGTGCCACAGGGGAGTCTGACGCACCGGCGGCTCCAACACGTTGCCGCCGCGCTCGATGACCAGGCGGTCCGGATCCGTGAACTGATGGCGCCCCTGGGACTTGCCGGGCGTTCCGAAGCCCATGCTGTCCATGTGGCGCTGGGAACCGAATTGCCGCTGACGCAGGGGCTTTCGAGCTACTACACAAATCTGCATCGCGACTGGTGCTGGGGCGATGCGGAGAACGCCTCGGGTCTTGCCGCAATCATGGGTACACTGCCCGCGGGTCAGCGGCCACAGCGGGTGCTGGTGCTGGGCGCTGGAGCGGCGCGGCTTGCATACGATCTCCACTGCGCTCTGCAACCGGGCCTGACTGTCGCACTCGACCTCAATCCGCTGTTCCTGTTGGCCGCACATCGCATCCTGGCGGGCGAATCGCTGAAGCTATACGAATTCCCGATTGCGCCGCGTACCATCGAGGACCACGCGGTGCTCAGGACATTGACGGCGCCAGCTGGCGCACCGCCGGGCCTCGAGCTGCTGCTGGCCGATGCTTCGTCTCCACCCTTTCAGTCGCATCGCTTCGATCTGGTGCTGACACCCTGGTTCATCGATGTTGCGGGCGAACCGGTTACTCGCCAGCTGCGACGAATCAATCATCTGCTCGCGCCGGGCGGCATCTGGATCAATCATGGCTCGCTGGCATTCGCGGACGGCGCGCCGCCCGAGACGTTTTCCCTGGAAGAATTGCTCGATGCCCTGCCCGCGGCCGGCTTTGCGCGAACCGAAGTTCATGAGGCACAAGTGCCCTACCTGGCATCACCGGCCAGCCGGCATGCGCGTGTGGAGTCCGTCATCAGCTTTTGCGCGCGCAAGGAACGGGATGTCGACGCGCCGCCACCGGGACGCGCGGTGCCCGACTGGCTGCGGCGAAACGACCTGCCGGTGCCTGCGCTGCCGCAGTTTCGCGCGCAGTCGCTATCGACGCGTGTTTACGCTTTCCTGCTGGCGATGATCGACGGCGAGCGCTCGATCCGCGACATGGCGCGGCTCATGGAACAGCAGAAGCTGATGCCTGCGACGGATGCCGAGCCGGCGATCCGCCGGTTCCTGACTCGTCTGCTGGAGCAGCCGGATCAGCGGCCAGGATTCTGATTTCACCGCAACGATGGAAGAGTTCTATTCACAAATCAAGCTGGCTCACATCACGACGGTCTTCCTGAGCGGTGCGCTATTCCTGGTACGTGGCGTGCTCGTACAGTCCGGCCGGCAGCATTGGGCGCTTTGCGCACCTGTTCGCTTTGGCAGTTATACGATCGATACGGCGCTGCTGGTCGCGGGACTGCTGCTGCTCATGATCTTGCCCGGTGCGACCTACGCCAACGGCTGGCTCACGGCAAAACTTGTCCTGCTGCCCCTCTATATCGTGCTCGGCAGTTTCGCGCTGAAGCGGGCGAGGACTCGGCAGATACGCCTTTGGTATTTCATCGCGGCGCTGCTGACCTACGGCTTCATGCTGACGATCGCATGGTCCCACCACCCGCTTGGATTGTTCTCGGCGTGGCCGGGCGGTTATCCATCAGCTCAGAATCTAGCCGCGTAGTACAGCACCAGCCCGTCGTGGATCGGTATGACCGTGAGATCCTGCTGGCGCTCGCCTGCGGATTCGACGAACGCATTCCTGAAGAAATTCGCGCTGAAATTGCCGAGCGCCATGCTGAAGAGCGTATCGGAAGGATAGTGCGCGCCCCCTTCCACGCGAGCCCAGGCCGTGGCGATGGTCAGCGCATCCAGCCCGATCGTGAGTCTCTGCCGGGCAGCCGCGGTCAAATCGAAGTACTCGAGGTTGCGCGCCGCCAGACGATCGAAGGTCGTGGCCGAGGTGGTGTGTCCCGAGGGAAAGCTCAAGTCGTCCGTGCGGGAGGGGCGCGTCCGCCCGACTTCAGCCTTCAGCACGTGCGTGATGCCATTGGCCACCCCGACAGCGGCCATATCCAGGGCATAGCCTTGGGCCTTGTTCACCATCCAGGTGCGTGCATCGTCGCCGCTGGGCGCCAGCAGCACCGTGACGGCATGTGCGATGACGGCGGAGCTGCGCAGGTCATCACTCCAGTTCACGGCGCTGCGCGGGGAGCCAAAAATTGGAGTCTCGCGGATCGCCCAAGCCGATATCTGCCGGTCCCAGCCATTGATCTGCAGCCCGGCGGCACCCGCGAGCGGCGCCCAGACCCAGGGATCACGCGCAGCTTCCACCGCAGCAGCTCGCACGCGTCCCCAGCCCGGCGAGATCGTCACGTCTTCACCCCAGCGTCGGGCGCCCGGCAGCGCAGCGCAGCCGGTCAGGTATACGCAGCAGAGAATCCAGACCAGTGAAAGGCGCCAGCGAGTTTTCCGGAGGGCGGGTAGCATGGGCGCAGGTATTAGTCGCCGCTGGCTCGTGGCTGTCAAGCGATTTGGCTACCTGCCAGATGACTTGCGAGAGTGCCAATAATCCGACGCAAATGACGCTGGAACTACGCCGCGCGGGAATGAATCGCGACCTGAGTTCACGATTCACGTGGCATAGACCCTGCGGCTCCTGCCTAAACTGCTACATGGGCCCCCACCAGACCAGGTCTGACGAAAGGGCACATGCGCCGCGCGGTGAAGCGGCAACACCACCGGTCTCCTGATGCAGGATGACGGCCGGGTTACCGAACCAACTTTGGAGTGAAACGAACTTGGTGAATGCCATGCTCGCCTGAAATTCGAAAGGACTACCGGCTCTTGCTAAGAAGCTAATGGTGTGCCGGTTGACCGGGGACGCTCCGGAATGGAATTTGGTGGGCCGTGATGGGATCGAACCATCGACCAACTGGTTAAAAGCCAGATGCTCTACCACTGAGCTAACGGCCCCACGCAAGCGGCGCGAATGATACAGGAGGGACCGCGGCCATTCATCCCGTGGCCAGAGTTTCCAGCAATTCCTGCCAGCCGACGAGATAGGCGTCGACATCGGCGGCTGTGGCTGGAACGGGCACGACCGGGCCGGCACCCACGATCGCCTCCCACACGCCACGATTGGCGAGCCAGACGCGCATCAGGCGCACGAGCAGCGGGTCCTGACAGGCACGTGCTTCGTCAGCATTGCGCACGGGAGATTCGCGGAAGGTATATCCCGACCGTGGACCAAGATGATGGATATGCCACGGCAACCCCGCCCTCTCCACCGCGGTGCGCATCCCGTCTGCGAGCCTGGCACCGAGCGTCTGCGTATTGGCATACGCCTCGGGCGTCAGCACTTCGAGCATCGTCGCGCGCGCCGCGGCCATTGAAAGCGCATTGCCGAACAAGGTGCCGCCGATCGCCACTAATTTCTCACGCTCGCCATCCGGCCCCTTCTCCTGATTCAAGTGCCTGGCGATGATTTCGGTCATGCCCCAGGCACCGAATGGCACGCCACCGGCGAGCGACTTGCCCGCAGTGACGAAATCCGGCTCCAGCGACCACTGCCGGGTCAGCCCACCGGGACCCACAACCTGCGTGTGGGTTTCGTCAAGAGCCAACAGTGTGCCGGTCTCGAAGGCGAGATGGCGCAGGTGCTGATGGAAACCGGGTTCCGGAAGGATCAATCCAAAATTGTTGGTGAGTGCCGGTTCGGTCAACACCAGCGCGACGTCGCCTCGTCTCAGAGCCTGCGCCACTGCGGCCTCATCGTTGAACGGCACCACCACCGTGTGCGCGGCAAAGTCTCGAGGCAGGCCGCGCTCCTCCGCGATCAGGCTGCCGTCCGCAGCGGGTTCGACCAGCGCCTGATCGAAGTGGCCGTGGTACTTGCCGTCAAACACCAGCAGCTTGTCCCGGCCAGTGATTACGCGCGCGACGCGCAACACTTCCATGTTCGCCTGGGTCGCCGACAAGGTGTACTGCCATTTCGGCAGGCCATAGCGGCGGCCAAGTTCCTCGGAGACGACGATCGCGTCTTCTGTCGGCAGCAGAAACTGGTTGCCGCGCACCATGCGCTCGGCGACGGCACGAACCACCGGGGCAGGCGTGTAGCCGCAGAACATCGACATGTCGGCGATGTTGAAATCCGAATAGGTATGTCCATCGACATCGGTGAAGCGCGCTCCGTGGCCTTCGCTCACCCACAGCGGCAGGTGGTGATAGCTGCTGCGATGCCAGGCCATCGGCACACCGTTGGGCATCACTGCCTGGCCGCGCTGCCACAGCGCAAGCGAGCGGGGACGCGCCGCATGGAAGCGGGCGTCCTCGCGTTTCTTGAGTTCTCGAACGCGCGCGGGCGAAATGACTGGATGGCGAGCGGCGATCATCTGTAGTGCGTCGGATCTGCGATACCAGCGTGCTCGAATCCTGCCCGCCGCAGGCGGCAGGAATCGCAACGTCCGCAGGCCCGTCCATCTGCATCCGGCTGGTAGCAGGAGATCGTCATCGAGTAATCGACGCCGAGTGCGGCGCCACGACGGATGATTTCCGCTTTCGTCAATTCGATGAGCGGCGCATGAATGCGCGTTCCTGTGCCTTCCACCCCCGCCTTGGTCGCCAGATTGGCGACCCGCTGGAATGCGGCGATGAACTCGGGGCGGCAGTCCGGGTACCCCGAATAGTCCACGGCATTGACGCCGATATAGATATGCCGCGCCCCGAGTACTTCCGCGTATCCGAGCGCACAGGCGAGGAAGATCGTGTTGCGGGCAGGCACATAGGTGACCGGAATGCCCTTGCCCGGCTGCTCCGGGACGGCGATGCGCTGATCGGTGAGCGCCGAACCGCCGAAATCACCGATCGGCATTTCGAGGATGCGGTGCGCTATGGCACCGAGTGCGGTCGCGACCCGTCGCGCGGCATCGAGTTCCGCCCGATGTCGCTGGCCATAGTCGAAGCTGAGCACATAACAGCGGTGCCCCCGCGCACGCGCAATGGCCAGTACGGTCGCGGAGTCGAGGCCACCGGATACCAGGACGACAGCCGCCGTTCCGGCAGCCTCGGATTCAGCGGCCAGGCGTGTCTCCCCACAGCACCTTGTGCAGCTGGAGCTGGAATCGCACGGGCAGGCGATCCGCCAGGATCCAGTCGGCAAGCTGCGCAGCAGGCAATTGCAAATAGCTGGGCGAGAACAGCACCGGACACCGCGCATCGAGCCGGCGCGACCGGACCAGTTCGCGGCTCCACTCGTAATCTTGCCGCTCGCAGATGACGAACTTCAGCAAATCGCTGCTGCGCAAGCGCTGCGTGTCGAGGTCGAGATTGCGTTGCGATTCGCCGGAACCTGGCGTCTTGACGTCGATGACCCGGACCACCCGCGGATCCACGGCGCTCGAGTCGATCGCCCCGCTCGTCTCCACGGAAACCGACAGTCCTGCATCGCATAGCCTCGCAAGCAGCGTTAGGCAAGCTTTCTGGGCAAGCGGCTCACCGCCGGTCACGCAGACATGCCGGGCTGCCGAACCCACCGCCTCGTCTACGAGCGCATCCAGGCTTCGCCATTCACCTCCATGAAAAGCATAGGCCGTGTCGCAATACCGGCAACGCAGCGGGCAACCTGTCAGGCGTATGAAGAATGTGGGCCAGCCGACCGCATCTGCCTCCCCCTGCAGCGAATAGAAGGTCTCGGTGATCTTGAGACGAGCCGCGGCCGCCTTCGGCGCGGATGTCGCTGCGGCCGCGCGGTCCTGCATCCCGGGTCCTCAGTGCCCTTCGGCAGTCATGCGCTTCAGGCGCTCAGCCCCTTCCGCGGCCGCCGGCGAATCAGAAAATTCCTTCGTCAGGCGCGCCAGTGCCGTCCGCGCGAGATCAAAGTGCCCCAACTCGTAGTGGCAGTAACCGGCCTTCAGCAGTGCGTCTGGCGACTTGCGGGCGCCCGGATAACCGGTCAGCACACCTTCGAATGCCGACAATGCTGCCGGATAGTTGCGTTGCACGTAGTGCACTTCGCCAAGCCAGTATTGCGCATTCGACGCGAGCTCGTGATCGCGGTGTTGCCTGACGAATGCAGTGAGTGCCGCCGCGGCATCGTCGTAGCGGCCTCCTTTCAGCAGGTTGAATGCGGCCTGGTACTCGGCTTCCGGTCCGGCAGCAGGCGTCGTGGACTGCGCCGCCGCGAGAGCAGCTTCGGCTGCGCGCAAGCGCGTGTCGAGGTCGACATACTGGTCGCGTTGCTGGCGACGAGCAGCATCGAGATCATGCTGCAAACCCTCGATTTCGCCGCGCAACCGGCGCAACTCCACGTCGAGCGCATCGAGCTGGCGCGCCATTTCGACCAAGCCCTGGTTGCTGAGCTTCTGCTCGACAGCGCCCATGCGCTGCTCGAGGGCGCCGATGCGCTCGCCCTGCGATTGTGCGAGGACGGGCATCGCGACCAGCACCGACAGCGTGACGGTCGCGACGCCGCGAAGCCCGGCGCGTCGCGGCCGTTCAGCGACCGTAGAGGATCTCGACACGGCGGTTCTTCTCGTAGGCGGTCTCTTCACTGCCGTCGACGGCGGGACGTTCCTCGCCATAGCTCACGGTCGTGAGCTGTCCATCGGCAGCGCCCTGGAGGAGTAGCGCGCGCCGCACGGCCTGTGCCCTGCGTTCACCGAGCGCTATGTTGTACTCACGCGAACCGCGCTCGTCGGTGTGGCCTTCGAGACGGACACGGGCCGCAGGAAACATTGCCATATGCTTCGCATGGGCGCTGATGGTAGAGGCGTATTCCGGGCGGATCTCGCTTCGATCGAAATCGAAGTAGATGATGGTAGCGACCCCCGCAGGCGGACTCGTCGCGCTGCCGCCCGCGCCAGCAGCAGGCAGATTGCGTGCAGCGCCCACTTCGCTCTCGCTGCCGGCACCCGCGGCGCCGGAATCCTGTGGTGCGGCGGTCTGTGGCGTTGATTCGGGAATGGTAGTCGGTTTTTTCGGGCAACCGGCGAGCAACAGGGTACTTGTCGCGATCACCAGCATGGGCATCAGACGCATCGTTGAAACTCCTCTGCTCGGGCTTCTATCAAACCACGCCGCGGCCTGGCGCGCACGCTCAGTAAAGGAAGGGTGACCAGGCCGGCTCGCGGACTTCGCCCGCGCTCGCCGCAAGGCGCTGCTGGATCCGCCCATCGATCGACACCAGGGCCAGTACGCCGCGACCGCCTTCGCGGCTTGCATAGATGATATCCGCGCCATTCGGCGCGAAAGACGGCGATTCGTCCAGGCGACCGTTGCTCAGGATACGCAGGCCGCCATTTTCAAGGTTTATCGCGGCGATCCGGTAGGAGCCGCGATCAAGCGTTACCACCGCCAGTTCGTGTCCGTCCGGTGAAACCCGCGGCCGCGCGTTGTAGGTACCCTCGAAGGTAATGCGTCGCGGCCGGTCTCCGGCGGCGAGCCCCTGGTGATAGACCTGCGGCGCGCCGGATCGGTCCGAAGTGAAATAGAGGGAACGACCGTCCGGGGACCAGGCCGGCTCGGTATCGATCGATGGATCGTCAGTCAGGCGCTGCAGCTCCTGGGTCGCAAGTGACAACAGATAGATGTCGACGTTGCCATCGCGGCGCGACAGTGCGACCGCGAGCTGGCTGCCATCCGGCGACCAGGCGGGTGCGCCGTTGATACCTGAACGTGCCGATACCCGGACCTGCTCGCCGGTCTTGAGCACCTGCACATAGATTGCCGGCAGCCCGCTATGGAAAGAAACGTAGGCGAGCGAGCGCCCGTCCTGCGACCAGGCCGGGGACATGATCGGCTCGGGTGAATTGAACACGACGCGTTCGTTGCCACCGTCGGCATCGGCGACGATCAGGCGGTAACTCCGGGCCGTCGCTGGTCCTTCCACGGCGACATAGGCGATGCGTGTCGCGAAGGCGCCACGCACGCCAAGAATGCGCTCGTAGATCGCATCTGCGACCCGATGGCTGGCGGGCAGGAGCGCGCCCGCGTCGGCCGGAAGGGCCGCACCCAGAAGACGCTCTCCTGTCGTCACCTGAACGAGTTCATAGCGCAACTCGAAGCGGCCGCCCGGAATCCGCAGCAGTTTTCCGACGACCACGTAGTCCACCTTCAGCATGCGCCAGTCAGTCGGGTCGACTTCATCGGCCTGGTGCGGGAATTCGAGCAGCTGGCTGCGCGGCAGCGCACGAAACCGCCCGCTGCGCTCCAGATCCGCCTGGACGGTCGCCGCGACATCCCAGGCAGCGGCATCTTCCCCTTCCCAGCCGAAGGGCACGATCACGATGGGCACGGCTTCCGCCATTCCGCGCAGGATCTGGACGGTGAGTTCGGCCGACGCCGGAGCTGACGGCAGGGCGAGCAGCAGGCACATTGCCATCGCGCGGCGCAGCATTGGCATCCTCACTCTCCCTGCCTGAAGACCAGCGTCACTTCGCGGTCGAACAGATCCGGTTGCGGCGGCGCTGGCAGGGGCGAAGCGTTCCGGATCGCGTTCTCGATGGACTGGCGCAGTGCTTCGCCGCCACCGCAGGTGCCAAACCGGACCCCGACCACCTCGCCACCGGGAATCTGCGTGACGAAGACCATGCATGTTGCCCCCGCAGGCGTCCCTGGCGGCTTGAACCAGCGCCGTTCGACATGGGCCTGGATCGCCGCGACATATTGCGCTTTCAGACTCTGGAAAGCTGCGCCGGTTCGCTCCTCTTCTTCCGCAAGCCGCGCCCGCAACTCTGATTCCCGCTCCGCTTTCAGTCGCGCATCTTCAGCCTTTTTCTTCCTGTCCGCTGCCGCCTTGGCCTGGGCTTGCTGCTCGGCCTTGCGCTTCGCCTCCATTTCCGCCTTGCGGTGGGCCTCGACCGCGGCCAGTTCCTTCTGCTGCTCGGCCTTTTCTTCTTCCAGCCGGCGCTGTTCTTCCAGCTGTTCTTCCGCCTCGGCTTGCCGAACGCGTTCCTCTTTCTTGCGCTCAAGCGCGGCCTGCTGTTCCTGCCGAGTTTCGTCTTCCTTGCGCAGGCTGGCCGCCGCCTGCAATACGGCCTGATTGACGATCACGGCTTCGATTTGCAGGCCCTGCGGTGGAAGTTCGTCTTTAGGCAGCATGAGGCCCACGAACAACAGTCCGGCAAGGGCCGCGTGCAAGGCGATGGACCAGCCATAGGGTGCGAGCGCAGGTCTGATCGCGACAGTCATCGTCGCTGCTCAAGTTCCTTGAGCGCACGGACGGCCTTCGGATCGGTCAGGAATCCGATCTTTTTCGCGCCAGCCTGCTGCAGCAGCACCATGCCCTGCACGACCCGGCCGTATGGCACACGCTCATCTGCCTTGATCAATACGGGTGTTCCCGAATCCCGGCCCAGTACGGCCGTTGCCCGGCGCGCGACCTCATCCGCTTCGATCGGCGCATCCTCGTCCTTGCCGATATTCAGGTAATACCGGCCGTTACGATCAACTGACAGAACCAGCGGCTCGCGGTTCTTCAAAAGCTCGGGATCCAGCGGTTGGGCATTGGCGTCGGGCAGCTCCACCTGCACGCCCTGGGTCAGCAGCGGCGCCGTGATCATGAAGATGATCAGCAGCACGAGCATGACGTCGATGTAGGGGACAACGTTGATTTCGCCAATCAACTTGCGGCGGCGGGGGTTGGCAGCCATTTCAGGCGCTCCGCGCCGCGGCATGGCGCTGCAACAGACTCGAGAACTCCTCGGCGAACGTGTCATAGCGCAGTTCGAGGCGATTGACCTTGTCCGCGTACCGGTTGTACGCAACCACGGCCGGTATCGCGGCAAAGAGGCCCATGGCAGTCGCGATCAGGGCCTCCGCGATTCCAGGCGCGACCAGTGCGAGGGTAGCCTGCTGCACGTTTCCCAGCCCCTGGAACGCTCCCATGATGCCCCACACCGTGCCGAACAGGCCGACGTAGGGGCTCGTGGAACCGACGGTTGCGAGTGTCGCAAGACTCTCCTCAAGCCGATCGATTTCGCGCAGCTGCCCCACGTGCATCGCGCGGCGCACGCCATCCAGCACCTGATCGGGCGTCATGCCGGCCTGCGTGCGCAGCCGGGTGAACTCGCCAAAGCCCGCCTCGAAGATGCCTTCCATGCCGACGGCCGCGCGGCCGCGTGTCTCAATCGAGCGATACAGCTTCGCGAGGTCGCCACCGGACCAGAATGCGCTCTCAAAGCGGGTGGCTTCGACATGCGCATCGCGCAGCAGCCGACGCTTGCGGAAGATGATGGTCCAGGACACGAGCGAGGCGCCCAGCAACAGCGCGATGACGAACTTCACCACAGGTCCTGCCTGCAGGATCAGCTGGAGTATCGAATGTTGGTCGTTCAAGGCCGGGGTTTCCTATTTCTGGGCCAGCAAGGGCGCGGGCAGTGGCACCGGCTTCAGGCTGTCCGAGTCCAGACACGCAGCCCGGACGGTCGCGCTGAGCAGTAGTTCACCATCAGGCGATCCGCGGCGAATTTCCTGCCTCATGGTCACAGAGGCTCCGCCTAGCTCCGTCACCAGGACCGAGACCTGCAACTGGTCGTCAAAACGCGCCGGCCGAAGGTAACGGATTTGCGCTTCGACCACCGCAAACTGCAAGCGTTCGTCACGGATCATCACATTCTGGTCGATGCCGATGGAGCGCAGCCACTCGCTGCGTGCGCGTTCCATGAAGCGCATGTAACTCGCGTGATAGACGACGCCCCCGGCATCGGTGTCTTCCCAGTAGACACGGACCGGGAACGTGAATGCCCCCATGCGAACGTTTACTCGCGAAACAGCGGCAGATTGCCGCCCGCGGTGTCGGTTGGCGGGGGCTCGAGGCCGAAGTGCCGCCACGCGCTCCTGGTCGCCACGCGGCCACGAGCGGTGCGCATCAGATACCCCTGCTGAATCAAATAGGGTTCGACCACGTCCTCGAGCGTGTCGCGCTCTTCACCGAGCGTTGCCGACAGGCTGTCGATGCCCACCGGCCCACCGTCGAATTTCTCGATGATGAACTTCAGTAGCCGGCGGTCCAGGATATCCAGCCCCTGGCGATCCACTTCCAGCATGTCGAGGGCCGCCGCTGCGACCGCCTGGTCAATGTGCCCGGCGGCACGGACCTCGGCATAGTCCCGAACGCGGCGCAACAGCCGGTTGGCGATGCGCGGCGTCCCGCGCGATCGCTGCGCAAGGGCGATCGCGCCACCGGCGTCAATTTCGAGCTCCAGGATGCGCGCTGCGCGCAAAATGATCTGCCTGATCTCATCCTCCGAATAGAAACTCAGGTGCTGAACGATTCCAAATCGGTCGCGCAATGGCGATGTCAGGAGTCCCGCACGAGTGGTCGCGCCGACCAGGGTGAATGGCGGCAAATCCAGTTTTATTGAACGGGCGGCGGGGCCTTCGCCGATCATGATGTCGAGCTGGTAGTCCTCCATTGCCGGATAAAGGATCTCCTCGACAATCGGGCTCAGCCGGTGGATTTCGTCCACGAACAGCACATCGCGCGGCTGCAGGTTGGTCAGGATGGCAGCCAGGTCACCGGGGCGTTCCAGCACCGGACCGGAAGTCTGCCGCATGCTGACGCCCAGTTCATTCGCGACAATGTGCGCGAGCGTCGTCTTGCCGAGACCGGGCGGGCCGAAGATCAGCACATGATCCATCGCCTCGCCTCTCCGGCGCGCAGCCTCGATGAAAATGCTCATCTGCTCCTTGACCGGTGTCTGGCCCACGAACTCGGCCATCTGCCGCGGCCGCACCGTGCGTTCGAGCGCCTCGTCCTCACGCGTGGGCAGCGCCGCAACGACCCGGTCTTGTTCGATCATTGGATCACTTGCTACCTGGCAGCCGCCTGCAGGGCGCGGCGTATGAGTTCCTCGGTTCCGGCGCCTTCATTGTCGACCGACTTGAGCAGCCGTGTCACCTCCACCGGACGGTAGCCCAGCGCGACCAGCGCTGCATAGGCTTCGGCCTGCGCGCCCGCCTTTTCCCCGCGCTGCGAAGTGGACGGCATCTGGCCCAGCGCGCGGATGCGATCCCGCATCTCGATCAGCAGCCGTTCCGCGATCTTGCGGCCGATCCCGGGTATGCGCATCAAGGCGTCCGCGTCCTGGGCCTCGACACAGACCAGAAACGTCTCGACGTTGATGCCTGACAGGAGTGCAAGGCCGATCTTCGGTCCGATCCCCGAGACGCGCAGCAGGTCGCGAAACAGCCGCCGCTCGTCCTCGGTCGCAAACCCGTACAGCAGATGCGCGTCTTCGCGAACCACGAGATGCGTGTGAAGGTGGACTTCGCTGCCTAACTCCGGCAAGCGGTAGAAAGTTGACATCGGCGCCTCGAGCTCGTAGCCGACGCCTTCGACGTCGATAATCAGCGCCGGCGGCTGCTTCCGGACCAGCTTGCCACGCAGGTAACCGATCATCTGGCCCTGCCTCTCCGGCCGTTCCGCAGACCCCCGCGGTGGTGCGCGTGACACAGTGCGATCGCGAGTGCATCGGCCGCATCGGATCCGATGCGCCCCTCGACCGCCAGCAGGGCCTTGATCATGTGCTGTACCTGCTTCTTCTCGGCAGCGCCGGTACCCGTAACGGTCTGCTTGACGGCGCGTGCTGCGTACTCGAAGACCCTGGCACCCGAATGACAGGCGCCGCACAGAGCGGCCCCACGTGCTTGGCCGAGCTTCAGCGCACTGTCTGGATTGCGGTGCATGAAGATGCGCTCGATGGCGACTTCGCCGGGGGCATACGCATCCACCAGTTCGGTGACGAGCCGGTGGATCTCCAGCAGTCTGCCTGGCATGTCGCCATTGCCGACGCGGATGCAGCCGCTAGCGACATAACGGACGCCCGACTGGCCTGCGTCCACGACACCGTAGCCGGTGACGCGCGATCCGGGATCCAGACCGAGAATGCGCAGCATGACGTTATGATACCGGCAATTCCACCGGCCCGGCACACGCAGCGAAATGAAAACGACGACATCAGCGCCGGTTGCCGGCTCGGTCATCCTGGCTGAGTTGCAGGCCGGGATCGAGAAGCATGCGACCGCTGCGCCGGACTGGCGTGCCGCGGCCCGAAAGGGCTTCGAAGTGGCCTCCATAGTTGCCGCGCTCGACGCTGAGCGGGAAATCATTGCGGGGGCGATGCTGCAGCCATTGCTGGGGCCGGACCTGATCGAGGAAACGGCCGCTGCCACATTGTTTGGCGAATCGATTGCCCGGTTCGCCAAACAGCTGAACCAGCTTGGTGAATTCCAGGCGGGTGCGCAATGGACGCCGGATCGTGCACTGTCCGCCGGCCAGGCTGACGCACTGCGCCGCATGCTGCTTGCGGTCGTCACCGATCCACGCCTGGTGCTGGTGCGCCTTGCAGAACAGCTTCGCCGCATGCGCGAGGCGCGAAGCCTGGATGAAGCGGCCCGGCTCAAAGTGGCGTGGGAGACGCGCGAGATCTACGCGCCGCTTGCCAACCGGCTTGGCATCTGGCAACTCAAGTGGGAACTCGAAGATCTAGCATTTCGCTATCTCGAGCCCGCGGACTACCGCCGCATTGCCGGCCAGCTCAATGAGACGCGCACGGAACGCGAAGCCTTCATCGAATCAGTCCGCAAGGAAATCATTGCCGAGCTGGAACGAATCGGGGTCAAAGCCGAGGTAGTCGGGCGCCCCAAGCACATTTACAGCATCTGGCGGAAGATGCGCCGCAAAGGACTCGCCTTCGACCAGGTATTCGATATCCGCGCGGTACGCATCATCGTCGAGACGGTTGCCGACTGCTACGCGGCGCTTGGCGCCGTACATGGCCACTGGCATTACATACCCGGCGAATTCGACGACTACATCGCCACGCCAAAAGACAACCTGTACCGTTCCCTGCATACGGCAGTGATCGGACCCGGCGCGGTGCCACTCGAGATCCAGATTCGCACACGCGACATGCATGAGCACGCCGAACTGGGCGTCGCGGCGCACTGGCGCTACAAGGAAGGGGGCACGCGCGACGCAGCCTACGACCGCAAGATAGAATGGCTGCGCGAATTGCTCGCTCCGGCGGCAGAATCCGAAAGCGACAGCGATTTCCTGAACCGGGTGCGGGCCGATCTTTTTGAAGACCGGGTTTATGCATTGACGCCAAAAGGCGAAGTCATCGACCTGCCTTCCGGCGCCACGCCACTCGACTTTGCCTACCACGTGCACACCGATCTCGGTCACCGCTGCCGCGGCGCGCGCGTGAATGGCCGCATCGTGCCGCTGGATCATCGCCTCGCCAATGGCGAGGTCGTGGAGATCATCCGCGGCAAGCAGGCGCAACCCAGCCGGGACTGGCTCATCGAGCAACAGGGGTTCCTTGCTTCGCCACGCAGTCGCGCCAAGGTGCGCGCCTGGTTCAAGAAACGCGATGTCGGTCAGAACCGCGCCGACGGCCGGGCGATGCTGGAGCAGGAATTGCAGCGCGCGGACGCTCCCAACACGCTGGTATCCGAGCTGCTCGGGGAATTTGGCGTCTCCAACGCGGATGCGCTTTATCTCGCCCTGGGATCTGGCGACCTTACCGTCGCGCAGCTTGCAGGGGCGATTCAGCGACGCATGCGCGGCCGCGAAGCCGTGCCAGCTGCTGCGGTCAAGCCAGCGGTGAAACCGGCGCGCCGCGACGCGGCGGGTGCCGTCGAAATCGAGGGCATCGGTGACCTGGTGTCGGTCTATGCGCGCTGCTGCAATCCACTGCCGCCCGAACCGGTGACGGGCTACGTGACTGTTGGCCGTGGCGTGACGATACATCGCTCCAGCTGCAGCAGCCTGGCGCGCATTGCAGCGCGCGCGCCGGAGCGCCTGCTGCAGGTCGAATGGGGCAGGTCACGCGTGACGCAATTCCAAGTGGACATCGCCATCCACGCGATGGATCGGCGTGGGCTGGTGCGCGACGTGAGCACGCTGCTCGCGGATGAGAAGATCAACATCGAGCGCCTGACCACCCGTACGGACCCAGCAGAAGGCAGCGCCGACCTGTCGTTGCGGATCGCGGTGTCGGGTCTTGATGACCTGTCGCGGCTGCTGGCCCGGATGGCCGCGCTCCCGGGCGTGATCAGCGCGCGACGCCGGGTCTAAAAAGGGGACGCACCCCTTTTTCGCGGAGGACTCAAAGAACAATGGGGGTGCGTCCCCTTTATAGGTCAGCGGTTGGGAATGTCGATCGCGCGCTTGTCGGCGGCGAGCGCCGCCTCGTGCATTGCTTCGGAAAGCGTCGGGTGGGCGTGGATCGTTCGCTGCAGGTCCTCGCTGCTCGCCGAGTATTCCATGGCGAGCACAGCCTCCGCGATCAGCTCTCCGGCCATCGGCCCGATGATGTGGATGCCCAGGATTTCGTCACTCACCGCATCTGCGATGATCTTGCAGAATCCCACACCGGCCTCCATCGCCCGCGCCCTGCCGCTTGCCGCGAACGGAAAGCTGCCGGTCTTGTAGCTGCGCCCGGCCGCTTTGATTTGCTCTTCGGTCTCGCCGACCCAGGCGATCTCCGGCGCCGTGTAGATCACCGACGGAATCGTCCGGTAGTTGACCTCTCCGTAAAGGCCAGCGATCTGGTCCGCCACGGCAACACCCTCCTCCTTGCCCTTGTGCGCAAGCATGGGGCCGCGGACGCAGTCGCCGATCGCCCAGATGTCCGGCGCGCCGGTGCGGCAATGCTCGTCGACCTTGATGAACCCACGCTCATCCAGCGTGACCCCCGTCCCTTCGCCCAGCAGCCCCGCCGTGAACGGACGGCGCCCAATTGCGACGATTACACGGTCGACGACCAGCGTCTGCGCGCCCTTCGCATCCGAATAGCTGACGTGAACGCCATCCGCGCGGATCTCGGCGCCAGCAACCTTGGCTCCGAGGCGGATATCGAGGCCCTGCTTCTTGAAATGCCGCGCGGCTTCCTTCGCAACCTGACCGTCGGCAATCGGCAGGAACTGCTCGAGCGCCTCGAGGATGACCGTCTCCGAGCCGAGCCGCCGCCAGACACTGCCGAGTTCCAGGCCGATGACGCCAGCGCCAATGACGCAGAGCCGCGGCGGCGCCTCGGTGAGATCGAGCGCCCCCCACGAATCCACGATTCGCTCGCCATCGAAGGCAACGCCGCGCAGCGGCATCGGCTCAGACCCGGACGCGAGCACGACATGCCGGGCCTGCAGGCTGCGCTTCGTGCCGTCGTGGCCCGTAAACTCCACCTTGTGGCCCGCGAGCAGGCGGCCATGCCCGGTCAGCGGCGTCACACCGGCGGCCTTGAATAACGTCAGGATGCCCTGTGTGCTCTGCCGGACAATTGCTGCTTTGCGTTTTTGCATCGTCGCGACGTCAAAGCCGACGTTCTCCAGCTTCAACCCATGCGTTGCGAACTCGTGCAGCGCCCGGTGATACAGCTCGGAAGACTCCAGCAACGCCTTGGACGGTATGCAGCCGGCGTTGAGGCAGGTGCCGCCGAAAGCCTGGCTGCCATCGCGATTCTTCCACTCGTCGATGCAGGCGACCGAAAGCTTGTTCTGCGCGGCGCGGATCGCCGCCGGGTAGCCGGCGGGTCCACCGCCGATGACGATGACGTCAAAACTGTCAGCCATGTGCCCTCACTTGTTCAGAGCTGCAGCAGAAGTCGAGCTGGGTCCTCCAGCACTTCTTTCACTGCAACGAGGAACTGGACCGCTTCGCGGCCGTCGATGATGCGATGATCGTAGGTCAGCGCGACGTACATCATTGGTCGCACCACGACCTGCTCGTCGACGGCGACCGGCCGTTGCTGAATCTTGTGCATGCCGAGGATGGCGCTTTGCGGCGCATTCACGATCGGCGTGGACAGCAGTGAGCCGAATACCCCGCCATTGGTGATGGAAAACGTCCCGCCCGTCAACTCCTCGATCGTGATCGTGCCATTGCGCGCCCGCTCGGCGAATCCGGTGACGGCTTTTTCGATATCTGCGAAACCCATCTGCTCCGCATCGCGAAGAACTGGCACGATCAATCCGCGGTCGGTCGAAACCGCGACACCGATATCGAAGTACTCGTGGTAAACGATGTCGCCGCCTTCCACGGAGGCGTTGATCACCGGGTAACGGCGCAGGGCCTCGACGCAGGCCTTGACAAAGAACGACATGAAGCCGAGCCGCACGCCATGCCGTTTCTCGAAGGTCTCCTTGTAGCGCGTCCGGATAGCCGAGAGCCCCTGCATGTCGATTTCGTTGAATGTCGTCAGGAGTGCCTGCGTGGTCTGCGCCTGGACCAGGCGTTCGGCGATGCGAGCGCGCAAGCGCGACATTGGCACGCGTTGATCAACGCGGGCCCCCTCCGGCCGCGCTGCGGGCCGACCCGCGTCCAGGTGCTGGGCCACGTCGCCCTTCGTGATGCGACCGTCCCGACCGCTGCCAGCGATATCCGCCGCGGCGAGCTTGTTTTCCTCGACGAGACGCTTGACGGCCGGAGAAAGCTTGCCGGCCGCATCATCCTTCTTTGCAGGCGCGGCCTTCGCGGGCTCGACGACGGGCTTCTTCGCCGGAGCCTTTGCGTGTGCGGCGACGGGGGCTTCTTCGATGAGCGCCAGCAATTCTCCGCTTCCGACCGTGGTGCCGGCATCCTTCTTCAAGGCAGTGAGTACGCCATTCACCGGTGCAGGTACCTCGAGAACCACTTTGTCGGTCTCAAGATCGGCGAGATTCTCATCGCGGGCGACCGGATCCCCGACTTTCTTGTGCCAGGTCACGAGCGTCGCATCGGCGACCGACTCTGGCAGTTGCGGGACGCGGACTTCGATGGTCATGAACCCTTCCTGGCCGATAACGCGGCCTGTACCAACGCCTGCTGCTCCTTGAGATGCAGGGCGTGGACACCTGTCGCCGGCGCCGCAGCACTGTCACGCCCCGCATAGTGCAGGGTGTGATTGTGGCCCAGCGCCGCCTGCAAGCGGTGGCGAATCTGATACCAGGCCCCCTGATTCTGCGGTTCCTCCTGGCACCAGACAACCTCACGTGCATTAGCGTAACGGTCGATGATGGACTGGTATTCATCCGCAGGGAACGGATACAGCTGCTCGATCCGTACCAGGGCGACGTCACCCGCCTTGTCCGCACGGCGTTGCTCCAGCAGGTCGTAGTAGACCTTGCCGCTGCAGAGGACCAATCGCCTGACGCCGGCGGGCGGAATCGGGTCCTGCTCATCGATGAGGTTGTGGAACTGGCCCTCGACCAGCTCCGCCATGGTCGACGTCGAATGTTTGTGGCGCAGCAGGCTCTTCGGCGTCATGACGATGAGCGGCTTGCGAAGCGCGCGCAGCATCTGCCGCCGCAGCAAGTGAAACATCTGGGCGGGCGTCGACGGCACGCAGACCTGGCAATTCATCTCCGCTGAAAGTTGCAGGAACCGCTCCAGGCGCGCCGAGCTATGTTCGGGCCCCTGTCCTTCGTAACCATGCGGCAGGAACAAGGTGATCCCGGACAGTCGTCCCCACTTCGCTTCGCCCGAGGTGATGAACTGGTCGATGACGACCTGTGCGCCATTCACGAAGTCGCCGAACTGCCCTTCCCAGATCACCAGAGTGTCCGGATCCGCAGTCGAAAATCCATACTCGAAGCCGAGCACCGCTTCCTCGGACAGCGTCGAGTCGGTCACGCGAAATCGGGTCTTCTGATCGTCCAGGTGCTCCAACGGCACGTGGACCCGGCCGCTGACCTGGTCATGCAAGACCGCATGCCGGTGGAAGAACGTCCCTCGCGCCGAATCCTGCCCTGTCAGCCGGATGTGAAATCCGCCGGCCAGGAGCGTCGCGTAAGCCAGCGTCTCGGCCGCGCCCCAGTCGAGCGGCATGTCACCCGCATACATGCGCCGGCGGTCGTCGATGATGCGCGCGACGCGCGGGTGCAGTTCGAAGCCTTCCGGCACGCGGGTCAGGCTCGCGGCCAGCGCCTCGAGTTGAGAAGCGTCGAGTCTGGCGCTCAGCTGCTCAGACCAGTCGGCATCCACATGCCGGCTCCAGTCCACCGTGTGGACATTGCCCTCAGTGCCCACGAAGGCGCGCGCCTGGGGCCGGCCCTCATCCAGCCCGCGGCGGTACTCTTCCGACATTTCCGCTGCCTGGCCTTCGTCGAGGAACTCCTCCGCCTCGAGCTTGCGCCCGTAGATCTGTCGTGCGGTCGGGTGGTGGCGGATTGCGTGGTACATCAGAGGCTGCGTCGCGGCCGGCTCGTCCGCTTCGTTGTGCCCATGCCGGCGATAGCAGACCAGATCGATCACGACGTCCTTGTGGAACCTCATTCGGTAATCGAGCGCCAGCCGGCCCACGAACACGACCGCTTCCGGGTCGTCGGCATTCACATGGAAGATCGGCGCCTCGATCATCTTGGCGACATCGCTGCAGTACAAAGTGGAGCGTGCGTCACTGGGTTCGCTGGTCGTAAAGCCGATCTGGTTATTCACGACGATGTGAAGCGTGCCGCCGGTCGAAAAACCTCGCGCCTGCGAGAGCTGCAGCGTTTCCATGACAACGCCCTGGCCGGCAAAGGCTGCATCCCCGTGAATCAGGACCGGAATGACTTTGACTCCGGTGCTGTCGCCGCGACGTTCCTGGCGTGCTCGCACCGAGCCCTCGACGACCGCGTCGACGATTTCGAGATGCGAGGGATTGAAGGCGAGCACCACATGCACATCGCCGCTTGCGGTGCGCAGATCCGCCGAAAAGCCCTTGTGATACTTGACGTCACCCGAGCCTTTCATCGCGGTAAAATCGACGTGGCCCTCGAACTCGGAAAAAAGCGTCGAAGGCGCCTTGCCGAGCACGTTGACCAGCACGTTCAGGCGTCCACGGTGCGCCATCGCGATGACGATGTCCTCGATGCCAGCTGCTCCACAGCGCTGCACCAGATCATCCAGCAGTGGGATCAAGGCATCGCCACCTTCCAGTGAGAACCGCTTCTGACCCACGTACTTCGTGTGCAGGTAACGCTCAAGGCCCTCGGCTGCGGATAACTGCCAGAGCAGGTTCAGTTTCTCCTCCTTCGTGAAATGCTGTTGCAGGCGCCCGTCCTGGAAACGGTCCTGCAACCACAGGCGCTCGTCGGCTTCCGATACATGGGCGAACTCGGCGCCAATGCGACCCGCATAGATCTGGCGCAACTGCACGAGAATCTCGCGCAGCTTCATCTGCTTCTCGACGCCAGCCGTGCGGCTGCCGGTGTAGAACTCGGCCTCCATGTCGGCATCCGTCAAACCCACATAGGATGGCTCGAGCACGCGCGGCATCGGCCGCTGCATCAGGCCGAGCGGGTCGATGTCGGCGATCAGGTGGCCGCGATTCGCGTAGAACTGGATCAGCCGCGAAACGGCCGACTGCTTTTCGGAATCTCCGGAGGGCGCCACCGTAACAACGGCTGCGGATTTGGCGGCCGCCTGCTGGCGTTTCATCGACACGGACGGCCGAGATCTTACGAGCCGGACAGTGTCCGTTGCACCGGTACCAAGGCGTTCGAAGAATGTGCGCCATTCGGTCGGGACGGACGCTGGATCGTCAACGAAACGCTCGAAGAGCGCCTCAAGATAGGGCGCCTGGGCGCTCGAGAACGGGCTCGATTCGTATAGCTCGCGAAGCGACGGGCTCATGGAAGCCGGAATTATACCGGACCAACCTGGTACGGAAAGGAATGACTTTTCAGCGGCTTATGAGCGCTGAAAGACATGTGGGGCGTTGCGCGGATTTATCATCAGGATGACCATAGACGTCCTCGTCCAGCGGCGGGCGGCTTACATTTGTCCGGGATC